>Ga0214919_10001398_pt1 | contig 39623 bp, 47 predicted proteins | sample LL1503_MetaG_FD_177994 | JGI IMG/M metagenome (GOLD analysis project Ga0214919, IMG submission 177994) | Freshwater microbial communities from Lake Lanier, Atlanta, Georgia, United States - LL-1503 | ecosystem: Environmental > Aquatic > Freshwater > Lake | place: USA: Georgia | collected...
TTTTCACCTTTATAATGCATCAAATGCATTTTGCCTGATTTTCCAGAAAATAACTTTTCATTTTCAGCTTTAGTTAATTTTTGTTGTTTTTCAAGTTTTGTTTTGATATCATTAAATGTTTTAGGATCCACAGAAGTAGTTTTCTCAACATACCCTCTTCGTCCAGTCAGAACATCAAACTCAATTGGATTTCCGGATAAAGGATTTGTCATAACACGATTAATATTCCTTTGGTCTTTTATAAGTCTATCTTGGCTTGCATTAGTTATTAGCCCTGCACATGAACCTTGATTAAATAAAAATATGTTCATATCCGATACATCCATGTAATTTATATTTACTTTTATATTCTTAGTTGAAGTAGCAAGTACTCCTTTTAACTTTCTTAAAGGGGTATTTGGATAGGTTCCGCTTAAATTTTCTTCATGTGTAAGAGTATGTGCGGCTTGGGTTCGTGGAATATCTTCAAAAGATCCATTTATATTTCCATGAGCTGATACAAATAATGAAATTCCCAAAATAGTTCCGGGGGCAGCGTGTTGATATTCTAGTGGTGTCGGAAATATATGTTCATTTTGTTTGGCAAGAAACACGGGATATAATTGTCTAGCAAGGCTTTTATTTATTTCTGATTTAATATTTAATAAAGGTAAACTTTCTATAAAATCTGCCGGCACTATGGTCCCTTTCTCAAGTTTGACAACTGGTTCTGGTTTCGTATAACCACTTAAGTCTGGTTCTAAAAATAAATCTAAAAAATCTGTTTTTAATTCTGATTCTTCATTCATTATTTCATCTTCAGTCATTGTTTCTGACCTAGGTCTTTTAGCCGCACTTTCATCTATGCTTTCAACCACATCAATAGGTCTTTTTCGTGTTTTTACTTTTGGCGTTTTACCCATAAATTAATATAATATTATAATTTTATATACGCTTTCTCTGCGCTTGATAGGCTGACGAAGTTGTTCCCACACTTCCTAATGCACTGTGGGGACGATAAAAAAAGTTGGTTGGATTGTTATATGTAAAACACATGCACTTGTTTGCTTTTAATTCGGCAATAATAGATGGGCGATTATAGTATAAACTGCTAAAATAGACGGCGCGCGTAACAGGTTGCAATGGTTGAGCAGGGGCGTCATAGGCGGGCATTTAGTATATCAATATATTTTTTTTACCATCCTCCACAATTACAAGATGCACTATTTTGTAATCTTCCGAGCATTCTGTTTGGCCCAGGACGTATCAGCAAAGGTCTAGGTCGCACAGGGCGCACAAATCGTTGAACTGGGCGGATAGGAAACATATTATATGTTTTTAAAATATTCTTCGGCGCCTTCAAAAGGATTTATAAGTTCTGCTTTTACTATATCGCTCTTTTTAACAATATCCATCTTGTCTGTTTTATTTCCATGCATGTCTAAATAGTCTATTATATAATGACCGTCAACCACACTTTCAATTTTAGCATATTTTTTGCACTTTTTAACCATGACGGTTTCTCCTACACATTCCTGACAAGGCTGACAAGGCTTGCACGGTTCGCACGGTTCGGGAGAAGGCTCTGGCGGCAACACACATTGAGTTTTTAATGCGTCTCCTGGACATTTACAGGAAGAAATAATATTTGTTTTATAATACTTTCCACCGTAAATTGGATATGCTTGGTTAAACGGAAGTGGTAATCCACATGTCAAAATTTTGGTGATTTCGGGTGAAATATAACCCCTCTTTAACACAGACCTTCCTTTAAGGCGATTCAAATATCTATCGTAAGAATTAAATTTGATATCACACCCCACGCCTCCAGGCGCACATGCCCCAGGGCGAGCACGAGTTAATGTCTGTTTTGTACTATTTCCGCGTGAAGGAACATTGGCTATTTGAATATGTGGATATGCTCGGTCGCTTTGTTGGTTCCAAACACCTTTGACATTTTGCTCGCATGCAGACAAACTTGATTTATTCATCATATATTCAGATGCGGGAACACGGCAACTATTCCATATACGCTGTTGATTTTGATAATTTAATACTGGATTATTTAATACGGGAAAAATACACGTATCGCACATAATTAAATGTATTATTAAAAAATTGAAAAATAATCTTTTAATATATGAATAAAAAAATGGACATTGTTTGTCATATCTGCGCCAGAAAGTATATTAACCGGGCTTCTTATGAAAAACATCGCGATAAATGCAGAGAACCAACGACACACGAACTTTTAAGAATGATTCAAGCTTTGACAAAACGTGTGGCAGAGCTTGAAAAGCAAACCGACTTTGAGATACCAGATATTACGTTTCAAGAATTTTTGAATGCCAAGGATTTTCCAGTAGATGAAGTAAATATGGAAGAAAAGGCGAGCGTTATTTACCTAGAAGCTCTTCGCAAAATACTACATGGAACCGAGTGCGTAAAAGTCGCTAAAAAGACGTTTGTGTATGAAGAAGGTGGGTGGGTCAAGCTAAAAGATGTTTCCCCTGTTTATATAGAAACAATGGTACGTTCTATACAAACTAAATTACTGACAAAATTACCCCAAGATGAAAATTATTTTAAAAACATGACCAAATTAACAAGCATTGATATTAAAAAATGGACAAAAGACAATTTGTCTAAAATTTAGTTTTTAAACGAAATAATGAATTTGATGTATTTACTCTCACGGAATTGCCATTGGTAGCAGAAATTAAAAGTTTTCGTTTTTCCATTTGCTCTAATTGCCATTTCCTTCTTTCAAATGCCTTGTTTCGCACAAAAGAAATATATTCTTCTTTTGTTTTAGGTTTCACCGGCTCTGGCTTTTCTGTTTTAAAATATTTATTGTAAATATAACTCTGTTCTGGTTGCGGGATTTTTGGTATGTTTACCTCCTTGCTGACTATTTCTTTTTTGTATAAATTTCCATTAAAATATGACAGGTTCATTTTGGCAAGCATAGTGTCATAAAGATTTTCCATATATTTTATTTTTATTTTTTTATATCTCCAAAACACTTTAGAATTCTAGAGTTGAAATTTTCTTTTCCGTTTAAATAATCTATTTCGGCAAAATGCCTTTAATAAATATTTACTGGGCGCATCCACACTGGTTGTAATATATTCAAACCACTTCCACATTTTTAAGACTTGATATAAATAACAAAAAGTTTCAATTTTTTACATAAAAGTATGAAGGGTTATGTAATATGGAAAGGTCAAGAGATGCAACTAAGAGATTTTTCACATATAAGCAGATTGCGAAAACGAAAATCACAAAAATCTCGGAAAAAAGTAAAAAAGTAATATATGTATGCTTCAGCTTCTTCTACGGTTTTTACTTCTGTAAACGGACATTCAAAAGCAATTAAAAAACACGCGACTGACATCAATGGAAAAGTAAAAGGCGATGAAACAATTATTACAAATGATAAAGGAAAAGTAAAAAAAATATATAAAAAATTAAATAAAAAAGATATCGGGAGGCTTTTACTGACGCGTTCCAAAAAGAAGTCAACCATGGAACGATTAATAAACCGGTTTCTTCCATATGGCCCAAAATCAAGAAAAAATAAAAATCTTTTATAGTATTATAAATGCACATTCTTTTGTTTTTGTATATTTTCATCATTGCGTACGCTTTTTCTCCGGGTGTTCTCATGCCCATCCCACGGAAGTATAAGCTGAAACATGTAGCGGCCGTTCATGCTGTAATCATTGCCTTGATTTTGGTGATTACAATGAATGCCGTTATGCGCCATGCTTCGCGAATGCGTTAAGGTAATTTTGATTTAATATTTTTTTTAATTATGGCTTTCCGACAATTTGGTGGGATAGAGTACAATAAAAAAAATAACTATGTTTCTTCCAACACGAACAATAATATGAACATTAATGCGTCTGAATTTGTGGGACAATTGAATACAAAGATTGTTTCAAGGAGTCATTGGGATTTTGATGCCCAAACATTGTTTAATGTAGGAAATGTTATTTTTGCCAATGGCGAAGATCTGCAACAATTGCTTGCGAGCATTGACCTAAGTAATCAAGCTGCATTGAATGCTATTTTTGCAGCACAAAATACATGGACAGGAATGAATACTTTTGCAAATCAAACAAATATATTATATGCAAATATGACCACAGCCACACTTGCAAACGTTGATATAACGGCTGGAGATTATTCAGTTGTAAATGTGGGTTATATGCAAAATAATGTAGTTACTTCCATAACAGCAGGGGTTGGCATTGAATCTAATTCAGTTGGAAATGTCACTATTGCAAATACGGGAGTTACTTCTAACATTGCTGGAACAGGGATAAGTATTGATAACTCAACAGGTGATTCCACTATTAATAATACGGGAGTTACTTCTAACATTGCTGGAACAGGAATAAGTATTGATAACTCAACAGGTGATTCCACTATTAATAATACGGGAGTTACTTCTAACATTGCTGGAACAGGAATAAGTATTGATAACTCAACAGGTGATTCCACTATTAATAATACGGGAGTTACTTCTAACATTGCTGGAACAGGAATAAGTATTGATAACTCAACAGGCGATTCCACTATTAATAATACGGGAGTTACTTCTAACATTGCTGGAACAGGAATAAGTATTGATAACTCAACAGGCGATTCCACTATTTCTGTTTCTAGTACAGCAATATATTTTGTTGGACAAATTATTAGTTGTATTTCACAAACAGGTGTTCGAGCTGGATTTTTATTATGCGATGGCTCTTTTTATGCGGCATCCAGTTATCAAGACCTCTATAATATAATCGGTATTACATATGGAGGACAGTCATATGGTACTACTTATAATTTTGCTGTTCCAAAAATACAAGGGTCAATGCTTTTTGGAGCAGATTCTACATCTGGGATTGCAGAATATGATGGCAAAACTAGCGGAGGAGCTAGTACAATTACAGAAGTACCAACACATACTCATAATATAACTGACCCTGGGCATACACATACCGTAACTGAAGGAACTAACCAGTATACGTTAGAGAATAGTTTGCTCCCGCAAAATTTTACCGGAAATAGTAGTGGAAATAGTGCTTATACCACATCTAGTGGCGATTATCCAACAGTTACAATTGATTCGGCCAGCACTGGTATATCAGTCCTTGACACTGGTACTTCTGCCGTGTCTATAATAAACCCCTATTTAGCAGTATATTTTTATATTTATTCCGGTGTTACACAACCAATAACATCAGGAACATGTGTAATGTATGGTGCAGGGGGTGGAACTTTAAATTGGAGTTATCTAAATAATATATTAAGTTTTAATTTTAGTGGCAACGGCACATTTACGAATACAGATGGAGGCTCTTTTGAAGAAAGTCTTACTATATCTCCGCCAATACCATATACATTAAATGAAGATATTACAATACAATTGACATCCCCTAATCCATCTTCATTGGAATGTATAAGTACAAATATTATAAACACAACTATGACTTTTACTTTATTATTACCACCAAGTCCAGAAACAACATATCATTGTACATTTGATTTTTCATATTAAATTGAAATTTCCTCGCCCCTCTTTTCTCCATCAAAAATGCGAGATTCTCTCATCCAATTTGAAGAAAAAGGCCACAAATACAAGATACTTTCTGACCCCGATTCCGTATATACTAGTGTCACCGGGTGGGTGCACAGTCACTTTGAACCGTTTGATGCAGATGCCATTATAGATAAAATGATGGCATCCAAAAAATGGCCGAAATCCCCTTATTTCGGAAAAACCCGCGAAGAAATTAAAACACAATGGTCCACCAATGCCACTGCCGTTGCAGGCGAAGGAACCAAACTCCATCGTGACATTGAAACTTTTATGAACCTCGTCCCTTTTGGAAATACGCACGCCGACCTCCTCGCAAAATATCAGTCCGACCCCTCTGTCATCGCCAACGACTCTTTGGAATGGTCTTATTTCTTGAAATTCGTGAGTTCCACGCCGCATTTGGTTCCATACCGCACTGAATGGATCGTCTTTAATGAAGATATCAAGATTTCGGGGTCTATTGACATGGTTTATCAAAAATCCGACGGAACTCTGATGATTTATGACTGGAAACGATGTAAAGAAATAACGCAAAATGGGTGGTCAAAATTCGCCAAGACAGAAGGATTGGAACATATTCCCGATTCCAATTTTTGGCACTATTCGCTTCAGCTAAACATGTACAAGTATATTTTAGAAACAAAATATGAAAAAAAAGTCAGTAATATATGTCTTGTAAAATTGCATCCCGAGAATAAATCCAAAACATACGAGATTATTCCTCTCCCTGTTCTCAATTTAGGTGAATTATTTTAACATCTAAATATATGGTTGCATCAAAATCATTAAAAAAAATCAATAAACGTAAGAAAAATATTTCATTGAAAAAAAGATTGTCGGCAATTAGTCTGAAACGGATTAGTAATAGTGTTGTAAAAAGTCGCAATACTGTAAAAAGTCAATACAAATTGTCATTAAATAAAAACTTTTCTTATCGTTTTATGAATACCAGTGAATTACGTGTATGCAATTTACGAAAAGCATTCCGCAATGAAGAAAAATTAAAGTATAAGTTGGATAAATGTTATGATTATGACGACCCAAAGGTCCAAAACTATTTAACAGATAGATTAAAATCAGAATTTACAATTGAACACGTTTCTAACGTCATTGCTCCAAAACAAATTGACGGAAATTGCTGGTTTAATGCAATGTTTATGATGTTCTTCATAAGTGATAGAGGACGTATTTTTTTCCGTCATTTACGTCAATTAATGATAGAAGGGAGAACAGATAATACTAATATTAGTGATGTGCGATTGAAGAATGCATTTGCTCTACTGAACTTTATCGTAGAATGTTGTATAAATGGCAACAAGTTGGCAAAATCATTAAATACGAATAAAATAATCAAGCAAATTCATGAACTGACAAAAGAAAAAGGAATTCGCACTCCAAATATCGGGGAAGCCGGAAACCCTATTCATTATTATCATAAGCTGGAGAATTATTTAGTTAAAGAGGCTTTGCCCAATTCAAGTGAACGTTCAAATCCTATTAAATATTACAATTCTCTAATAAACTATTTAGGGAATAGAGAATTAAAATTAATAACATTGAATTCCTATACTTGGAAGAGTGAGTTAAATACATATATAAATAACCCCCCTCATGTAATTATTATTGAAACAAAACCAAGAATTTCCAATCAAATTGTCAAAAAAAATCTTCGGTTTTCATTAGGCAATTACGTATATGAGCTAGATAGTGCAAGTATTATAGATAATGGAAAAGAACATTTTTGTTCGTTGGTTACTTGTAACGGCATTCAATTTGCGTTTGACGGGTATAGCAAATCTAGACTAGTTCCATTTGAATGGAAACCCCTTATTAATGAAAATGTAGACTGGGATTTTAAAGACTATATCTATGAGTTTGAAACAGAAACTATATGGAATTTTACAATAGGATATTCATGTCTATGCTATTACCGAATTGTCTAAGTTTTTGTAAAATGTCTGGCCAGGTTTCCAAAAAGAACGCCAATAATTAATCCAACTATTTTTCCAGACAACATTTGAAATATAGAACTATGCAGTGAAAAATACAAAATACCGGCTGTCACGGCTGTTATGATATAACAAACAACAATGACCGAAATAAAAATGTCCAGCACACTCCTTTTCATACTCTTGCGATTTTCAAATAAATAAGTAGCAATAAATCCAATGGCATACGATATATTCTGTATTTTTTCAGATGGAAAAGCATACATATGATAGTCCAAATTTTTGTTGTATTTTTCCATTACTTTTTTTACATAATTCTTATTTTTGTAGAGAGGGGGCAATTGTCTAAACAGAATTTTTAATAAATAATTTAATAAAATATTGACAATAATACCTACAAAATATACCAATAATGTAGTGTGAAAACTAAAAATAACAAAAATGGGAATCAACATTGTAATGGCGCCAACATATTTTGTATATTTATGTAATTTTTCAGAGAGTTTCATATATATTATTATTCTATAATTGGTAGAGAACATCTACTTTTAATGTAAAAGACCAATCGGTTCCATTCATGTTTACCAATTGCCCTTTATCGTTTAACAGACGAACCGTGAATCTATCTATATTCACTGGTCCAAAAAATATGCGTTTGTTTGTACGAATTTTATCTTGAATAAAAACGTTTTCGGAACGCACTCCCTGTGTATTTATAGGTATGAGAGCCAAAACGTCGTTCGTAGTCGGCGCGGATGATTTGTAATTGATTGATTTTTTGCGATTGTTTTTTATAATTTCATTGGTTGTATATAATTGTGTTTGTGTAAGAATACGGGGCGCAGAAGGCACATATTGCTGTAAATTAATATTGGATAAAGTAGAATTATTGTATAATAAATCATCCACGGTTTTTTCATTCACTTGCCCGCTGTTGGAAATATTGGATTTCATTTTTATACAACGGTACAATAAACTCGCATTAATATAACTAGGAAGGGCAATCTGTGAATCCAGTTTATTGACAATGGTTATAATGTCATTGTTTAAGCGATTTGTCTGGTAATCTTGAAGGACCAATAAAAAATAAGTTGTTCCGTTTAAGTTAATGGGAACCGATGCCGTGTTTTTTTTATGCATAAATGTATAAGGAAGACGAAACCCCATTATCCATCCCAATGTTCCGTCAATGGTGGAATTTTGAAGAACACAAAGATTCAACTCTTTAATGGGGTGATTTTCACTTAAATATTTGTACATTTTTACATTTCCAATATCATAAAACGTAAAATACGCGTACGTTTCCAATGCAAGCATCAACGCTTCCTCGTTGTTTAAGTCGGTTCCCAAATTTACATCGGATGGTATCATGGTAATTAGTGCGCCATTGGGGTCGGTAGCACCATCAAATAAAAAAGTAAACTTGTTATTGTTTGTGTTATATGAACAAAATACTTGTGTGGTGTTTTTAAATTGAGCGGCCGTCAAAGCATCATTCATTGCAATTACAAATTCCGAGGGGGTATAATTTCCCGATTCAATAATGATTAAAAAATCTACATTATTATTGGTAATCCAAAAATAATTGTTATTGTAAAAAGAATCAATCGCATACCATGATTTGGGAATAATCACGTTATCTACTGTAATAGACAATACATTGTATAATTGTTCACACAAATTTGCATTGAAAAAAGTAGACGAATATTCATTGTTATCATAAGCATTTGAATTTTGCTGTAGACTATTTTCAAACGTATCGTTTCTATATTGGCTATCTATATTTACGATACGCTGCGTAACATTTTCCAAAAGAGGATTCAATACATCTTTTTTTACTGGAACATTATATACATTATTAGACGCGGTTTCTTTTTGCACTTGTGTGTCATCTACTTCTTCTAATAGCGCAGTTTGAATATTTTCAAAAAAAGTTACCATCTCCGGATTTTTCTTGCTCTTGTATTTTTCAATATACATCTTTGATTTTTCGGTAATGCTAGCTTCGTTGGCCGGATAAGATAATCCTAAAATAGATGTCAATTCTTCATAAGAGTAATTATCCACATTTGTATCAATACTCATATTATTATTTTTATTTTCTTTTTAATCCTTTTCTTAAAAATTTCTCTTATTTTTTCAATCAAATTTGCCCCCCTGGTTCTCTCATCTTCTAATAATTTAGAGGGAATCATAGTAATCCCAGAATGACGTTTAATATGTGTATATCCTTTGAATAAAATCAAATCTAAAATGTCCACCACATCTTTATCTTCCTTTTCCATTTGTTCGCGCGTGACGCGGTATTGTCCAGTATATACATATCTATTATAATTGTAGTCTGAATATATGGAATGATTGTCGCAAGAAATAAAATTGCGTATTAATCCAACGCCCTCTATTTGATTCGTTTCGTTGTTCATTTCAACAACGAAAAGAAGCTTATCTAAAGGCACTGATGTCTTTATTCTATTTGGAGTCCCGTAAATACATTTTAATCCATGTGTCTCCAAGTATTTATTGCGCTCTTGCAATGTCTTTGAATTGAATCTGGTAGAAGCGAGCATTTTAAATACTCGTGAAAAATAAAAAAAATTCAATTTTAAATATTTTGGGAAATAAACTCATCCAAAACATTATAGCGCGCGTGAGCCAAACCTTCTTTTAGCATTTCCCATGGAGTGTAATTTTCAAGACATTCCATACCTTTTTCGCAAAACAAATTCAGCAACAAGGGGCTGAAACCAGAAAGCATGGACGTGTTTTTCTGTTTTGTCAAGCTTGGAAATCCAGACGTGGAGCGCAAATTCCAGAAAATAATGTGAGGTGGTGTATAAGGTGCTCCATGCACATTAATTCCTGCGTCGGCGTATTTTTTATTAATCATATCATACATGGAATCGTAATTTTTGTCCGCCTGGTCAATCATCATGTCTGAGAAAATAATCAGACTGATTTCTTTTACCTCTTCCACCGACATTTTTTGCTGGACAATTACACCAAGAATCATTTCCATGGCGCGCGCAAAATTCGTAGTGGTTCCCCATTCGGCTCCTTTCAACACTCTCACCATGTCTACGAAATTATTTTTTCCTTCCAAATTTACCCATGTAGGGATGGACGAGAATGTAAGAACGCGCTTCCCCAATTTTGAATTTTCGGCGACCCGAATTCCGAGAGCAATCGCAGCGTGCAAAGGGTCGCCATCCATTGACCCAGAAACATCAACCAATGGAACAAAATTTCCAAGGATGGAATTTTGTTTCCCATTGCTCTTCCATTGGAGATTCAACATGTCTATCTCAGATTTTGTCGCAGAATTCATTGAACGAGTGTTACTTAAAAGAGCGAGAGCCTCCTTGGTGAAATCTGCCAATCCAACTCGTTTTCCTTTTACTTCGGTTTTTCCATCCAATGCTTTATCCAGAAATTTGCGAAAGTTCTCGGAGCACTCTTCGCGGTCATCTTTATAGGACCGTTGTTCTCCTTTCTTGGTGACATTTAAAAAAGCCTTTTTATTGCGATGAAGAGTAACAGAAGTCACCTTTTCGGGTACAATTTCACTCCAATTCTCACCACACTGTTTAATTTGCGTCGTATCCAAGTGCTTGTTAAGTGTACTCACTGTCTTGCGGTAATGCATCTTACACAATTTCACTGCTTTCTCCTTGGTTTCGGTTGACTTATCTTTGGCAGAAGCGATAATGTTGGAAAGATAGTTTGTTGCTAAATAGAAAAATAACCACCCAAATTTGGAACTTTCACGGGGAATCCATTTGGCCAAAAGTGAAATAGAATCTCCCCTTTTAAATGCCTCTTCGTCTTTTGCGAGTTGCTCATTTACAATCCGAACAATAAAATCCACAGGAGTGTTCTTCGTGCGAAAAATCTCGCAAATGTATTTGACATCTTTCCAAGAACCATAAGGATGTACCGCTACACCATCTATCTCCAACAATACGAATTTCCTGAAAAGAGCTTTGCCAATATCCGGATACACATTCATGATAGAATGAAGCATCAAGTAAGACAACGAGCATTCCCCTTTACCGGCCACAATGTCGCGTGTCTGTGCACACATCTTTATCAGAATTGTAATATATTCGCGATACTGTGCAATTTCGGTTTCGTCGCGCGTAGCTTCCAATAGTGACCTCAATTCCTTTAACACGTCGTCGTATTTTTTGATAACTGGTGCGGGCGTTTTTGTTCGCACAATTTGAAAACTGATTTGATTGATGAGCTCTTGAAATTGAAAAAAAGATTTTTTTTCGTTTTTGTTGGCCCACGTATATTGCTGATGGCCTTTTTCTCCGATGCTTACTGGGGTAAAATTATCCATTCCTCCAATAAATTTTGACATGATACGTAATAGATATACATTAATAATTTTTATATGGTTTTATTTAACACTTATGACGTATCACTTAAAACATCACTTTCATCGTCGCTCTCTTCTGGTTCATATTCGTATTCTTCCAAATATTTGTCGTACCCATAATCTTCCAAATCCTTTTCCCTGTAATTCTGGCGCCGAATTTCCATCTTGTAAATGGCCATGTACATGGCGTTGTTAAGTTCTTCGTCATATTCTGGAACTGCCTCCTCTTTTGTAATCTGCGCGTCGTAAGCCTCTTTCGTTTCGCCAAATCTCTCGTATTTTACAGAACCATTTTCATAAGACAAATAAAGCCCTTCCCTTTTTACGACTTCAACTTTCTCCTTCAATGCAATGTTAGCAAAAGATTCCATTGTCTGTTCCATGTTTTGTTATGTTATTTTTATAATTTAAAAATAATTCTCAATTTTTTTTATCACTTGTTATACAAAATTATGTTGCAATTTATACAATTACTATTGTTAATAATACTAATTGTATTTATTCAGTCCATGTATAAAACGGATAAATGTGTTAATATTCCCGGAATTGAATCAGCTAACACAGCAAAATATCCAATAACTTTTATCATAAATACGCAAGATAAAGATAAAATCATCTCGCAAAACAAATTTTTATCAAAAATAAAAAACGGAACTTATTGTGATACGTACATAATAGACTTTTACCCTAATTTTTCAGTCACTTATTCTAATCAAGATATTTGGATTAACAAAATACCCATTCAATTGATTTCCAAAAAAATCAGAAAAATGTATGATAGAAAAAAACCTAACTTTCAAGTAAGCTATAAATGTTATTCCTTTTTTGTAGATTACGAGAAATCCATTTCAATGGATATTTTAACAGATATTGTATACGATGATAAATATCATATTCATTTTAATATTTTAACTTTGTTTTCTCCTCATAAATGGAAGAAATGGAATCTTCATTTGGGAATAGATTTACAAAATCCCGTTTTTACAGAATTTGATTGGACAAAATATTTTAACGAGAATATTTCTTGATGTTCTTGCAATGTTCATAAAAATTCCGGTAAATAAAATTGGTGTGTTCATGTAATTCTGGGTGACCTAACAATGCAAACACCTTGTCTTTTTCATATTCAAATGATATAGGGTGTTCCTTTTCTAGATGTATCCACCCAATATTTTTCACAATTCCAGAATGTTTAGGAGGAACAGGCAAATCTCTAAAGCAAAATTTCAACTGAATGCTTTCAACTCCACGAAATAATACAGAAGTAGGGTCCGTTTTGACAAGAGTCGTTTCGCAAAATGTTTTTCCTCTATCCACAAGAGTTCCGCCATTTGTCACTGTCAATAATTGAGAACCAAAACAAATTCCTAAAACCGGGACATCCAACTTTAACATGTAATAAAAGTTTTTGGCATAACTTGACAACACATCTTTTGGAAGCATAAGCGGACTTCCGGATAAAATAATTCCGACAATTCTGGAAGAATAAGCAAGAACTCGTTCGTCTATTTTATTTGTTTCAATATATGGAATATTAAGCCGTTTGAGCGTTTTTCTGACTTGAAAAATAAAGGATAAAACATTCCCGTCAGTAGAATTATTTATTAAAAGCAACATATATTATGAGAAGTAAAAAAGTTAACCAAAAAGGAGGGTCATTCACAGTAAATCAATTGATGCGTCTTTTTAATATTTTTACAAAATCAGAAGACTATAAAAAGACTCCTTTTCCTTTTATTGAAATTTTAGACGAAGATGACGACGACTTGTATAATAATATTTTTCATGTTTATGTGCTTATGAACAAGAAAAATCAGGATAAAGATATAATAGAAATTGCAAACGACATTGTAAAATACAAGAATACAAAAGGGGGTTTATCTGCCAAACAATATGAGGACAACTTTTATACAAGTTTTTCACAAATGGCGCCCTTTTTAAATCAAAAAATACATATAGTAGCTATATATCGCGGCACAATGTCAAGTAAAGGTTTTAGGACAAGAAATCATGAAAAATATTGGTCAACGTGGAAAGATTGGCAAAATAATTGGAGAAATGTGTTATTTGGCAATACGAGAAAAGACAAAAAAGACAAGAATTATTTTACTGGAAATACTCTTAGACAAATAAAATCCGAAAAAGGTTTTGAAAAAATGAAACAATATTTTGAAAACCTACAATCTTTTGAAAACCTACAATCTTTTGAGAATTTAGAATCAAATGGTATACAGCAATCTATTGAAAATCATACTGATGAAGATGATGAAGAAGGTTATGTTAATATAGGAGGTTCAAAAAGTCTTGTAAAACAAGATCAACTAAAAAATGCAAAAAAAATATTTATTAATACTGTTTTATGGTTCAATATAGCAGGAGATGCTAGCAATTTTATGAAAAATAATTTGACCAGTTTAGGTTTCAGTCAAGGGGCTGTTTATGCGTATTTATTTGGAGACAAAGGAGCCGAAACCATTGTTTATAACCCTGCCCCCTTTCATGGCCCCAAACCTCATAATACATATATATTAAAAACAAAAAATGACATAGTTTCCATGTTTGTCACGCGCGGAACGTTACATAAAAAACGCATGCATTCAAAAAAGGGAGCATGGTTTGGAAATATACAAAAAAATCATGAAAATGATGTGTTAATGGGCAATTTTGATGTTATTGGAAAAGATGATAAACGCGGTCATCAAGAAGATTATGAAGATACATGGAGTTCGTATAAATTAAAACCGTCTATAATAGATACAGATGAATATAAAATTGATAAAATGCGCCGAGAGTCTGTTTTGTATTAAATATCCTCAAAATCAATCTCCTCTCCCATATCTACAAACTGAGAACTAGAAACAATCACATTATTAATGGTTTCTTGTTGTTCTTCATAGTCGTTCGTAAATTGAATATCATCTACTGGCGCCGAATCTTTAGGCATAAAAATAGACCAGTTTTCGTTGACATTATTTTTTAATTTTGTCTTTTCAGAATCATTATAGACTTCTAGTAAATCGCAATTTTTGCGTTCTTTACTTTCCCAATCGCGTAATCCAATCAATAACCAGCTCCCTTTTTCAATCATATTATCTCTTCTTCCTCTATTGATAAATTTACCGGGAATAGTACACAATCTGGTTTCCCCATCCATGCAAAAGACATTTAATTTATTCCCCCCTGGTTTTGTCACTACATATGCGTACAATTCCAATTCATCCTTTTTTAAACGAAGTTTTTTATCGTTTGATGTGCTATGCTTCCTTGCCTGATTTTTATGATTTCCCCCTTTAATATTTTTTACCATTTTTATTATTAATAAAAAAATTTTTAAGTAATATTATAATATAGAATGGCAGGTTGGATAGAAACAGTAAAAATGGTTTATGATAGAAATCGCGCAAAAAATAAAAATTATAAATATAGCCAGGCAATGAAAGATGCAAAAAAAGAATATAAAGGCGAAACCGGCGAACATAAAGCATCAAAAAATAAACTCAAGACAAATAAGAAAACCAAAGGCGGTGAAGGCGAAGTTCAATCTGGGGGAACTGGGCCAGCAGAACCTGCAACTGGAACCGGAACAACTACCGGAACAGCACCTGCAACTGTAACAGCACCTGCAACTACCGGAACAGCCACGACAGAAACGGCTGCACCCACAACAGCTCCATCTACAGGAGGAAAGTCGCGCAAGTCGCGCAAGTCGCGCAAGTCACGTAAATCGCGTAAGTCACGCAAGTCACGCAAATCAAAACGTAAGTGAATAAAAATGTTCGTAAACCATATTTTTAAATACCTCGCCCTTTTTACGTTTATTCCTATCTGGTACCATGCCCAAAATAAATATTTTGATTAATTTTAATATCCATTCCGTTTTTTCTTCCTTGTACCATTCCATTAAAAAAGATACAATTTCGGCATTTTTATTACATTCATCCCAATCATCTATCAATTCTTGTATTATTTTATCTTTCTCAATGAGATAAAATGATTGCAAAACTTTATTTCCTTCTTCTACAAACTGAATTTTAATATTTTCCGGTAAATCTAAAATATCATGATATTCATTAAGTATACTTTTTATTTCTTCTTGTTGCAATTTATTTGTAATTGGTTTTTTATTATTTAATAATTTATGCATGACAAATTGTTCAAAACATGATGTGGGTGGCACTAATAGTTTATTCTTATAAAAAGTATCTTTATCCCAAGAACATTTTTTATATCGCAAGGAAGAAAACATGTGGTAAAAATCAGTAAATTTATCCTTTTTTTGTATCGGACAAGATTTCTTAATTGAACAATAGGGAAACATATATTAAATATCCGGTTTTAACTTCTTTTTTGTCGCTAAAACAAAATATCTGTTTTTAAATACCTTTTTTATCGCATCGTCCTCTTGAAATGTTTCGCAGAATTCCAAAAAACTCCGTTTAGGTGTAAACTCGGGCTTGGTCATCTCTAGCTTTAAAAACTCGTCTATTTTATTCAACAATTCTTTGTCCGGCGAGACATATTTGCGTCGTTGTTTAGGTTCGCCCGCTGTCGTTTTACCACGAAAGTAATATCTGGCACTCTTGAACATTTTATCATTTACATTACCTTTGTAACCCAGCCCTTCTAATCGTCGTGTCTCGCAAGATACCAATTCATTTTTTTCTTCCAACCATTCCTGCCATTTCTCCTTGTATTCTTCTCTTGGTAAATATTGATTTATTTTTGCAAATGAAAACAATTCCTCTGAAACGGCATCATCAAACGTGTAGCGGAAAATCATCTTTTAAGGTTTTGAATATGGTATTTAAAAATCAATTTTATTTAAATTGAAAATTAATTATCCGTTTAAATAAAAGAAAAATGGAATCTGACGCAAAAATGGAAGCTGACGCAAAAATGGAATCTGACACAAAAATGGAAGAATACAAGAAATCTTTAACGGAAATTCAAAAATTGGCACTGGAAATTGCAGAAAAACATTTGGGGTCTTCTTTTGATTTATCCAAAAGCAATGGTTATTTAAGCTACATCGACAATTAAAGGCATATGGTCGCTATTGGCATTTTGCAATAAATATGCGCCTTTTACACTTTTGAATCCTAAAGTGTTTGCAAAAATATAGTCTATTCTATAACCACTCCAATGTGTCATTGGGGGGACGTTTTTATCAAAAACATCGTCAAAACACTTTAAAAACGTTCCGACAGACTTTTCTTGTAAAGTTGGTTGGGTTGTATTTTCATAAAAACGCGCATTCATATCTCCAACTATGAACATTTTGCCAGTTTTAAAAATGTTGTATAATTCGCTATTTTTTATACTGACAAGTAGACCGTTTACTTGACTAGTTCTTAACTCATCTGATTTTACTGTAGTGGTGCCTTGATGGGCAAGATGTGTATTTATAATTGCAATATTATCAATCATAATTGCAATAGCATTTCTATTCCCTGGCAATGGAATATTTATGTGTTGTCTAACATTTATTGTTTTCTTTACATATATAGAATTCATAGAATTCATAGAATAAGTAATCTCTTTGTACTGATGCAATTTTGCCTTAAAACCTGAATTATTTGTTGTTTCTTGAATACATAAAATATCTGGGTCATAACTTAATAAATCATCAATTGTTTTTTCATTATACTTATTGTATCTATCTTGGCAGCCATAAATATTATTGGATATAATCCTCAAATTTCTTTGATAAGTTTGACTAATATCATTAATTTCATTATTATTTGCTGCCATCTCTGTTGCACGAGAATCAAGATAACTAAAATATGGTACTTTTTTTGTATCTTTTAATCTATCTTTTGAAAATGGTATAGTTAATAAATTTTCTATAAAAGAAGGGATAAATGTATTATATTTAATTCTTGAAGTCGCGCGAGGAATCACGGGGGTAGAAGGTGTAGTGACAGGTGTAGTAGGTGTAGCAGGGGTAGTAGGTGTAGTAGGGGTAGTAGGTGTAGCAGGCGTAGTAGGTGTAGTGGCAGAAGTTGTTTCTGTAGGTTCAGGGGTAGGTTCTGGTTCAGGTGGGGACAATTCTTTATTTATTTCTTCAATAATACCATCACGTGTAACATTTGCCAAAACTTTGGGGTCCATTTCTTGAATTGTTTTTACAAAAGCTTCTGCAAAATCTTCATCATGGTTTCCTCCACCTGTTTGAAAATCCTTTTCGGTTTTTGTATCTATTTTTGCAAGCAATTTTGATTTATTTTCATTTAAATACTTTTTTAATGCATCTACGTCACCTTTTAATTTTATATAACTCGTTTTCAAATTATCCAACGGGAGTTCGGCTGGTTTTTCTAAATCGGGTACACCCTTCAATATATTAACGCAATCTGTGTAAAGCTTATAAAGAGTAAAAATCTTTACTTCACCCGGGGTTTGAAATGATTTTTCATAATTATTCAGCAATTTGGACAAATATTCTACTTCTTGTTTTTCTTGTTCTTGTAATTTTTTCAAATCTCCCCCCTTTTGGGCAGGTTTGACACCTTGATTTTTGTCTTGATTTTTAAATAAATTTGTTAATTTGTTTAACATATTTGGGTCTTCCTTGCAATCAACAAATTCGGGGTTTTCTTTAGAAACTTTATCAATTAATGCAAGAATTTCTTTTTGAAGTTTAGATTCTTCAAATATTTTTTTTTCGGTACAAATAATTTGTTTGGAAATAACTCGTTTAAAATTTTCAATATTAGATATAATTGCTTTTAATTTATTAACCAGTTTTTCTTTACTTGCCGATTTATCAATGGAAGAAGTACCAAGTTGTGCTGCAGCTTGAGAACCAAACACATTCATCATATCAGATGCTACGCCCATATATAACATTGGCATTGTCATAGAAGCAGACATAGCGTTTGAAACCATGTCAATTGCTTTTGAAATAGAATCTGCACTCATTAATCCTTTTAGTTTATTAAAACCGTCGCTATTTTGCAATGACGTGGCAATTTTGTCCATGAATTTATTTATGGTATCTGCGACTTTGGCAGAAGGGGTGTAAATTTTTACATAATTTTCTCTATCTTGAGCTTCCATATCTCCCCCTGTCTGTGTTACATTAACGTTTAAACTCGTATTTCGGAGCGCATTGGCGACCGTGTTGGCCGCTTCTTGCCCGGCTTTCGTAACTTCGTCTGCTGTAATATTAAAATTACTTTTGGCTTGTTCAATAACACTCTTCATTTTCTCTTTCGCGGAAGAAATGGCTTCTTTGCTTTTATCTATCATAACATCTACAAGTGTATCTTGAAAAGTTCTTTTTTCAATTTCAGCATCTATTAAACCAGCAATATCTTCTTTAAACGTAATATCTATATCATCTTGTGCAATTGTTTTCCATTGCATCTGTAATTGAGCTATTTCCGATTTTACTTTTGCGATGTCTTTTTTCAAAAATTCAGTATAATCGGGATCTCCAAGTTCCGCTTGATTTATTCCATTTTTTTTGCAAAAAGTTGTCAAGTCTGATAATGCCGTATCTATAAGCTTTTGTTGAGCTTCGCTGTTGTTATCATATTCTTTTATTTTTTTTTCTGCAAGAGCAATTTCGCTGTCAATCTTTTTTTTAGCAAGTTCCAGGCTCATTCCTTGAGTTGGGTTTTTATTATTAATATCATCGTAATCTATTGTTGTTCCAGGAAAGGAGGAAATTTTTTGTTTTTTTCCATTTAATAACTCTATTCTTTCAGATTCATTTTTCTTCATAATTTTGTATTTTTCTTCCAACAATATTTTTTTTATAGATAAAAAAATAAAATAACTTTTTTTCTTTTTAGCTTGTCCAACAATAGCCGGATTTATTTGAGATAGGTCTTTTGTCTCCATTTTGTTTTGCTTTTTACTCAAATCGTCAACCATTCTGCTATTGGTTTCACGATATTTTGTATAGTTTTCACTGTTGATAGAATTGCCTGCGGCCTTTTTTAACTTTGTCAAATCAAACAAATATTGTTTGAATTTTTCCTTGTAATCCTCGCCACCTTTTTGGCCAACCCCAAATGGGGTTTTTCCATTGTCAATAATTTGTGACATTAGTTTTTTTTTAGAATCTTTTGCAAAATTTTCCAACTCCATTATCTGGTTATAATTTTCGTCCTCCTTATAATCAACTCCTTGTACATCCAATTTATGTGTATATTGTTGAAACTCAAAAAATTTATCAAAAAACGGCACTGCTTTATTATAAGAATCCCCTTCGCTCATCTTTTTTTTCATCTCTTCTCCGTGCGCGCCTTCTTCCTGTACAAATTTGAAATCAGTTCCATAAAGATGATTCATTATTTTACTTATCACAATAACAAACATATTCATATTATTTGCATAAAAAGTATGCATCAACCGAAAAAGGTTCTTGGTGGCATCATCCAATTCACCGGGATTTTCTGAATTGATTGTATTTTTGAAAAAAGATGCAATGGCCCCAGACAATCCTGTGCCCTGAATTTTTGTATATTCTGTGTCTGTATCGTCAACCAATAACATATTGTTTCCACTTACAACAACCTTTTTAGTCGCCTTGCGTCCCCCTTTTTGTAATTTTTGGGAAAGGTGAGTTCGCATAAGTATTTTAAGTTTAAGTAAAAAAATGGCACTTCTTTTATCGTGAGGCAATGTTTCCATGACTTCCCCAAATTTTTTCAATATTCTGGGTTCAGACAATTCTAATAAAGCATAAAATTTATCCACACATGATTTGAAATTCTCGGATAACTTTATCTTGGTTAAATCGGGGAGGTCCTTTTTTGTAAAGCACTGTGAAAATGACATGGCTTCCTTGGCATTCTGTTTTAATGAATAGATGATAGACATCATTGTTTCATAATTTTGATTCAACATATTTTGAAAAGAAATGTATATCATATGGTTCAGTTTATCTTCCTTTGCTAATAAATCATTAATAATTTCAACTACCAATATTTCAGGTGTTGTTTTATATAAATCATAGTTTTTCTCTCTTTTTATGATTTTTTTTATAGGAATAGAGTGAAACATATTATATTTTCATATTTTTAAAATCCTTAAATGACATATTTAATTTCTTATTCGTAACCCCCTTTTCTATTTTTTTCAAAAAAGAGAAATTTGCAATTTTCCCTAGATACGTGTACTTATTCACCTTGTCTTTTTGCGAGTCTTCATAAATATTTTTACAATGAAATTGAATTGCATATTTTCTTGCTACCGAATCTAAGAAGCGATAGGGAATCACCTTGTCCGAGTAATATTCAAACGACTTTTTTGCGGAATCGTAAAACATGATTGTGTTCCCATTGGGTGTAATCTCAAACAAAATATTGTTCTTTAGTTGTTTCAATTCTTCCTCCGTTTTGGTTTCCTTCAAGGAAGAAAACCGTTTTTTATATTTGTTTTCATAAATCTCAACTGGTTTTACTTGTACTTTCACTGGTTCTTCCTTTGGATAAAAATAATGATAAATTTGGGCATACTTTTTTTTAAAGAGATAAAGAGACTTGTGGAAATAAAAGTTCGCCTTTTGTCTTAAAAGTTCAAATTCCACACGATATGTGCTTATAATAGCAGGTAATTGAGTAATTAAAATGATACTGGCAACCAAGGTGTACATTTTGTTTAAAATACTTAAAAACCCTTTAATATGTTTACCGCTTGATTTTAAAGAAACGAATTAAATATAGGACACCATTTACTAGTATGAGAGATGGAGTTTGAGCACACATACCGAGGAATTAACTTTTTGGAAGGAAACGATTCAGTTACATCTGAAAAAATGATTGCATTGATGAAATCTGCCAAGCTGCGCGAATGGATAGACCAACAAGTGGACAATGGCGTGGTGAAGACAACCAGTGTAAAAGTAAACGATATCAAATTCTTTGGACCTGTTTCTCCTGAGCGCCTTGGGTTTGTCATGGTTGAAGGTGATGCCGTAGAAGCAGTCAGTGGCACAAAAGTAGCAGCAACATGTGCTTTCATTCGCGGTGGCTCTGTGGCCGTTTTTGTGCGAGCTGTGGTGACAAATGGGGACGGTGATATTGTAGGCGATTACGGTGTTTTTACCGACCAAATACGGTACCCCGTGGGAAGAAGACTACAAGAAGCTTGTGCTGGTTGCGTGGATTCAAATACCGGTAACATAAAAGGTGTCGCCTTGACGGAATTGCAAGAAGAATTGGGAATCGTTGTCAACGCTGATGACGTAACTTCTTTAGGAAGCATTGTGCCCTCTGGCGGAGGAACTTACGAGACCATTGAACTCTTTTATCTTCGTGTCTTTTTGACAGAATCGGAAGTTCAGGAGAAAATCAACAGGACATTTGGCGTTGAAGACGAAAAAATTCGCCTTGTTTTCACGCCCATTCAAGAGATAGACAATTACTTGGATGTTATTGGAGATGTCAAGGCCGAATGTGCCTGGAGAAGAATTCAATCCCGCGGTCTTCTTTAAGTTTTTTAAATATATAATATATGCCAGGCGCTGGTTTACTTCCCATTGCAACACATAAAGGTAAAATTTATTTTTTATTTGGTCGCGAAAACAAGTATAATGATACTCCTGGGTGGAGTGATTTTGGAGGAGGAATAGAAAAAGACGAGTCGGTGATGGATACAAATTTGCGCGAGATTGAAGAAGAAACGGCTGGATTCCTCCACCGCGAAGAAATTATGGATGCAATGGATGAAAATGGAATACTTGTTTTTACAATGAAACCAGGTGGAAGAAATTATACCACCACGATTGTGAAAATTCCGTTTGATAAAAATTTGCCCATTTATTTTAATAAAAATCGGAAAATCGTTGAAAGATATGTAGACTCAAAAATAATAAAAAACAATGTTATTTTTGAAAAAGATAGATTAAAGTGGTTTACACTGGAAGAAATGGTGGATAGACTCCATGAATTCCGTTCATTTTACCAAACCATGGTTCAAAAACTTATTACACAACACAAAAAAATAGAGAAATTTGCGAGTTAAACGAGTTGACCAACAAAGGAATTCAAAATTTTTGAATTGAAAAATTTTGAAAAAATTAACGCCTTGTTCGCCTGCGACTTTTAGGACGCCTGCTTCGGCGTCTTCTAGACCCCCCCCCCATTAAAATCAGGTTTTGAATCAAAAAATGTTCGTAAAGTTATATCGGCATCATTTTTACTATTGCCCGTTTTATCGGCATAAACAGCAAGTGTTGCTTTATAACTGGTTTCCTTGTCTATATTTTTGGCTCTTAATGATTTAAATATCATAAATGCTTGATTTAAATCCATATAATATTACAAAATATTTTAAATAATTAATCTATTTTTTATTGTTTCGGCATGAATAATTCTATCCTTGCTCAATATCTTGGAAAAATACAAAATCACTTCTTTATGTGTTTGCAAAATCCCTAAAGAATAACGATACGCATCGTTCAACAATGCATAAATATCGTCGTCAATGGCTTGTTTGTATTTTTCACTTGTCTGTGGGTAAATAATATTGCTTCCCATTCCATAATGCGTAATCATACGCGACGCCAATTTTAATGCCTCTTCAAAATCGTTGATGGCACCTGTAGTAGTTGACAAATCGTACACCAATTCTTCCGCAATTCTGCCCGCGAGGAGTATCATCAGATGCTCAAACAACGCTTCTCTCGTGTAAATGGTATTGGTGTTTCCTTCAAAGATGGTATAACCCGGACTTTTAGGAGAAGAAAGATTGATAACCACCTTTGTCATTTTTGCATGATGTTTGCACATAAGCCCGACAATAGCATGGCCCATTTCGTGTACACTAATGCGGTCCAATGTATCATTGGATATCTCGTGCTCACTCGGTTGCCAACCTGCCAAAATTTTATTAAATACTTCTTCAATATCACTTTGCACAAATACGACACGGTCATTTCGGAGAGCACACAACATGGCTTCATTCAATAGATTCTCAATTTGTGCACCTGAAAGGCCTACTGTTAAATCCACAAGGTCATCTACATTGATGCCATGCGGCTTTCCTTGAATATGAATTTCAATAATGGATTTGCGCGTCTTCTCATCTGGGAGTCCAATATAAATTTGCTTGTCAATTCTTCCAGGGCGTAAAAGAGCCGAATCCAACAGATCCACCCGATTCGTGGCTCCGATGACAAATACTCCGCTGTTTGGTTTGAACCCATCCAGAGAGACAAGAAGCTCATTTAGAGTGCTATCGCGCTCATTACTAGATGTTTCGCCGTCACTACTTCGCTTTCTTCCTAGAGCATCAATCTCATCAATGAAGATAATGCACGGAATGTTTTCACTTGCCAATTGGAAAAGTTCGCGGATTCGCGCCGAACCAACACCCACATATTTTTCTTGAAATTCTGAGCCCGAAACAGCAATAAAACTCATGTTTGTTTCACCTGCAAAACCCTTGGCAATCAATGTCTTTCCGTTGCCCGGAGGGCCCTCAAAAATAATACCGCGGGGCGTTCGCACATTGAACGCCTGGTATTTCGTGTAATTGGTTAAAATATCAATGCATTGTTGCAGCTCTTTTTTAATCGGGTCGTAACCACCAATGCTTGAAAAGCTATGAGTGTGTTTTGTGATGACTTCAAAATTCTCCGAGCGACTCTTTGTCTCGGGTTGATTGAACTGGAATTTTTGCTGTATTTTCTTGAAATAACTTTGTTTGGATGAATCTCTGGAATATACTTCCTCTTCTGGAATAAATATCTCAAATTCATCCTCAATATCATTTTCTTGACGTATTTTATTGATAATGTCAAGAAGATTGTAGATGGAATTGTTTTGTGGGTTTTGTGGCTGCACAGGTTGAACTTCATACGGGGTTTGGCCAACCCGCCTCAAATAGTCATTATAATATCTGTTGGACAACGGATACTTTTTAGGTGTATCAAACCGAAACGCCAGTGCAACGGGTATCAAAAACCAGAACTTCATTAAAATATGTTTCTATTTGTGTTTATATTGTTTTAAAAATAACTGACCACAAAGAATGATTGCCATGTATTATTTGGGAATTGTTTTTATTGTGGCTTCCGTCCACCGTTTTATACTGAAAAAAGAAAGAACGGAAGAATTGGAACGGATGAAACTCCCCAAATATTTTGACATTTTCATTTATTCTTTTGAATTTATTGTGGGAGCCATACTATTAAGCAATTGTCCGTTTTTTGTAAAACGTATTGCCCTTGGGTTGCTGCTCGTCTTTTTATTAGTTGGATGCGGGTTAATTGCTTTTTACAACTATCGCGAATTGATAAAAACGTACAAGGAAGTTTTTACGTTTCAACCGACAAGTATGTCTTACTGCATGCATGTTGCATATATAGTATTGATTTTGTCAATACTGAAATAGACGTTTTTTCCGGAAAGTTTGTTTATTTCGTTTTCCGCCATCACTCATATTTAAAATTAAAAGTATTTGAAATATTTAAAACACTTTCCAAAGCACCTTCCGTCCAACCCTGATTTTTGGCCACCATTTCTCCCACAACATACAAATCTTTCATTGGATGTTGTGCTTTTTGAATAAACTTTGCCCTATTTGTATTCGGTGTGTAATAATGAGTCCCTATATCCCAAAAAAAGGATTTAATGGCGATAATATTTACCGGATATCCAAATTCTTCTTCAATCAATTCTTCCATCTTCTTCCGATTTGCCGCCGTATTCTCTGCATATTTTTTTAAATACAATGCAGATTTGTTATCCGCATAAGCAATCATAAACACTCTCTTGGGGATATTCATCGGAATTATTTTTTGCAACGGCTTTCTTACGACTGTGTGATGTTGTATACGCGGATAAAGTTTCCCAAATTTGGCATACATTCTTATAAAAGGTTGGCCTTTGATTCCATTATATATCGGCAATTTCAGCAAATGTTTTACACTGTCTATCGTGGTCGCCAGAATGACCTTTTTAGCGCGATACGTATTTTTCCCATGTATCATAAAACCATCTTCAGTCTTTGTAATCCTCGTGATATTATCCTTGGCGATACGATGACCAATGGACGCCGCCAATTTTTCCACCAGAATATACCACGAAACAGAAAACCCCGTCCATCCCCCCACATTATCCTCCATTCCGTAAAAGTTTACCACATCATACGCATCGTCTTTCTCATAGTCGGTATATCCCGATGTTGCTACGAAATCGTCATACACCTCTTTTCCTAGCCTCTTTGTTGCATATTCTTTGAATGTTTCGTGAGCGGGGTTCTTTAAGTAGTTTATTATATTCAATAAAGGGGTTTGATGGATGTGCGGCGAATAATCAATGATTATGGGGAATTCTTTTGTTTCAATCTTTAATTCTTTCAGGAGAGAGTATAGTAGATGGTCTTTGTGTTTTCTTCCGATGCCAGCACCAGTGACTATCTGGGTTCCATAAAAGGTTTCGTTATTGGCTCTTCCTCCTATACTGTTTTTTTCTATAACAAGAATGTTTTGGTGGCGTAAAAGATGGGCCGCATACAATCCAGAGATTCCAGCTCCAATAATAATGACATCCATTTAATATATCTTTTTAATTTTTTTGGTTTCGCCTTTACATTTGAAAAATTTCACAATTCTCCAAGAATTTAAAGAGAGGTTTGAAAATAAAATATTTTAATATTATATATGCAATATAGTAAACTTCGTTCAGGCCGCGTATATAAAGATAGTCAAGATGCACATGAAGAGGAAAAAGGACAATCCATTTTAGAATTCGCAGATTTATATAAAAAAAGATTTGAAGATTATATATTAAGAGACAGATACAGTGGCCTCAGTCGCACTCAAAATGAACATGAAGAAGATGCCTTACTAGAAGAGACGTTAAAGCGGGTGGCACGCAAAAACGATATAACACTACTTAAGGCCCCTGATTGGGCATATGAAGATAATACTATGATTCCATGGTATCAATTTAAGATACTCCAAATAAACCATTTTATTGGTAATTGTGGACGTACATGTAAAGAGAGCAAAATTAGGGGTGGTTCTAGACGTAGAAGTAGACGCCGAATCAAACGAAGATACAGAAGTAGACGCAGAATATAAATTTTTTGAAAAACTTTAACCTATTTTAATTTAGATTTATTTGGTTCTCAATATCAATAAAATCAATAAAAAAAATAAAATGAAAATCAAATGAGACGTTTTGGGTTCACCTGGTATTATTTTATCTCTGAAGTAATGTATTAAAATAAGTGTGTCATCATCATAACATTTGGCAATACCCATATCATGGTCTTCCTGTGTGTATACTTCTTCATATAATTTTAGTCCATTTATAGGATTCATTTTGACTATTTTGTATAAATTTTTAACCAATAAAAGATAGTCTTTTTTTAATTCTTTTGCATCAATATTGTATGCATTTTGGAGTGCTTTGTAAATGATATCATGGTTTGGAATTGCCCCAATAAAACCTTGGAAAATAGAATTTTCTACAAAACCCGAATTCATTGAAAAAAAGGTATGGTTTTTGGTAACCCTCTCAATATTTGTTTGCAACATTGCGTCGGAATCTATGAATACTCCACCATTGACATATAAATAGTAATACCGGAATAAATCAGCTTTATGCGCCCCTGTTGGCATATTGTTAAATTTTTGGATTATATCTACAAATTCAAAAATATAATTTTCTTTGAAAAATTCAATTATTTCCTTGTCTGTAAAATGAATGTAATTCCACCCCGGTGACATTTTTTTGATTTGACTTACGACATACCCTTTTGGTGGATGATAAGAAGTCTGAAAAATTGTCTTGGGTATCATTTTATATTAAAATAAAATAAGTTTACTTTTTGTTTCCAAAAAAATTGAAATTTTATGCAAACCAAAAGTATTTTAAAAAAAGCACATGAATCTATTCATCCTTTCGCTCCTTCAATGGGAAATTGCTCAAGCCATGATGGACAAACATGTAAGTAAGATACTTTTGGAAGCCGTTCAGATGCTTTGTACCGCAAAACGAGTTTTGGACCCCGATGAAATGGAAGGACTCTACAAGATGGCTCATAAAAATCATCCGGTTACAATTTGGTGTCGCAAGTCAAAAGCAAACTATATTTGGGTTCTTGATTTAGTAGACGAATTACATAAAGAATGGCGGTTTCGTTATGGACACCCTGAAACCAAATTTCACAAATCATATTTGGTCGCCTTGAAATTACGAGAGCATATGCCAACAGACGACATGTTTGAAGAACAAGAATTGACGCCTTTTGCTCTGGCAATGCCGGAAGAGTATAAAACAGATGACCCTGTGGAATCATACCGTAATTATTACATGTCGGAAGAAAAGCAGAGGATTGCTTGTTGGAAGAAAAAGAGAGAAAAACCGGATTGGTATCGTATAATATAATGTTAATATATATGTCTATTCTTAGAACAATAGAGGAAATATTCGCCAAAAAATTTAGAGTAACTTTTGATAATAATTTATATACAATAAAGTCAAATAATTTAAAGTGTTTGGAATTAAAAATAAGCATTGATGAAATACAAATTATTGATTTAGATAGATGTAATTCTACAGGAATAAAACTTTTGGAGTTGGTTGAAAAATTAGCAAAAAAAATGGGTATAACAAGAATTTCATTATTAGATGTTTCTAAAATAAATATAGAATGTTTAGACCTTTCTATTGATTTAAGTTATCTAAAATTTTATCAAATGGTATTTCTTGGTATAATTCACTTGGTTATGTTTCGGCTGATTTTGAAGAAGAAATTGCAAAAAATAATGAAATTTTACAAATGCCGTTAAATATGGCTATTACTGTAGCTACTGAAAAATTGATTAATGATTTTTTATCAAAAAATACAATTGATTCATTAAAATCAAGGCTTTCATATTTTTTACATAAATCAACAGATTTAACAAAGGACCAAAATTATATAAGGTTAACTAATCAAATTGATAATTACGAGTCGTTTAAACAAACAACAATTGATTTATTTTTAAATGAGGCCAATGAAGTATCAGAAGAAGCGGTTAAATACACGGATATTTCTAAAAGCACGCAAAAATGTATAAATGAATTATTAAAAATTGCAGGCAAGTTCAATAAAACAGATGAAAGTTCCTGTCATTTTTATGAATTTATTGATAAATTAATAAAAATGCTATCAGGATTATTATTTTATAGTGGGGATTTAACAAAATTAATTGACCCAGATAATTGTCATTCTGTTGGCTGTTTTTCGGGAAATTCATTTACAAAATATTTTCGTAGTTTATTTACAAGAAAAGAATTGATTCCAAAAACAAACGGAGGAAAACGTAAAAGGAAAACATTGAAACTCCGTTCTCAAAAGTCCGGTATTTGAAAAGTATTTTGGATTTTTCAAAATTGGACATTCCAAAAATATCCAAAAACCAGTTGGGCGCCAGAGATTCCGAAAAAACGTAAAAAAATGTGTTGTGATGATAATGATGCAAAATGTTTTTGTTAGGTTGAAAAAGTTGTTAGCATAAATTTTTGAAGTTTTTTGAGTTTTTGAAAAACAACGTAAACACAATTTTTGAAATGATACTAAAATGGATAAAAAAAAGGACAAAAAGGGACAAGCAAAATTTGGTTGCGAATTGTGTGACTATTTTACGTCTCATAAAACAAAATATGAAAAACATCTTGTGACGATGAAACACGAGAGGATAATTTTGGATACAAAAAAGGGACAAAAAGGAGAAGAAAAAGTAGAAATCCAATATATTTGTGAAAGTTGTGACTATTTTACGTCACATAAAACAAAATACGAAAGACATATTTTGACAGCAAAACATAAAAGGACAAAAAAGGACCAAAAAGAGACCAAAAAGGACCAAAAAGGACAGCTAGGTGAATCAAAAAATATTTGTGTTTGTGGAAATTCTTACGTATTTCAGTCAGGTTTAATCAAACACAGGAAAAAATGTAATTTTTTGAACAAAGATAATCTTTTGTTAAAATGCATTGAATCAAATGCAGCCCTCCAAAAAACAAATGAAGTCGTGGCAAGTGCCACTAATGCTTTAGTAGATACATCCAAAATTATACATAACATTTATGATTGTTTGCAAGCAAGGCCAATGCACATTCAGAATATTCAAACCCAAAAAATACAGAACATTCAAAGCCAAAAAATACAGAACATTCAAAGCCAAAAAATACAAAAAATAGATAAAAATTTCAATATTCAGGTTTTTTTGAATGAAGACTGCAAAAACGCCATTTCCATTTCTTCCTTTATTGATTCCATAAAACCAACTTTGGAAGATTTAGAAAATGTGGGTGAAAAAGGGTATGTTAAGGGTATAAGCAATATTATTTTATCAAAGCTGAAAGAATTTGATGTGTATACTCGTCCAATTCATAATGTAAAAAAACAGATTTATTTAAAAGAAAAGGATTGGGAAACGGATAATAAAAAGGTCGCAAAATTTGTAAAAAATGTTGCAATCAAAAATATGGGGAATATGTCGGAATGGAGGAAGAAATACCCGGACCACGATAATCTTGAAAGCCCAAAAAATATGCAATATTTGAAACTAGTTCAAGAATGCATTGGTGGCGAAGATGAAAACAAAAATACGGATAAAATTATCCAGCATATTTCCAAAGAAATAATAGTATAAAATGCAAATATATTTTAAATATATAAAAAAAACATGTTAATATAAAGAAAATGAAGAAACCGATACCCAAAAAGATTCGTCAATTGGTATGGAACAAATACATTGGCGAAAAATTCGGTTCCGGTAATTGCCAGTGTTGTAAAATCACTGAAATAACACAGATGAATTTCCATTGTGGTCATGTCACTAGCGAAAAGAATGGTGGTGACATGACATTGAATAATCTTTTACCAATATGTGCTTTGTGTAATTCTTCCATGAGTTCTATGAATATGTGGGATTTTATCAAAACACATGGGTTGCACAAAGACGATAGTTTGAATTTGAGAGAAGAAGTGAAACGACTCTCAAAATTATTGGAAGAAGCCGAAGAAAGAATTACTGTCTTGCAGAAAAATGTCATGGACCAACATGAACAAAATCGGAGACTTGTTATGAATGAATTTTTTTAAAAAGTAATTTACCGTGATTGTTGAATATTTTAGTACCTATTTTTGCGTTAGATTCTAATTTATCAAGAACACCTTCTCCAAGCCCATCAAACCCTAAGATGGGATGGTTTGATATTTGAAACCAACCGGAAAACGCGCTCTACCAAATGAGCTACAAGGGATTTTATTCCCAAGGCGGGGTTTGAACCCGCTACCTCGTGCTAATAATGCAAAGAAATTGCTGCAAGTTCCCAAATAGTCTGGAAGGACTACTTCCACGAAGATAATTAATTGTTAATAATCTCGTTTCAGAAATATTGTTTAAGTATTTGAATTTATGTTAAACAATATTTAAATTATACCATAAATGAATAATTTATGCCTTCTTTTTTCATTTCTAATGTCACAAAAATTTTTACACGTTTTCATATGAATTAAGATCTTCAAAATAATATTCGCAATTGGTTTGCGAGATGGGCACATATCTGAAATCCGTTAAAAACTCTTTGACTTCATCGTTATACTTTTCATAGAATTCTTCCACGTTTCTTGCCAAAACCCAAAGAGAAATATTGGAAGGAACTGTTACAATTGCATATGTATATTCTTCCAAGGAATCGCCCAACTTTACTATCCAATAAGGAGCCCCTACTGGAACCCCATCCAAATGAACTATTAATTTCCCGGGTTCGGCCCCTGTATATGCATACCCCCTTATCTGTTCCAGATCGTTTGTTCTATTTAATTGCGAATTAATAATAGTAATATTTCCATCCCAACCGTACTGGGCCGTTATACATTTTCCATACCCCTGAAAAAGGAAGTCTGTGGGTGCAGCGTATACCAAATACCAATTCCCCAGATACTTTGTAATATTTAATTCGGGGACTGTTTGACAAAAGCAACCACAAATACCGAGCAATAGAAGTAGAAACATTTATATTTAAATATAAAGATGTATTTAAATATTAATATTTGTCAAATAACTGGTGTCGTTTTGACTTTTTGTGTTTTTGTTTTGACTTTTTGTGTTTTTGTTTTGACTTTTTGTGTTGTTTACTTTTGTATTTTCCTTCAGCCATTATTCCGGTATATATCATTTTATACTCTGATTCTCCATCTTCTTGACTGAACCCAACTGATTCATACCATCTTTTTAATTCAGGGTTTGATTGTGATGTAAGTTTTATTGAAGTGAAATTTTCATAATCTTTTAATATTAAAAACGATTCTTTTAATTTTTCAATCAAGACCCTTCCTATATTTTTGCCTTTTGCCAATGAACAGATTCCATGTATATATATATGATCATCTTTATATTCAAAACAACAGATGCCTAGTAGTATTTTATCTGGATTTCTTAAATATAAAATGGCACATTCTTCATTTCTTATTAAACGAATCAAATAATTATCTTTAATACCTAACCTACAAAATTTTTCAAAACCTAAAACTTGTTTGACAAGAACCTCTCTATCTGTATGTTCATTTAATACGCCCAATTCTTCAAAAATCTCCAAGTATTTATCATTGCCAAAATAATAACAATTTTCAATATCAAAATTTTCTATTGGTATCATTGGATGCCTCATGTTTTTTCCTTTCAGCATTTATATAAAAGAACAATTAAATTTTAAATTGTCGCCTAGTTCTTCTCCTCCTTCTTCTTCGGGATTTTCTACCTTCTCCCTCATTAATTTTAGGCATTCTATAGTCCTCCTTCTTCTTCGGGATTTTCTACCAATTTTTAATATTTAATATTTATATGGCTGGGGTCGTGCAGGAAGATTACTCTTTAAAATTACTGGGGTTTCCTTTGTTAAAAAAATTCAGGGGAATCCCAGAATTTTCCACATGGGATTTTCTAGAAAGAATTCTTATTTTTAATGGATATTATTTTCAAATTATATTTTCAGAACCAATTTTAATTCAACCAATTTTTACTAAAAACCCCGCTGGGAGAGCAAGGTTAGAAACATACAAAAAATTGTGCGAGGATCACCCGGAACTTAATTCAAAATTACAAGAATTAATAAGTTATCAATTAATGAATAGTGGTGTATTAGATGAACTCTCGGAAATTCCTCGCAGTTATACATCAAGAGGAAAGGAGATTGGGCAAAAAATAGTTATAGTGATAGGAGCGGGATTACAATCAAAAGTCACGGCAACTAGATTTCATAACGACGGCACATTATTCACGATACTTAAATATTTTAAAATGGATAGTGAATACGTCCTAGGAACTGAAATGTTATTTACTGACCAAAAAAAATCTGAAAATCACCATTATTTAATAAATGGGACGTCAACATATTCTACAGAAAAATATGGCAAAGTCGCATTTATTCGTAACGAATTGAATGAATTTTATACAACATCTAGAAAAAATGCAATATTAAGAGGACTTTATAATGTCGGAGACACTTTAGTATGGGCGGATATGTTGGTAAAACATGCGATATCTACGCCAGCGGAAAATATTCGCGGCAGAACTCTTGATATAACTTTGGCTAATGTATTGGGCGAAGTTTCAGATGAGGTTGAAATAACCAGTGAAAGAATACTAACATCACCCGAACATTTAATAGGCAGAGGCTATTTTGCTTTAGTTGTGTACGCTCTAAGTGATAATGAATGGCCCGGATATTTACCAAATGACGAATCACTTATATTTCCGTGCGAAGCACCAATTGTAGATGTAAATGAAATTAATTTTGATATGGATACATATCTTGATTTTTTGAATAATATCCGTGAAAGTTATTTCCATTCGGGTCCTATAAAAATAAAGGCAGTGGGTAAACGCAAACCTACCCGAAAGAGAAAGGGAAAGAGAAAAAGAGTTTCTAAAAATCGTAAAAAATTGCGATACTAATTTTTGGGACCGAACAACGAATTTTCAATATTGAAAAATATGTAATATCATTTTTATAAATGGAGAAATTTTTGCCAGAAACCTTCGGATTTTAGATTCTTGAAAGAATGGGATAAATCCAACAATTGCTTGGAAGCGTAAAATGTTATTTGGGAAATGTTTCTTTAATTGTTTTACCGGTTATTTTTAGTTTTACGCTTACGTCGCATTTTTTTAACTTTACGGCCATAGGCAACATTTTCTGCTCGTAAATAATCATCTATTATCCGTATAATAGACAGTTTGCGTTCGTCAAACTTAATAGTTTCTCCAGGGGTAGCTATCCCGATTTCCATTTCCGAATTCATATTAGCGTAATTAGATGGCAACTGACGAAACGTATTGCACGTTAAATCATAAATATCTATAGGTACGCTACTAGTTGCCTCTGCGCCATTTATATTTTCAATGATTGTTTTTCCTAAATTTAGTATATCAATAAGTGTTATCTCTGATGCCTCCATACTTACACCACCACTTCGGTATGGTAAAATTGATACCTTTTCGGAATATAACTGTCCAATGCTTGGTGGAAAATCTTTATTTAATTCTCTTTTAGTTTTTCCTATATCACCTCGTGTTGATAAAAGCGTATACTTTTGCGATTTACATCCTTGAGGTGTATTTCTAGTAACAATCATAATAAGTTTTTTTGAATCAACGCTAGTTGTTTTTAAATCAGCTGAATATACATCTGGTTGCTTTACTTGATATTTTTTATTCATCATAGTAGTAACTTTATCGTTTTCATATTTCATGAGTCGTGTTTTTTTATACATGTTAGATTTCATTTTTTAAGGTGAAATTCCGAATCAAATTGTAATGGAAAAAGAAGTTTTCGTGATTTTTTGTACAGTCTTTGAATTCTCTGTGCAGCATCTTTTCTACGCGTTTCTTCTAATTTCTTAAACTCTTGTTCTTGTAATTTATAATTTTTGTGTGTTGTTCTAAATGTATCGCCAAATGTAGCCGCGATATCAATAAGATTATTTGTTGGACATGTTCCACCCGTTTCTTCCATAATATCATTTACCAATTTTTGTGCTTCTGTTACACCGTGAAGTATACTCCTATAAGTAGGGGTTCCGGCGCAAGTTTCACTTGTTGTTAATGATACATTCAAACCGGTTGTATTTATCGTCTGATATTTAAATTCTAAAACTGGTTCCCGATTTATCATATATTTCACATGAGTAGTTTGTGAAGGAATATAACCATGGGGTTTCGGAAATTGATGGTTCTGAATATGTACCATGGATTGATATCGGAGTCGTAAGCGTTCTATGTTTGTCGTATTTTTCACTTTCATTATCTCGAAAAAAACACATAATACTTGCGTGACAAGTACAAATAAATGAAATTTTTACTATTTCGTCCAATTCAGAAACTTTGCTTACTATACGCGAATCTCGTTTTCTTGCAATTTCAGTTAATAAACTTTCATCTATTGCTGAACTAGGTAAATAACCCGGTAATATAAAACCTTCTGGGATTTCGCCTTTTGGGTTGGATGATTTACTGCTCATTAATTATAGTAAATGTTTTAATTTTATTTAAATTTTCAGATTTATTTAAATTTTCAGATGGAATCTGTTGAAAAATCTGTTCTATAATTCTTCATACTTATTTCAATACCTTTATTTCAATACCTTTAACCATATTGTAATGGAATACATTTCGATATCTCTTGATGGTATATTCTCGTAATCCTTTTCGTCTCGCAATAATCCGATAATGTCTTCTCTTGTTGCCCGCTTATCCTCTGGAATGAAGTCGTATGTATGCATCACAAAACCAAGTATGTTACCGTCTAACTCTAGACAAGGAGGTCCGTTGCAATGTTCTTTCGTTTTCTCGTAAAGATCATTTACATACTCGGAAACTTTTTCAATTGTATCAAATTTGAGTTTGAAACAATTCAAATCATTCTGCTCTTTTGGGTAACAGTTTGAATATCCATGCTCAATATTTAATATAAACTTCATTGTATAATATACCGTCGTATATAATTTTTAATTCAATTTTTTAAGTTTCTAAGATTCCGCAATGAAGGTTTTAATTTTGATTTATAACATTATCAATAACCCTCAAACATTCTTCCTTGTTTTCGTTTACATATTCCAATTCTTCACAAATATATTTTTGAACAAATGATAAATATTTGTCTTGTAATTCTTTTAGATTCATTATAAAGGTGGCGGTAATAAGTTTTGAAATATTCGGATCACTTAGTAAAACGCCATGACAAATATCATTCAAATATACTTTTTTTAATTTTGCGATATCATCTCTCAAAACAACGTATTCATATTCGTCTTCCAGTTCCATAATATTCGTTTATACATTTTTCCTAAAGTATAAACGAATTTGACAGCATATTAGGTTTCTATTTAGAGTAAAGTTAGAAAGTAAAAAGTTAAAACTGCATACATTAAAATATTAAAAAACTTAAAGTGATTTAGATGCTAAATTAACATATTATATTGGCGGCATTGATTATCCAGCAGAAGAATTTAATGAATTTTTATTTTGTTCGGCGCTATTTAATGAATTTAAAGTCAGAATTACTTTTATAAGAAAACCTACAAATGATAATAAATTTAAAATTGATTTAAATGTTTTTGTTGAATAAATAAGTAAAATGAGCAAATACACATTATCTGTTTTGGAAAAGTTTTGCATCGATAACAATGTTATATTGTTAAAGAACTATACAAATGAGAAAATGGGATGTGAAGTAATCATTGAATGTAAATGTTTTAAAGATGGATGCCGGAATAAAATTCAAAAAAGTTTTAGGTATCTGTTAAAAAATGGGAATTTATGTCGTAATTGCGGAAATAAAAATAGAAAACAAACAACCTTCCAAACTTTTACAGATTGTGTCAAAAACAATAGAGTTCGACAAGGAATTTGGCACAATAAAGAAAATCATAAATTATATGCTGAATGGTTAGGAAAAACGCTTGGGTATAGAACTATGGAAGATTGGTATAAAATAACATCTAATATAATTAACGAAAATTATGGAAGTGGTTTAATCAAATATTATCAAGGTTCTTCGATACTATTTTTAAAATCTGTGTTTCCAGAAAAAGAATGGTTGGAATGGAAATTTGCTCAAACGAGTCAAGGATTCTGGCATAATAAAGAAAATCGTAAATTATATGCAATTTGGTTAGGAGAAACTATTGGATACAAAAATATGGATTATTGGTATCAAGTAACAGTTGATATAATTAGTAATAATTATGGAGCAGGACTATTGTATAAATATTATGAAGGATCTCCATTTCTTTTTATAAAATCTATTTTTCCAGAAAAAGAATGGTTGGGTTGGAAATTTGCAGCTGCTCCTTATAATTTTTGGAATTTAGAAACAGAAAAGCAATATGCAATTTGGTTAGGAGAAACTCTTGGATATAACTGCATGGAGGATTGGTATGGCATTTCACGCAAGTTGATTATTGATAATTTTGGAGGAGGTTATGTATTGCAAAAGTATAATGGTTCGCCAGCACTATTTGTAACATCCGTCTTTCCAGAAGAAGAATGGTTAGAATGGAAATTTAATCAAACGAGACACGGATTTTGGTATGATAAAGAAAATCATAAATTATATGCTGAATGGTTAGGAGAAACACTTGAATATAAAAATATGGAGGATTGGTATAAAATAAGTGTAATAATAATTAAACAACATTATGGGACTACTATGCTGTTTAATTATTACAAAGGATCGCCATTTTTGTTTCTGAAAACTATATTTCCTGGTCATAATTGGATAAAAAGTAAATTCCCTAAAAAATATTCCATTGGACAAATTGAATGGTTGGAATATATTAAAATAACAACTCCCGGCATTCGTCATATTTTGAATTGTAATGATGGTGAGTTTAATATACCAAGATCTAAATATTCTGCTGATGGTTATAGTTTGGAGCTGAATTGTATTTATGAATATAATGGAGATTTTTGGCACGGAAATCCAAAAATTTATAATGAAACCGATATAAATCCAATAGCAAAAAAATCATATGGTGAATTGTATGCTAACACTATTAAAAAACAAAAATTTTGCGAAAAGCAGGGGTTTAAATATAAGTCTGTCTGGGAGAGCGAATGGTTAAAAGGAAAGAATGCTGTTATAAAAATTCAAAAAAGGTATAGAAATCATTTCTTATGACTCGTATCTGCGAATAAAAACGTAAATTCAAAAGGTTTAACTATCACTATCACTTTCACTATTTATAACGATGTTTTCTTCCTTTTTATTTTTCATTTGACAATGACGATAATGATGAGGAAGCGATTTTTTGACAACTACTCCACAAAGAGGACATGTTTGTTTATTTTTATTCATGGAAGAAGCAAACTTGTCTTTTATGTAATTGTCCAAACAAGGCATTTTAATTTCATTAATTTCGTTTGTTATTTTTTCTGTAAAATCTTTTACAATTCTCATTAAACTTGTTCTTTTTGCAGAAATAACGATATATTCTTTATTGATTGTTTCCAAAATATCCTTGCCAATACTATAATCACTGATATCTCCAATTTCGTCCAACTTTGCTTTAAATTGTTCTACAAATTTAATAGCTAATTTAATTATTTCTGGATCAAACTTTACCTCATGAACATATAACAATACGTTGTTTCCATTAAGTTGAAGCTCAAAATGTTTTTTATTGCATACTCCACTATTTTGAGCCAACATAATTCCACAACAATCTTGTATTTCACAATCACGAATAAATTTATCGACTTCTATCTTTGGGACATTTTTACTCGTATGGTCCTTATTTTCAATCAAAATTTTTGGAGATTCTTCGTTCATAAAAAGAATATCGCCGGTTTCTTTTTGTTCATTTCCAACATGTTCTATACTCGCTTGTGGAAAAAGTTTAACGAGTGTTTTTGTTAAAATATTCTCGGATATTCTTCCTTTGGAAGAACCATTCTCAAACTTTTTCAATATTTCACAAACATTTGTATTTAGCGAAGCGGAACATGTTTGATTTGCAAGAGTAGTATCCTTTACATCGCGCAACTTTTCTTCGATGTTTTTTTCATTTGTTTTCATTAGTGTTTGGATATTTGAAACATATTCTTCCATTGTTTTTTTATCCATTTGCGTATTTGATAATTTTTCAATTTCGGATTGAACATTTAATTTGAATAAATGAAGAGTTTGAGAAAGTTCTTGAGAGAGATTTATTTGATGTTTTGGAAGAATATCTGAAAAAAGAAGAGAAGTTTTGTCTAAAAGTGACGACGAAATATCTTTTAAAAGTGGTGTTATACTTTCAGAATTATTGGATGATAAAATGAGACGCATATCTTCCATGTATCCTTTTCTATAATCAGAAAGTTGTGTGATAACAGTCTTTGACATGTCAATTGTTGATACTTTAAATGTGTTATCAATCATGTCCATTTTTTGTGTCAAGGAAGAAAGTTTTTCGTTCATCGAAGAAATAACATTATGACTTATTGCATCATTAGTGTCTACAACACCCTTTAACATTCGCACGATACTTCTATTTATCTCTTCGTGGTCTAGCTTATAAGTAGTGTAAAATTCTACAACCGTTTTGTCAGTAATCGTGAGCGACATTATACCATAATATATGCAGTTTCTTTATATTGTTTTACTTTATAACTTTTTATAAAAAGTTACTTTATAAGATTTTTTACTTTATAACTTTTTATAAAAAGTTACTTTATAAAAAAAGTTAAAAAATAAAAATTTATAAA
>Ga0214919_10001399_pt1 | contig 39614 bp, 42 predicted proteins | sample LL1503_MetaG_FD_177994 | JGI IMG/M metagenome (GOLD analysis project Ga0214919, IMG submission 177994) | Freshwater microbial communities from Lake Lanier, Atlanta, Georgia, United States - LL-1503 | ecosystem: Environmental > Aquatic > Freshwater > Lake | place: USA: Georgia | collected...
TCTCGGCAATTTTGATTTCTTTGCGGCCCCAGTCGGCCAAGCCGATGTCGGCAATGGCGCAGTCTGAGTTAACTGGCGTGTTTAAACGTGCATTCATGGTGTGCTCCAAATTAAAGTTTGAAACCACTTCTAGCGGGGTAGCTCAGAGGGAACTCTGGGAAAAATAGAGCTCATCCCGCAGAAAAGTGGATGAGCGTGGTTGCAAAGTAGGGTTCCGAGCCTCACGTCCTCGCCACTCAATGAAATCTAGTGGGGGCCGCTGCAACGCTCCTCGGAATGGGGCAAATTATACTAGCGGCTTATCTGGATTCCAAGCCAGACACCCAAATTCCCCCTGGAGCCACATTGACTTACGCCCAAGAAACCCGGCGCCGCCGGACCTTTGCCATCATTTCTCACCCTGACGCGGGCAAAACCACGCTCACAGAGAAGCTCTTGCTGTTCTCGGGCGCCATTCAAATTGCCGGCTCGGTCAAAGCCCGCAAAGCCTCGCGCCATGCCACCTCTGACTGGATGGAAATTGAAAAGCAACGCGGTATTTCAGTGGCCTCGTCCGTCATGCAGATGCTGTACCGCGACCATGTGATCAACCTTTTAGACACCCCCGGCCACAAAGACTTCAGCGAAGACACCTATCGGGTGCTCACAGCCGTGGACTCGGCCCTCATGGTCATTGATGCAGCTAACGGTGTAGAAGCCCAAACAAGAAGGCTCATTGAAGTCTGCCGCCAGCGCGATACGCCCATCATCACCTTCGTCAACAAAATGGACCGCGAAGTACGCGACCCTCTCGATATCTTGGACGAAGTAGAGCGCGAGTTGGGCATGCCCTGCGTACCCATGACCTGGCCTGTGGGCCAAGGCAAATCTTTTGGCGGCATCATCAACTTGCGCACCAACGCCATGACGGTGTTTGAATCTGGGAGCGAGCGTTTGCCGCAAGACTTTGAAGCCATGCCTTTGACAGAAGCGGCCGCATTGCACACACGCTTTGGCGCAGAATTTGCCACCGCATTAGAAAGTATGGAACTGGCCACGGGTGCCTCACCTAGCTTCGACAAAGAAGCTTTCTTGGCTGGCAAACAAACACCTGTGTTCTTCGGCTCTGGTGTGAACAATTTCGGTGTCATGGAAGTGCTTGATGCACTGGTTGACTTAGCGCCCCCGCCACAGTCGCGCACCAGCTCACTCATCGTCAACAAACAACCCGTCATCAAAGAAGTACAGCCCGAAGACGCAGCTTTTGCAGGCGTGGTTTTCAAAGTGCAAGCCAACATGGACCCTTCGCACCGAGACCGCATTGCGTTTGTGCGCATGGCCTCGGGCAAATACACACCGGGTATGAAACTCAAAGTTCAACGCACGGGCAAAGAATTGCGACCTACCAGCGTGGTTACCTTTTTAAGCCAACGTCGTGAAGCGGTGGACGAAGCGTATGCGGGCGACATCATTGGTTTCACCACGCACGGCGGCGTGCAACTGGGCGACACCATTACAGATGGTGCCAACTTACTATTTACTGGCTTGCCCTTCTTTGCGCCCGAACTTTTCATGACAGTGATTTTGAAGAATCCTCTCAGAACCAAACAACTCCAAGCCGGCCTTGACCAGCTGGGTGAAGAAGGTGCCATCCAGGTGTTCAAGCCCGAAGTGGGCGGACCCATGTTGTTAGGCGCTGTGGGCCAGTTGCAGTTTGAAGTGGTGCAACACCGGCTTAAGTCTGAATACGATTGCGATGTGCGGTTGGAAGGCTGCCAGTACACAGGCGCGCGTTGGATCACGGCGGATACACCTGCTGAAATGCGGGAGTTTTTGAATGCGTACCCGCAGCGCATGGCGTTGGATGCTGCCAATACATTGGCTTATCTTTGCACCTCACCTTATGACGTGCGCCTGGCTCAAGAGCGCTTTCCTAAGATTCACTTTCATCCACTAAGGGAGCATGCGGGCTTGGCGCTGGGATCCGCGGGCTAAACAAGCCATTGAAAAGGCTTCTGATTTCAAATGAGACCCCTCTCGTCTTGGCCCCAAACCGCCCGCGACAAAATCGCAGGCGTGTTCACGGACATTGACGACACGCTCACCACCGAGGGCGCCATCACACCCGATGCGCTTGAAGCCCTGCATCACCTAAAAGCCAAAGGCCTCATGGTGATTCCCATCACGGGCAGGCCCGTGGGATGGTGCATGCCTTTTGCGGCCACATGGCCAGTAGATGCCATGGTGGCAGAGAACGGCGCAGTGGCACTGCTGTACAACAAGACCATAAACGAAGTTCAAAAAATCTACCAACAAGACTTGGCCACCCGCACGCACAATTTTCAAGAAATGCAGCGCATTGCAAAGCATGTCATGAAAGAAATTCCAGGCACCGTCATGGCCCAAGATTCACCCGGCCGCGAAACAGACATCGCGTTTGACCACAGTGAATTTCACAAACTCACAACAGAACAAATTCAACACGTGGTGCAACTGCTGCAACAAGAAGGCATGACCGCCACAGTCAGCAGCATTCATATCAACGCTTGGTTTGGCGACCACAACAAATGGCATGGCGCCCAGTGGATTCTCAAAGAACTGACAGGCAGAGATTTAAAGCAAGAACTCGATCAATGGGTTTATGTGGGCGACTCCACCAACGACCAAATCATGTTCGAGCATTTCTCTCAAAGCATGGGGGTTGCCAACATCAGGCGCTTTGAGCGTGAATTGAAGCATCGGCCGCCTTACATCACCCAAAAAGAGCGTGGAGCGGGATTTGCAGAAGTCGCCCAAGGCATCTTAGGCAAGCACTTGTAAGAACTTGTGAGATCTTGCAAGTCCTTGTGAACTCTTGTGAGCAGCAGGCCCATCATCTGGCTCTAATTTTGCCAATTTGTACCCCTTTAGCAACAAATTTGACCAAAATCAATTCAATTTGTTAACCTCTTCGGTCTTTGACAGTCCAGCTTAAGGTGAACCTACATGCTCAAGAAGTTCCTTTTCATTGTGTCCCTCATGTGGGTTGCCAACTTAGCGCAAGCGGCAGACAGTTATGAAGCCAACACCAATGTTTTGACCATTCCACAAGTCAAGGTGGGTGACACGCTCTATTCAGACGTTCAAATCAACGTTGGAACCATTGTCAGTGTTGGCGCCGACATCACAGCGGACACCTACGACACGTACAACGCTGCCAACAACCAACTCAGCATTCCTGTGGTGAATGTTGGATCAGCCACCTATTACAACGTGGTGATCACTGCGGGCACCATCTTGAAAGTCGGCACCTCTTGCACCATCGGCTCCACCTGCTCCAAAGTCGGCACGCCCGAAATCAAAGGCGTGTTGCCAGGAGATTCTCGGATCAGTGTCATGTTTAACTTCATGGGCGGCAAAATTGCGAATCAATTGAGCAATTCCAAGTTTGTGCCGACAAGCACTTACACAGCCGTGTGCACCTCCAGCAATGGCGGTAGCGCAGGTTCAAGCAGAACCAGCACAGAATTCAGTGCCAATTTAGCCAACCTCACAAACCCGCTGGTGGTCAGCGGCCTGACCAACGGCAAAACTTACACCTGCACGGTCACGGCATCCGCAGACAGTGCGGTTGCTGCCACTTCGACAAGTTCGGTTTCTACAATTCCCAATGCAGGCTCAGTGGATGCAAGCGGCGTTCTAAGCAGCACCGTCAATACCGCTCACACTGCGGCCTATCCCAACTACTCAGCTTATTGCAACTACACCAACCAAAGCGCCACCGGCCTGCCTACGCCGCCCACCGTCACTCATTACAGCACCGCGGGTTCACTGACCAGTGGCACCAGCCAATCCACCATCTCATGCACCAGCACGGAACGAACGATTACAGGCAATGCCTTACCAGACCACAGAGCGTCTGAATTTTTTACCAATGGTTTAACGGGCTATGCAAGCTCGCCGTATTTTTCTGGCAACCCCAACAGCGTTGGCGCAAAGTCTGTCAGCAAAACAGTGCCGCTCAATGGCAGTATCTCAAGCCTTTACAACAAAGGCGCCAATGGCTACGACACCGAGGCTTGCTACAACTGGACCAGTTCGGCCGAGCCCAGCAACAGCGCCAATACCAAATGGACGACGGGTGGAAAAGTCTGGTCGTCTGGCACGCTGCGTTGCACTTGGATCGCTTATTTCTCTTACATGAACAACAGCGTGAAAGTGGAACCCGGCACTGCTGAAACTTACACCAGCAGCGGTAAAACATACAACGTTGTTGGCAAAAATTTGTACCAAGACGTGGGTCTTGACCCTAGCAATGCGCACAATCAGCCCACCATGACACCTGGCTCTCCAAGCAACAAAATGTACGGTTACTATCATTTACACGGCATGCCAGAGGGCCACATTGCGCGCTTGGGCAAGGGCAACAGCACCATGACCCTGATTGGTTTTGCCGTAGATGGTTTTCCAATTTATGCGCGCTACGGCTACACCAACACCAACAGCACCACGGGCGGTGTCACAGTGATGAAGTCCAATTATCGAATTCGCACCGCTGACGAACTTGCAGCGGCCGGCTACAGCACTCGACCTTCTGCCAGCATTGCACCTTATGGTTCATTTGAGCAAGATTGGGTCTTTGATGCCACCAGCGCTGCAAGCAGCAAAGGCCATCTAGACGCCTGCAATGGCCGATATGGCGTCACACCTGAATCGCCCACAACAGCGGTCTACCATTACTTCATCACTGACGCCTATCCTTATGTGCCTAGGTGCGTGTTTGGAACACCTGCATCTTGGGCCAACGATGGATCTGTGAATTAATCACCCTCTATCGATTTAGCAGGAGCTGAAGTTGAAGTTTTTTGAAATTCAGCTGCGGCAGTTGTTTGTCTTCGTTTTATTTGCGCTAGCGGGTCATTCATCTTTTGCGCACCTGATTACAGCGGGCAATCTCACTCTCAATGTATTGCCCGACAAAGCCGTATTGCTGGTCGGTGTTCCTGTGGCTTTTTTCAAGGGCATCGATACCAACCAAGACGGTCTGCTGCAACCTGAAGAAATCAAATCCCAACGCGCACACATCATTGAGCAGCTCGACCAAGCCATTCAAATCAAAATGGGCGGACTCAAGGGCGAGGTGGTAGACGATCAAATCATTGTTTCAATGCATGTTGACAAGGAAAACAGCACGCCTCAGATTGAATGGCTGCGACAGCTTAAATTCTCAGAAGACAATTTCAATTTACCTGTCCAGATTGAATTTTCTGAACGCATGTTGGTTAACGAATACTTTCTGAAAGTACAGCGCGCAGAAGTTCAAGAAGTCGCCATGTTGTCTAGCTCACACACCTCGCATGCCTTCTTCAAGGACAGATGGCAAACATTTCTATCTTTTGTCATTGAAGGTTGGAATCACATTGTCTATGGGTATGACCATGTTGTGTTCGTCCTTATTTTGTTGGCCGCTGGTGTACAAATGAAACGATGGGTGTGGGTCTTAACTTCATTCACACTGGCCCATGGCATCACTTACGCCTTGGCGACATTTGGCGTGGTCCAAGTCAAGCCCGAGTTGATTGAGCCCATCATTGCCATCACCATTTTGATGACGGCTGTGTTAAGCCTCTTCAAAGTTCAACCCCGACTGCGCTTTGAAATGGCCGGCGTATTTGGCTTTGGCCTTTTCCATGGGCTGGGTTTTGCCAGCGCCATGTCAATGCAATTGAATGGTGCGCGCTTTCCTGTTTCCACCGTCTTGGGCTTTAATTTAGGCGTCGAAATGGGACAGATTGCCATTGCATTTGTCTTGGGCTTGGTATTTTGGCTCTTACAAAGTCAACCCGCCATGCTAGAAAGAATTCGAAATGCCATGGTATGGTTTGGTTTTTGCGCGGGTGCATTTTGGTTATTTGAAAGGCTATGAAATGATGTTATTTAGTGCCAAGCCCTTACGCTCTCACAATGCCAAATTGATCTTGGCCATGGCGGTGGTTTTGGTTCTCATTTATGTGGCGCAACCTTACATCTCAGGCTTCACAGGCACAGAAAAAACCAGCAGCAAGGCTCAACCGCAAGAGGCCAGTGCAACACCCACCAGCACGCTACCCAACGAGCCCACTTCTGTGCAGGCACTGCCTGCTGGAAGCGACCCCTTTAAGGCGCACTTAGAAAAAAAGAGTTCATCGGGACCAACAGCCGCACCTAGCCAAGCCCTTGCGCCTAATGCCAATGCGCCATTGCCCTCTGGCAACCCTGCGAACAGTGGCACCGACCCCTTCAAAACATTTTTAGAACAACAAAAGAAGCAGTCAAAAGATGCGGGGGTCTCGCCTTTTGGCAAGTAAAAAGTGAGTCCGGCGATTGTTTTATCTCACCGTACCACCCAAGTACTTGTTGCTGTTGAAAGAGCCTGCATTTCTGAAATAAGGGATGCTGTTGGTCTTGCCAACGTAGGCGCCCTTCATCAGCACGTTCAGGGTTGAGGTGTAAGTCAACAACTCTGGTTTGTGATTGGTCACGACGTGTGCGTGGTAGTGGTAGCCAATGTCATCGTGGTTATGCGCCCCAAAATTATCCAAAGCGCTGCTGTAACCCAACATGCCAGTGTCGACGCTTCGGTATTTGCCAAAGAGTGCAATGCCTTCGTAGCCAAACCCAATCAGAGGTGGATGTGTTTTATTGGCATAGTCTGAATCGCTGTAAACCCCCAGACTGAATCCAGATTGATAACCATCGTAATGGCAGTGAGGGCCGCCACCGCCTTGCCCCACGTGGCAACCACTTGCAGACAACTCTCCGGCCAAATGAGACGGCACCAAGGTGTTGTTGTAAGTGGGGAAAATGACGGAGCCGTCAATCAAGAGGCCATTGTCTGCTGAATCAGAATACGTATAAACATCTGCCTTCAGGGTAGACACGGTTCTAACCGTCCACATGTTGGTCAGGGTGTTTTCAGTCACATCGCTCACAACCCCATAGTCCTTCATCGGAATCGGTGTGATGTAATTTTCCAAATTAGAAAACCGCGTGACCTTCGAGGTGGGGTATGCACCCGAGCCATCACCCGGTGGATGCGGCACGTCCTTCAGGCCATTGGGAGATGCTTGATTGCCGTATGTCACCACCACCATCATGGGGTGGTATTTTCCAGAAGTGTCTTTCTCGTTGGTGAAGTAAACATAGGGCACCATGTTTTGTCCAGGCGCACCATCTGCAATGGAATCGCTCACAAGCTTGGACGTCAAAGTTGCATCGCGAAAAGCGGTATACAAAGCTGTAGAGTAGCGCAGCTTCTCGCCAGAAGCCTCGACGGTCGACTTAATGGAAGCGAGCATCGCGTCTGCGCTGGCTTTGGTGCTTGCATCACTTCCGGCCGCTGAGACTTGGTTGCGGTATGTTGAATTCACTTGACGGTAAATACTGCCTGAAGTGCCTTCTGTTGCAGCAACGGTAATTTTCGACAAGAAGGGGGCTGGGTCGTTCGTGACAAAAGCAACCTTGTTGGGGTTCAAAAACTCTGGAATTCCCAAATCAAGCGGCGAGTTGTACAAGTACAAAGGCGTGGCAGATGAAGCAGATGCCACCAATTTGTAAACCCCCGCACTCAAGTTCACGTAGTAGTCTGCCGCCGAAAAAGCGGTGTCTTCGGTGTAACTGACTGCATGCGAGGTGCCACCGGTCGATTTGTCTGCCGTGGTGTAAGAATACTTGTAACGCTTTTTAGCCTTGAGTAATTTGGTGCTGCTGTCGTATGAGAACGTGACATAACCATAAAGGTTGCTGGCCTTGCCAAAGTTATTTCTGAACTTGAGTTTGTTGCCGTCTGTTGCATCGAAATCAAGCGAGTTGTTGGGGTGAAGGTGCGGGTCTAGCCGGTAGTAACCAGCGCTGTCTGCCACCACTTGAATGAGTTTGCGCAAATAGGTTTCGTACGTGGCGCCAGAGGCAATGCTGCCAACCTCTGCATCGTAGCCAGTGGTGGCACTGTAAGTGGCGCCAGTTTGCAAGTAATTGGCACTGGTGCTTTGTGTGGCCGAGTCTGAAATGAGGTAACGGCTTCGGGCCGTGAAAGCGCTGGCAGCGCTGAGGGTGCCTGCCGAATAACTGGCTTGAATGGCTGAGGCATAGGGTGCCGGCGTGGTGTAAATAGAGGCTGTGGTGCTAGAAGATGCGCTACAAGCCGCTGCCGTCGCGCAGGACGCGCCCACACTCAAAATAGGACCCACCGTAATCACCACGTTGTAGTAAGTGGTGGCGCCCACCGTCACCTCGGGAATGGTCAGCTGGTTGGTGGCTGCGTTGTAGGTATCGTAAGCAGGCGCAGAAGCGTCTTTGCTGCCCACACTCACCACCACACCCACATTGATTTTGACATTCGAGTAGTAGGTGTTGCTCACATTCACCAAAGGAATGGTGAGGGTGTTGCTGTTTGCATCGTAACTGTCGGCCGCATAAGTGCTAGCCCCAGCCATGGTGAGCAAAGAGACCAGCAGTAATTTGAATAATTTCATGGGTGAAACTCTCTTTTTCAAAGCCATCAAAAACTGATGATAGCAACAGGTATCTGATCGGTCAGCCAAAAATCATCGGATGGCATATTGCGTACCAAGATGGGATGGATGGACGGGTGCAATGAAACTTGCGCACGCGTCAAGTTTTTACCACCTTTTAAAACAATGTTCAGCTTTATTTGCGGCAAATGCCCCTCTTCGTTGGAAAGCGCATCCAGCATGATTTTCTGCGTTTTGATGATGTCTTGCCAATCTGAGCCAGGAGGCCATTTCCAAGCACTCTGACCAAGGGCCCTGCCATCGGGCCCTTGCAACTTGATCCCCTTGGCCAATTGCACTTTGAGCTTTTTCAATTCCGACTCAAATGCATCGGGCTTCATTTCGGCGTATCGCTTTAAAAAAAGCGGCAAGGTGGTCTCAGGGGCCAGCGCTTTGAACATCAGCACCGCTGGGTCTAGCAAGAACTCTAAGGCAATGCTGCCGTCGTCCATTTTCTGCACAAAACCCTTGTTAATTTGCCGCTCATGCGCCGAAACACCAAAGCCTTGCAGACAGAGCGATACGAGCCATAAGCCAATCATTCGTCGTATCAGCAGCATTTTTATTACCGCAAGATCAAACTGGCGTTGACTTTTTCGACAGAGTCCATCGCATCATCGCCTACCAGCGAAGCAAGGCGCACATTGGACAACAAATAGACAAAGCGGGCCGTTGCCAAATCACGCAAAGCCAGTGTGTATTGCTGTTGCGCATTCAAAACATCCAACTGCGTGCGCGAGCCCGCCTTCAAAGACATTTGGGTCGATTTCATCATTTGCTCGGCCGAGCGCGCAGCTTGTTCAAGGGCCTTCACGCGCATCACACCCTCACTCACGCCACGGTATTCCTTGTGCACGCGCACGCCCAAATCGCGGCGCAAGGCTTCCAGCGACTCTTCTGCGCGGGTTTGTTCGGCCACGGCTTGGCGAATGGTGGAGTTGACATACCCACCCGAATAAAGCGGAATGTTCAACTGCAAGCCAATGCTTTTGTTTTCATAGCGCGAGTTGACGCGGGTGGTGTTTTCGCTGCCACTGTTGGACCATTGGGCGACGGCGTCTAAGGTGGGCAAATGGCCGGCTTGGGCTTTGCTCACTTCGCGGCGTGCTGCGTCTAGGCGTGCTTGCAAGGCCTTCATTTCAGGGCTGGCCAGCTCGGCTTTGCGCGTCCATTCGTCCAAGTTGGCAGGCATGGGCGCGCTCAGTTGCAAAGCGGCCACATTCAATTTGGCAATTTGAGCCACCGGCTGGTTCACCAGCAACTGCAACTGCCTTCGGGCCAAGTCTTGGTTTTGACGGGCTTCCAATTCTTGCGCCGTGGCCATGTCCAAGCGAGATTGCGCATCATCGATGTCGGTGCGCGTGCCAGAGCCCGCTGCAAAACCTTTGTTGGCGGCATCCACCAAGGCGGTGTAGGTTTTCTTTTGAGCCAACACCAAGTCAAGCTGCTCGTCGGCCATCAGAGACTCAAAGTAAGCACTGGCCACGCGAACCACCAAGTTTTGGAATTCACGGTCTAAATTGGCTTCTACTTCTTCGACCACCGACTTGGCTTGCTGAAACTGGTACCAGCGCTGCATGTTCATCAGGGGCTGGCGCAATTGCACCGTGCGGTTGTCGCTGAAGTACTGGTCGTTGGTGGTGACGGGTGTGCCCAAAATATTGGGTGCCGTGGTGTCCAAATTGTTGCTGTTGCGGCCTGCACTGGCTGAAACTTGGGGCATCAAACCCGCGCGGGCTTGCGGCAAGCGCTCACGACCCGAATCGGCGGCAGCCCTTGAAGCACGAATACTGGCGTCTTGCTCTAAGGCGGCTTGGTACACCTGCTTCAAATCCATCACTGGCGCTTGCGCCCATGCGCCCGCGGCCGCACTGCCCAGTGCACAGGCCAGCGCTGTTTTAAGCAAAAATTGTTGCGCTGTCATTACTCTTCCTTCATGGATGCGGCCATGCGCTTCGTGAGCGGGTGCAACAAATAAGTCAGCAAAGAGCGCTCACCCGTTTTGATCACAATTTCTGCAGGCATGCCTGGCTGCATCTGGCGTGCACCCAAGGTTTTCATCCCAGCAGGCGTGACTTGAACACGCGCCAAGTAATAAGAAAACTGCGGCTGCTGAGGATCGCTCAACAAATCGCCCGATACCGACATCACCTTGCCGTCTACCACCAACTGGGGGGAGTGCGCAAAAGAGTTAAATCGAATGTCGGCCATCAAACCGGATTGCACTTTGTCAATCAGGTGCGGTGGAATGTGCGCTTCTAGCAACAAGGTCTGCTGATCGGGCACCACATCTAACAGTTTTTGCCCGGGTTGCAACACAGCGCCCACCGTCTGCACCGACAAGCCCACCACTTGGCCATTGGCCGGCGCTTTGATTTCCATGCGGTCTAAATCGGCCGTGACGGCCACAAACTTTTCAGCATCCGATTGCACTTCGCGCGTGACATCGGCCAACTGCGTTTCAATTTCTTTGCGGTACTCTTGCTTGCGAGCCAAAGAACGCTGGCCCAACTCGGCCACTTGGCGCGTGATGCGCAAACTGTTGCCCGTGAGGTCGGCAATGGCCGCGTTGGACTCGGCCACCATGCGCTCCAACTCCAGTTGCCGGTTGCGCGGCGCATAACCTTCCTTCACCATGCCGCGTGTGTTGTTCAGCTCTTCGGTCAGCAAAGCCAACTGGCTGCGGCGCTGAACCAAAATATTCTGATACGACCCCAATTGTTCTTTCAGGCCTTGCATGCTTTCTTCGATGCCTTGCAGGTCGGCGGCCAAGGCGGCGCGGCGGGCTTGTATGAGTTGCTGCTGGGTGCTCACTTGCTGCTTAATCAGTGGGTCGTTCAGGGCCGCTTTCACGTCTGGGTGAAAATCAATCTCGCCACTGCCTGCTTGCTCTGCAAACAAGCGACTTTGCATGGCCCTAAAGCCCAAATAGCGCTGGCGCACGGCTTCGAAGTTGGCCTTGGCCACAGCGCCGTCTAAGCGCAGCAAAGCTTGGCCCTCTTTGACTTGCTGGCCTTCTTGCACCAGCACTTCTTTCACAATGCCGCCTGATAAATGTTGCACTGTTTTGCGTTTGGTGTCCAAGGCCACCATGCCTTGTGTGGGCACGCCTTCATCCAAGGGTGCCAAACCGGCCCACAGCAAAAAGCCGCCAAAGCCCAAGCCCAGGATCCAAAGGCCCGTTCGCGCCACAGCGCGGGTATCGCTCGAGGCGCGCGGGCCGTCGTCGTCGTTGGATGTGACCACTTGGGCATCTTGCACAAAGGATTTCAAAGAAGCATTCAATTTAGGTTTGGCCATGACAGTCTCGATTTAAAGCGTCAAAAAATATTAAGAGTTAGAAGAGGCGTTCGCCACTGCGGCAGCCTGCGCGGCTTCACGTTGTTGTTGCAATGCAGCCAGAACACCATCGCGTGGACCACTGGCCTGCACAGTGCCTTGGTGCAAGATCAAGAGCCTGTCGGCCACCGCCACAATGCCAGGGCGATGGCTGATGAGAACCACGGTTTTGCCCTTGGCTTTCAGTCCCTGCACTGCGCGCACCAATGCGGCTTCGCCCTCGTCATCCAAGTTGGCGTTGGGCTCGTCCAGAACCACCAACGCCGGCTCGCCGTACAAAGCACGGGCCAAGCCAATGCGTTGGCGCTGGCCACCCGAGAGCAAGCTGCCAGCCTCGCCCATCGGGGTGTCATAGCCTTTGGGGAATCGCAAAATCATTTGATGCAAGCCCGATGCATCGGCAGCGGCAATCACTTTCTCTGACACCACCTGCCCAGCGCGCGCAATATTTTCTGCAATGCTGCCATCAAACAATTCAATGTCTTGGGGCAAGTAGCCAATGTGCGGGCCCAGTTCCATGCGGTCCCAGTTCAAAATGGGCTGCCCATCCAACAACACCTCGCCTGCGCTGTGCGGCCAAATACCCAAGAGCACCCGCGCCAAGGTGGACTTGCCACAGCCCGATGCGCCCAGCACCACGGTCACCGTGCCAACCGGCATGATGGCGCTGACGCCTTTTAAAATTGGCTCTTTGCGGCCCGGCGCAGAGGCCACAACGTCCTTGAGCACCACATCGCCTTTAGGCAAAGTGTCCATGGCCAGTTTGTTGCGCATGGGATGCGCTTGGAGCAAATCGCGAAGCCGAATAAAAGCTTCCTTGGCGCTTAAGAAACCAGTCCAAGTGCTTACCATCAAATCAATCGGTGCCAAAGCGCGCGTCATCAACACGTTGGCGGCGATCATGGCACCAGGCGACAACTCGCCTTGAATGACCAAAAGCGCACCACCGCCCAAGGCCAGCGACTGCTGCGTGTAACGCACAAATTTGCTCCATGCCACCACACGGCCCGCCACAGCTTGTGCATTCAGAGCGCTGCCCATGGCCCGCGCATTGCGCTCTGCCCACCGGCGGTGCAAATGACTGACCATGCCCATCGACTCAATCACTTCCGAGTTGCGAAACTTGCTTTGCAAATAGCCGCCCACCTCTTGCTGCGACTTGCTGGCTGCAGCTTGCGCGGGTTTGGTGGCATGACTGCCCCACCACGCCAAAACCGCTTGCACCACACCAAAGACCAAGGCCATGACACCCAGCCAAGGGTGCAGCATGAACAGCACCGCAATGTAAATGGGCGCCCATGGTGCATCAAAGAAAGCAAAGATGCCGTTGCCTGTTAAGAACTGTCGAACTTCGGTCAGGTCATTGAAAGCGCGCGAGGGGTTGGTCACCTCTGGATTCAAATAAGCTTCGTAGCTGGCATGAAACAAACGCTTGCTCAGTAAATTGTCCAAACGCACGCCCGAGCTGACCAGCAACTTAGAGCGAGACCATTCCGCAAACGTGAGCACGCCAAAGAAAAACAGCGTGATCAAGGACACCGCAGTGAGCGTGCCCATGCTTTGGCTCAACATGACACGGTCAAAAACCTGCAGCATGTAGATTGTGGGGGTGAGCATGAGCAAATTGGCCACCATGCTGAACACACCCGCCACCATGAACTCATAGCGAAACTCCCACAGCGTGCGCGAGAGTTCATCTCGGTTGAAAATTTCTGGCATCTTCATGATTTGGCTTTCTGTTGCAAAGCGGCCAACACTTCGTCTCGTGGGCCAAAGGCTTGCTGCGCGCCGTCGCGCATGATCAACATCTTGTCGGCCACGCCCAGCACACTGGTGCGGTGCGTCATCACAACAAAGGTCGTGCCCAGTTGTTTCAAGGCCGAGATGGCATGGGCCAAGGCCGCATCACCGGCTTCGTCCAAGCTGGAGTTGGGCTCGTCTAACACCACAAACACAGGCTTGCCGTACAAGGCGCGCGCCAAGCCCACGCGCTGGCGCTGTCCACCAGACAGCATGGTGCCATCGCGGCCCACCGGGCTGTTGTAGCCCTGAGGCAAAGAAACAATCAGATCGTGTACGCCCACCAAGCGGGCTGCGGCCTCCACTTGCGCCATGTCTACTTCGCCAAAGCGCGCAATGTTTTCTGCCAAGGTGCCTTCAAGCAACTCCACACCTTGCGGCAAATAGCCCAAGTAAGGACCCAACTCGGTTTTGTCCCACGTGTGAATGTCAGCGCCATCCAAGCGCACCTTGCCGCCCATCGAGGGCCACAAGCCCACCAACAAGCGCGCCAAGGTGGTTTTGCCCGAAGCAGAAGGGCCCACCACCGCCAAAACTTCACCGGGGTTTAAGGCAAACTGCACGCCGCGCACAATGGCGGCTTGTTGACCTGGGGCACCCGCCACCAAACCTTCAACGGTCAGCACACCTTTGGGCGCAGGCAGTGACATGGCTTCAGGCTTGGCAGGCACTTGCGCCAGCAAGTTGTCCAAGCGGCCCCAAGCCCCTCGCACATTCACCACGCCGTTCCACTGGGCCACCAACTGCGCAAGGGGTGCAAGAATACGCCCCCCAATGACCGAGCCAATGATCATCATGCTTGCGCCACCATTGAGCATGTTGTTCATTTGCAACCAAGCACCGAGCCCCAGCAAAAAGGAGCCAGTGATTTGCTGAACAGCCTTGGACATGGATGTCCAAAGCCCAGCGCCATGCGATGCAGTGGCCTGAAAGGCCAGGAACTCATGCTGGCGTTTTTGCCAGCGATGGTGAACAGCTTCAAGCATGCCCATTGACTCCATCACTTGTGCATTCCTTAATGACGCCTCAGCATACTGCTGCGCGGCAGCGGCAGATTTATTGGCCTCGCCCAGCGGCACCCGAGTTGCCCGCTCGTTCATCCAGGTGACCAACACCAAGGCAAGCCCACCCGCCACAGAGGCCCAGCCCAATATGGGGCTGATTGCAAAATTAAGTGCTAGCGCAAACAAGGCAACGGGCGCCTCAAACACAGCCATCAAGGCCGGGCTGGCCAAAAACTCTCTGACCACTTTCAAATCATTCAAGACCTGCATAGAGCCGCCCACTTGGCGCCTTAAAAAGCCCTGAAACATGGCGTCATAGACGCGCTTGGAAAGTGCCCCGTCGATTTGCACACCCGCCGCGCGCATGAGAGCGCCGCGCACTTTTTCCAGCAGCTCCATGACCGCATAGGCCAGCACAATCATGAGGGTGAGCATGGCCAAAGTCATGCCGTTTCGGCTGTTGACCACGCGGTCGTACACCTCGAGCATGTAGACCGTGGGGGCAAGGGCCAGCAAGCTGATCAGCGTGCTAAAGCCGATGGCTTTGATGATGACAGGCTTGAGTGGCTCAAAAGCCAGGGTCAGCTCGGACGGGGGCGTTTGGGGCTTCATGCAGCAACCTCAATAGAAACATAATCGGGAATGGAGGGGTGGGCCAACAAGGCCGCTGGCACGGCCTCGCCAGAGCTAGGCAGCGGCTCATCCAAAGCGGCCTGCGCCTCTTGCTGGGTGAGTGCTTGAAGGTTTTCCAACCAAAAGGCCAGCTCGTACAAACCATCTAGTCGGCAGGTTAGGGATATTTCACGCAACTTGGCTGTTTTAAACAACAAAAGCTGCGCCTCGGGCAAAGTCAGCTCAAAGTGCATGCGCCCATCCAGCGTGAACAAAGACAACTTAGAGCCCTTGATGCTGAGGGTGTGCCTGTCAAAATAAACGGGGCAACTTTTGGCAAACTGCAACAAAGGCAGGGGCTTGTTGCCCAACTTGCTTAAGTTAAAAGGACTGGCCGGCATTTGAAACACCATGCGCGAGGTGCGGGAGACGGCATAAATGGCGTTGCAAACCATTTGCGAGCCCAGGGCTGGAAACTTTTCACGCAAACTGCGGTAATGCATGTGGTGCAAAGCCACCCTGTTCCACACGCGCGAGCGCTGAACCTCAGGCGCCAGGGCGTTGCAAACCTGTGCAAAAGCATGCTGCAATGCCTGCAAGCGGGCAAATTGCTCGGCTGTTGTATTAAGGGGGACACGGACGACGGAGTTCATATAGGATCGAATTCTAGCCTATCCTATATGAATATTTAACAAGGGTATAAAATTTTTCTGAAAATTCAGCTCATGTCTCAAGTTGCAGGCTTTGCTGACGATTCTGCAGTTGATCAGCACCCTTTCAAGAAAGTACAGACGGTCTATGTCTAAATTAAACGAGCGAAGACGACAAGTCACCTCACTCACGCTAGCCCTGACGGTCGGCTTGCTGGGGGGTTGCGCCACACTGCTTTCTGAGGACACCCAAGAAGTGACTGTCAGCTTGTCATGCGAGGGCAAGCAGCTGCGCGCCAGTTGCAGCGCAGAAAACGATCGCGGCAGCTGGAAATTTGCAGCGCCAGGCACCGTCACCGTCAAAAACAGCAAGAGCAGCCTCTCCATTAGCTGCAAGCCCCAGTCCATGGAGCGCTTTACGGTCTCGGCCTATCCCATGCCCAGCCTCACCATGGCCGCCAACGCCTTGCTTGGTGGCATTGTTGGCGCTGCCGTTGACATCTACAGCGACACGGGCCTGAAGTATCCTGAGAACATTGAGATCTCTGGCAACAGCTGCAATTGATCAAGCGCCCCGTGCAAAATCAGCCAGTCAACCCCCTACAACTTGAACAACACTCATGAAACACGACTCCAAATTTTGCACGACACAAGTTCAAGACACTGGCCTTGCACCTTCGGGTAGGCCCGCGGCAGCGGCCAAGGCCCTGGCTTGCCTGTCCCTGATTTTGGGTTTGATCGGCTGCGGCGGCGGGGGCAGCGCAGCTTGCAGTGCAGGGCTTGGCGTGCTTGCAAGCGGCTCGTGCCCCAGCGAGGTGGTCAACACCGCGCCCACAGCGCGCACAGGCGCTGTTCAAAATGTGCAAGTTGGCACCTTGGTTTTTTTAGACGGTAGCGCCAGCACCGACCCAGAAAGCAGCCCCCTGACCTACAAGTGGACGCTCACCGCCAAGCCCGCCGGCAGTGCCGCAGACTTGGCCCCTTCTGCCTCGCCCCGCCCCAGCTTTATGGCCGATGTGGAAGGGCTGTACAGCGCAACTTTGGTCGTGAGCGATGGCAAGCTGAGTAGCGCCGTTGTCAGCACCTCCGTGGTGGCCAGCGTCAACAATGCGGCGCCTGTGGCCGTGGCGGGCAATGCCCAAAGCGTTGTGGTTGGCGACAGCGTGAGGCTGAGCGGCACGGGCTCAACCGATGCCAACTCTGACGCCCTCACCTACAAGTGGAGCATGATTGGCCGGCCCACTGGCTCGGCTGCCGTGCTGTCTAGCAGCAGCTCGCCGGTGCCAACTTTCACCGCTGACGTTGCGGGCAACTATGTCATCTCACTGGTGGTCAACGACGGGCGGGTCGACAGCGCACTTTCTGCTGTCACTGTGACGGCCAGCGCAGTCACAGCCAACGCAGCGCCTGTGGCCAACGCGGGCTCGGCGCAGTTTGTCACGGTGGCCAGCAAGGTCACCCTAGACGGCACCGCCAGCACTGACGCCAACAAAGACTTCTTGACCTACAAGTGGAGCTTCATCAGCATTCCCACAGGCTCCAGCGCCAGCCTGAGCACGGCCACCTCGTCCAAGGCCACCTTCACGGCCGACGTTGCGGGCGTGTATGTGGCCACCTTGGTTGTGAACGACAGCAAAGTCGACAGCGACATTGTGGTCACCACCGTCACAGCCTCTGCCGCCAACTCCACACCGGTGGCCGTTGTAGGCGCCAACCAAAGTGTGGCCATTGCCGCACTGGTCACGCTTGATGGATCGGGCAGCAAGGATGCCGACAGTGACACCCTCAGCTACAAGTGGTACCTGACCTACAAACCCACCAGCAGCGTCGCCGCCCTGTCTTCTGACACCGCATCCAAGCCAACCTTTACAGCCGACTTGGCAGGCATCTATGTGGCTTCTTTGGTGGTGAGCGACGGCAAGGCAACGTCCAGCGTGGTGACCACCACCATCACCGCCAACACGGCGCCGGTGGCCAGCGCGGGCAGCACCCAAACAGTAACTGTTGCAGCCACCGTCACGCTAGACGGCACGGGCTCTACAGACGCCAACTCTGACACCCTCACCTACAAGTGGGTGATGACCACACGCCCCACAGGCTCGTCTGCCGCGCTGTCTTCTGCCACGGCTTCCAAGCCCACTTTCACCGCAGACGTTGCTGGTATCTACGTGTTTACATTGGTCGTGAATGATGGCAAGGTGGACTCTAGCAACACGGCAACTGTTGCAGTCAGGGCTTCTTAAGCAAATTCACAAACTTGCAATGACTGTCATTGCACCATTGCCCCTCTAACCAACCCACAAGGTGTTTAACCATGGTTTTGAAAAAAAGTTTAGCGCTCCAGCAAGCGCTCATTGGACTCACCTTATTGAGCGCTGCCGGCTTGGCGCTGGCCCAAATCAAAGACAACAAACTGAGTGACGCGGCCAGCAATGCAGTAGCAAACCCAAACAACGCCTACCCTGGTCCCCAACAGGCCGCTGCAAGGGTGAACCAAATCCAGGCCGAGCAGGCCAAGCGCGTGGCAGAGGCCAAAGCCTCTGGCAAGCTCTCGCCGCAAGAGCTTGCAACCTTGCAGCAAATGGTGGACTACATCGCCAACTTTGAAAAGCAGGCCAACAAGGGTGGCATTGGCCCTGGCGAGTACAACCAGCTCATGGGCATGTTCTCCCAGCTTTCTGCTCGAATCAATTCAGCTGCAGCCAGCGCTTCAAACCAAGCCCTGCCCCCCCTACAAAACATGCCCAGAACAGGCCCACCTGTAGCAGGTGGGCCTCATGTCGTGCCACCCGGTTACGGCAACCGATTTAACCCCGAGAAACTCAAAACAACTCAGCCCAATCCGCAAGTGCCCGCCTTGTACATGGCAGAGATTGAAAAGATCACGAACTTTTTAGTAGGCGTCAAAACGCCGGCCGATGCTGAAAAAGCCATCTTGGTCATCCAGCCAGAGATGAAACGCTTAAAGCGCTTAGACAATGCGTTTGATGAGCTCATCTTGCACATGAGCGCGGCGCAGGCCGAGAACAAAATGACCCCCGAGATGCAAAAATTGGCCGCAACGATGGCCACTTTCGAGCAAGTTGGCATGCGCCTTGAGTCAGAGATGGACAGGGTTGAGAAGCTAGGCCTGTCGCCCCAGGGCTTGGCCATCCTCAAGCAAATTCGCAAAGAACTAGACGACTAAGTTGTAGCCCAACTTTCATACCGTCTGTCTAGCCCGTCTCTGTACCCATTGCCCCACATCGGAAGTGTCTATGAAATTTCTACCCACTCAATTTGTCAAACGCTTCAAGTACCTGCTTGTCGCTTTGCCCATGGTCTTCGCGCTGAACAATGCATACGCCTGCAAGTGGTATGACGTCGGTTGCAAGGCCAGAGAGGCCAGGGCTGCCATAGAGCGCGCAGCCAACGAAGCCAGGGCAAGGGTGGAGGCCGCAGCAGCTGCTACTCGCGCTGCTGCCGAGCGCGCTGCAGCTGTCGCCAAAGCAGAAGCAGAAAAGCAAGCCGCAGCCGCCAGGGCTGAGGCCGAGCGTCAAGCCGCTGCTGTTAGGGCCGAGGCCGAAAGACAAGCTGCCGCCGCAAAATCTGCAGCAGAAGCCGCTGCACGCGCTGCCGCCACTGCAGGCAACAGCGTCATCACAGACATTGCTCGCGAGGGCACCCAAATTGCAGCCAAGACCAGGAAGACTTACGAGACTGCCTCCAAAACAACCACCAGTTTTTACAACCAAAACGTGGGGCCCTACCTGGCCGCTATTTTCAGCAAAGACGGCCTCTTCAAGCTTGCAGGCCAGCTCTTTTTGGGTCAACACGGCGCCTGGATTCGCGAGTTTCAATCTAACCTGAGAAATGTGGACAAGGCAGCCCTGAACCGCGTGGTCGGCGCCATTACAGATGGTCGCCTTGACGAGCAAACGCGAGCCGACATGGTGGCCCTGTCTAGAATGATTCCCCGAAGCGGTGTGCCTGGTAACGTGACCAACTCCTCGTTTGGCGTGCAGGTCTGCGCCTCAGCAGCGTTTGTGCTCGGCGCTTCTGAGTGCTACATCATGATGATTGATGTGGTGCCCACCAACGGCAAAAACAACATGGCGCTGGCCATGTCTGTCGGAGGAAGCCTAGGCGTGTCTGCTGGTGCTGCAGTTTCTACTGGCTTCTTTTGGGCGCCTGGCAACATTGCAGAATCAACGGGTGCCTCGGTTGGCTTTGGCGTTGAGGGCGGCGCAGGGGCAGGCGGCGGTTTGGGCCTGTCATGGGGCGTCTCTAAGGGCATGGAAGGCGCTGACAAAGCCATTCCAGGCATCGCACTGGACGTCTTGGTTCCAGCGGCCAAAGTGGACGCCTCTTTCCAAGGCGGCTGGACTCAAGTGATCACAAGGCTTTAAGCTCTGAACAGCGCAGCTACGAGGTCTGGGGCAGCAAGCTCTGGACTTCGTAAGGTATGAGGTGCTGCTTGCTCAGCAGCTCAATCAGCACCATGGCGCGCATGTCTCCATCGCTGTGCATGTACACAGCTTCCAAGCCCTTGAACATGCCGCCAGAAAGCAGCACCTTGTCGCCAGGTTTTAGTAGCGTCTCATGCACAGCAGGCTTCTCGCGCATGGCCTCCACCCAAGCATGCGGCACCTTGGCTGGCACCGTGCCAAAGCGCACCAACTGACTCACGCCCATCGTGGAGCGCACCACCGACAGGTCTTGCATGGCAGGCGTGGTGCGCAAAAACAAATAGCGGCTGAACATGGGCTCGGTGACATTGGTGAGCTTGGCCCTTCTCACCTTTTGCAAAGTGATCATGGGCAAGAACACCTCAAAGCCCTGGCGCTCTAAGTTTTCAAGCGCACGCGCCTCGGCCCGAGGCTTGGCGTGGACCACGTACCAATGACTTGAAGTGATGTCAGCTAACTGCTCTGATGGCGCCAATGTCTGCATAGGCAACCATTCTAATTCTGATAAATGTTGGGCATCAGCAGTCAAGATAAAAACCAAGCTTCAAGTATTAAGTTTGTTGCTCAGTTACAAACCCTCTCAGCCAGGCATCCACATTGACCAAGCTCAACTGCTTATGCTCCAGCATTGAGATGATCTCTGCGTAAATTTGTGCTGACTGGCGGTTGAGCTTATAACCATTGATTCTTAAAAAGACATCCATCGCAGCAAAGGCGATGCGCTTGTTGCCATCAACAAATGGGTGATTAATGGCCAAGCTTTCCATTAAAGCGGCTGCCTGCTCTATGGTGTCTTTGTAGTAACCAGTTTGAGGTCGATACAGCGCCGCTTCCAACGCACCCGGATCTCGAACGCCAGGCAAACCGCCGTAACGCCGCATCAAGACTGTGTGCATGGCAAGCACATCAGCCACTGTGAGGTAGTCTGCAGACACCGCTTATTTGGCCAAGTCGCTATAAAGGCTGTCAAACTCTTCAAGGCTAGAAGCAAAAGACGCCATCACATGCTGGCGAGGCCGTGTCTTGTTTTGCCGCTCTAAATAATCCCGCATGGCATCGTCCAAAACAGCCTGAAATTGCCGCCCCTGAGCAGAGGCAAGCTCGCGCAATGCCGCCAAAACATCTGGCGAAGCCTGAGAGGAAAACTTTTCGCGGTTAAGTGTGGTCATAGCGGCCCTACAAATCAAGATTCGTCATGATAAATCATGATAGATCTTGATGCAAGCTACTAAGCACAAACCCAGCACCACCCCCACAGCATCGGCCAGCGCGTCTTGCCAATCGCCAAACCTGTAGCCACCCCAATGTTGCAGCAGCTCTATGGCCACACCCTGCAAGCACAGAAACACACCCAAACGCAGCTTAGAAACATGCGGATAAGCCAAAGCAGCCAACACGGCCAAGGTGCCAAAGCCAATGGCATGCTGCGCCTTGTCCCACCAGTTAAAAATCTCCATAGGCGGCAAGTAAGGTGCAGGGCTCAAGGCCAGTGCATTCAAGGCAATGAAGCACAGCCAAAACAAAAAACTCACAACCCGCTTAGCCGCATCCATGTTTTTAAGTGCTAGAAAACGATCAAGGCGCTGCAAAATATGTTTCAAATTGGTTGCCATCTTGGCTTAGCAGTTTCATCAACTTAGGATGGATAAAGAGTTTTTGCCAGTGGGCACCAAGCGCCCACCAGATGAGAATCATTCTGTTTTGCAAAATTGGATTTTTTGCAATTGAAATAATAATTTAATACTAAATTACTATATTGGTAAGCCTAACTGTATTTTTAACACGAGCTCAACTTGTCTTAGGTCCTCTCTGCTGAGCACACCAAGCTGTTTGCCAAGGCGCTCCTTTGCAACAGTTGCAAGCTGATCGGCCATGGCTTTACTCACCTGCCCTGCAACGCTTATCTGGGCTTCGCTGGGGTATAGCCTTCCCGAATTGGATGTCAGCGGCACCACTTGAAGCCTATTGAGGTTGGCGTTTGCCACATCATTGCTCACAATCACTGCTGGCCGCGTTTTGCGGATTTCCCCACCTTTAGCTGGCTCAAAATCAACCCACCAAACTTCACCGCGCTTCATGGTTTGCATTCACCTGAGAGTCACCAATCAAGGCCTCACTCCAAGCCAGCGCCTCTTGCTCGCGCTGCTCATCTTGGCCCATGGCCTTATAGCCTTCTGCCAACTCATCGGTTACGACATGGGGCCTTGCAAGGGACTCCAAAAAACCACTGATTTTTCTTCGGCCCACAACGCGCACAAGGCCCTCATAGACTGCTTCGTCCATGGTGATGGTCATTCTTTTTTGCATTTTCTTCTCCTATGCATATATGCATTATGCACAAAGCTGTAATTTTGTCCATTTACATAAATTCAATGTGGCATTTGCTCAACCTTTAGCTTGATATTGCAGGGCGACAAGGAAACGTCGCCTCGAAATATAAAACTAGAAAGCCCCTTCAGATGTTGCTAGTTGTTGAGCTGTGCCAACTGGCAACGCCTTTGCAGCAATCAAGTGAAGGGGCTGCTCAAATTTCAACCATCAATTGAACTCAATCAGCTCATGGTTTGGGCCGAGCTTGCTTAAGGTTTGCAGTATCGGCGGCAGTCAAAGTGTGCTCAGGAAACCCAGCTGATTTATCGCCCTGACCCGTTTGCTTGTAGGTGATGACTTGGGCTGTGTCTGTTTCGCTTTGGCTTGCGCTTAATTTTACTGTTTGCGACTCACGGCTGATTTGTATCAGCTGCCCAATCAAGTCAGTTTTCCTTCGGTGCAAAGAAGTCTCATCACGCTGCAAATTAGGGTTGGCAGACAACTCCATTTGCACTTGAGCGCGAAGGCCATCAAGGACTGCCTCATACCTGTCCTCAGACTGTGCCCACAAGATTTCATGTGAGTAGTTCTCGAGCAAGTGATTTTGTAAGTCTTTGAGCCGCATGACAGGATCGGTCTTAGTGGAATATTGCGAGAGTCTTTCTGGGAACGTGTACACCTTCGCAGTTGCTTCACTTTTGCCCATCACAAAAAACCATAGATCTGGCAATTCAGCCTTCACGCGCATCATGCGATCTGCGCTGTGGTTTTCTATGAGATAGCTAAGCTCAATATAAGCGTTGTAATTGCTTTGAGCGCGACCTCGATCTACTTGGGAGTCATTGAAATACCAGTCGGGCAAGGACGCAGCGCCAAGCACACTCAAGTTCAGTTGATGAGAAAACTCAACGCGCGTTGAGTGCTTAGCAAGGTGCGCTGCAATCAACGTTGCACGCCAGCGCTCTGCTCGGGTCATTCTGAGCATCACTTGCGCCAACTCCTGAGCTAGCTGATAGCCAATACTGGTTGTCACATTAAAGTCCTGCACCAACCCGTCGATGGTGTTTTGCAACTGCTCAGGATCTTCACCTTCCAATAATTTGTTGGCGTAGATTCCTGATTTCAAAGCGTTTTTTGAGCTGGCGTTGATCACAGCTTTAGTCACGATAGCGGTCATGATATGTCCTTAAATAAAAATTGAAAGTGGCATTGCAGCCGCGCGCTGGTGAGCGCTGCAGGCTTAGATCTCACTGCCAAGCGTTGAGGTTTTTTGAGTGAGGCTCGCGATGAAAGTGAATCAACACAAAGCAACGCGCGCAGCCCGACAATCAAACTAGGCTTGAAAACCCCGCAGCAAGGTGGGGCGGTGCATGTGTTTCCAATGAGAACAGCTTTGCTCAGCTGATTTTTTTGAAAATCATGCACACATTGAGGCCACTAGAGGGAACCGGTTGGCCAGGCTACAGTGCGTTTTGTTCTGCAGGGGACGCTGGCTGCTTTTTTAAACCCCTGTCGGCTGTCTGCCGTGCGAGTGTGATCCCCAGCGCGCTTTCAGAAAAATATTGATTCCCTCAAGCACCTGCGCCACGCGTTTGCAGTCGGTCTGAGCCTTGGATACAGCTTGGGTGAGAGTGCCACGCGGCCCTCTCATTGGATGGGTAAATAAGTCATGCCTGCCCCATCACAATCGAGTACGCCATGCTGCCTCTGCTCAGTACGACCACACCGTATTTATACATGTGCATTTTTAAAAATGCAAGCATGTTTTGGCGATTAGCGACAAAAAATTTTCAAGCACAACGCTTGGGATTTTTTCACAGGAAATTTTAGTAATTCAGAAACTGAATGCTCTTGGTTAAATGCTATTTGTTAAATTCTTTTGGTTAAATTGTGCTGGCTATTTATTGGGCGTTCAATAATTGTCATGAGCGTAGAGTTCGACCAAAACAAACAAAAGAAGTCCTTGCTCGAGCGAGGCTTGGATTTTGGCCGTTCTGCTCAAATCTTTGCTGGCGTTCACTTTACAGCTCAGAAAACAAGAGCTCACCACAAAGAGGGGTGATTTATCACTGTTGGCAGGCTAGATGACCAATAGATTGTGATGGTCTGGACACCGCGCGGCGAGGTGCGCCGCATCATCAGTATGAGGAAAGCAAATGCCCGCGAAAAAGCGCTCTACTCCCACAACTTGGAGTGACCCAGATGATGCTGCGCTGTTGACTGCTGCATTTTTCAAGTCTGCAGATCTGTTCGAGGGAAGCAAGCTCAAGGCCCGGAGCCGCCCTAAATCAGTTTCGCCCAAAGAGCCCGTCAAGCTGCGGCTCGATGCTGATGTGGTGGCAGCCCTTCGTGCAAGTGGGGACGGCTGGCAGACTCGGATCAACGATAGCCTGCGCGCCTCTCTAAAGTTGACAGGTCGGGTTGGCTGAGCGGGTTGGCTGGTAGAGTTGGTTGAGCTAGTTAAATAAAAAGCGCCAGTGCAACGACTCAATCCTCGAGCTAGAAGTTGACTTAAGTGGTTGGCACTTACAGATTCTTAACGTTTTGATTTTTGTGTACTGGGTCATATTTAAGTGTCAACAAGTACTTGACAGTGTCAATTGAGTGTTTACAATTGAACTCGATGATTATTTCGTTTAAACACAAAGGCCTAGAGCTCTTCTTTAGAAAGGGCAGCTTTAAAAGCATCCCTGCTCAATATGCAGGACGCATAGAGCGGATGCTAGATCGATTGGATGCGTGTAAAGAGCCAGATGACATGAACCTGCCTGGCTACAAATTTCACCAGCTCAAGGGCACTAGAAAATACGAGTTTGCTGTCACCGTGACAGGTAACTGGCGAATCACATTTGAGTTTGAAGGCGATAACGCCACTAACGTTAACTTGGAGGACTATCACTGATGCGGTCTCTACGAAACCCAAACCGTATGCCCACACACCCTGGCGCGGTGCTGCGAGAGGATGTGTTGCCAGAGCTTGGCTGGACTCAAACTGAATTGGCAGCGCGCTTGATGGTGAGCCGCCAAACTGTGTCTGATTTGCTGCACGAGAGAAAGTCCGTTACCGCAGAGATGGCCGTGCGCTTGGCGCGTGCCGTGGGCGGCACGCCTGAGAGCTGGCTTCGCATGCAAGAAGCATTGGATCTTTGGGCTGCCGAGATGAAGTTCAAAAACAGCCCCAAAATTGCACCCATGGCATTGACGGCTTAGGCGCACAGCACTTACTTCACTTTTGGCCGTATGTGCTGTCATGATCTGCAGCGGCCGTCAGCATTCTCATGTAGGGACCGTCACGAAATGCTGCTGCTCTTCGGGACTGCGTAATTCGCAAGGAATAAACCGCATCAATTGCCTGCGGCGCTCGCACGCTGAAGATCTTTTCCCACCTCAGACCTTTGCCGCGGTGGACCTGCTGCCACGTCAGTTGTCGAATTTTGCTCAGCGTATCCAGTGCAGCATGGCGCTCGGTCTTTTGCAGGGAAAACAAGTTTTCCTGGAACGTCTGATTGCTAAGGTCCAAGATGACCCCTGTGTTTGATTCGCTCGGGGGCACACTCAGCCCATCAGGCGCTTGATGATTTCATCCGTATTGTCGCCTGCAGGCGGGTGTGATAAAGCCCAATCGAGCGCAGCGCTCAGATCTGCCGAAGCCTTCGCCTCATGCACCCAGCGCTCATTGTCCGGGACAACAGTGGCCGTGCGAACCATCCAAACCCCAGGCTCAATCTTCTGGACCAGGACCTGCCTACCAGCAAACTGCTTACCCAAAGAGATTTGACCATTGGCGCCGATTACTTTGACAGAAGATTGAGATGCACGGGAAGTCATTTTAGTGCCTTAGGAATATACTAATTTAGCGCCTTAGTAAGTTATGGTTTGATTTTACAGGGCTGTCAACACAGCACTCAGAGACAAGTCCATCAGTAGCCCACTTCTTTCTGATGCCTGACAGCCAAAATAATGACAAGCTCTGACTCAATGCGGTACCGCACCACATAGCCACTGTCGCCAAAATCGATGATCCACTCACGAAATTCAGTGGGCATGTCGTCAATGGGACGACCTATTGCAGGCTGCAGCTGCACATTTAAGCCTTTGCGCACGGCATTGACAGCGCGCTTAGCCGCATCCAGATTTTTAGGTGCTAGGAACCTGTAAAGGCGCTGCACATCTAGAAGGGCTGCTTGAGACCAAATTACTCGTGGCATTCAGGAGGCTCGATGTCATAGCCCAACTGAAGCTTAGCCAACCAAGCATCGGCCTCTTGGGCGCTCACATGCTTACCCGTGGCTCGGTAGTCTTCCCATGCCTTGAGTGTGTCCTGGCGAAAAGTCTCTCGCTTTTCTTCTCGATCCACATACTGGGTGATGGCCTCACGCATCAGCCAGTGCGCGGTGCGATGACGGGACTCAGCCCGCCCTGATGCGATTAACTCACTTAATCAGATCATTTTTTGATATGATTAAGACATGAAATCATATCAACGCTGGATTTGGGAGCTGCCTGAGTGGCCATCTCTGGTGTTTGACGCCCACCGAGTTCAGCCCCTGTTGGCTGCTGCCAAAAAATCACAAGGTCTTATTCTTGGCAAAGCCGAGATGATTGGCCTTGAGGGTCTACAAACCCACATTCGCGATTCGCTAACGCAAGAGGCACTGACCACTTCAGCCATTGAAGGTGAGAGGCTTGACCCAGAAAGTGTTCGCTCTTCAATTGCCAGGCGCTTGGGGCTGGACACATCTGGCGCCCCCATCCGCGAAGGTCAACGAAATATTGAAGGCCTGATCGATGTCTTGCAAGATGCCACCCTCCATACAGAGGCTCCGCTAAGCCTTGAACGGCTGTGTAATTGGCATGGCGCCCTTTTCCCAACAGGCTTTTCTGGCATGCAACGCATTGATGTTGGCGCTCTGCGCGCAGTGCCCATGGAAATCGTCAGTGGTGCTGTGGGCCACCACAAGGTTCATTACGCAGCACCTTCCCCTGAGGGCTTGGCCGCACAAGTTGATGCTTTTCTAACTTGGTTCAACCAGACCAACCCCAACACAGGGTCGCGGCCAATGGAAGGCTTGGTGCGCGCCTCAATCTCGCATCTGTGGTTCGAAACCCTGCATCCCTTTGACGATGGCAACGGGCGGATTGGCCGCGCCATCTTGCAACTGGCGCTGGGCCAAGACATGGGCCAGGCTGGGCGAATCGTGACACTGTCTCGACAAATCGAATCTTGCAAAGACCAGTATTACACCGAGCTAGAGCGGGCACAGCGCTCCAAAAGCATGGACGTTACGGCTTGGGTAGAGTGGATGCTTTTGCAGATTTCAGAGGCCAGCGAGTTTGCAAGCCGCACCATAGACTCTGCCGTGCAGCGAATCAAGTTTCAGGCAATCATGGCCACTGTTGCCCTTAACGAGCGGCAGCAAAAAACCATGAAAAAGCTGCTCGATGCTGGCCCCAAAGGGTACATAGGCGGCATGACCACTCGCAAGCACGAGCAAATAGCGCAAACCTCCACGCCTACAGCGGCAAGAGATCTCATTCAACTGGAACAGCTTGGGCTGATCAAACGCCAAGGTGAAGGCCGCTCGACGCGCTACTACCCGGCAATTGAAGGATGGGCGGAGTGACTTGTTGTTAAGGCCAAGTTAAAGGCTCTGCTTCAAACGTCTCAGTAGCCAACTTCTTTCTGATGCCTGACAGCCAAAATAATGACAAGCTCTGATTCAATGCGGTACCGCACCACATAGCCACTGTCGCCAAAATCGATGATCCACTCACGAAATTCTGTGGGCATGTCGTCAATGGGACGACCTATTGCAGGCTGCAACTGAAGCACATTTAAGCCTTTACGCACGGCGTTGACAGCGCGCTTGGCCGCATCCAGATTTTTAGGTGCTAGGAACCTGTAAAGGCGCTGCACATCTAGAAGGGCCGCTTCAGACCAAATTACTCGTGGCATTCAGGAGGCTCGGTGTCATGGCCCGACTGAAGCTTAGCCAACCAAGCATCGGCCTCTTCGGCGCTCACATGCTTACCCGTGGCTCGGTAGTCTTCCCATGCCTTGAGTGTGTCCTGGCGAAAAGACTCTCGCTTTTCTTCACGATCCACATACTGGGTGATGGCCTCACGCATCAGCCAGTGCGCGGTGCGATGACGCGCCTCGGCCAAGCGCTTGACGCGAGCTTTGATATCCTCGTCAATCTTGATAGCCACAGGTCGAACGGCTGCTGCAGTCATGGTCTTTTCCATAAAATTACTTATGGTATTACCTTACCATACCAAATCTGAAAGAGCAATCAGCCTCATTTTCATCACTGAATTAAACATGGCCAAGTGAACAAAAGCTCATTATTTGCCTGCATCAATTGGTAAAGAATGCCACAACTGCGCAAGCCAACCCATGCAGCGCAGCCTGCCAAGCTTGGCTCAGGTCTGAGTGCTTCAATTTCAAGTCGGTAATTGCAATTGCGTGCTTTGAAGCTGTTTGCTGCTTAGCTATTTGTTACATCGCTATTTGTTGCATCGCTATTTGCGATAACGATTCGCGCTCAGCCATCAACAACTGCTTTAAGCAGACAACAACTCACCGCGCAGCGCATAAGGCTTGACTAATACATCAGCGGGCAAATCAAACTGCTCCACCAGGCGGCGGATCATCTCCAGGCTCAAGGGTCTGACGCGGTTAAAGATTTCCGTCACGCGCCCTCTATGGCCGATGGCTGGCTCAAAATCTTTGCGCGTAAGGCCCCGGCTTTGCATCACGTGCTCAAGAAGCTCTATGGGGTCCGGATCCTCGATGGGGAAGTTTGTTTTCTCATAGTGCTCGACCAGCAGCGCTAGTACGTTTAGTCGTTCAGCTTCAGGCGACTTGTCTGGTGCAGTCCACAGGCGCTCAATTTCTTGCAGTGCGGCCTTGTAATCTTTTTTGGTGTGAATGGTGCGGATTTCCATGTATTTCTCCTTTAGATGGTTGATACATCTATCTTGTTGTACTGGCTGTGGCTGCCAATAAATCTGATGAACATCAGGCCCTGGCGGTAACGTATGAGCACAACCAGCCTGTAGTCATTGCCTTTGATGTTAAACACCACACGCTCGTTGGCAATGAAAGAGGCGTTTCTGTAAGCTGCCTTGATATCGGCTGGCGACTGCCATTTTGCTCTGCTAGCCAATGCATACCAAGCCTGAAGCGGGACTTTTGCGTCAGGGTGCTTTTCCCAAAAAGTTTGGAGCGTTGTGATGGCTACGATTCGCATGAACAATTATGGTACCAAATTGGGATCAATGCAAGCCGTGAAACTAAAAAATTACATTGAGCTCTTTGGACTGCCTTCTTGCGGCTTTTACAACCATTTGAATGCTCAGCTTTGGCCCACCAACCAAAGATCAGCTGTAATTGCGCAGCAGACAATACCTAAAAATCCAGTGGCACAGTTTTACCCTACAGAATTCAATTACAGAGTGCCACGTTACCAATTATCATTGGGCCATGCTTAACGAACGACTCAAGAACCTGCGCCTTGCCAAGGGGATGACCCTGCAGCAGGTTGGAGATGCATTTGGAATTTCCAAGGCTTCAGTATCCAGCTGGGAGTCTGGAAAAAGCAATCCTGATCATAAAAAATTAGAAAAACTCGCCGACCTATTTGGTACAAGCGTTCAATTTCTAATTTCGGGTATTTCTTCGTACGCCAACCCAGATAATGTTGGCGTTCCATTTTTCTCTTGGAACAGCCTCAGTTCGCGAAAAGCCAAATCAACTGAAGACTCTCAAATGGTCACACCACTGCATTCGCGGCCAGGCATGAAATCGTTTGCCACAAGATATCCAGGATCATCAGACCGTAATTGGCAATTCAAAGGAGTCCCAGCCGGTAGTCTTTTGATTGTGGACCCTGATCTTGAGCCAGGTCCACTAGATACGGTACTGGTTCAATCTGATGATGGCACTCTAAAATTAGCTAAATTTGAGCAAACCCCCGAAAATAAGAAAATGTTAGTAGCAGCAGACACTTCAAATTTTCAACTAATTTCGAGCGCGTCGATCAAAATTCTCGGAGTTGCACTGGAATGGCAACTTTCAGGGAAGATTAATTAAAGTCAAATAATAATTGACTATGGTATAAAATTAACTTACTATTGAATCCTCTCAATTTGAAAGGATTCACATGAACGCCCCACTTCCCTCTTCAGTAACAAGCCGCACAAGACCCATTGGCATCGGCGGCACAGACATAGGCGCCATCCTTGGCCTATCCCCTTACAAAACACCTCTAGAGCTTTGGTCAGAATTGGTCTCTGGCGAAGACGCACTGCCTCGAGATCTCTTACACCTTCGCTACGGACAGCACACAGAAAGTTTTGTGGCCCGTGAGTTCGAGCGGTTCAGCAACTTGTTTACCGTGAAACATGAGCCCACTTTGTTTCACAAAGCACACGGCTACATGTTTGGCCACATCGACCGCTTTGTTTTAGATACCCCGGACACGCCTGCAGTCGTTGACGGCTTTGTCACAGCTCAAAGGCTTCTTGAATGCAAAACATCTAGCGCCTTTAGCAAAAGTGATTGGGGAGAGCCTGGCACCGATCAAGTGCCACCCCTCTACTTGGTTCAATGCGCCTGGTACTTGGCCATCACCGAATGCGAGAGAGCTGATCTTGCTGTGCTCATAGGCAACAGCGACTTCAGGGTCCACACCATTGAGCGTGATCTTGAGCTTGAAGGCCTACTTATCTCTCACGCTCAAAACTTCTGGCACGAGCATGTCCTGAGTAAAACACCGCCCGAGCCCTCAAACCTTCAAGACGCAGCTGTGTTGTTTCCAAAAGAGGCTCCTGATTCGTGCGTTCAGGCCGATGAGTCAATTCTAAAAAGCCTCCAGGCCTACAAGGAGTCATGCTCCAAATCTCAAATGCTCAGTGATGAGTGCGAGAGACTCAAGCTTGAAATTCTGAGCTACATGGGGCATGCAGAAAAGTTAAGTCTTGGCAGCAAAACTCTGGCAACTTGGAAGTGCGCCAAGCCAAGCCAGCGCATCGACACCAAGGCGTTGGCCCTTGCTCACCCAGACATTGCTTTGGCGTTTACTTCTTCAGTCATGGGCTCACGCCGCTTTTTACTCAAGGACGCATCATGAGCAGAAACAAGTTCAACCACCACCCTGAAAAGCCGCGTAAAAGCAGCCATCAACAAAAGCCCGTGTTAACTGCCCCAAGCATTGTTGACAGGAGCGTTCAAAGATCGGGGCTAAGCTACGACTCGTTTGTAAGGCTCATCATTCAGTCCGCCTTGAGTCGCCTGAGCATCTGGACTCAAGCTGACTTAGACCGACTGCTTTTACTTGCAGAGCGCTTGGGGCTTGACCCACTTAACAACGAAATCTATGCCAGCGAAGCGGCAGCAGAGTCTGGGAAAAAGTCTCGAATTGTTTACGTAGTCGGGGTTGACGGCTGGAGCAAGATCATCAACTCGCACCCTCAATTTGATGGCATGAAGTTTGTGGAGTCCGCTCCGGGTGACGATGAGCTGCCCCTTTACATTGAATGCACAATTTATAGGAAGGACAGGAAGGTGGCCACTTCCATTCGGGAGTACATGTACGAGGCGCACACCAGTCAGGGCGCGTGGCTCACTCACCCCAGGAGGATGCTTCGTCACAAGGCCATGGTGCAGTGTGCACGAATTTGTTTTGGACTCTCTGGCATTTATGAGCCCGATGAAGCGCAAAGAATTAATCAAATAGCCAATACTGGTACTTCAAAAAACTTGGATAGATCAAGTCGTGTCGAATCACCTCTGTCAATTCAGCCCTCAGAAAATACGATCCCAAGTTCATTAGTGCAACCTATTTCAACCTTTAGGCCCATGCGCAATGGTTCAGCACAAATTGGAAAAGAATTTGTCAAGAGTTGGGTCAAAAGATCACATGGATAAATTCATTAAATGCTTTACTTAGCCAACATAACCCGAAGCTCTCCGATCTGAGTCGAAAGCCTTCTCTCTAAGGTGGTCTGATGCCTTGACAGGCGATCAGACTCGTCTGCTGGAAGGGATAGAGTTGAGCGCATCAACTCTTTTTGCACTGTAAATCTTTCAAGCAAACTCTCTACTTGATCGATTGCATTATCAAACTGATTTAAATAAAACAAAAAATTCTTAATTTCTTCTGTGGTAACTGGTTTCTTTTGCGGAAGTTCTTGGGGCACCTCTACAAAATCACGAAGCTCCTTTGACCATGTTACTTTAGGCTCTTGAATATTTTGAATTTGATTTTGATATCTGTACATTTGAGCTACAAAATTCACATGTGCAGGGTTCTTTTTCTCAAACATCAATCGAAAATCTTCAGAGAAAATCTTTAGCAAGTCCAAGGCATCATGGTCTTCCTCAATACCTCTAAGCCATCCGGCATTCAAGCTTGTCAACCAACTGTAAATCTTTGGCAGGTACAACTTTAGATCATCGCTTGTCAATATAGGTTTTTTGAGATGTGTAGCCTCAGTTGCAAGTTCCTTGATTTCATTAGGTTGCAAATCAAAGGGAAATTCAAACTTTCCTTTATTAATGAAATCCAATGTAATGTTGGCAACTAATTCATCTGCATCCTTAAAAGTTTCCATTACTTGTTTGGGATTCTCATCAAACGCCTTGTAAATCATTGCCATCTTTGCCTGCTCCAGCTCATAAAGCTGGGTGAGCTTTGTCCGAGTCATCGCAATTCTTTGGATCTGCAATTTTACTAATGGATTTTCAGGAGAATAGTGCTCCAGGAGCTCAGATTCATAAGCCCGCACAAGTGCATAGGTTGTCTGCGAAAGGTTAAGGTTCGCTGAAGCCCCATGCTGTATGGCATTGACAGATGATTTCTTTTTACCAGCGTCAGATTTGGGGCCAGTCTGACTTGGTTTGGATTTTGGTATTGCCATTTTGATTTAAACCTTCACTGAGTGTTCAGGAAATTAAAGTTTTAATTATTTGATTTAGTGACGACTGTGGGGTATTTCAAGTCGTGTTTCGTACTAACCGCCTTCACTTCAAGCCGAGTTGGTGCAACTTGACTTCCTAAGGTTTATTTTCTGACTTCTAAAGTAAATCATGGCTTTTTATGAATCATGAGAGGCCTTCTTTTGGCATACATTTAAAGCCTGAGGGCCATTGCTTGTTTACTTTTTCTTTGTAGACTAAGGCGGATGTTTCTACCTACTTGCCAACACGGCGCATGCAAACCGATTAATTCTTGGGCTGCAGTTAGGGGGCAGGTCACAAACATGGCTGAAAGTCGGAAAAGATGCTAAGTTAAATTGAATATAAATTTGATATTCAATCAATATTGAATGTAAAATTGTTCTCATAAAAATGAAGCACAAATTAGCAAACTCATTGGTAGCCCTTCCACGTATGACCAAGCGCTTGGTCAGCTCGGGATTTGACTTATCCATGAGTTTGATTTGCACATTTTTGACCTTAAAGTTTGACGCTCAAAATACTGAGTCCCTTTTTACTGATCAATCAGTCATCATTGCCATTTTGATTGGCGCACTTCAAATTGGTGCACTTTGGAGCTCAGGCACGTACCAGACCGTTGCACGATTTCTAAGCCTGCGAAGCTTGGCTAAAAGTATTTATTACTTATTAACTGTTGACGCTCTGGTCTTCGTCGTTTTCACACTTTATGGACTAGGCAATATCTCTCACCAAGTTGGTCTTGGCCAACCGGCTCTTTTCTTTTGCTTATTTTTTATCAGTCGGATATGTATGGCCGTACTTTTGTCCGACTTCAACAAGAATACTTCGTTCAATAATCCCAAGACGAAAATAGCTTTGATTTATGGTGCGGGAGATGCAGGAAGGCAACTGGCCATGGCTCTGTTGCAATCTAAAGATACAGAAGTTGTTGGTTTTTTAGATGATGATCCAAGCATGCAAGGCGCCATCATTCAGTCGCTGAAAGTGCATCCAACCCAATCAATTCAAAGCCTAATTAAGCAACGAGAAATCACTCACGTACTTCTTGCACTGCCTTCGGCCAACCGATCTACAAAATCTGAAATCATTAAAAATATTTCCGCATTTGGAGTGAAAGTTCTTACTTTGCCAACACTCTCAGAGCTAGCAGAAGGAAAGATCACTTTCAATGACCTCAAGGAGGTTCAAATTGAAGACCTACTTGCTAGAGAAATTGCGCTTCCGAACGAAATTCTTCTAAATAAGAATATTCGCAATCAAGTTGTATTGGTAACAGGGGCGGGAGGCTCTATCGGCTCAGAACTTTGCAGGCAAATTTTAAAAAGAAACCCAACTAAGATTGTCTTGATTGAGGTAAGCGAAGCTGCACTCTATCTTATCGATTCTGAGTTAAATGACTTTGTGAAGCGAACAAAATCAGATTGTTCGATTGTCAGCAGGCTTTGCAATGTCAAAGATGATCAAATGATTGATCACATCATTTCCAAAGAAATCCCTGACACCATTTACCATGCCGCCGCCTACAAGCACGTACCCTTAGTTGAAGATAACATCTGTGAGGGTATTATTAACAATGTACTCGGCACCCTTAACTGCCTTAACTCTTCAATCAAACACGGCGTCAAGCAATTCATCTTGGTAAGCACTGACAAGGCAGTAAGGCCTACCAATGTGATGGGCGCAAGTAAACGTATTGCCGAGATGATATTGCAAGCCAATGCGCACCTTCAACCAAGCACCAAAATTTCAATGGTGCGCTTTGGAAACGTCTTAGGCTCAAGCGGCTCTGTCGTACCAAGATTTAGGCAGCAAATAGCATCAGGTGGCCCCATCACTTTGACGCATGAAGAAATTACTCGCTACTTCATGACCATACCTGAAGCAACGCAGCTAGTAATCCAAGCTGGCGCCCTAGGTGGCAGTGGGGAAGTATTCTTATTAGACATGGGTGAGCCCATCAAAATCATAGATCTTGCCAAAAAAATGGTAGAGCTTTCTGGATTAAAGGTTAAAGAACCCAAAGTTAAACACAGACTTAAAGGCGAAGGCGAAGGCGAAGGCGAAGGCGAAGGCGAAGGCGAAGGCGAAGGCGATATTGAAATCAAGATCACAGGACTTCGTCCAGGTGAAAAGCTTTTTGAAGAACTGCTCATTGGCGACAATCCCATACCTACAGCACACCCCGATATCTTCATGGGTTGGGAGAGTTTCTTACCAATAGAGTCTTTGATGAGTTTGCTCGAGGAGTTGATTACTAATTGCAAAAACAATGATTCAAAAAAAGCTTATAGCCTTGTCTATGAAATTACTAAACCTAGAAATATTACTTCTGAATCTAATGTTATCGCTGTGAACCCAACCTTAAATAGTCGTCCCTGAAAATTTCATTTTTAGATCGCGACCCAGTTCTACCGGTAGTCCCTCCTTGTAAATTTCCCCTTCATGTGGATAATTCAAAACTAATGGCTTCTTTCACCCCAACAACCCTTCCCAGTACCTGCTACGCGTTACATGTTGGTAGATATCATTTGTACAATAATTGAGCATTCAAACTCCAAAGATCGGTGACATGAGTATTACCCCCGTTGTCTTGTGTGGCGGCTCTGGCACCAGGCTCTGGCCACTTAGTCGCAAGAGCTTTCCCAAGCAGTTTGTTCCCCTCATCAACAACAAGAGTCTGCTTGGGCTCACACTGGAGAGGCTTGCACCCCTCTGCGAAGGCGCATCTGAAGGCGCATCTAAAGTCAAGGGTAGCCAACACATCATCTGCGTTGCCTCCGAAGACCACAGGTTCCTGGTCTCAGACGCACTAGGCGAGAGTGTTGGCGCGTCTACCCGCAAGACCGTGCTGCTAGAGCCCGCGGGCCGCAACACGGCAGCTGCCATGGCGATCGCAGCTCTGGCCCTGCAGCATGAAGGCGAGAACCCAGAAGAGCTGCTCCTCTTTTGCCCAGCAGACCACCACATTCCAGACATAAAGGCGTTTGCGCAGTGCGTTACACGCGGCGTAACTGCCGCCCAATCTGGCGCTATCGTGACATTTGGTGTGTCTCCCACCTTCCCCAGCACAGCCTACGGCTACATAGAACACGGCGACTTAAGGCCCGATGGTAGCCATCGGGTGCTGCGCTTTATAGAAAAGCCCAAGTCAGAGGCAGCCCAGCAACTGCTCCTCAAGGGTGGGGTGTCTTGGAACGCGGGCATTTTCCTCACCTCGGCTCGCACACTTCTGAGCGCACTCAAATTGCACGCCCCAGACATCTTGGCCTCGTGCAAGGATGCAATGGACAAGGCCAAGCATGAGGCTTGGCATTCGGGTCAGAAGGCATCAGCCGACGCCCTAGCTCCAAGTTTTGTGCGGCCACAAGAATCAGCCTTTAGGGCATGCAGGTCCGAGAGCATCGACTACGCGGTCATGGAGCACTTTGACAACGTAGCTGTCATTCCTTTTACAGGCCAGTGGAGTGACGTAGGCAGCTGGAACGCAGTGGCAGAACTAAGCCCCGCAGATGATCAGGGCAACCGCATCCATTGCCAGGGATATTTAATGGGCGCAACAAACACATTTGTTCATGCTCCCCACAGAGCTGTGGTTGCCATAGGCACAGACAATCTGATTATCGTAGACACGCCAGACGCCTTGCTCGTGGCACACAGAAATCATGCAGAAAGTGTGAAGAGCGTCGTCGGCCTTCTTGAACGCGCAAAGCTTGCTCAGGCAGTAACGCACAGAAAGGTATCGCGCCCTTGGGGCTGGTACGACAGCGTTGATGCAGGAGAGCGTTTTCAGGTCAAACGAATTGCTGTGAAACCTGGCGCATCACTGAGTCTGCAAAAACACCACCACAGAGCCGAGCACTGGATCGTGGTGTCTGGAACTGCAGAAGTTACAAGGGGTAAGGAAACCTTCTTGCTTTCAGAAAACCAGTCGACCTACATCCCTATTGGCGAGGTGCATAGGCTTCGTAATCCTGGCAAGGTTGACCTCGAGATGATTGAAGTGCAGTCTGGCGCCTATCTGGGCGAGGACGACATCGTTCGGCTTGAAGACAACTACGGCAGGGCACCTTAAATGGTGCATGAAGCTCAGCCAAAAATATTCGTGGCCTGTCACCGAAGCATGGACTATATCATCAGACCATAGACGAACAGCCCTAGCCATTCATGCAGCTCTGTCTGCCAAGCCATCAAACTGGCATTCCCCCAATTCGGTAGTCAAACTCCAGTGGAAGGCGGCCAGATATGCCATCAATGTGATACCCCTTCTCGCTTCAGCACCTTGACGAATGTGAGCCACAAGATATAAACATCAAACCAAAAGGATTGACGCTGCAGATATTCAACATCCAGCTGGACTTTCTCGTGAATCGATAAATCATCTCTCCCATTCACTTGCGCCCAACCAGTAAGTCCGGGTAATAGGGTGTGGACACACACCTCTGTCCGCAAAGCAATCAAATCTTGCTGATTAAACAGCGCAGGTCGTGGGCCCACAAAACTCATTTCGCCGGAAATAATACTCCACAACTGTGGCAACTCGTCCAAGCTACTTTTGCGAAGGAATGAGCCAATGAGCGTCAAGTGAGAACTAGCATCCGTAAGCAAATGCGAAGCAACTGCAGGTGTTCCCACCCTCATGCTTCGGAACTTAGGCATTTTGAATTTTTCATTGTTTCGGCCAACTCGGTCAGACCAATATAAGGAAGGACCTTTGGAGGTTAGCAGGACGGCTATCACCAGTAACAAAATAGGTACTAAAAAAATTAGCACCGCCAGCCAGGCAAGAAAAATATCAAAAACCCTTTTCATAAAGCCATGGCACGCTTTAACCCTACTTCAACAGATACCAGTGGAGCCCAACCCAACAAACTGCTAGCCTTGGAAATATCAGCCTGTAAATTACTGCACAAGCTGTGCACCGTGTCACCCTTGCCAAACAATGAAGCCCCAACCTTCAAAGCCCACACAGGCACTGGCAGCAAACGTGCAGGCACTCCGGCAGCTTTAGCCATCCCGCAAATGAACTCCGTTGTGGAAAGGTCTTGTCCATCACTCACTAAAAAAGTTTGATTAGCTGCTTGGGCGTGGTTGATGCAGGTAACAATGAAATCTACAAGGTTATCCAATGCTACAAAGCTGCGTTGGTTTTGCACCGCGCCCAGCGGCAAGGGCCAGCCGCTTTGCACGGCACGCATTAGAGCGCCAAAGTTTCCAGGTGCGTTACGCCCGTAAACCAGAGGCGGCCGAATGATAACCACATCAAATCCAGTTTCATGAGATAAGCGTATCAAGCCTTTTTCTGCTTCCCACTTTGAAATCGTATACATATTACTTGGGTGAGCTTGGTCAAGTTCAGACAGTGGTTGGCCTAATTTACTCTGAGATCCGTTGACACCGATTGAACTGATAAACACAAACCTTTTTACCCCTGCGGTAATGGCTTGCCGGGCCAAGTTTAAAGTCCCGTCCGTATTGACAGTCCGAAATTTTGATAGTTGGTCTGCTGCTGAGTCCTAAAGCAAATGTGCCCATCCAGCACAATGAACAACTACATCGACCCCTTGTAGTAAATTAAATCAGTCAGTGTCGGGGCCTAATTCCCCAACTTGAACTGATTCAATACATGCTTTTGACGCCGTTGCCTTTTGCCGTGAGCTACTCCTAATCTCGAATCGATTTGATAATGCGGTAGCTAATGCCATTCCAATAAAGCCTTGCCCCCCGTAATCAATACGCGCTGATTCATACACACCCTCTTTCAAGACGTTAAAAGAAAAGTAAATTTTTTATAACTTGTCTCAGTGGTGTCCCAACGTTTTCACATTAGGTCTTCGTAAGTTAATGATTTACCTTGGTTTTTCACGATTTTTGTCTGGTCTCGATTTGAACTTCGATTCCATGACTTATGGTCTTTTGCGTCTGCACGCAAAGGACCCTCATGAACCACGGCAAGCTTGTTTTCTCTCAACTCATGGCGT
>Ga0214919_10001400_pt1 | contig 39610 bp, 38 predicted proteins | sample LL1503_MetaG_FD_177994 | JGI IMG/M metagenome (GOLD analysis project Ga0214919, IMG submission 177994) | Freshwater microbial communities from Lake Lanier, Atlanta, Georgia, United States - LL-1503 | ecosystem: Environmental > Aquatic > Freshwater > Lake | place: USA: Georgia | collected...
GCATCGATATCGACTTCTTCGACATCTTGTTCACGGGTCGGCCACTGACCTTCTTGAATACATACTACACAGCGAAAAATTTCGACAAGGCCTTGTAAAAAAAGAAATACGCCAGCTAACGGAATGATCGTTTTGAATGGATATAAAGGAGGGCCATCAGCAGTAATTGAGGAGTGCTCAAGGATTCGCCAGGAGTCAGCAGCATAGCCATAGCCAGCATAGGCCAGAGCAAATACGCCAGGGATGAAGAAAACAATATAGAGTACGAGGTCAAAAATGGCTTGCGTTCTCGGTTGTAAAAATCCGTAAAGGATATCTCCACGAACATGACCATTCTTCGAAAGAGTATAGGCCCCAGCCATCATAAACATCGTACCGTACATCATAATTTGGGCATCAAAAGCCCAAGGATGAGGATTGTTGAGTACATATCTGGAGAACACTTCAAAGCCAATCAGGGCTGTTAATCCGCAGATTAACCAAGCAAAGCATTGCCCCACAAAGGTGGAGATTTTATCAACAGTTAGGAATATTTTTTGCATGAGTTGATCCTAGTAAGCAAAGGCATACGACAAAGATAGGGGAACGTTACCAAGGAAGCGATGGTGAAGTACTTTTTAACCAACCTAAAGATGAAATTGTACACAATTTACTAAATTAATAAAAAAATAGGATGGCTTTAAAACCATCCTATTAAACACCTATTCAATCAAAAAGTACTTCTTTAATAAAATACTTTTCAATCACTGCACATACTACATTCAAAAAAAGTTAAGCTTTTTTAGCAGCTGCTCCAAAGTAGTGGTCATAAGCCATACGACGCGTGGTATTCGTATCTAAATCCCACTTGACAGCGCGCTGAGCAAAAACCCGTTGTGAGTCAACAATTTTCTTAAACAATGGATTTTCAGCAGACTTCTTAGCAACTACTTCATCAAAGACCTTTAATTGGTTTCTGAGAATGGAGTCAGGCGTTTTATAGAACTTAACATTTTGCTTAGTTTGCATTTCGGAATAATCTTTGGAATAGCGATCGACTGCTTTCCAAGACATATCAGCTGAAGATGCCTCTACTGCGTAGTCAAGAATACTTCGCAGTTTTGGAGCCATACCGTTATAGACTGAACCATTGAATAAAATTTCAAACTGTTCAGCATTTTGGTGGAAGCTTTGGAGCATACAAACTTTAGCTACATCTGGAAAGCCTAGGAGACGATCTGAAGATGCGTTATTGAACTCTGCTGCATCGAGTAGGCCCCGATCCATTGCAGGAATAATTTCGCCACCGGGTAGAGCGTTCACAGAAACTCCCATAGCAGTAAACATATCAATAGATATACCAACAGTCCGATATTTGAGGCCTTTCATATCTTCTGTTTTGGTAATTGGTTTTTTGAACCAGCCAAGGGGCTGGGAAGGCATTGGGCCGTAGACATAGGATTTGACATTAGCGCCAACTATTTTGTACAGTTCTTCAAGCAGCTCTTTACCGCCACCATATTTGTGCCATGACAAAAGCATATTGGCATCCATACCAAAAGATGGACCAGATCCCCATAACGCTAAGGCAGGATTTTTACCATAGTGATAGACCACAACACCATGTCCACCATCTAATGTTCCTTTGGAGACTGCGTCAAGGAGTCCAAAAGCTGGCACAACAGCACCGGCTGGGAGTACTTCGATCTTGAGTTCACCACCAGTCATGTCATTGACTTTTTTAGAAAAATCCAGAGCGTACTCATGGAAAATATCCTTAGCTGGCCAAGTTGATTGGAAACGTAGTGTTTGCGTACTTTGTGATTGGGAAATCATTGGGAAGCTTAGGGCTGCAGCGCCCGCTCCTCCGACTGCTGCTTTTTGCAAAAACTTACGACGGGGGGCTTGCTTTTTAGTTTCAGACATTATCATCTCCAAATAAATTACGGATTTAAAACGGCTCAGATTTAATACTATGCTTGATTTTATGTGTTTTTTAAGAAAAATCACATATGGGGAAAACCCTTTGTTTCGAAAGCTTGAGGTTTTGCCCAGAGGCAAAGATTTTTTCTAAAAAATAGTGGGTTCTCGATGTAAAGAAATACCAAATATGATTGGGCATCTGAGCTTGCATATGAAAGTTCGCTAAACGGTCTACTAGGAGCAAAGTAAACCATGATAAAATATGAAGTTCAGGTCGTGCCCGAGTGGTGAAATCGGTAGACACAGCAGACTTAAAATCTGCCGCCCATAAAACGGGCATGCCGGTTCGATTCCGGCCTCGGGCACCAGAAATCGACTCAAAACCCTCCATACTCCTCGTTTATAAGGCTCTGATGGGTATTCGGTCTTCTTCGCTGGATTACGGTCCTCAATTACCCTTACCATTTTAGGTAAGGGCTTTAGGTCAAATATCTTGTTTGAGGAGGCTAATCAAATAAAGTCTTTGAACCAATTCATTCAATATACTGAATAGATAGTTCCTTACAAAAAGTACCTTAGCCTCCTGTGGATTCGATATGATCCAGGACTTGCATTGGATCTATAGAAGAGGGTGGAGTGGTTTTTGCGGGCTTAGTTCCTGGCATTAACTCGAAGTCTGGGGTAAAGACAGTTAAGGTACTTCTTAACTGGTCAAAAGGCTTGCGATCACCATCAAATTTTGCTAACCCGCTTGCTAAGAGGCTATCAAAGGTGGCCTTACCTGCCATCACTTTTTCTAAGTCTACGCGTTTGATAGTTACTGTTAAATCTGGTTTCTTAGCCAATTGACCTTTGATGTTTGTTAAAGCTGAATTACTCATTTCAACAACAAATTTCTCATTATTATCTGGAGTAATGAGGTTAATCACAAACCGCATGCCATCAGCTTTTTTACTATCCATACTAATTGCTAACGAATTCAACCAAAGTTCTGTTGTCATAGCTTTAATCATATCTGGGCCGCTTGACTTTGGTGAGGCTCCACCAGGTATACCATTGCGAAGTTCATAGGCCGCGCCTAAAAAACTATTCCGTACACTAGGGCTTTCTTTTTGGTAGCCAATTTGCTCAAATATATCGGCTAATAGATCTTTTGCAGTTGTATTATTCGGTTCGCCATAGACTAGTTTATTCACTATTTCCATTGCCTCTCGATATTTTCCTTGCTCGAACAATTGCTTACCTTTTGCAAGAATCTTCCCAGAACCACCCATCATCTCAATATACAGGGGGGCGGAGTCTTTTGGAGACAACGGAATTAAAGTTGCAGGATTGGCATCCCAATAACCTAAGTAGCGATTAATCACAGCCCGACTATTATGTTCCTCAGAGCCGTGATAGCTATGTGCAGACCACTGTGACTGTAAGCTTTTTGGCAACTTATACAGATTATGAATTTCGTTAATAGTCACACCTTTATTGGCATTATGGAGTACTTCATTATTTAGGTAGGCGTAGGTATCTCGCTGCGTCCGCATCACTTCTTGGATACGCGCATTACCAAAGCGTGGCCAGCTATGGGAAGCAAACATAACCTCAGCTTGGCTACCATAACGGTATAAAGCGGTATTAATATGCTTTGACCATGCCAGCGCGTCCCGAATGAGAGCTCCTCGTAAGGTATAAATGTTATGGATCGTGCCAGTGATATTTTCAGCTGCCCAAAATGCTTTTAAATCTGGAAAGTAGGTATTCATTTCTGCTGGGGCTTCGGTACCTGGCGTATTTTGGAACTCCATTTTTACACCATCAACAACGAGAGTTTCGAAATCCTTGTAAATATATTTATTCGGTTCAATGAGTCCCAAGTTACCTGCTGCCGTATTCTTACCAATCGACTGATCGACATGGCCAAAGGGGCTTCTAGGCAACAAAACCCCATATTGAAAAAACATACGTCTAGTCATGGCGTTACCAGCATAAACATTTTCAGAAATTGCATGCTCCATAAAGCCAACTGGCGCAATGATTTTTACCTTACCACTTTTAACATCTTTTTCATCAACAACGCCGCGAACACCGCCAAAATGATCGCCATGTGAATGCGAATAAACGACCGCAACTACCGGTCTTTTTCCCAGCTTTTGATTAATTAATTCTAGGGCTGCGCGTGCAGTTTCCTTTGCAGTCAGTGGATCAAAAACAATCCAGCCGGCATTACTTTTTACAAAACTGATATTAGCAAGATCAAAACCGCGCACTTGGTAGATCTTTCCAGGGACAACCTCATAAAGGCCGTAGGCCATATTTAAGATTGCTTGGCGTTGCAGCGATGGATGAATACTATCAAAAGTCTTGCCTTGTAAAAGATAATCATAACTTCCCATATCCCAAGCAACATGCCCAGCATCGGCTTTAATTTGTTTATAGGAAGGCGCTGCAATAAAGCCTTTTTTAGCCTCTTCAAAATCACGCTGATCGTCAAATGGCAGCGTTTTTCGTAAGCCATTTTGTAGGTCAACTGTAAATGAAGATGGGTATTTTCCTTTTGGATCGAAGTGCTTACCCTCCATTGCTCCTGCATCAGTAACAACTCCACCCCCACCAGCACATATTCCGTGGGTTGGTGAGAGCATACACAGGGCGACGACTAAGTAGCCAAATACATTTTTTCGAAGATTAGATTTCATAAAAAGCCTATAAAATAGATCAATTAAAGGATAGCGGGTAAAAGGGAATCGGGTTAAAGGATATCGGGTGGCGTATTCATCTTTAAAAACTGGGGGATTTGTTTTGTAGCATCGTTAGTCTGGGATTTAGATCCTAAAGCTGTTTGCATTGGATTTTTTAGATCTAGCCCAAGAAATTCGGAGATTTCAAGAGCTTTTTTCATAAAAACTGCATAATCATTTTGAAAAAAATACAAATTACCGTCTTCAATAGCATTTAGTTCCATGATCGAAATTTTAAAAACCCCAGATATTTTTGTCAATGCTTCACCTTTGGCAATTCTTGCTTTTCTAATGGCATTACCAATTTGTTTTGCCTCACGTAGTTTCTGAGTTTTTGGCATTATTTTCAATTACTTGTTAAGAAATTAGTATAGGTGTGTAAAACGTTTTTTTGCAATTAGCCCTAGGGCTAATATTCCCTCATTCGGTGCTGAGTTCCATCAAAAATTCCTTTTGAATGTATGATTTAAAAGAACACGAAAAAAATATTTGATAAAACATCTAATCATCATTGGGGTATTTTCTTGGGCTAGTCATTTGGTGGCTCAGATTAAGCCAAGTACTGAGATTGTTGCAAAAGGTTTGCAACATCCTTGGGCGGTTGCTTTTTTGAACGAAGGACGCTTTTTAGTTACAGAAAGGTCTGGTCGCCTTAGGATCATTGAGTCGAATGGTCGTCTTCAAGATCCGATTCGGGGTTTGCCAGAGATTGAGTCTGGTGGACAGGGTGGCTTATTAGACTTAATCCTAGATAAAGACTTTAAGAGCAATCGCCAAATATTTTTTTGCTATTCTGAGCCCGGAGTAGAGGGGAACTCAACGGCTCTGGCTTCAGCCCGGTTAGCAACTCGTGAAGATCGCTTAGAAGATGTTCAAATTTTATTCTCTCAGCGACCCAAAGTAAGTAGTAAGTATCACTTTGGTTGTAGGATTGTCCAAGATTTCAATAAAAATTTATTTTTAACTCTAGGGGATCGGTTCTTTCAAAAGGCTGATGCGCAGACTTTGGATAATCATCACGGAAAAATTATCCGAATTCGAGTGGATGGCAAGATTCCCGCTGATAATCCACTGATCAATCGCCCAGGAGCATTACCAGAAATTTGGAGTTATGGGCACCGCAACATTCAAGGCGCTACGCTTGGGCTAGATGGCTTACTTTGGACGCATGAGCATGGCCCGCAGGGAGGCGATGAAATTAATCAACCCTTAGCTGGTAAAAACTACGGTTGGCCGGTAATTACGTATGGTGAAAACTATGGTGGTGGTTTGATTGGCGAGGGAATAGTTTCTAAGCCAGGGCTTGAACAACCTGTGCATTACTGGACACCGTCGATTGCCCCCTCTGGTATGGCATTTATTAACAGTGATCGTTATGGTAAGTCTTGGCAGGGGAATTTGTTAGTTGGCTCTCTCAAATTTCGCTATTTAGTCCGGTTAAACATCAAAAATAAACAAGTTATTTTTGAAGAAAAATTATTACCCAATTTAAATCAACGGATTCGGGACGTCCGAGAGGGCCCAGACGGTTTTATTTATATGTTGACCGATGAACGCCAGGGACAGTTATTACGGTTAATGCCCTAAACGTATGTATGATGACAAGAGATTATAAGTAAACAACGCGAAATCGATTTGGATTAAAAATCCTTTATAGATTGCAAAAATTGACTAATTTTATGACCCATATTCCTCTTATATCCCCGCCCAATTTAATCCCAAAGCTAAGACTGATTAGCTTATCCTTGAAGAGGCATTTGACATGCATTTGGAGAGTTTCGATCTTCCTAACGATTCTTTTTTTTGCGTATTTTTGTTTACCAGCTCAATCCTATCCAGTCAGGCCGATCAACTTAGTCGTACCCTTTGCTCCAGGTGGAGGAACTGACAGTATTGCGCGGGATTTGGCTAAGATTCTTACTGAGCAGATGGGGCAAGCATTCATTGTTGATAACCGTGGAGGAGGGGGTGGATCGATTGGAGCCCAGACAATTGCAAAGGCAGAGCCAGACGGTTATCAATTGCTCTTTGTGACTTCAACCTTTGTGACACACGCAGCAACCGAGGTAACTCCTAGCTATGATGTCGAAAAAGATTTTGCTCCGATTGCGATGCTTGGGCGAGGGCCTTTAATGTTGGTGGTCAATAATAAGTTAGGAATTACTCAGTTAAAAGAATTAATTGATCTGGCAAAGACCTCGCCTGATGGCTTGAATTACTGTTCAGCTGGTCTGGGTAGTATTAATCATTTAGCGGGCGAGTTATTTAAACAAAAATCTAATATTCCAATGACGCATATACCCTATAAGGGAAGTGGTCCGGCGACTCTTGATTTATTGGCAGGTCGTGTGCAAGTATTCTTTGCGACGATGCCCACGATGTTGCAGTATGTGGAGTCGGGACGCGTGACCTTGATTGCGATGACTGGTGAGAAGCGCTCCCCATTATTCCCAAAAATACCAACAATTGCAGAGGCTGGTATTGCGGGCTACAACATTAGCACTTGGTGGGGGATCGTCGCGCCGGCTAACACTTCCCCAGAAATTATTAAAAGGTTAAATCAAGAGATTCAAATAGCGTCTACTAAAGAGCCTTTAAAGGGGCGCTTAGTCAAGGAAGGGGCCCAGCCCTATCAAACTAGTCCGCAAGAGATGCAAAAAATGTTGGGTTCTGAATTAAGAATGTGGCGCGGTGTAGTGAAGTCTGCAGCGATTAAATTCGATTAAGTGACTTGACTCGAGTGATATCGAAGCAAGATCGCTGACATGAGGTTGTCTTAAGGCGACTCGGTAACAAAGCCTATTTTGGTAAGGCCGTTTCGTTTACTGGCTGTTAAGACTTGCGCAACATACTCATAAGCAACCCGTTTATCGGCGCGAAGATTTACATCCGGCATGGGGTTTAAATCTGCTGCAACCTTGGCTTTTTTAGAGAATTCATTTAAAGATACTTCAGAGGTGTTCCAGAAAATTTTCCCATGTTGATCGACACTCACTTGGATCGAATCGGGTTTAGTAGTACTTGCTGCGCTGCTGGCTTTCGGGAGTTCAATTTTGACAGACTGTTGCATAACAGGCAAAGTGACAATAAAAATAATCAGAAGAACAAGCATCACATCGACAAATGGAGTCATATTGATTTCAGCCATGAGGCCGTCATCGTTTTCTTCAGATGGTTTTGAAAAGGCCATAATCGATTATGATTTTTTATGCTGTATCAGCAGTGTATATAAATCATCAGCAAAGCGACGCTGACTTCCTAGTAATTCGCGGTTCGCTTTTGATAAAGCGTTGTAGCCCAAAACTGCCGGTATGGCAACAGCTAAACCAAAGCCCGTCATAACCAGTGCTTCTCCAATAGGCCCAGCAACTTGGTCAAGAGAAGCGGAGCCTGATGTGCCAATGACCATGAGCGCATGATAAATCCCCCACACAGTCCCAAATAATCCAATAAATGGCGCTGTTGCACCTGTTGATGCCAGAAATGCTAGTCCCTTTTGTAGTTTGGCAATACTTTGATCGAGTTCAACCTTAAGCGCACTGGATAGCCAATCTTCTGTTTGAATTTGTTGGGAAAGAGGAATTGTTTGATGAATTTTCCCTGAGCCTTCTCTTTCTTGAATGACTCTATAGGCAACACTTGCGAGTTGGTAAAAGGGGTTTTGGCTTTGTTTTGTAAAGCAACTCAGACCTTCATGCCAGGATGTTTTTTGCCAAAACATACCAACCTCTGAAAGTAGGGGGTTGAGTTGGTAGAGCATGATAATCCGCGTCACGATAATGAACCAAGAACCGATAGACATAATTACCAGAACGAGCACGACTAAATGAGAGACTACGTCACCTTGTTGCCACAAATGCGCTATGCCAAAACTGGAGGAATTTGCTAAAGTTGGATTCATGGGTGATATTGTCTCAAATTAATTATTTAATTCAAATTTAATCGATATTGCAGCATTGATCTTACTTGGGATGCCATTAATAAGATGTGGCCGAAAGCGAATTCGGGAGGTTAATTCGCTTGCTGCTCGGTCAAGCCTTGCATATCCGCTTGACGATATAACTTGAGTTGAGGTGACTGAGCCACCCTCATCAATTTGCATCCGTATCTCAACAATTCCGCGCTCCCCAATTTCTTTTGAAAATCTTGGATAAAAGACATTCGTATCTGGCTTATAGACCATGATCAGTTGATTAAGGGCAATTGCACCGCCTTCAACTCCGAGGACGTTTTGGCTGGTTGTGCTGGGATTTGATGCTGGCGGGGCTGCGCTTTTTTGAGTTATATTTGTTGCGGGTGACAGTTCTGAAATTGGTTCTGGTGCAGGATTTTTTACGGCAGGGACATCTTTAGCGGGTTCTGATTTAGATGTGTTCTGGGTCGGTTTTTTTTCTGGGGCAACGGTGAGTAGAGGTGCTTGACTTGATTTCTTTTCTGGGATTTTTTTCTCAGGCTGAGCAGTCTGTGGTGGTGGAATGAGTTCTGCTTGTAAGACTTCCTCTGCTTTTTTTGGAGGGTTAGAAAATTGAAAAAAGCTACTTAAAAAAGCCAGTAAATGAACGCTAATGACAAATGCTAAAGTGATGAGCTCTAATTTTGACAAGCGCATTTAGATAGCTACCATTTCGGATGAAACTTGTCGCGTGCGCTGATGACTCATCAATTGTTTTGCTAGGGTTTCGAGTTGCGCGCTATTTTGCGTTGAGTAATACGTTACTGAGCCAGGCTCAGAAATAGTTGCCTCGGGGATGAGTCGGCACATCTGTTTGATAACTGCTGAGCTGGTATTAATAACATGCAGGTTTAGCCCAAATAATTTTTGAATTAAAGGTTCTAAGAATGGGTAGTGGGTGCATCCCAGGACTAGGGTGTCGGCATTTGCTTGCACCATGGGGTTAATATATTGAATGAGAAGTTGCTCTAACTGTGGGTGTTGCAAGTCACCTGTCTCAATCAGCGGTACGAGACCAACACCTGCTTGGGTTATAAATTCGCAGTCGCCCAGTAGAGTGGCTAAAAGAGCGTTAAATTTTTCACTTTGTAGGGTACTTGCGGTAGCCAAAACCCCCACTTTTTTAGTTTGACTGAGGGTAGCAGCCGGTTTAATACCAGGCTCTATACCGATAATTGGTGTTTGGGGAAATTTCTTGCGGATTTGGTCAATTGCTTGGGCAGTGGCTGTATTACAGGCGACTACAACTGCGCTGCAAGATTGACTAATTAGCCACGAGCAAAGTTGCAAGCTGCGACTGGCAACCCAGGCACTAGACTGCTCGCCATAGGGGGCATTTACTGAATCGGCAAGGTAGAGATAGTCATGGCTTGGCGCTTGTAAAAAAGCCTCATCGAGGATGGATAGGCCGCCGATCCCAGAATCAAAGACGCCAATTTTAGGCAAAACACCACCTTGTTGGCCATAGTTGTTTGAAAAAGCTAGTGATCGAAAGCTTGATTGTCATTGGAGTAAATATAGTGTGATTGATCTGATCTGACAATTTTGCCATGTTTGGACAGATTCTCATCTAAAAATCAACTAGGTAGAAGCACAGGAGTCCATCATCACTGATTTAAGTACTCTTCGAATTGTTATTCAAAAATAGCCTCAACATCCTTTTAATGTAGTGTAAAAACACCCCTTACCGATAGTAAAAAAATCGAAATATGCGAGTTTATGCGGATAGTTTTTGGTAAATTATGGGTGTATTCTAAAAAATAATTCAAGTTACAGGAGAAATTTGATGCCCGCAATGTCAGAACTTTTAATCGAAAAACGCGTATTTCAGCCCCCTAAAACTTTTGCAAAAAATGCGGCAATTACCAGTATGGCCCAATATGAAGCCATGTGCCAAGCATTTGAGAATGACTACTCTGGGACATGGGCTCGACTTGCTCGCGAGACGATTTATTGGAAAAAGCCTTTTCAGAAAGTTTTGAATGAGTCCAAGGCCCCTTTTTATGAGTGGTTTGCCGACGGCTTAACAAACGCTTCTTTCAACTGTCTTGATCGGCACATTCAGGCTGGGTTAGGCCAAAAAACTGCAATTATTTTTGAGGCTGATGACGGACAATCAACCAACATTAATTATCAAGATTTGCATGCACGCGTTTGTCAATTCGCCAATGGCTTGCGTCAGCTTGGTGTGAAGAAGGGTGATCGCGTTGTTTTATACATGGCCATGTCCATTGAGGGTGTTGTGGCAATGCAGGCCTGCGCCAGGATTGGGGCGACGCATTCGGTAGTCTTTGGAGGCTTCTCCGCAAAATCTTTGGAGGAGCGTATTGTTGACGTTGGCGCAACGACCGTAATTACTGCGGATGAGCAATGCCGTGGTGGTAAGAAAATGCCACTCAAGACAATTGTTGATGAAGCACTGGCTTTGGGGGCGGATCAAGTAGTTAAGAACGTAATTATTTATCGCCGAACCGGCTGTGATCTGCCATTTAATGAGGGTCGTGACCACTGGATGCATGATTTAGTGGCAGGCCAACCTACGGTTTGTGAACCAGAGTGGGTTGGTGCCGAGCATCCCTTATTTGTTTTATACACTTCTGGGTCAACTGGGAAGCCAAAGGGAGTTCAGCACTCTACGGGAGGGTATTTACTATGGGCGCATTTGACGATGCAGTGGACCTTTGATATTAGGCAGAGTGATTTGTTTTGGTGTACAGCGGATATTGGCTGGATTACTGGGCACAGTTACGTAGCCTATGGGCCCTTATCAGTTGGGGCTACCCAAATGGTCTTCGAAGGCGTGCCAACTTATCCAACGGCTGGAAGGTTTTGGGACATTATTGGTCGTCATGGAGTAACTATTTTTTACACGGCACCAACGGCTATTCGGTCTTTAATTAAGGCGTCTGAGACTTCTCCGAGTGCGCACCCAAAGAATTATGACTTGAGTAGCCTACGCTTACTAGGTTCGGTCGGTGAGCCAATAAATCCTGAAGCATGGATGTGGTATCACAAGCATATTGGCGGGGAGAAGTGTCCTATTGTCGATACTTTTTGGCAAACGGAGACCGGGGGGCATATGATTACCCCATTACCAGGGGCAACGCCGTTGGTTCCTGGTTCGTGTACTTTACCTTTGCCCGGCATTATGGCTGCAATCGTGGACGAGACAGGACAAGACTTGCCCAATGGGCAAGGCGGTATTTTAGTAGTCAAGCGTCCTTGGCCATCGATGATTCGGACGATCTGGAATGATCCCGAGCGTTTTCAGAAAAGTTACTTTCCGAGTGATTTAGGAGGTAAGTTGTATTTGGCTGGTGATGGTTCAATCCGAAATAAAAAAACTGGATACTTTACGATTACTGGGAGGATTGATGACGTCTTGAACGTCTCCGGTCATCGGATGGGAACGATGGAAATTGAATCTTGTTTAGTTGCTAATCCATTGGTAGCTGAGGCTGCCGTAGTTGGGCGACCTGATGATATATCTGGGGAAGCGATTGTGGCATATGTAGTTCTAAAAGGTGCTCGACCGGTTGGGGATGAGGCCAAGAGCAAGGCGATGGAGCTTAGGGCATGGGTAAATAAGCAAATTGGACCGATTGCCAAACCTAAGGAAATAAGGTTTGGGGACAACTTACCTAAAACGCGTTCTGGAAAGATTATGCGTCGGTTATTAAGAGTATTAGCTAAGGGTGAGGATATCACCCAAGACACATCAACACTTGAAAACCCAGCGATTTTGGAGCAATTAAAAGAAGCGTTGTAATTATTTATTGATTTACCAAGACAACGTATAATCTACCTTTCCAGTGGAGAGGTGGATGAGCGGTTTAAGTCACACGCCTGGAAAGCGTGCGTAGGGTTAAACCTACCGCGGGTTCGAATCCCGCCCTCTCCGCCAACAAGTCAAGTATTGAAGAACCAATGGAACGGATAGCTCAGCATCTACGAAATATGGAAGTACAGCCTTCTATTGAGTAAGATTTGGTATAGCTATATTCAGGGTTTGATAAAACCGTGAGAATGCATCTTCAAAAGAAGGTGCATTCATGTCATAGACCATAACTCTGAGGAATTCATCATAGGTCTGTTTGGTCGTTGGATCAGCTTTGGCGTAATTCATTGCCTTTCTAATTTCACTCATTGGGTCTTTGAGGAACGAATTATGTTGCTTGGCAAAGTCCAGTCCATCTTTTTCAATGACATGAGCTACCAGATTAATTTGTAACTTGAGATCATTCTTTAGGAGGTCAGGATTTTTTTCGGTGATCTGATATACGTCGTACAGATGACGAACTAAGGCGTTATCTACCTTTTCACAAGTCTTGGCCAATGACAGGGCTAGGCGTCGGGGGAGGGTAATGAGTTTTTCAGCCAGAGCCTCTCTCAAGTCTACGCATGGAATTGAGAACCTTGGACCTGTATTCATATTTGCTAAGGAGTCAAATAACAGGGTAATTTCTTTATCTTGCTTTGGTAGCTGTAAGGGGCTGTAACTTACTTCTAGCTTTAAATTACTACGCATACCCGGGCTTACCTGAAAGTGGGATAAGTACTGAATATCAAATTCTATGAAGTTATTATTGCCCTTTGCATCTCTTGAAATGAAATCCGATTTAAAGCCAGCAGAGTTCATTGCCGCCTCAAGGTCATTTTTGAGTTTGCTCATGCTTGAGCGGATTTTGCTCTTGGTCAATACCTCTGGGGATCTTGGGGTAGCTTTGATATCCACATCTTCGGAGATCCTCTCTAATAGACCATAGGCCTTAGAGAGGCAGGTTCCGCCACAGAAGACCAATTCAAAGTCTGGATTATTGATGTTTACAAGCGAGGCTAGAGCATCGGTAACCATGAAGTCTTTTTCTAGGGCGAATTCGGATATACCAAGCCCCAACTCATTAATTACGTCCAGGACTTGGAGTCTTTGGGTGTCGTTAACTCTTTTCATAAACCAGGCTGCGACTGCCAGCAGATAATTTACGGGAGACGCGAGAGTTGCCAATATTGACGATAGGAAGCATCGGCACTTGAGTGCTGTCACCCTCGATAAGGGCGCGCATCTCTTTGCCTACATCGGCTTTAATACCTAGCTTTTTCATTACCTCAAGCCCAATATTAATCAGACTTTCATCTGCTACTGGTTTACCGGAGATGGAGGAGGGGTGTGCTTTTACATAGGCACCATAGCCTAGACGGATTAACTTGCCTTCGTCTGATAGCTCTTTCACCACACGGCAAACTTGGCGATAGGTGCCAAACCGGTTGAAGTCATCACGCAAGAAGACCTTGCCTGTGGAATTACGTAGGCTGGCCAAAATACGGTCTTTGGTTGTTGCTTTAGCCATCTTGGCCTCTTTTTTCATGAATGGATTTATTATACACAAAAATATGACATTAATGTCTTATTTTTGTGTATAATAATATAGTTTAAATACTATAAATAACAATGACTTATATAATTTTAAGTGAAATTAATAAAAGTAGGTAGGCATAATAATTTTCTGGACTTGTGAGTGCCTTTTCTACTTTTTTAGCATCTTGATAAGCGCTCAATCAATCAACTAGTTAATCGTGGATTTTAGTGAAGTTAAATGGGTTAGATTGGAGGTGTTCCCTGTAAGCCTTTTATTACATGGGTTTAGTGGGTAATGGTAGACTTATAAGGAGAGTGAATTTTTGGACTCTCTCCGCCAACAATTCAAGATATAACTGAGCACTGCCCCCACAAAGATGAAAGTGGAGCTGCCCAGATGCCAGAACCTAAGGGCATTATCTCGTCACCGTCATATAACAGAATCCCCATCTTAAAATGATTGCTGGCAAGGCTAGCTAATTTTTTCAGGCCACGCAAATCACTTTCCTTGACTGTCGCGGAAGCCTTGACCTCGACACCTACCAATTGTCCGGCGGCGTTCTCGATCACCACATCGACCTCGTAATTGTCTGCATCCCGGAAATACATTAGACGATAGTAGCCCTCAGATGTGGTGGTGTGTTTGAGCAATTCCCCAAAAACGAAAGTTTCTAGCACATTGCCAAATCGCGTCCGATCCTGTAAGACTTCGTTTGCGCTCAGATCTAGTAAGGTGGTCAGAAAGCCGGAGTCTATAAACTGTAATTTAGGTGTTTTGACCACGCGATTGAGACAATTGTTCGCCCAGACGTCAACGCGTTCGAGCAAATACATTTGCTCGAAAACGCTAATGTAGCGCGACGCTGTCTTACCATCTAGGCCGATCTGCCCACCTAGTTTGGTGTAGTTACACATCTGACCTGCGGTTTGCGCCAAGGCGCTTAGAAAACGTGGCAATTGGTCGAGTTTTTTGATACCGGCTAGGTCACGCGCATCACGCTTGATGATGGCGTCAAGGTATTGTCGTGCCCAGGTACTTCGTCGTTTAGCGGATGCGCGAGAAATCATTTCTGGATAACCGCCACGCAGGACGCGCTCAACTAGAAACTCCCCTAAAGTCGGATTGGTAGACTTTAAAATATCCTCAGAGAACACGCTATCGATCCAGTTCGCCGTCCGCCCCTCAATTTCGCTTTGTGATAGGGGTAGGAGTGATAATGTCTCCATGCGACCAGCCAAGGAGTCAGCCGCAGTGGGCAAGGACATTAGATTAGCCGATCCAGTTAGCAGAAATCGTCCTGGGCGCCGGTCCTCATCAACACTTTTCTTAATAGCTAGCAGTAACTGCGGTGCCCGCTGAATTTCGTCAATGACAGAACGCTCTAAGTAACGAATCATACCTACGGGGTCTTCGCGAGCTGCCATGAGTGTAAGTTGATCATCTAGGGTCAGGTAACGCAGCCCATTGGTAGCTGCTATTTGCCGCACGAGGGTGGTTTTACCGGCTTGGCGAGGGCCTGCGAGTAGAACAACCGGTGTGTCCTCTAAAGCCTGAACAATTCGAGGCTCAATGTGGCGTAAATAGATGCTAGGGGTATTCATTAGTAAATAGTGTCATAAATTACGGAATATATATGCGTAAATTACGGATTTAAGTTTCAGTAAATTGGGGAGGTGCAGGTGAGGAATTTCCCTTAAAGGCCCCTTTACAGATGGTTGGTCAACCGGGAATAGAGCTTTGAAAGTCTAAGCAAGGTTCGAGTAATAGCCTAGTCCGAATCCTATATGGATAATCCCCTTGTTAGCAAAACGACTCATAAAATTAGCCTAGCAATTTTTGGGCAATAGATATATCTGCAGGAGCTAATTTAAAACTTAATAAATCATCTACAGGAACCCAGTCATATTGATCATGTACTGTTAGTTGAAAGTGGTGGCTTTTTAGATAGGTTACGATGCCTACTAAAAGAATTTCACCATGATCGTATTGATGTTTGACAACACAAAATTCATCTTGTTCAACTTCTGCTTGGACTCCTAGTTCCTCAAAAATTTCACGTTTTAAGCATTCTTGTAGACTTTCACCCTCCTCAACTTTGCCACCCGGAAACTCCCAATAGCCCTCAAGAGATTGGCCAGGTGCTCTCCTCGTTAGAAGAACTTTATTATCTTGTAAGACGATAGCAGCAGTGACTATTTTAAAATTCATTGAGTAGGGTTGATCCCATTTTTTCCAACTTGAACACGTACGGCAGTGAAGCCATTCGCAGAATTTGGCTTTGAAGCTACATAGACTGATTGGCCGGTGACTAAGTCACTGCGCGAACCTGGCGCAGCACGCGACATGGGTGTGCCTGCTGGAACTAGTACCTTAACGGAGCCAGTTTTATAGTTTAGAACTAATTCATGCGTTTCCGCATTGAGTACAGTAGCCTCTAACACAGCATTTGTCATCGTCGATTGGGGTTGTAAGTCATATGCTGATAAACCTTGCGGGGCGGTCGCTGAAATAGGGCGAACGTCGATTGCTACTTTGGAGCCGTCTGCACGATTGACGGTAGTTACTCCCAATACCATACCTGGTTTGATATCAGCCATTGAAAATGGTTCAGTGGTGGAGATTGGCAATGCTTCTGGTAAATCAATTAGGATAGTTTGTCCGTTGCGCAAGTTCACGCCCAAAGACTTTCCGTCGTAAGAAGCAATGGTTCCTCGCCAGTTAATATTTTGCCCACAGGCAATTGAAATAGACGAACAGATTAAAATAATACTGAATAGTTTTTGGAATGGGTTCATTTGTATGACCTAAATTAAATATGGGTTTTAATAGGGTGTAAGTTTTTTTAATTTACTGCATGGTTATTCTCAAGTCAATCCGTGATTGATTTCTCTTTAGATTTTTTATCGTTGTTTAAAGCTCAAGAGCAGCCAACTGTCGCTGCCTAGGAGTAGGTATGAGATAGTCTTGTCAGAATAAAAAACATTGCAGCACATATAAAAAATCTTTTAAGGACCTATAGTAAATGCAATTGTAAATGTTGTTGGCTCATCGAAGATAATTAGAAAATAATGTATATTTTTGATCGATAATCAGTTGAAGAGAGGTGGGCAAATGAAAAAAGTTATTTCAATTATTCTGTTTGTATTTTTTTATTTGTTTATCAAGTTTTTACTTGGCGATAATATTTTTGATACCAAATATTTTTCATAAATATTGGAAAAATTATTTTTTGAAAGAGTCCAATTAAGCCCAAATTTTCAGATTATTTTTAATTAGAACATGGCAATTTTTTAAGCGGAGACACTCGCTTAATGCCACTTTAGTTTTAAAAAATTGATCAAGTGTCGAGTTTTCTCTAACCGTTCTCTAAGCACGATCATTAAAAATGTTGAGTAAAGTTTTGAGTATTTTCTTAATTGAAGCGTGGGGCATTTTGAATTAAGGTGCCTACTTCGTTTTTCCACCATTTTGCTTGACCGGTGGTTCCATGACCGCTTGTTTGATCGCTGGCCGGGATTAAAAGCAGGCGAGAATTGGGTATTTTTGCCAAAGCTTTATGCATGACATTGAGTTCTGGCGGATTGCGTTCATCATCTGCTGAATTAATAACCAACAAAGTTGCCTGAATTTTTTCTAATTGATTAGCAGGATTGAAATCTCTAGAAGAGTCCCACTGATAAAGATTATCATTGGCATCTCCATTAAAATTCGAATTCATTCGTTGATTTAGCAATTGATCAGCTTTTTCTCGAGTCGGAGCAATACGCTGGAGACCTTGGTTACCCCCGTTCGTGGCAAGTGCATAGAAAACAGAAGCAAATTGAAGACTTTTTGGTTGTTTTACATAATTACCATTTAGATATTCAGGGTCGTTTTTGATTGAGTCAATAATTAGTCTTCTCATTAGCCAATTACGCCCAGACATCTCGCTAGGCATGGATGCCATTGGAACCAATATATCCATAAAGTTGGGGTACTGCATACCCCAGAGCCAAGTATGCATTCCACCCATAGAGTTTCCTAATATCATACGCACATGCTTTAGATGAAGGCCTTCAGTTAAAAGCCGATATTGCGCTAAAACCATATCGTCATAGTTGTATTTAGGAAATTTTGCGCGTAATCCATCGGAGGGTTTGCTAGACTTACCTGCACCAATTGAGTCTGGCAAAATAATGAAATATTTGGTTGCGTCGAGGACTTGGCCAGGCCCAAATAACTCACCCCCAAAGGTATTGTTCAGCATGCCTTGCCCAGATCCTGCGGTACCATGAAGAATCACGATAACTTCACCATTTGGATTTCCAAGTGTTGTGTAGCCAATATTTAAATTTGGCATTACTTCACCCGTATGAAATTTGAACTCTTTAGCCGTCCAAATAGCAGATTTTTGATTTAGAAAATTCTGTGCTGATGCCGGTAACACGAAGAAGGATAAATAACTAATAACTACGATTAATAATCGGCACATATATTCGCCTTTTTAACTAGCAGAGGGAGGGGGAGGAAACATTTAAGTGTATTTACTTTGAAGCTTTTTCGCAATAGGATTTTTCCTAGGGATTGAGTTGGATTAATTCCTAGATCATCTAAGGAAGTTATCGAACAATTTTAAAAACAGTACAGTTTTAAAGATCATCAGTAATTTTTATATGGTTCGGGATGTTCATAACTGGAACTGTCATGACCTTCAAAAGAAAATGGTGGCTTTGATGCCATCACATCTGGGGCGTTAAAGCGCTATAAGTAATCAACTCTATCCAAAATGTTCAAGGGGAAAATTACCAACTTTGATATTTCAACGCGCCCTAGTGGTGGTCTTGGAACAAAGTTAGCATTACTGCGCAACATTTGTAGTGACGATGGGGTGGCAGTTAACCTGAATTGTATTCCTACTAAAGTAGTCGTTTAGGAGTATCTAATTAGCGACTATTATATACCAAAATAACAAAAAGTCGCGACTTATTCTCATTTTGGTATATAATAGTCATATGAAACGGTATATTACTAATCAAGTTCGCCAAGACCTCCAAAAGAAAATGGTGTTTTTGACTGGCCCCCGTCAGGTTGGTAAAACCACTTTAAGTAAGCAACTTCTTTCCGAATATGCAGGGGGGCAATATCTTAACTATGACGTTGCAATGCACCGAGCGGTGATAGTGGAGCAAAGTTGGCGTCAAAGTGCGCCATTACTGGTTTTTGATGAGGTTCACAAAATGCCCAACTGGAAAGCTTGGCTCAAAGGAGTTTTCGACGGTAGAGCGCAGGGGCAATTGATACTGATTACTGGCAGTGCGCGCATGGAAACATTTCGCCAAGCCGGTGAGTCGCTAGCGGGTCGTTTTTTTAGATTACGTTTGCATCCGTTGTCCTTAAGAGAGTGGTGTGATACCCATCAGGTCGAACCGCAGTTGGCACTCAGTCATTTATTGGAAAGGGGTGGTTTTCCTGAGCCCGCTTTGGTTGATACCGACATTGAAGCACAACGGTGGCGGATAGATTATTTTAATAGTCTAGTTCGAGAGGACGTATTAGAGTTTTCTCGTCTTAAAGAGGTTAATGCCATGCGCGTATTTGCTGAGATGTTACGTTCGCGTGTTGGTTCGCCATTATCGATTGCTTCGTTGGCGCGAGATTTAAATTTGTCACCGGTAACTCTTAACAAATACCTAGACATTTTGGAGGCCTTATTTATCGTATTTGTGATTCGTCCATGGCATCGAAACATAGCTCGCGCTACGATGCAAGCACCTAAAGTATATTTTTATGATACTGGTTTAGTAATCGGTGATGAAGGTCTGAAGTTTGAAAACTTAGTGGCTTGTCATTTACTCAAACAGGTACACTGGCAACAAGATACGATGGGGTCTGCGGCAAATCTGCATTACATTCGTACTAAAGATAACGCTGAGGTTGATTTTTGTTTAAGTGAAGGCACAGTACTAACGCATTTAGTGGAATGTAAATTATCCGATGTAAAACCGCACCGAGCATTAGTGCGTTTTGCGAGGGAGTATACATCTGTTGATGCGATTCAACTAGTGCGTGAGTGTAAGGCGGAAGCTGATATTGGGCGCATTCGTATTCGAGATGCTGCACCGTGGCTTAAAGCTTTAGAAATTTAAGCTTTGAGAACCATTCATTGTTCTCATGGAACAGCCTAGGATTATCATTTGTTGGGTAATCGTAAGAGAGTAGTTTGTAATGAAATTAAGCTACTGCGGCAGCAAAATTTGCATATAAATCACCTGGTAGTGGCGGGTTTAATTGCCCAGTAATTGCCATTGGTGTTTCAAGTTCATGCTTGAGGTAAGTTGCTCTACCAAGAAAATAAAAAGCTCGTTCATTCGTATTAATACGTGCCAATAGCATGATGTAGAATCCTTCCTTCATCTGATTTTGGTAGCGAAGACCAGTATTACTATTCGATTTAGTAGTTGCTTGGCTTTCCCAATGAATCAAATCTTTGTTAATTGCGAAGTTTTTATAGCGAGTTGTAGGAGAAAAGTGACCGCTAGTTTATCTAAGGTGAATGTTAGTAAATCTGACTTTGACTCCTTTGTCCAATAAACACCGCTTTGCTATGGTTGAGTCGTCATAATTTTGCCAACGTTAAAAGTGGCTAAAAGTTCAGTACGAGAATAACGAGCATGTATTGATAGGGGAATAATTTCAAGGAGATCGTCCATATGCGGCATGTGCGAAATAATAGACATCAATAAGTCAAAAATTTCAAAAAGTTCAGGAAATTAATTTTTATAATTTAATTTCAGTTACTCAATCAAATTTTAATTGCGCAGTATTTTTTACCCGCAACCATTTTTCATAATCGTTTTTTAGAAAAATCGTAAATTCCTGCATATTTAGGTTAACGGGATCTATGCCTGCTTTAGCAAAGCGTTGTTTTGTATCGCTAGATTTAGTTATTTTGATAATTTCCTGATGGAGTTTTTCGATAATCTCGGGTTTAGTTCCAACTGGCGCCAGTACACCATACCAAGTATCCACAACAAGTTCTGGATAACCCAATTCTGCAATTGTTGGAACATCGGGTAATAGTGGACTTCGTTGCTGAGTCAGAATCGCAATTGGCCTTAACTGGCCACTTTTTATTAATGGTACGGAGGCGGGTAATCCTCCAATAATCAAATCAATCTGCCCTCCAATGACATTAGTCAGTGCAGCAGTTGTGGATTGATAGGGTATGTGTAATAAATCAATACCAGTTGTGATTTTTAATAATTCAACTGCAAAATGATTTGAAGAACCAATTCCACCCGTGCCATAGGTTAGTTGACCTGGGCGTAATTTTGCAAACTCTAAGAATTCTTTGAAGTTTTTTACTGGACTTGAAGGGCTCACCACAAATATATTTGGAATAGAGCCAACGATGGCGATAGGGATCAGATCTTTTAATGGGTTAATTTTAAATTTACTGTTAATAATTGGGCTGATGGTTAGAGTTGGTGATGTCACCAATAAAGTGTAGCCATCGGGAACTGACTTTGCGACCATTTCTATAGCTACGCTGCCACCGCCACCTGCTTTGCTTTCGATAATGGTTGGTTGACCGAGTACCTCGGTCAATTTCTCAGCTAAAAACTGACCGATTAAATAATTATTACCTGCAGGAAACGGCAAGATCAGCCGGATTGTCTTAGATGGATAATTTTGTGCTGTTGATATACCACTCGTGAAGAGGAGGGTAGCTACGCATATTCCATAAATAGAACGCAACATCACTTTTAGCATATTTTGTATGGATTAGTTCAACATCTGGAGTTATTCATTGGGTACCAGTACTATCTTGCCGATATGTTCTCCAGACTCCATCAGTTCATGCGCTAAAGACGCCTCGGATAATTTGAAAATAGTGGGGGCTGGCGGCTGTATTTGACCACTTGCTAGTAGATTCATGGCTCTTGTAATTAATCCGCGACGTAATTCTCGATCATGATCGAGGGTGTGTATTGAATAGGCCCTAACTCCAAGACTTTTACCAAGCCGTTTACGAAGCTCCGTAAAGATATTGTCGTTCGGTATTCCGCCTAAAATTCCGAAAGAAAGGAGGGTACCAAGGGGAGCTAGTAGATCTAAATTCGCAGCAAAGTCAACCCCGCCCATCGCACAAACTAGATCCACCCCCTGATTCTGGGTGATTTTCATGACCTCTTGCATTAAATGATCTTGGTTACGAATGAGAACATGTTCAATGCCTGCTTCTTTGACAAAAGATCTCTTTTCTATAGAGCTCACTACGGAAATCGTTTGGATCCCATCGGCTTGTGCTAATTGAGATATTGCTAAGCCGACCCCACCTGAGGCACCAAAGACAAGAACACTGCTGGGTAATCGAACACCAGAGTGATAGAGGATTGCCCCAGCCAATTGGTAATTTGGAAGGCAAACTACATCGACTGGTTTGACGGTTTTGGGTAAGGTAAACACTGACTGGGCGGGCACACAGATAGCTTGGGCATAACAACCCCCTCGAAAATCTAACTCACGAGAACTTACTAGGACAACTTGGCCGAGTAAATCAGGATGAACTTTTGAGCCAATAGCATCGATTTCACCAACCATTTCATTACCGGGAATTGCTGGTAGTGGCGGCATCCAGCCATAAGTTCCCTTCCGGATGAGCATATCAGCACTGCTAATCCCAATAAAATGGGCCTTGACTCGAACCTCATACTCAGCTGGTGTAGGTAAGGGAATTGCAACTACCTCAAGGGCTTGAGGACCACCTGGAATTTTTACTTGGATAGCTTGCATCCTACTTAATCGACTCCAATAGCTAATTGGCGAACTAACTTACCAAAACGAAGTAGATCCTCATCAAATAAAACTTTGAAGTCTTCAGCACTCTGAGGCGTTGGCGTTGCTCCTAAATTTCCGATTCGTTTTTTACCATCTTCTGTTCTGAGGAAGTTATTGATTTCTTGATTGAGTAATTTCACTATCTCAGGTGGTGTACCCGTTGGAGCAAATACACCGTACCAAGAATCAATATGAAAACCTTTGATCCCAAACTCTGCAAAGGTAGGAATTTGGGGTAGTAAAGGAGATCTCTTTTCAGAGGCAATTGCAATTGGGAATACTTTTCCTTCGCTGATTTGTGCTAGAGCTGTTCCTGGGCTAGAGAATGTCATATCCACTCGGCCGCCTAGTAAATCAGTCATTAAGGGGGCAGCGCCTTTATAGGGGATATGTAGGATAGATGTGCCGGTAAAGGATTTAAACATTTCACCGGCTAGATGGGGTATTCCACCGTTCCCTGGCGATCCAAATGAATACTTTTCTGGATTTTCTTTTAATACTTTAATGAGTTGCGGTACGGTACGAGCTGGAAAATCTTTACCTACGACTAATAAGTTAGCTTGCTCCATGACCATGGCAATAGGGGTAAAGGCTTTACTCGTATCAAACGGTAATTTTTGATGGAGTGATGGATTAATCGTGATTGCTCGGGTTGTAATCATGAGGGTATAGCCATCCGGTGAAGCTTTTGCTAGAAGGCCGGCTGCTACTGCACCGCTCGCACCTGGCCGATTTTCTATAACAACTGGTTTTCCAAGATTTCGAGATAAATAATCAGAGAGCATTCTACCGGCAGCGTCTAGAGGCCCAGCTGGTGCGGAACTTACAATCAGAGTAAGGGGTTTATTTGGAAAATTCTGTGCCAAGGATGGCACAGAAATACCGGTATAGAAAAGGGCAAGTGCAATGAATAGACTTAAAAAAGACCTCTTATCCGGTGAGTGAATTTTTATCATTCAAGGATTCCTAAAGAGCAGCAACTAAGCATTACCTTTCCAGACCGAGCCAAAGGTAATACCAATATTTTTAAAATTATCATAGACCTCATCACCATATTCAGCCCGGACTTTTTCACCAAGTACTGGGTCATAGAGGACATCATTAAAAGTATCTTCAATACTGCCTTGGACAATTGCAACAATCAGGGCGCGGCTATCGCTAATATTAGTAACCTCTCTAAAAACGCGCGCGGGCAGAGCAATAAAATCAAAGGGCTCAAGATCAACATGATACTTTCCACCGGAACCCCAAGAGACTCGGTATTTACCAGTTAAACAAAGAAAAGACTCAATTGTTTTCATATGCGCATGCATTCTTGGACCATGGCCTGGGGGATTATCTAAAATAGACACTTCCACACCTGGGTTACCGGAAATGGCAGGAATAGCAGCAGCACGTTTATTGCCTGGGGGCGACATTAATTTATAGACGCAGTCGGCAGCTAGTTTGGCATAGGCCTCACCGGGGATCCCCACATTCGATTCGTTATAGTTGCGTTTGGTAGGCTTTAAATCTTTAAAGCGAGCAATGCGCTTTTCCATCTCTTCTGGAGTTGGTTCGAATGTTTCTAATTCAGTAGTTAATACAGAAGTTATTGGATGATTCATCAGGGTCTCCTTAGGATTTATTTTTACGGCATATTTTGATGATTCTTCAGGATAGCTCTGTGGCTAACTTGATTTATGACGACATAGTTATATTAGCATTACCCCAAGTGATTGTGAGTTTTTGTGATAAGTCGTTTGTTACTAAACACATATTCTTTTATACAACTTGAGATGAAACATCATCTGAGCAGAGTTTGATGTTCCTTATCGGATATTTCTAATCAATTCCTTTTGAGCTGATTACTAAGAGGTAAAAACAGAATAGGACTTACCAAGAAGCCATAAAAAGCGTATAACCCAGTTAATTAGAACTCAAATAGGTGGCCGCTTTTAGAGGCCTTGACTCGCAAATAACTATCATTATGTCGATTTGAGGGGAAGGCATGCGGGACGCGTTCGACCACTTCGATGCCATACTTTGTTAGTGCAGCTACTTTGGCAGGATTATTTGTCATGAGTCGTACACGACTGACTCCGAGCATTTTCAGCATCTGGGCTGCGGGTAAGTAATTACGCTCATCAGAATCAAAACCGAGTTGTAGATTTGCATCCACCGTATCAAGTCCAGCATCTTGTAATTGATAAGCGCGCAGCTTATTCGCCAAGCCAATACCACGACCCTCTTGGGCTAGGTATAGCAAAATACCGCTACCACCCCTAACCATCTCATCGATGGCACCGCGTAACTGATTACCACAATCACAGCGTAAAGAGCCGATCAGATCCCCGGTAAAGCATTCAGAATGAAGTCTCACAAGAACGGGTTTTGTTGGGTCTATATCTGCAACGACAATAGCGAGGTGCTCTGTGCCACCATTATTTGGACGAAAGGCCACAACTTGCGCGTTTTCGACATTTTCGAGTGGGACACGGGCACGGCTAACTAGCTTTAAGGCGTAGGCTGTTTGTGGGATGTAGGATTCAATCGAGCTGACGCGCACGGTGAGGGTATCCGGCGTTTCTTCAGCTTGGGTAATAAGGGTGGCTGGTAAGAGTCGAGCCAATTTAGACAGAGTAATACTCGCTTGCGCAAGTCGGCTGGCATCATGGACAACTAGCCCAGTTAAATTGGGTTGATGGACTAAAATCGTTGTGGGATTTGAGAGAAATTCAATGATTTCTAGCGAGAGAGAATTTGGATGAGAAATCATGCTTGCGGGTCGAACAGTTTGATCTATTCCAAGAGCATTAGCCCTTGTGCCTGTTAAGACAAGTTGAGGAGCTATTGTTTGGCGGTTCAATAACTCAAGCTGGTCAGCAGTTAAGAGTTCGGCGGCTAGCATCAGTATGCTGTTTGAGCCGTCAACCAGCTTAACTAAGGCGCCTCTGCGCAAATCTGAAATAGCACGGTCAACTTCGATAAGAGGATCAGGCATCGCCAAAATAGATAAGAATGAGAAAAATTTGAAAATATGACGTTATAAGGTGAATAAATTGATTTCTGATAAATTCATTCTAAGAAATAATGAGAATTATTTAGTGAACAAGTAAACCAAAGTATTTCTATGAACGGCGGGTATCTTTGCAATAATGAATTCATTTAGATTATAGTTCAATCTGCTTAAATCCTCACAATCCCATCATACTTGTAGCTTTCTCCCTTAAAATGAAATATCTTTTAGAAAGGGACCACCTAGATTGCTTTGAATTGTCCTAGTTCAATGGCAATAAAGGATTTAAAACTAGATATCCAGATTGTGCGAGACGATCAATATTTTATGCCAGATGATCACTGGCTTGACTATTTTTTAGCGATAAAGGACGAATGGAATTAATCAGCTTTGATACCTGAATCCTTGGCAAGTTTTTGCAGTCTTGTTACTTCTGATTTGATCAGCTTACCCAGATCTTCGGGAGAAGAGGAGACTAGGTCGATACCGCGCTCTGAGAAGCGATTCTTAAGTTCAGTTTGATTCATGGCCTTCACAACTGCTTGGTTAAGCTTTTGGATAATTGGGTATGGCGTTCCGGCCGGTGCCAGGAGCAGGTTTAAAGTGACATCTTCATAACCAGGAAATCCAGATTCAGCGAGGGTTGGAATATCTGGCGTGAGCGGGGATCTTTCTAGGCTAGTAATAGCTAGTGCCCGTAACTTACCCGCTTTAATATTTTGTACACCGGTACTGACTTGGTCAAACATGATGGGTACTTGGCCACTCATGAGATCGACGATTGCTTGCGCATTCCCTTTATAAAATATATTGGTTAATTTGATATTCGCTCGACTTGAAAAAACTTCTGCGGCAATGTGTCCTGTAGAGCCATTTCCGCTACTGGCAATAGGCATACCAGGATTTGATTTAGCATAACGAATAAACTCATCGATATTTTTTACAGGTAAGGCTGGATTAATCATCACGAACATAGGAACTTTGCAGGTCAGAGAAATTGGACTAAAGTCTTTTACCGGATCGTAGCCTGCATTATCAGAGATCAGAGGCGCTGCAAAAAAGGTACTCGAGTGAGCAAGTAGGGTGTAGCCATCTGGGCTTGCTTTGGCCACTAGTTGTGTACCAACAATGGATGCTGAACTTGGACGATTTTCAATCACAACATTTTGTCCAAGAATTTTAGTGAGTTCGTTACCAACAGTTCTTGCAACGATATCCACATTACCACCTGCTGCAACTGGGACGATAATTTTTATCGGTCTACTAGGAAAGTCAGCAACATTTTCTGCTAGGGTTGTGAAACTCAATGAGCTACCAATCAATCCGATTAAAAAATAATATGGGCGTAAATTCATTGTGAAGTTGCTCCGAAAAGTTCTCAAAATTAGTACAAAAAATAGCGCTTTAGGAATATCTGCTGAAAGATACCAGTTATTTGTACCATATATTGAGGAATCCGTACTATGTGTGAGAGGGTGTTTTGGTTGGCTTAAGCGAATTTACCCAGAAATTTTCCAATCTAGCCAGTTACAGAGGGCTTTACCCATGACTAAGTCTTTATCCGAGGAAGATAACCATTGGTATTGCACCGTAAACAATTCGACACACTCGAGCCAAGTACATTTTAGTTTTGTAATGTCGCTCCCCCAAAAAAACCGATTTGGTCCAAAAGCTTGAAATATTTTTTCAACAAACGGTTCAATCGCCAGGTATGGGTAATGATCTATTGCATAAGCAGGTACGGCCGTTGCTTTGATGGCGATGTTGGGGTATTGCGATAAGCTGATCAACTCAGGCAGATGCAAAAAAGCGCATTCACCCTTGGCATCAAGGGGGACACCTAAGTGATCAATAATTAAGCGCAGTTTAGGGAAGCGCTTGGCAATTATTTCAAGTAAGCTCAAATGATTACTGGATGCCAAGGCGATAGGTATATTTAATTCCTCAGCTGTTCGCCAAAGCCAATCTAATTCCGTTCCAGAAAAAAATTGCGCATGTAAGGGATCATTTAGGATATATCGTAATCCTAGCATGCCAGATTGCTTTTTCCATTGATGGAGAACTTCGATTCCATTAGGCACTTGCAGTGAGAAATTACCAAGAATACCAAACCGTTGCGGATATAACTTGGCAGCAGCTATGGCGATTTGATTAGCGTCACTATCCCAAGCGGGTGGTTGAATGATGGCAGCATCAATCTGTGCTTTAGCCATATCGACTAGGACTTGGTCTGCAGAATAGGGACTTTGTCGATGAGCTGGCCGCGGCAATCCTTTATTCCAGATGTGAATATGGGCATCTACAATTAGCATAAAAAATATTTACCTTTCAATTAGGTTATAAAAGATAGAGCAAGGAATATTCTCGCATTTTATATCTAGATGAGGTGCTTTTTATCGCCTTAATATGTTTTATAAAAAAGAAGTACCTACCCTTGAATACTACTTTTGATATTTATTGAGAAGTCGATATTTTTTTGGTATAGTGAATTTATTCTAACTAATATAATAGGATTCATATGACTCATCCTGTACTGCAATGTGAGGAACTCCGAAAAAACGCCATGAACACGGGTGATGTTGAATCATTTCGTGAATTATTTGACCCGGCGATGATCTATCGGCACAGTTCTGGGGTAGTAGATAACGTGACTAGTTATTTAGAGAAGTTAATTTCAAAGAAAGTGGCATATTCAAATGTGACATTTTCAGATGTAACAGTCATCACACCAGAAGGCTCTCATCAATCGATTGCTTTAGTTATGGGGTTGATGCGCGCTGATGTCATGCGAGCAACGGGGCCGGATAAAATTCAAAGTCATTATCAAGCGACTTGGCACCAAGTCGGTTCGGCCTGGAAGTTACTAGCGATTCATGGAGCTCCTCTTAAGTAATTACTCCAAGGAGGAGGAATCATGACATTCAAGAATTGGCTGATTTTTTTACTGGTATCGAATTTTGGATTTGTTCTAGCACAAACTGCTGATACTAACTATCCGACTAAGCCGATACGGATTATTATTCCTCAGAGTTCTGGTTCTGCAACCGACAGTTTGATTCGATTAATAGCGCCAAAATTGACTGAGCAGTTAGGTCAGTCACTTATTCTTGAGAATCGTTTAGGTGCGGGTGGGATTATTGGTGCTGACACGGTAGCCAAGGCAGCGCCAGACGGGTATACACTTTTAATTGGCGCAACTTCTTGGATTACGATTGCACCGCATGTTTATCCTAAATTGAGTTATGACCCCATAAAAGATTTTTCTCCGATTTCTTTATTTGCTGTTGGGCAAAATGTTTTGGCTGTTCCAGCTAATTCGCCGTATACGAGTTTAAAGGATTTAGTCAGTCAAATGAAAGCTCAGCCCAATATACTGAATATGGCTTCTGCTGGAATTGGGTCAACTAGCCATCTTGCTGGGGTGATGCTCACCTCTTTAGCTGGAGTGAGTGCGGTACATGTACCTTATAAAGGAGCGGGGCCATCTGTCATGTCTTTGTTATCTGGTGAGTCACAATGGGTTTTTACTCCAATGCAAGGGCCAATTGCTTTGATACGTTCAGGAAAATTAAGGGCCTTAGCGGTGGGAGGAAGTGTTCGATCAGCTATCTTGCCAGACGTTCCAACGGTAAAGGAGTCGGATATTGCTGGGTATGATATGCGCAATTGGTATGGCTTATTAGCCCCAGCGGGGACGTCTAAAGCGATCATTGATAAATTAAATACAGCGATTGTCCGCGCGGTACAAACGAGTGATATTCGTGAACAATTTGCCGGTCAAGGCTCTGAGCCAACTACGAATAGTGCTTCGGAATTCACACAGTTTATTCGTGAGGAGACCGCAAGAATGGCCTCAGTTGTAAAAACAGCTGGCGTCAAAATTGAATAAAAGGAGTGGTGATTGAAGGCATTACGTTTTAATCAAACAGGTGATTTTAATTTTTTACAGTACGTTGACTTTCCCATGCCGGTACTTAGAGTGGATGAGGTCTTAATCGAAGTGAAGGCGGCAAGACTGAACCGCAATGATTTATCGAATGTCATGGGGCGATTGCCCTATACCACTTTACCGCGCACCCCTGGTAGAGACTATGCTGGAATTATTGTTGATGGGCCCTTGGAGTTAATTGGTCATGATGTCTGGGGAACTGGTAAAGAAAATGGCTTTGTTCGAGATGGCAGCCACGCACAATTTATCAAAGTACATCAGAACGACATCGCGATCAAACCAAAGACTCTTTCGTATATTCAGGCAGCAAATTGCGGGACGCCCTATATCACTGCATGGTTTGGTATGCAATCGTGTCAGGTGCAGAAGTCAACTAAAATAGCGATTATTGGTGCTGCTGGAGCGGTTGGTAGCGCGGCTATCGAATTAGCAAAAAAAAAGCAGGCTCACATCTTTGGCATTGTAAGGTCTTCAGAACAGGTTCGGGTCCTAGAGCAAAAAGGGATTGCAGCGGCGGCTCTAGCCGAATCTCCAGAAACTGAGGGGCAGTTAAAAGCCTTGATTCAGGAGCATTTTAAAGGTGGAGTGGATGTTATTTATGACGCCACAGGGAAGTACTTAGCAGCTGCAATTCCTGCCTTGGCTCCTTTTGGTAGGGTTGCTGTGATTGTTGCGCCTGGCAATGGTGCAGTAACAATATCTGCACGCGATTTATATCGCAACGGAGCGATGATTGTTGGCGTTAATTCCCTACTTTACAGTGCCCAGGAATGCGCGGTTATTTTGAAGCAATTAGCGCATGACTTTGATCATGGTTTGATGCAGGGTTATGAGAATATTCAGACGCATGCCTTATCAGAAGCCGTGCAAACTTATCAAGATCTCAATAATGGCATGTCTGGAATGCATGTTTTTATTCCCTAGGGAGTGGATTGTAAGCGATAAAACCCTGATCTTGGAGGCAGTCTTTATAACTTTTTAAATTTGTACCTAAGACTATTTATAGTATGATCGGATTGTAATTAAAGAGTGATCGAGTAAGAATTACCAAAATAATAAAAATTAGTAAATGCTTAAGTTTGAATTAAAAACTCAGCAAAATAATGGAGATACGTTTTTGAATCACATTTCACATACTTTAAAAAGGGTCATTGATGCTTAAGATAGCGGCTTTTTTTCTATGTTTTTTTGTTCATTTTGCGCAAGCCCAATCGAATATATCTTGGGCGCCAAATAAACCTGTACGATTTATTATTCCGCAAGTAGCAGGAGGGGGTGCAGATGCGATTGGACGAACAATCGCCCAAGCATTATCTGATAAAGTCGGCCAACCAGTGATCGTTGATAATCGCCCAGGAACCAATGGTGGTGTAGGCGCTGAATTACTGATGCGATCGCCAGCGGATGGTCATCATTTAATGTTGGTTTTTACTTCGATGATGGCCATTAATCCTGCAGTTTATGAGCGGCTCACATATGATCCTTTAAAAGACTTACGACCACTTGGTTCGGTTTGTGCGGTTCCACTCGTGATGATTGCTAGTGCGAAGGTGCCGGCCAATAATTTAGGTGAGTTGATTGCTGCCCTAAAAAATAATCCGACCAGTGTTTTTGGAGCCTCGAGCGGTAATGGATCTTTTTCACATATGATGATTGAAATCATCAATCGTAGGGCGGGAGTGAATATGACTCACATTCCATTCAAAGGAGAAGGTCCGGCTGTGCAGCATGTTTTGAGTGGCCAAGACTCGATCATTTATGTTGGGACGCCTGCCATTATTCTCTCGCAAGTTCAAAGTGGTAGATTAAAGGCTTTAGGCGTTACGACTAGCAATAGAATGAATCAGATTCCCAACATCCCAACATTATCTGAGGGCGGATTATCGGATTTTAATGAAAGTTTTTGGTATGGCATAGCGGCCATACCAGGTGTGCCGAAAAATATTTTAGATGCCTATAATGAAGCAATCTTTGATATGTCAAAATCCGATTCTTTGCAGGCAAGCTTAGGGAAGATGGGGTGTGATGCAATGCCATTGAATGCCAATGATTTTACGGATAAAGTTCGAAACGATATTAATAAATACTCAGCGATTGCTAAAGCTGTGAAGATGAAAGTGGATTAATATGGCTAAAATTCCCCAACTCAAACATATTGGTCTGCATGTTGATAATTTAGATAACATGGTGCAATTTTATACTTCGGTATTTGATTTGATTGTGACTGATCGTGGCGAAGTGGAAAGATTAAATAATAAAAAAATTGTTTTCTTAAGTGGTAGTGACGACGCGCATCATCAGCTTGTTTTAATTGCCGGTAAAGATCCAGCTAGTGGCCCGAGTGTCGTTTTTCAAATGTCTTTTTTTGTCGATGCGTTAAATGATTTACGTCGGATTGAAAGTCGACTAAAAAAAATGGGAGTGAGTTATATCCATCCGATTACCCATGGCAATGCGTGGTCCATTTATAGTCAGGATCCAGAGGGCAATGGCCTAGAGATTTATATGGACACTCCTTGGTATGTTTCACAACCGCATGGTAAACCATTTGATTTATCCTTGAGTGATGAAGAAATTTATATGTTTACTAAAAATCTAATTACTAATAATCCCACTTTTAAAAATCAGGACGATTGGCGCACTCAGATGCAAGAGAAGCTTTTGCAAGTGAATGCCAATATTCAATAAATACTTTTAACTCATATAAGGAATTGTTATGAAATTAGTCTCGTTTGAACAGGCAGGAAAAATTCACTATGGTGCTGTTAAAAATGGCCGAGTAATAGATTTGAGTGCTAGGCTTGGTGGGCAATACCCAGATATTATTAGTTTCATTGCCCACGATGGTAAACCAGTTGCACAGTCCATTGTCGCCGAATCTAACGGGGACTTCGACTATGATCAGTTGAATCTTTTATCTGTTATTCCCAATCCAGGAAAAATTCTTTGTGTTGGTCTGAATTATCACGACCACGTTACTGAGGCTAACAATGCTATTGGTAATCGAAAAGCGCCAGACCGAGCAATGATTTTTGCGCGTTGGCCTGAGTCGCTGACTGGCCATAGAAAGCCGATTTTACGCCCCAAAGTCTCTCAGATGTTGGACTGGGAAGCGGAATTACTGGTTGTGATTGGTAAGCCGACTGGTAGATATGTCCCTAAAAATAAAGTCCTTGATTATATTTTTGGTTATGCTTGCTTTAATGAGGCTTGTTTGCGCGATTATCAAAGACATTCTAGCCAGATTAACCCCGGTAAGAATTTTGAAAAAACTGGGGCGAGTGGTCCTTGGATGGTGACGGCAGACGAGATTACTGACCCAATGAATCTGAATATCGAAATGCGACTCAATGGTGTGGTTATGCAAAAAGCGAATACATCGCAGATGATTCATTCGATTGAGGCGACGATTGAGTATATTACCGAATGGATGCCATTACAGCCGGGTGATGTGATTGCTACTGGCACGATGGGTGGGGTAGGATTTGCAAGAACACCGCCTATTTTTATGAAACCCGGTGACATTGCTGAAATCGAAATCGAGAAGATTGGCATTTTAAGAAATCATATTGAAGATGAGCCAGCAGATTTGGGACCGAAATAATTTTTAGACGGATTATTTGGGTTGACTTGAGTTGTTAATCTTTTTAGAGTAAAAACACGCGTTTGCGTGTTTTTTATTGAGAAAAGAGTTTTATGAAAAATTTATCCGCATCCGAAAAAATGCGTATTGGGATTGACTTAGGTGGCACAAAAATTGAGGTGGCTGTTATAGACCAGCTTGGGCAAATTGTCTTACGGCAAAGAGTAGCGACTGATGCCCATTTGGGCGTTGAGCACATTTTTAATCGTATTAAATACCTCTATCAGCTTGCTCTAGCAAGTATTGCTAGGCAAGAGCATACGCTTGGCATTGGCACTCCAGGCAGTATCTCACTCAAAACAGGACTGTTAAAAAACTCCAATACGGTTTCTTTAAACGGCATGGCATTACAACAGATCCTAGAGGAGCACCTGCAACACGCTTGTCAAATTGAGAATGACGCGAATTGCTTTGCCTTCGCTGAGGCCATGCTTGGTGCTGGTCAAGATCATGACTGTGTCTTTGGTGTGATTATGGGAACGGGCTGTGGTGGTGGTCTGGTGATTAATCAACAAATCCGTATTGGGCCACAGCGATTAGCCGGCGAATGGGGACATATGACGATTGATCCCAATGGTCCCTTATGTTTTTGTGGAAAAAGGGGCTGTGTTGAAACGTTTATTTCAGGCAGTGGTTTAGAGCGCATGTTTTTAGAAAAAGCTGCTAGGCCACTTTGTGCACAGGATATTTTTCGATTAGCTGCTCAAGGTGATCGTAATGCATCTCTCATTTTAGATATTTTTTATGATCAATTTGGTCGAGCAATATCGAACTTAATTCATCTATTGGATCCTGATGTAATTGTTTTGGGTGGGGGATTATCCAATCAAGAGGCTATTTATCAGCGGGGTATAGATGCAGTTCAAAAGTATCTTTTTAGTGATGAGTTAACCACGCCGATTATAAAAAATCATTTAGGAGATTCAGCTGGGGTTATTGGTGCGGCATTCATTGGTGTTTGATTTGGTTAGTTTTTAGTATTTGGCGTACCGTTTAGCAGTCAGTCGAAATAAAAACAATAAGCCAGAGGCCGCAATCGCTAAGCTGAGACTATTGCCTGCCCAAAAACCGCTCGCACCTTGGAGACTTTCTGGGACAAACGGCAGGTGATTAAAGGCCACCAGATAACCTCCAAATAAGCCCACCCCCCATAAAGAGAAAGCATAAATACACATCGGCCAAAAAGCTACGCGGTATCCCCTCAGGATAAAGGCAGCGGTAACTTGTAGCGCGTCTACTGCTTGGTAGAGCGCAATAAATAAAAAAAGTTGTTTAGCAACAATTCGCGCCTCTGGAGCTGGTGCGTAGAGGTCCAGAAGAAAATCTTGTAGGAACCAAACAATAATACCCATGCCAATACTTACACTCGAAGTAAAGATAACAGCAGACCAACCCACCTCTTCGGCCTTTTTTTCTTCCTTAGCGCCAAGATGTTGTGCGATGACAGTCATGGTGGCAATCGATAGAGATAATGGGATCATATAGAGCACAGTGCCCATATTGCCAACGATTTGGTGGCCGGCTAAAACGGTCGTTCCGAAGCGGGCGATAAAAAGCGCCATAAAAGCAAAAGAGGTGACTTCGATTAGGTAGCTAAAGCCGATTGGCGCACCCAATTGCAGGATGTTCCATATCCGTTTCCAATTAGGCCAACTAAATTTTGTAAACACGCCAAAGGGTTTATAACTTGGATGAAACCAGATTAAAGCGCCAAGACTGATAACCCAGAGCCATTGCACGATGACTGAAGCAACTGCACAACCTGGCCCGCCCATTGCAGCTAAACCAAAGCCGCCAAAAATAAAGAGATAGTTCAGAGGAATTTTAAGTAATAGACCGACTACTTGAAAACGCGTAATAATTTTGGGCTTAGAAACAGCATTATGAAATGCCATAAAAGTGCGCATAATCATCGTGCCTGGAGTTCCGATTGCCAGAATTTGTAAATACAGTCGCGCCTTTTCTTCAATGACGGGTGAGACATCCCCGATATCGAGTAAGGGGCCGGGATGCAATAAGACTGTAATACCGATCATTGATAGGATGACTGATAACCACAGTGTTTGGCGGACTTCTTCGCCGATATCTAAATAGTTTTTGGCCCCGAATAGTTGCCCACCAATCGTATTCAGAGCAGATAAGATGCCTGTCAGGCCAACATAGATGCTAATAAAAATAGAAGAGGCTATTCCTAAAGCGGCTAAATCATCGGTAGAAAATCGAGCAGTCATTGCTGTATCCATGACTCCAAAGGCAATGACTGCGAGTTGGCCGAGTAAGATTGGGGTGGCAAGATCGAGTATGCGGGGGACATCTCTTTTGAGGCGATATTGCGTATGTGAAATTGCGGAAATAATTGGCATTATTGAGGATTGACCCGGTAGAGTCTGAGTCGTTCATCACGATCGCTTGCACGACGGTCTTCCCAGATTAAGGTGAGTTGTTGGCGATTGATTTTTGCAGCTGCTTTTGCCTCTGCGGTGGAGTGAGTTAGCTGATAATTACAAAGAGGATTATCTTGTAATGGCAGTTTTGTAAAGTATACAAAGGATGCTAATTGGGCATCACCCAAGTAGGTGCTGTTGATGCATTGCACGTCCTTTGGGAGGGCTAACATGAGTCGTTGCGCAACTGGACGATAGGTTTTAGCAAAGTCGATAGTTGGCAACCACAGGGTCATTAAAAGTACCCACATCAAGGTTGTGCCTGAAGCGGAGATCACCAGACAGCGCCAAATCACTTTTTGTGAGCGACTCACTCGCCACTTAACAACCCAAAACCAGAGACCGGTAATAACGATGGCGATGATGAGGTCTTGGAGATTGAAGATTGCTACATAGCCTGGAATAAAGCGTGCCACATTTTCAGCGGTTGCTTTAGGAATGCCGGTGATTTTGGCTAGCCAGATAATCCAAATAAATCCAGCCAAAATCGTAAAACTAAGGAGTGAGAGCCAATCGATAAAACTGATCAAGCCACGCTTGAGAAGAGGTAACCCAAAACTAGCCAGAATCGCCATCGTAGGGATTAATACTAGCAAGTTTCGCTCAGAGAGTTCTTGCATAAAAAAGAAGGTACCTAATTGTGCAAGAAACAAAAAACCTGGAATGACAAGATGGTGGGCATTCCAGCCAGAGCGACCATTTTTGCCCCAGAGATAGATGCTCCAAAAGCTCAGAGGCCAGACCGGCCAGGCATAAGCCCAAAAATTCTGTGCCATGAATCCCAGAGAGTTGATGGAGGTGGAGTTTTGGAGTTGATTTTTTCCAAGCCAAATGAAAATCGCTTGGTTTATTTCATTTTGGTTTAGATTACCAAGTATCCATAGTAGTGGCCAAAGACATAAACCGAGAAGTACGACGATGCCTGAAGCCATGAGCCAGCGCCAGGTCATTGTTTTGGGGCAAGCCATAAAATACAGTAAAGTTGCCACACTTAGGATGAAGCCCGTCCAGAGTATTCCGGAAAGGCAAATAATGACTAGGCCAGAGCCAGCAATGAAGCCACCCTGCCATGGCTTATCAAGTCCCCTGACAATGCCATAAATGAGTAAACAAAGTCCCCAAAGCTCTAAGAGGAATGGGGAGATTTCATGTACGCGTTGGGCCAGACCAACGCAAGCCAAGAAGACGAGTAAGGCGGCGTCGGCGATAGTTCGACCAAACTGTTTCGAACTGGGTTGTCCCCCAAAGGCAAAAGCCATCGGTTGCACGTCGCGACGTCTGCCAAGTAAGTAGGTTGCGTACCAAATGGCCAGTGCGCTGAGGGAAAAACACAGCCCACTGACAAGCCTAGCTGCATTGACATCCCCAATGAGTGAGCCAAAAAGCCAAATGAAGCTTGCCCCAAGCCAATAGGGCAGTGGCGTACCAATCAGTTCGTTGCGTCCGGTTAGGTGCGGTAGAACCCAGTCCTTGAGATTTCCATGGGACAGTTCCCACATCACACCAAAGCTAATTGCGTCATCATTTTTCCAAGGATCATGACCAAATAGCCCTGTGAAAGCATAAATCAGGGTGAGCACGAATATCACAACACGCGGAAGGGCAGAAGTTGCAGCAGCGGTTAGTTTGATGTTGTTATTCATGCGGGGGTAACTAACAAATTAGGCGATTGACAACGAATTAGCAAAAAAGGCAGCCAAGAAGGCTGCCTTGAATACGGATGTTAAGCCTGGTAAAGCGTTTATTCTTTGACTGAGGCTTTAGCCCCAGCTTTTGCACCAAACTTTTGACGAAATTTCTCAACTCGACCAGCGGTATCCATAATTTTTTGGGTACCTGTATAAAAAGGGTGTGACTCTGAAGATGTTTCAATTTTCGCTAAGGGATATTCTTTGCCATCTTCCCACTTGATCGTTTCGCGGGTATTCATTGTCGAGCGTGTTTTAAAACTAAAGTTGTTTGAAACATCTAAAAAAACAACTTCTTTGTATTCAGGGTGAATATTTGGTTTCATCATTATTCCTTATAAATTAGAGGGAGCCGTTACTGCATTGGATCGTTTGAGATGATCAAAGCGCATTTTCAAAGCAAGCAATACTTTCCTATCAAGAATTCGATTATGCCATAAAATTACCGTACTTGGCTAGGTCAAATTCCAGAAAAATCAATTCTTTAGGCGATTTTTAGCCACCACGGCGCATTAAGTCAAAGAAATCCGAATTGTTTTTAGTTGATTTGAGTTTGTCGACAATAAAGTTCATGGCCTCAATATCGTCCATATCTGCGAGTAATTTTCGTAGAATCCATACTTTTTGGAGGATATCTGGTTTGATGAGGAGTTCTTCTCGACGGGTGCCGGACTTATTGAGGTTAATCGCTGGGTAGACACGTCTTTCAGCCAAGCGTCTTTCGAGGTGGACTTCTAAATTACCAGTTCCCTTAAACTCTTCGTAGATGAGATCGTCCATTCGGCTACCGGTCTCAATTAAGGCGGTCGCAATGATCGTCAGTGAACCACCCTCTTCAATATTACGGGCAGCTCCAAAAAATCGTTTAGGTCTTTGTAGAGCATTCGCATCAACACCGCCAGATAAAACCTTACCCGAGGAGGGGACGACTGTGTTGTAGGCTCTTGCTAGGCGAGTAATAGAGTCAAGCAAAATAATGACATCCTGCTTCATTTCCACGAGGCGCTTGGCTTTTTCTATGACCATTTCGGCAACTTGTACATGGCGAACTGCGGGCTCATCAAACGTCGAGGCTACGACTTCACCCCGCACGGAGCGTTGCATCTCAGTGACTTCTTCTGGGCGCTCATCAACGAGTAGGACAATTAATACTGCATCAGGATGATTGGCGGATATCGCATGGGCGATATGTTGCATCATGACCGTTTTACCCGATTTAGGGGAGGCCACGATCAGGCCTCGTTGACCAAAACCAATCGGTGAGAGCATATCAATAATTCTTCCGGTCAAGTTTTCTTCGGCCTTAATATCCCTCTCGAGATGCATTGGGCGATCCGGGTGGAGTGGCGTCAGGTTCTCAAACATGATGCGGTTTTTAAGAGCTTCTGGTGCAATCCCGTTAATCTTATCAACCTTTACTAGGGCAAAGTAGCGCTCACCTTCTTTGGGTGTTCTCACTTCGCCTTCTACGCCATCGCCGGTATGTAGATTAAATCGACGAATTTGAGCAGGCGAGATATAAATATCATCAGGTGAAGCTAGATAGGATGACTCTGGGGATCTTAAGAAGCCAAAGCCATCGGGTAGTACCTCGAGTACCCCATCGCCAAAAACAGTTTCGCCATTTTTAGCGCGGTTTTTTAGAATAGCGAACATGAGTTCTTGCTTACGCATACGTTGCGTATTTTCTATTTCAAGGGAAGCCGCCATTTCTAATAATTGAGAAACGTGGAGAATTTTTAGTTCGGTGAGTTGCATAGGTTGGGTTTCAATTCAGGTTAAGTAGGAGTCATTGAGAGGGGACTTGGCACTGACTGTGGAGGTTGGTGCTCAATAATGAGGTTGATCTTTCGATATGGGTAGATTTGATGAATGGCGTAATCAGTAATTGATCGGATTGATGGAAGCGGAGTAACACATGATGTTTTTTGAATAACGAGGTGGATTGGCTTTAATAAAGACTTTTATGAATAGACGGTTCGGTATAGACGATTCGGGGTTGGAAGAGATTGAAAAGGCTTGATGAGATTTGATCGATTAGTAAATTTGTTCTACGAAGCTTTTTTTAGTTAAGGGGGTAGCGGCAATGAATTAGGCAAACAAAGAGAGTAGTGAGAGTAGTGAG
>Ga0214919_10001401_pt1 | contig 39572 bp, 36 predicted proteins | sample LL1503_MetaG_FD_177994 | JGI IMG/M metagenome (GOLD analysis project Ga0214919, IMG submission 177994) | Freshwater microbial communities from Lake Lanier, Atlanta, Georgia, United States - LL-1503 | ecosystem: Environmental > Aquatic > Freshwater > Lake | place: USA: Georgia | collected...
AATCACTTCCGGGGTCTGTTTACTGATAACAACGGGGCAGTTTGGTTTAATAATGCCTGATTTTTCAAAGGCAATCTTAGACACCGTGTTTCCTAAAAATTCCTGATGATCTAAGGAAATAGGCGTGATGATGCTCATTAAGGGAGTTTCAATCACATTAGTTGCATCAAGGCGCCCACCAAGGCCTGTTTCAAGGAGTAAAACATCTGCTGGAATTCTTGAAAATAAAACAAATGCTGCCGCTGTTGTGGCTTCAAAAAAGGTAATGGGACTGGAATCATTGATTCGAATAATATCCTTTAAGGTCTGATATAAAAGATCATCATCGATTAATTTCCCGTTTAAACGAATTCGTTCATTAAATCGAATTAGGTGAGGAGATGTGTAAACGTGAACACTATAACCAGCTGCCTCTAATATGCTGCGGCAAAATGCAATGGTTGAGCCTTTTCCATTCGTACCTGCTACATGAAGGGTCGGAGGAAGGTTTTTGTGTGGGTTCCCCAGTTTTTCTAAAAGGACCAAAAGACGATCAAGATTTAAATCAATTTCTTGAAAATAAAAGTTATAAAGCCGATCTAAAAGGTCAGAAAGTGTTTCTTTCATAGATAAAATCCACTTTTTTATAAATGCCTAGCCAAATAAGGCTGTTTTTCGTACAATCTTCAGATTATAAAGATATTATGTCTAACCGAAAAAGGAATTACAACGTATGGATTCTGTGTCATTAGTGATTATCGGCTGTGCGATTTTGGCAATTGTTTATGCCATTTTTGCTAGCAGCCGTGTATTTGCAAACCCGACAGGGACACCGCAAATGCAAGAAATTGCCCAAGCTATTCAAGAAGGGGCTAAGGCTTATTTAAACCGTCAATATACAACCATTGCTGTGGTTGGAGTTGTTATTGCCATTCTTTTGGCTTATTTTTTAGCGTCTCTTGTGGCCATTGGCTTTGTGATCGGCGCTGTTTTATCAGGCTGTGCAGGCTACGTGGGAATGCATGTGTCTGTTCGTGCAAACGTGCGTACAGCCGAGGCAGCTCGCTCTGGTCTTGCAAAGGCTTTGGATATCGCCTTTCAATCTGGCGCTATTACCGGAATGCTGGTGGTGGGCTTAGGTCTACTTGGCGTTTCCTTATATTATTTTTATCTATTATCCATCAATGTAGAACAACGTTTATTGCTTGAATCAATGATTGCTCTTAGTTTTGGTGCATCCTTGATCTCTATTTTTGCACGTTTGGGTGGCGGTATCTTTACAAAGGGCGCTGATGTGGGCGCTGACTTGGTTGGTAAAGTAGAAGCTGGAATTCCAGAAGATGACCCTAGAAATCCTGCTGTTATTGCTGATAACGTCGGTGATAACGTTGGTGACTGTGCGGGTATGGCTGCTGATTTGTTTGAAACTTATGCGGTAACGATTGTTGCTTCTATGGTTTTGGCGGCGATTTACTTCACAGGTCCTATGCAGTCTCTGTTTATGATTTATCCTCTAACCATTAGTGCTGTTTGTATTATCGGATCTATTGTTGGCACGTTCTTTGTGAAACTAGATGCATCGAATAATATTATGAAGGCTCTGTATAAAGGGTTGATTGCGACAACGATTGTATCGGCCGCATTGATTTATTTTACAACAAATTATTTATTTCAAGGAATGACAGGTCCTGTTGTGGTAGGCGGCTTGGCGTTTTCAGTGCCAAATCTTCTGGTTTGTTGTGTGACTGGTTTGGCTGTAACAGGTCTGCTTGTGTGGATAACAGAGTATTACACATCCACTTCGTATCGCCCTGTAAGAAGTGTGGCTGAGGCTTCAACAACTGGACATGGAACCAACATTATTCAAGGTCTTGCTGTCTCTATGGAAGCAACAGCTTTGCCTGTTTTGGTCATCTGTGCCGGTATTATTGTTGCTTATCTAAATGCTGGACTATATGGCGTTTCTATAGCTGCAACCACCATGCTTGCTTTAGCAGGAATGATTGTAGCCTTGGATGCGTACGGCCCTGTAACAGATAATGCTGGCGGTATTGCTGAAATGTCAAACTTACCAAAAGAGGTTCGAGTTGTGACGGATGCTTTGGATGCTGTTGGTAACACAACAAAAGCTGTTACTAAAGGCTATGCGATTGGTTCTGCCGGTTTAGCGGCGCTTGTTTTGTTTGCAGCTTATACTGAAGATTTAAAGCATTATTTCCCAAATCTTAATGTTCAATTCAGTCTTCAAGATCCATATGTTTTGGTTGGTTTATTTATTGGCGGTTTGCTGCCTTATTTATTCGCTTCCATGGGGATGAAAGCCGTTGGACGGGCAGGTGGAGCGGTTGTGGTTGAAGTTCGTCGTCAATTCCGCGAAATCAAAGGAATCATGACGGGTGAAGGAAAGCCTGATTACAGTGCAGCTGTCGATATGCTAACCAAAGCAGCGATTTCAGAGATGATTCTTCCTTCTCTTCTTCCTGTTTTGGCACCTATTGTTATGTACTTTGCAATCAACATGATTGCTGGACAGGCGGCTGCTTTTTCAGCATTAGGGGCTATGCTAATGGGGACTATCGTAACTGGTTTGTTTGTGGCGATTTCCATGACATCCGGTGGTGGTGCCTGGGACAACGCTAAAAAGTATATCGAAGATGGTCATTTTGGTGGCAAAGGTTCAGAGGCGCACAAAGCTGCTGTTACTGGCGACACTGTCGGTGATCCTTATAAAGATACAGCTGGTCCTGCAATCAACCCAATGATTAAGATTATTAACATTGTGGCTTTGTTGCTACTTGCTATCTTGGCGCGTTAGGTTATAAACCTGATTTGTGCTTAAAAATCCCTCCAGGGTCTTGGTATCTTGGGGGGATTTTTGTTACGCTAGATGCTATCTGCATTTGAGAGAGTAAGTTTATGGATATTATCTACTTCAATGGTGAGTTTCTTCCTTTTGAGAACGCTACTATTTCTGTTTATGATCGTGGATTTCTGTTTGGTGATGGCATATATGAGGTCATCCCTGTTTTTGATGGAAAACCTTTTGAAATAAAAGCCCATCTTGAAAGGCTTAAAAAAAGCCTAGAAGCGGTTCAGATTGACCTTCCTCTGTCAAATCAGCGGTGGATTGAAATTTGCGCAGAACTTATTCAAAAAAATAATCTTAAGGAATCAACTTTTACTCTTTATCTTCATGTTACCAGGGGATCTGAACATTGCAGACGTCATACAATTTCAAAAGACATGAAGCCAACAGTGATTGTTACTTGCATGAAAGGTCAATTCTTTACAGAAGAAGAGCGTTATAAAGGGTTTAAAGCGATTACTTTAGAAGATTCGCGGCGCCGTGATTGTTACATAAAAGAAATTAGCCTTTTACCAAGTGTTTTGCTTGCTAATAAAGCTATATCCTGTGGTGCATTAGAAGCCATTTTAATCAGGGATGGTCATGTTACCGAGGGTGCTGTTAGTAATGTTTTTATCGTAAGAAATAATGAAATTTTCACGCCTGCCTTAAGCAATTACATTCTTGGAGGAATTACAAGGCAAGTTACATTAAAGGTTGCGAGAGATATTAATATCCCTTGTTATGAGCAACTGATTGCGGAGAAAATGTTACGTGATGCCGATGAAGTCTGGATAACGGCTTCAAGCCGGGAAATTTGCCCAATTGTGCAGCTAGATGAAAAGCTAGTTGGAACGGGGAAAATGGGCCCTGTTGCTAAAAAAGTCATTGAGGCTTATGAGGATTATAAGTTGACAGTGCGTGATGATTAAAGATATGATAATTGTAACAAAAATCATAAAAAGGGCTTAAAACTATGACAAGAGGTGGTTTTCGCGCTGGAGCAGGCCGTAAACAACTAAGCGGCCCCTATAAAGAGGAAACAAAGCCCGTTCGTTTGCCCTTAAGCATGATTCCGGCAGTAAAAGAATTTTTAAGGGTATCTCTTGAGGTTTCTTCTGCGGAAATTTCTAAGGTTAAAGGTTATGATAACACGATCTATAATTTATGGTCATCTTTAACTGAATCGTCTAATGATTGGGCTTTGCCCCTTTACGCCAGTGCTGTTTCAGCTGGTTTTCCGTCCCCTGCGGATGATTATATTGAAACTGCCTTGGATTTGAACGAACATTTTATCAAGCACCCCAGTGCGACTTTCTTTGTGAGGGTCAGCGGCGAATCCATGATCAACGCGGGCATTTATGATCAAGATGTTTTGATTGTCGATCGTTCCCTCAGTCCTAAACAAAGCGACATTGTGATTGCTGTTTTGGATGGGGAACTTACCGTGAAACGTCTGCAGTTAGAGAAAGAATCTGTGACGCTTTTGCCGGAAAATCCTGATTATCCACCGATACCGATTACAAAATCGATGTCGTTTACAATTTGGGGTGTGGTGACAACCGTTATTCATTCTGTGCGGTAATTCATGTTGGCGCTGAAAGAGCGAATATCATCCGTAATTGTCTGGTACAGTCAAACCAAAGTATTGTAGATTTTCTTTTTTTAGCATAGACTCGCCGATATAATGCAGAAATCACGTGAAAATTCATCCACCAATCAGATAATCACTTTTGGTTGCCGGCTTAATACTTATGAATCTGAGGTTATTAAAAGCCTTTCAGGACAAGCTGGTATTAAAGGTGCTATTATTATTAATACTTGCGCGGTTACAGCTGAGGCTGAAAGGCAAGCACGCCAGGCTATACGCCGCTTAAGGCGCGAGAATCCCAATGCTGAAATTATCGTAACGGGTTGCGGCGCTCAGATTAATCCAAAGCAATACTCTGATATGCCAGAGGTTACCAGCGTTATTGGTAATGATGAGAAAATGAAACTTTCCACATACCAATCCATCAAAGGACAGGATGCTGAGCGCGTTTTGGTTAATGATATCATGTCCGTCACGGAAACGGCTGGCCATTTGGTTTCAGGTTTTGAAGGGAAAGCCAGAGCTTTTGTGCAGGTGCAAAATGGCTGTGATCACAGATGTACCTTTTGCACTATTCCCTATGGCCGTGGAAATTCGCGAAGCGTTGCCTTGGGGGAAATTGTTAATCAAATCAGACAGCTTGTCCTTGGTGGCTATCAAGAGGTTGTTCTAACCGGCGTTGACATCACATCCTATGGTGGTGATTTGCCAGGCAATCCAACCTTAGGGCAAATGATAAAGCGTTTACTGGCCTTGGTTCCTGAATTAAAACGCCTTCGGTTATCATCCCTTGATCCTGTGGAAATTGATGAGGATTTGTGGCGATTAATTGCCGAAGAAGAACGTTTAATGCCGCATCTACATGTTAGTTTGCAAGCAGGCGATGATATGATTTTAAAACGAATGAAACGTCGTCATTTGCGAAATGATGTTATTGAGTTCTGCAAAAAAGCGCGTGAATATCGGCCGAATATCGTTTTTGGAGCGGACCTTATTGCTGGTTTTCCAACAGAAACCGATGAGATGTTCGAAAACACCTATAGAATTATTGAAGAATGTGATCTGACTTTTCTTCATATTTTTCCCTATTCAGCGCGTGAAAACACGCCTGCAAGCCGAATGCCACAGGTTGCTAAATCAATCATCAAAGAAAGGGCGGCACGCCTGCGTCAAGCGGGTTCTATTGGCCTTGATCGTTTTTATGATAAATGGATAGGAAAGCAAGCAGCGGTGCTCGTTGAATCAGTTAATGATGCAGTACTGCGTGGTAAAACTGATCATTTTGCGCCCGTTTGTATTCAAAATCCTTCTAAGAGATTTACAGTTGGATCTCTGATTGAGGTACACTTAAAGGGCAGAGAAAAAGATGAATTAACAGGAGTTTTGGTTTGAGTCAGAAAAGTTTATGGGGACGCCTGAAAATAGGGCTTCGAAAAACATCGGAGCAGTTCGGTGGACAACTTCGTGAGCTTTTAAAAAACCGAAAGTTAGATGCTTTGACTCTGGATGAGTTTGAAGATCTCCTTATTCAAAGCGATTTGGGAGTTACAATTTCACATCGTTTGCGTGAAAGCCTTTCGAAACAGCGCCTTGATCAAGAAATCACAGATGAGGGAATTAAAAATTTTCTAGCAGATGAAATCGAAGTCATCTTAAAATCTGTTGAGGCTCCTTTAAGCCTTTCAAAAATCGGATCGACCCAAGTCGTACTTGTTGTTGGTGTTAATGGCAGCGGTAAAACAACTACGATTAGTAAATTTGCTAAGCAGTGGGCAGATGCCGGGCTAAAGGTTGAGCTTGCTGCTTGTGATACATTTAGGGCAGCAGCTGTTCAGCAATTGCAAGTTTGGGGAGATCGTCTTGAGATTCCTGTGTATACAGCGTCTGATGGCGCAGATGCAGCCGGCCTTGCGTTTGAAGCGGTAACAAAGGCGAGGGCGAATGGGGCAGATATTTTGCTTATTGATACTGCGGGGCGTTTGCATAACAAAGAAGGTTTGATGAACGAGCTTCAAAAAGTTATTCGAGTCATTAAAAAAGTTGACGAGATGGCGCCTCACTACACATTGCTTGTTTTGGATGCAACAACAGGTCAAAATGCCCACAATCAAGTAGGAATCTTTAAAGAAATGGCCGGAATTACCGGTTTAATTGTTACCAAATTAGACGGCACGGCTAGGGGCGGGGTTGTTGTAAGTTTGGCTGATCGATATGGCTTGCCAATTCATGCAATTGGCGTTGGGGAGCAGCCTGAAGATCTGCAGGCTTTTAGTGCTCATGATTTTGCGCGGACCCTTGTTGGGCTTGAATCTACGAAAATATTAGAAAAGGAAAAGGAATGATATCTGACTTTCCCATTACTGAAGGAAAATCTTTCACCAGCGCTGATGAAGCCGTGGAATACATTGTTTATTTGTATGAAAATAACTGTGGAAAAATTAGGGCAGCCTTTAGAGATCTTTTGAGCTCAACTCACGAAGAAGATAACTCTGCTCAGGCGACGTATCCTTTTGTTGGATTTAAAATAGAAGCTAAAGATCTTCATGTGGACGCGCGTTTGAGTTATGGTGTGATGACAGACCCTGGCCTTTATGGAACAACGGTTACGCATCCGGACTTTTTCAAAGAATACTACCGCGAGCAAATCGCTTTGTTGATCGAGCGGCATAAGGTTCCTGTGATTGTGGGTCTCAGTGATCAACCGATTCCTTTTCCGTTTGTTGTTGATCATACTCCAGCTCAGCTTGATGCAGAGCAATTATGGAATGTAAGAAATGGATTTGTTCTACCTAATTTAAGTCGTATTGATGATTCTATTCCCAATGGAACTCGTTCTTTTGGTGAAAAAGATATAAAGCCCTTATCTTTGTTTTCAGCAGAAAGGGTTGATTACTCTCTTCATCGTTTGAAGCATTATACAGGAACTTCGCCTGAGCATTTTCAAGGCTTTATCTTGCTCACAAACTATCAGCGTTATATTGATGCATTTATCAATTACAGCCAAGAGCAGCTCGCCTCTGATGAGGATTACACAGAACTTGTTGGGCCAGGAAATGTCGTTTTAGGAAAAAAATATGGCAAAGTTGATACATCAACGCCCCCTGCTTATTTGCCGCAGATGCCTGCTTACCATTTAAAACGTAAAGATGGCCAGGGTATTACTTTTATTAATATTGGAGTAGGTCCTACGAATGCTAAAACAATAACCGATCACTTGGCTGTTTTGCGTCCTCACTGTTGGATTATGATTGGTCATTGTGCGGGGCTGCGTTCAACACAGGTTCTTGGGGATTATGTATTAGCGCACGCCTATGTTAGAGAAGATCACGTTTTGGACCAAGATTTGCCGCCATGGGTTCCGCTGCCTCCGATTGCGGAGGTTCAAGTTGCACTTCAACAAGCGGCTGTTAATGTCAGTCAAGAAAAAGAAGCCGAACTGAAAACACGTATGCGAACCGGCACACTTATAACCACAGATAACCGAAACTGGGAACTCAGGACGCATGAACTATATGAAAAGTTCCGTCAAACACGGGCGATTGCTTTAGATATGGAGTCAGCAACGGTGGCTGCCAATGGGTTTCGTTTCAGAGTTCCTTATGGCACATTGTTATGCGTTTCTGATAAACCTATTCATGGCGAAATTAAGCTTCAAGGAATGGCTAATGCCTTTTACCGAGAACGTGTTAATCAGCACTTGAAAATTGGTTTAGAGGCTGTGCGTCTTTTAAGGGAAAACGGTGCAGAGCAGCTTCATTCTAGGAAGTTAAGAGGATTTGATGAGCCACCTTTCCGGTAGAGTCGTGTTGTTTTTAAAGGCTATTATTTTTCTTATTGCAGCAGCACATTCTTCGCATGCCTGGGCTAGCTCTAATATGCCTGAAGTTTCTTTGATTTTGCCCCTCTATACAGGCATTCCGTTTTTAGGTGTGCTTCTTTCTATTGCTTTGCTTCCTATTTTGGTTCCTCGGTTTTGGCATCGATTTGAGAATATTCTTTTAGGTGGATGGACAATTTTATCCCTTGGTATGTTATTAAAAATCCTGGGAGGTAATTTTTTAGGATCAACCCTTTTTGGGGTTGCTGTTCATGAGTATCTACCGTTCATAATTTTGCTGACCACTCTTTACATTATTGGCAGTGGTTTTTATATTCGCCTAAAAGCCAAAGCGACGCCTATTGCGAATGCAAATTTTCTTTTGATAGGGTCTCTTCTTGCCAGTTTGATTGGAACCACTGGGGCGGCTATGCTTTTACTGCGGCCTTTTATTCATATGAACCAAGGGCGAACTTATCGTTCGCATAGTATAATTTTTTTTATTTTTATCGTTGCCAATATAGGGGGATGTTTAACGCCCTTAGGTGATCCGCCTTTGTTTTTAGGATATTTGAATGGGATTGATTTCTTTTGGCCATTTCAAAACCTAACATTACCTTTTTTAATTACTGTATTTCCGTTGCTGATTATTTATTACGGTATCGATTCTTGGTTAATAAAAAAAGAAACTGTGAAAATCGTCCCTGGACACCAGTTGGAAAAATTTTCCTTAGAGGGAAAATTAAATATTATCTTATTAGCTGGCGTTTTAATTGTATTGATCGGATCAAATTTTGTTGATTTTTTGCCAACTTATTTGATACTAGATCAGCAAGTTTCTTTAAGCCATGTCCTTAGAGATGTTATCCTTTTGATTCTTGCTTTTGTTTCGTACCGCACCACACCGGCCTCTATTCATCATCACCAGCATTTTTCATGGGGGCCAATCTTAGAGATAGCCCGTGTATTCGCGGCTATTTTTATTACAATGATACCGCTCAGTATAATGCTAAGAATGGGTGAAGTGGGACCATTTTCCTCTTTATTGCATTTTACTAACACAGGTCATCGGCCTTTTATTTATTTTTGGCTAACGGGAATATTTTCGGCTTTTCTTGACAATGCGCCTACATATTTGATTTTCTTTAAAATGGCTGGCGGCAATCCAGACATTTTAATGACAACGCATACCAAGATACTGATGGCTATTTCTTTGGGGGCTGTTTTTATGGGGGCAATGACCTATATTGGAAATGCTCCCAATTTTATGGTACGGTCTATTGCAAAGCAAAGCGGGATTGTTATGCCTAGCTTTCTAGGGTACATGGGGTGGTCTTGTTGTATCCTTCTTCCTCTTTTTGCAGGAGTGACTTTATGGTTATTTTGGTAGATTCTTTTCTTAATAAACAAGCGTTTGATTTTTCCTTAATTGCAGATGATGGAAATCCTTTTACCCTATCAAGCTTGAAGGGCAAAAAGATTATTCTCTATTTTTATCCAAAAGATGACACCAGTGGTTGTACAGCACAGGCTTGTAATTTCAGAGATCATATTTCAGAATTTAATGCTAAAAATGCTGCGATTATTGGGGTTTCCAAAGATGATACAAAACGCCATCAGAATTTTAAAAATAAATATCAGCTTAATTTCCCTTTATTAACAGATACAGACGGCAAAATTTGTGAGCTTTATGAGGTGTGGAGGGAAAAATCAATGTACGGCCGTAAATATTTTGGAATCGAACGATCAACTTTTTATATTGATGAGAGTTTTACGGTGAGGCAGGTTTGGAGAAAGGTAAAAGTGCCAGGCCATTTTGAAGAGATTCTTAACGTTTTATAGTTCAACTTTCTATAATTTGAGCTTCAAATCCACCTGCAACCAGTGCTTTGCGTATTTCTTCAGCATGAGTTGCATCTCGTGTTTCGATTACAGCATGAATAAAAGCCATTTTGACGGCAACGTGTTCAAATACACGTTGATGACTGATTTCGAAAATATTACCGCCAACTTTGCCGATAATTTGAGTAAGGCGACCTAAAATCCCAGGGGCGTCATTAATTTCAATTTTAAAACGAACAAGCTTACCATGTTGGACCATACCTTTTAGCAAGATATTTGATAGAATTCTGGGATCAACATTGCCCCCGCAAACGATTGCGCCTACCTTTTTTCCTTTGAAAAGTTGATGGCCATATAATAAGGCAGCGACCGCAGCCGCTCCTGCCCCTTCACTGACGGTTTTGCTTTGCATCATAAGAGCTTCAATAGCCTCTTCAATATATGATTCATCCACAACCAAAAAATCATCAAGATGTTCACGCAAGATGGCCAAATTTAATTCACCAGGAAATTTAATCGCAATTCCTTCAGCAATGGTATGTTTTGGTTGATGATTTGATATAGTATTAGGAAATAAAAGTCTAGCAACTGATGGGCAAAAGGCAGATTGAACGCCGACAATATGGATTTTGGGATTAATGGCTTTTGCAGCAATGCACATTCCAGCCGCAAGTCCTCCACCACCGATAGGGATAAGGAGAGCATCAAGATCAGGAACATCTTCGAGCATCTCAAGAGCAACTGTTCCTTGGCCGCAAATCACTTGCGGATCGTCAAAGGGGTGAACCATTACGTAATGGTGTTTTTTTATAAGTTGCATAACGAAATCGCGACATTCAGTCATATTCGTTCCGTGAAGAATTACAGAGGCTCCGTAATGGCGTGTTTTTTCTACTTTTGCAATAGAGGTATCTTCGGGCATGACCACAACGGCAGATATTCCCATTTTTTGCGCGTGATAAGCAACGCCTTGTGCATGGTTACCTGCAGACATGGTAATGACACCTCGAGCTTTTTCTTCATCTGTCAAAGAGGAAAGTTTTATATAAGATCCTCTTGTCTTAAAGGAGCCGGTTATTTGCATATTTTCAAGTTTAAGGTAAGCTTTACCCTGAATTACATCACTCAACCAAGAAGCTTCAATCATAGGAGTTTTTCGCACAATTCCTCGTAATGCAACGGAGGATTTTTGAATCTCTTTGATAGTTAAATGCTCTAAAATATTGTTTTTAGTAATCAAGTTTGAGAGAAATGAAGGGTCTTTTTTTGGGTCCATTGCCTGCATTTTGGGAATTAAATTTATGAAGACTTGCTATTTTTATACGGACTCTTTCAATTTAAAGCAATCCTTTTTGCATTAAAAAAACAAAAATAACTATGCAGAAAACGCATACCTTTTATATTCTCTATTTTGCTTTTAGATATTTTTTTGAGAGATATAAAAAGGAGTATTTTAAACTTATGAAATTCTGCTATCCTCAGCTGAAATAAAGGAGACCGGTTGTGTTACAGGTTAAGGTCAAGGCCACTCAAAAGGTTTCATCAGCATCATTGAATAATTATAAAAGAAAAAGCATTTTTTGGATGTTGATGTGGGCTTTTAGCATTACGTTAGCAGTGTCCTTTGCCAAAGGCCTTGATAGTGAAATCAGTGGGTTTATTTTAGTATTTTTTCGTTGTTCTTTTGGTTTTCTTTTCACAGTCCCCTTTATTTTTTCTGAAGGACTAGAGAAATTAAAAACAAGGCGTTTTCCTCTTCATTTTTTAAGAATGTTTTTTAACGCCACTGGCCTGGTATGCACGTACTACGCTTATCGACATTTACCCTTGGCTGAGGCAACGGCCATAGGGTTCACAGAGCCCCTTGTTACAATTGTATTGGCAGCTGTTATTTTAAAAGACAAGCTTACACTTGCTAAGTGGATTGGGCTTATCGGCGGATATATTGGTGTCTTTATTATTGCAAGTCCTCATACCATGGTTATCAATAACGCTTTTTACGTGCTTTTATTGGCTAATTTTTTCGCAAGCTCTTCTTTGATTTGCACCAAGATTCTTTCAAAAACGGATTCAACAATAGCCATTTTAACTTATACAAATATTATGAGCATCCTTATTGCAGGTTTCGTTGCACTTCCTTATTGGAAAACTCCAGATTTATATAATGCCCTTTTGATGGTGGGGGTGAGTTTTTGCGGGATTATTTCGCAATTCTCTTATGTAAAAGCCCTTAAAGTTGGCGATCCTTCATTTTTAGCTCCTTTTGAATACACACGTCTCTTGATGGCGATTCCAATTGGTATTATGTTCTTTAGCGAGACTCCATCGTTAAGGGTTTTTGTGGGGGCGGGAATTATTGCCTTTGCAACCTACGTGCTGGCCAAGTTAGAGCGTTCCTGAGCCAATTTCAAGATAGCGCAAAACTCTTATCCGTTTTAAAAAAAGTTCATCGTGAGAAATAACAAGAAGAGTTCCTTTATAGGCATTTAAAACTTGGATGAGGTGTTCTTTCGCTTCAATATCAAGATTGTTTGTCAGCTCATCAAGCAATAAAAGCGAAGGGGAGAGAGCAGCAATTTGGGCAAGGCACAAACGGGCCTGTTCGCCTCCTGATAAATTAGAGGTATAGGCAGAGATCTCTTCATTTTTTCGAAACAAGAAATCATTAAGGTGCTTTCGTACATCAGTATCAGGCCACATCGGTTTTATCTTTTTGATGCTCTGCATGACGGTTTCTTGTGGGCACAGCGTCGAATAATGTTGGTCCAAATAACCTAAGAGATGTCTTTTAGGTAAATGCCAGTTTCCTTCCACAGACACATCAGACTCTTGTAAAATTGCTTTAAAAAGGGTTGATTTGCCACTGCCGTTGGGTCCTCTAATCGCGGTGCGCTCTCCTTGATAAATTTGAATATTTAAATCTTTTAAAATCCATTCTTTTCCGTAACCAACTTTACCTTCGGTAATGGAAAGAGATAAAGAATGCTTGGATTGGCTAATCATAGAAAATTTTGGCTTGAGAACCCCTGGCAGTCTTATGTTGGACAGTTCATTTAGAATTGTATCTTTTTGTTGATTAAGATTCTTTGTATTTTTGCCAATGGTTGCGCTTCCCTTTAGTTTCATGGTGCCTTTTAATTTTCGATCATTTTCTCCTTCATTTGCTTTTCGGCTTTGAGCTGCTCTGTGACTTTCGTCTTGGATATTGTTTGTTATTTTCTTTTTTTGCTTTTTTAAATCCTCAAGTTTGTGCAGAATTTTTTGATTTTCTTGTCTTTTATAGATTTGATAGGATTCATAATTTCCTTTAAAAGTTGTGATTTTGTTTTCTTCAAGCGACCAGATTGTTTCAGAAAATTGATTTAAAAGATCCACGTCATGAGAAACAATAAGAGCAGCCCCTTTCCAATTCAGCAGAAAATCTATCAATATTTTTCTATTTATTTGATCAAGGTGATTGGTTGGTTCATCGAGCAGAAGGATCTCTGGTTTTTTGGATAAAAGACGCACAAGATTTAATTGCATCCGTTGTCCGCCACTTAAATGAGATACAGTCTTGTCTTTAAAGCCCAGTAAATTAAATTGATCCAAAAGGGAATCGATAAGGGAGGGGGCTGAAAAACCATCTTGTGTGATAAGACGATCAAGCAGTTGTTCATAAATAACTTCATTTTCTTGCATAAAAGAAGATGTGATTTCTTCAAGTTTTTTCAGGTCATCTAAAACATCTTGAATGTGTTCACTGGCAGCCTCAAAAACACTTTTATTCTCTTCAATGACTTTGTTTTGGGGCAAATACCCAATGGAAAGGTTCGGAACTTTTAGGACAGTTCCATCACTTGGCTCAAGTTTATTTAGCAAGAGCTTAAGCAAAGTTGATTTACCGCTGCCATTAGGTCCAATGATGCCAATTCGTTCGCTTTTGTGAACGCGGGTGTTGAATTCTTTAAAGCAAGTTTTTAGAGGTGTGGAATACCCAAGATTAATGAGTTCTAAAAGAAGGATTGGTGACATAAGATTTCTCGTTTAAGGGAAAGGCGGTTTTTGAAAAACCTAAAATCTTATACCTGCGGAGGCGGAAGATTTTGCCCTTAGTTCATATAGGGCTAACGAGAAATTTTATCCATGTGGATTAAATCCTTAATTAATTGTTCATTTCATTATATAGGTGAAATTGTGATTCAAATCAAGAGGCCTGGATATCTAGATTAAATAAAACCCTCGTGCTACAGTACTTCCATAGTTTTTTTAATAAGCTCTTATCTGATGAGTTCCGTTTTGCCAACATTACAGCTTGAAAATATAACCCGTACATTTCAGCAGGCTGAAGAAGATGTTCATGTCTTAAAAGGGGTTAGCTTGAAAATTGAACCTGGAGAGATTGTCGCACTGGTAGGTTCTAGCGGCGCCGGTAAAACAACACTTTTACAGATCGCAGGATTGCTTGAATCTCCGACCTCTGGAAAAATCAGTATGGCGGGGCAGGCTTGTGAGTCCCTTGATGATCAGGCGCGTACTCTTCTTAGGCAAAAATATACCGGATTTGTTTATCAGTTTCACCATCTTCTTCCTGAGTTTTCGGCCTTAGAAAATGTGATGCTTCCGCAACTAATTGCAGGAGTCAAAAGGGCATTAGCTTATCAAAAGGCAGAGGAGATCTTGAACCGTATGGGACTTTCCCATCGCCTTTCTCATCGGCCAAAGAAATTATCAGGCGGAGAGCAGCAGCGCGTTGCTATCGCAAGAGCGCTTGTGAATAAGCCAAGAATTTTGCTTGCTGACGAGCCTACGGGGAATTTGGATGATGAAACGGCTCAAAAAGTATTTGAGGAGATGATGAGTCTGGTCAGGCAAACAAAGCTATCAGCATTGATTGCAACTCATAATCTTGAGTTAGCTAAAAAAATGGATAAGGTTGTCAAGCTACATAGTGGGTATTTATCTCAAATTTAATTTAAATACAATTGCGTGGGAAATAATTTAGTTGTATGTTAGGGGCTCAGAGAGATCTTTAAAGGAAAGCTGAATGATCGGTCTTGTTATTATTACTCATGGGGAACTTGCAAAATCGTTTGTTCTGTCTTTGGAATTAATAGCCGGTCCTCAGCAAAATATAGAAACGATCTGTATAAAGCCAGACGATGATATGGATCAACAGCGCACCAATATTTTAAAAGCGATTAAGACTGTCGATCAAAATAAGGGAGTCATTCTTTTAACAGATTTATTTGGTGGGACACCGTCAAATTTAGCGCTTTCTATTTTGGGTTTGGAAAATATAGAAGTTATTGGCGGGGTGAATTTGCCAATGTTATTAAAGTTAATAGCTTTGAGGTCTAAATTAACCCTTCAAGAAGCCGTCGAACAGGCGCAAGAGGCAGCACGCAAACATATTCATATAGCCTCTAGTTTATTGGTTAATCAAAACCCTTTAGAAGCTAAGGCTTCATAATTTTCTGAAACGGTTGTTTTTTTATAAAACAGATTGATTTAACTATTTCTAACCCTTTGGGACTTCATGCTAGGCCTTCCGTGAAGCTGATCGAGTGCGTTCGGAAATTTGAAGCAACTGTTTGGATAAGTTATCAAGAACAAGAGTTTCTTATAGATTCCCTCTTAGATTTGCTTTCTTTGTGCATACCCCATGGCGCAACTATCACCCTAAAAGCCGAAGGCAGAGATGCTGATGAGGTTTTGGCAGAATTCACACAGCTTAACACTCTTCAAATCATATAATCCTCTGTCCCGTCTTTTCCCAGTCTTTGACAAAAGTTGCAAGGCCGCTGTCGGTTAAGGGGTGTTTTAAGAGTTGGTGGATAAGTTTAGGGGGAATTGTTGCAACATGGGCTCCAGCTTGGGCTGCTTCAACAATATGTAATGGACTTCGGATAGAAGCCGCTAAAACCTCTGTTTCAAGTTCTGGATAATTGTCATAGATCATGCAAATTTCTTCAATCAACTGCATGCCAACATGACCAATATCATCAAGGCGACCAACAAACGGTGAAATAAATGTTGCGCCAGCTTTGGCGGCAAGTAAAGCTTGGCCGCTTGAGAAGCAAAGAGTCACGTTAACCATCGTTCCTTCATCAGCTAAAGCTCTGCATACTTTTAAACCATCTAGGGTAAGGGGAACTTTGACCGCAACGTTTGACGATATATCAGCCAAAAAGCGTCCTTCTTGGAGCATAGTGTCATAATCTGTTGCGGCAACCTCTGCGCTTACAGGGCCAGAGACAAGCTCGCACATTTCTGCGATAACGTCATTGAATTTGCGCCCACTGGCAGCAATCAGAGAAGGATTAGTCGTGATCCCATCCACAATCCCCATTTCAAGTAAGGGTTTTACTTCTTCAACATTTGCGGTATCTAGGAAAAATTTCATCGTTTCTTCTGTTTAATAGGGTATTGTGATAGATAAATATCACTCTATCGCAGCCAAAAATGCAAGTCCAAGTTTTAGTTCCCACAGGCGTGAATGTTTCTTTCACTTATGAAGCTGAAAAGTCAGTTGCGGTTGGTGAAATTGTCATTGTGCCTTTTCGAAGCAAATCAACTTTGGGTGTGATTTGGTCTGATAAGTCGGCGGATTTTAAAGGGACCGCTAAAACGATTGAGGCAACAACGGGTTTTATTTTGCCAGAGGCTATGATGAAGTTCGTGAATTGGGTTTCTGATTATACAATGACCCAAAAAGGGCTTATTTTAAGGATGGTACTGGCTTTACCTTTTCTCGAATTTAAAAAGTTATTTAAAAAACTTTATGTTCCGCATACAGAAATTTATGAGTTTCCTCACAACATTCAGCTTTCCTATTCTCAAGAAGAGGCCGCTCGTAAACTAAAAGGATCCCTTGGAGAATTTCAGCCTTTTCTTCTTGATGGAATTACAGGTTCTGGAAAGACAGAGGTTTACTTAAGCGCACTAGAAGATGTCTTGAAAAAAGGTGGGCAGGCCCTTGTTCTGTTGCCAGAAATATCCTTGACTTCGCAATGGTTAGAACGATTTGAACGAAGGTTTGGGATAAAGCCACTTCTTTGGCATTCCGATATTCCGATGGCTCAGAAACGCGAAACTTGGCAGCGCCTTATAAAAGGTGAGCCAGTTGCTGTGGTGGGGGCCCGTTCTGCATTATTCTTACCTTTTGCAAAACTTAGTTTTATTGTGGTTGATGAAGAGCATGATTCTTCTTATAAGCAAGAAGAACAGGTTCTTTATAATGCTAGGGATATGGCTGTCGTAAGGGCCCAGCTTTCTAATATTCCGATTGTTCTAGCATCAGCTACACCTTCTTTAGAAACAATTGTGAACGTACAAAAAGGACGTTATCAATTCCTTCATCTTGCAGACCGTTTTGCAGGTGCCGAATTGCCGAATGTTTCGATTGTTGATATGCGTCTGCAATCAAAAGGAGTTTGGCTTGCAGAGCCTTTGTTAAAGGCAATTGAAGAACGTTTATTTAAAAATGAGCAAACTCTTCTTTTCTTAAATAGACGGGGTTACGCACCTTTAACTTTGTGCCGTGCATGTGGTCATCGTTTTATGTGCCCAGGATGTGCGGCTTGGTTAGTTCAACATAAAAATATGAATCAGTTGTGCTGCCATCATTGCGGTTTTTCAAAGCCCTTACCAAACTCTTGTGAGCAATGCGAAGCTGTTGATACTTTGGTTCCCTGCGGGCCTGGGGTTGAACGTATCTATGAAGAGGTTTTGAAAAAGTTTCCAAAAGCCCGGGTTTTAATGGTTACAAGTGATCTTATTTCAACATCAAAGCAAGCCTCTCAGATGATTGAGAAAATCGAAAGCGGCCAAATAGACATCATCATTGGCACGCAAATGCTGGCTAAAGGCCACCATTTCCCAATGTTGACTTTGGTAGGCGCTCTCGACGCTGATTTAGGACTGAATGGGGGGGATTTAAGGTCTGGCGAACGTACTTATCAGTTGCTTCATCAAGTGTCGGGGCGTGCAGGACGCGAGGAAAGAGGAGGGGAGGTCATGCTTCAAACCTATCATCCTGATCATCCTATTATGCAGGCCCTAAAGGATCATGATAGAGAGCGATTTTATGTTTGTGAAACCGAGGAAAGGCAGCTTCATGAAATGCCACCTTTTGGAAGATTAGCTGCTGTGATTTTGTCTGGTTTAAACGCAGATCAAGTCGAAACAGCCGCTCATAAACTAGCACGTTTTATTCCTCCGCATTCTCAAATTACAGTGCTTGGGCCTGTACCGGCGCCACTTGCACGTCTTCGTGGGCGATATCGTTGGCGGTTTTTGGTCAAAGCCGATCGTCCTATACGTTTGCAGCCATTTCTACAAAATTGGCTTCAAAAAGCGACCCTTCCTCAAACGATTCGTGTCGCAATCGATATCGATCCACAAAGTTTTATGTAGCGAATATTTGCTATTAACCATTTCTTAATAAATTTTTGGTATATTTCTAATTATAGGGTTAACAAAGCCCAAAAGAGGCTCAGTTATGACCCAAATTATCTCCAAAATTTTTAGTGTTCTTGCGATTGTTTCTGGTCCATTCATTGCTGCCTATGCAGGTGCACAACTTTTGGATGGTCTCTAACTAACCTCTTTTTGTTTTATTCTCTTTCTTAATTGGTTTACTTTCTTTTTTTACTGCTTTGCCTAAAACCTCATCGCGGTAATCTTCTAAGGAGCCTTCGTAGGGCTTAATAGTATTGTTCGCAACCAGCCATAAACGATCTGCAGTGTGACTCAAAAGATGCCAATCGTGCGCAATCAAAATAACAGCACCTTCAAAATTGTTAATCGACATCATTAAAGATTCCCGCATTTCCATGTCCAAATGGTTCGTCGGCTCGTCCAAAATGATTATGTGGGGTTTATGAACAGTCATTAAAGCAAAAACAAGACGAGCCTTTTCGCCGCCCGATAAGTTTTTTGCTATAACATTAGCTTTATCTCTTTGAAAACCAAACCGCCCAAGCTGAGCTCTTATTTGTGTTTCATTTGCATTAGGAATGGCTTGTTGCATATGTTGATAGGCTGTTTCATCTCCATGAAGGTCTTCCAGTTGGTGTTGATGAAAATAAGCAACCCGTAGTTTGGGATGAAATGTTGAAATGCCACTTTGTGGTTTAAGTCGTTTGGCAAGAAATTTGGCAAACGTTGATTTTCCATTGCCATTTGCCCCCAATAAGGCAATGCGATCCTCAGGGGCAATGTTTCCACTTAGATTTTTTAAAACCACCTTGTCATCATACCCTAAACTTATTTTTTCATAATGGATAAGGGGCGGAGAAAGCTTTTCAGTTTCAGGAAAATCCAACTTAATCGTTGGGTCTTCAATTGCAAGGTTAATGGGAACAAGTTTGGCAATCGCTTTTAGTTTACTTTGTGCTTGGACGGCTTTTGAAGCCTTTGCACCAAAACGGGTTACGAATTTCATCATATGATCTTTTTGGGCCGCAACCTTAGCGTTGTAAGCCTCAGCAAAAGCTTTTTGTTCGTAATAAGTCTTTATGTAAAAATCATAGTTTCCCGTGTAACGGGTTACCTTTCCTTGTTGCAGGTGAAAGATATTATCAACGCATTCATTCATCAATTCACGGTCATGGCTGATAATCAACAGGCTATTGGGGTAACTTTTTAAAAACTCTTTTAGCCAAAGGGTTGCTTCCAAATCAAGGTGGTTTGTAGGCTCATCAAGCATTAAAAGATCCGGTTTCTGAAACAGAGCGGCAGCCAAAGCTACCCTCATTCTATATCCACCAGAGAAAGAAGAAAGAGCCGTATTTTGTTGTTCGTCTGAAAACCCAAGCCCTTTTAAAACAGTACTTGCCCTGGCCTCTGCGGTATAGGCATCAATCTGGATTAACCTATCGTAGACATCTGCAAGTTCGTGAGGGTTCTCACAAGTTTCAGCTTTTTCTAAAAGCTCAAAGCGTTCCTTGTCCGAAGCAAGTAAAAACTCTAGCGGTGTCTGACTGCCACCAGGAACTTCTTGCGCTACGGTGATAATTTTTTGCCCTTTAGAAATCTCAATAGACCCGCTATCAACTTGTGATTGACCTAAAATAAGACGGAATAGACTTGATTTCCCGCAACCATTCCTGCCAACAAGACCGGCACGCTGCCCATCGGGTAATTGAAAACGGATATTGTCTAATAAAATGCGTCCACCAATACGATAAGTGACGTCTTGAACAATTAACATGATTTACTCATTTTTTAAAATATTTCCCCAAATTAGCCAAAGCTTCTTTTAAAGGGTCATAAGATATTTCTTTAAAGTCTTCCAAGGGCAACGCTTCAAGGATTCGATCATTTTCACTTCTTTTAGGATTCTTTTTCTGAACTAAAGTTGATTTATGAAAAATACGCAGCTTCGTGATTGCTTGATAGCCATAATATTGGTTAACCTTTTGTAAAATCAAGGGCTCTTGATAGGTTAATACTGAAGCCATAGAGCTTGTGGTTTGAACATGAAGACAACCTTCAGTGGTTTTGCCAAATGGAAATACAACTTTTATGGCCCCACATAGGTTAGCAAAATCATTACCTACAATTTTTGACCAATCAAGAATAACGCTAGCATTAACAAACCCTTGTCTTTTACAAATAGGTTCCAGTATAGGAGTAATGCAATTCCTGAGGGCTTTTGCACCTTTATAGCCTTTATTCTTCGAATCTGGTATAAATTTTAACAAATTATTTTCATCAATAAAGTAATGAATACTTGTTTCAATGTGAGTTAAAGAACATATGCCTGTCAATCTCTTTCCAAAGGTTTTAAAGGACATACGTTTGAATGTTCTGAAATGGTATGACACTCATCAAAGAATACTTCCTTGGAGGGCGGAGAAGGGGCAAGCGCCAAACCCTTATTACGTTTATCTCAGCGAAATTATGTTGCAGCAAACAACCGTTGCAACGGTTACGGATTATTTTGAGAGATTTATAACAAAATGGCCGACCCTAGAAGCATTGGCAGAAGCTAGTCTTGACGAGGTTTTAGTGCAGTGGCAAGGCCTTGGGTATTACAGTAGGGCTCGTAATTTGCACGCCGCAGCTAAAATACTGGCCAAACTTTCAAAGATTCCTTCAGATCCAAAAATTCTTAAAGAATTGCCAGGAATTGGAGACTACACGGCCGCGGCAATTGCATCTATTGCTTTTGATTATCCGATTATTCCCATTGATGGTAATATCATGCGTGTCTTTGCGCGTTTGTTTGCAATTCCATACCCACTTCCTTTTTTGAAAAAAGAAGTTTTTCTTTATACTTCGCATATGGCCGATGGAGTGTATCCAGGAGATTTTGCTCAAGCTTTAATGGATTTAGGTGCAATGATTTGCCGCCCTTTAAATCCTAAATGTGCAGAATGTCCTTTAACAACAAAGTGCCAAGCATATAATGAAGGGAAAGTTAGTGAATTTCCTGTTTTAAAGATAAAGCCTGAAAAACCCACACGGTATGGAATTGCATACATTCTTCTTTGTGAGGGAAAAATCCTTTTAGAAAAACGCCCGTTAAAAGGCCTTTTGGGGGGAATGATGGGTGTTCCAACAACACCTTGGGGTAATGAAGCTTTGAATCCAGAAGATTTTTTTAAATTTGAGAAAAATTTAGAGTGGTACGAGGTGTCCAAACAGGTTAAGCATACATTTACACATTTCCATTTGCATTTAACGGTTAAGGTTGGGGCTATATATAATACAAATACAGTTATTTTCAAAAGCGATGGGTATGGCCAAAAGATTTTTGATGGCCATTGGGTTACCCTTGATAACCTTGAAAATGTGGCTTTGCCAACTGTAATGAAGAAAGTGATTAAACAAATTCCAGATGAAATCTTTAAAAAAGATTCAAAACAAATCTAGCTTTCACTATTTGTTAACAGGATTGATGTTTTAATAATTTATAAAGATCCTTAGTAGAAATAGATTTTGATTTTAAAGTTATGACGCAGGAATCGACACAGATAATGAAACAATTACAAAAAACATGTCTGTTTACTTTTACACTGCTCGGATTAGTTTTCGGGGAGCAAGGCCTTGCTGAGACTGTAACTGCTGTCCCGACTCCTCCTCCTGTCATTACGATTCCGAAAATACCATCAATGACACCTGTGGTAGAAACACAAATTTCTACAACTCAAGCTCTATCGACTGAAAAATCAGTTCCAGATACTACGCTAGCGGTTGTTGAATCAGCTCTCCCTGAACCTACAGTTGCACAAACAGAGCCTGCTAAAACAGCAGTTACTGAATCTACATCTGCGGTTGTTCCAACATCTATAAGTCCAGAAAGTGCACAAAAAGAACAGCAACTGAAGGATGAGGACGAAGATGAGGCAGGTTCCTTAGAAGAGCAATCTGTAATTTCTGAAGATGAAGATAACGATCCAAAACCAACGACCGTTGATATGAGGGTAGTCCTGTCTCAAAAAGAGAAACTTGAAAATATATTGAAAGAATATGAATCTTTAGCAGATAAATCAGGAAGGCCTCCGCAGTGGACTTGCATTAATCACTCTTTTCGACTAAAAGACCAGGATCCGGTTTTAGTTACAGCTAAAAAGCAACTTCATTTATTGGGATTTTTTGCGGCTTCTAAAAAAGGAGCAGATCTGAAATTTACCTCTACCTTTAGTAAGAAATTGGAAGCGGCTGTAAAACAGTTTCAAAAAAGACATTTTCTTGAGCCTGATGGAATTATTGGCAGAAAAACTTGCATTGCCTTAAACATGACTCCTGAAGAGAGAATCAAAAAAATCAAACTTAACCTTGAACGTTGGAGGGAATTAGAGAGTTCTCTTCAGGGCAAATATGTTTTGGTTAATATTCCGACATATAAGCTTTATGCCATGGAAGATCGGAAAATTGATTTAACGCAGCCTGTGATTGTGGGTATGAAAAGCAGAGAGACTCCGATTTTTACCTCTAACATGAATAGCGTGGTTCTGAATCCCGCTTGGGGCGTTCCTGTTAGTATTTTTATTAAGGATAAATTACGTAAAGTCTTACAGGATCCAAAATATCTGTCAAAATCTGGTTTTACTGTAACAGACCAAGATGGTGAGACAGTTACCGATTCATCTGTGGATTGGAGTCATGTTTCTCTTCATCATTTTCCTTATACGGTACGTCAGTTGCCCGGAAAAAATAACGCGTTGGGGGCTATAAAGTTTAACTTGGATAATAAGGAAGCAATCTATTTGCATGGCACGCCTCAGAAAAATCTATTTCATAAGGTTGCAAGGCCATTTTCATCAGGTTGCGTCAGGCTAGAATCTCCTCAAAAACTGGCAACTTGGGCTTTGAAAGGGACGCAGTATGATAATCCGCAGAAGTTACAAGAAAAAATTAATGCCGGGGATACGTCTGCGATACTTCTTAAAAAACCTATCCCTGTTTATTTTACCTATATAACAGTATGGGTCGATGGGAAAGAGCAGGTTCTTTTTAGCGATGATCCTTATAATTTAGATAAAAAAGACTATGCTCGTTTCAACCTATAGTCCGGGATTCAAATGCTCAGAATACAGTTCCATTGCTCTGTTTTCAAAAGCAAGAAGAGTTCTTTTTAAGGCTTCATTAAAAAAGCTTTCCATGAAATTTTGCAATAACTGATTTTTAAATGAAAAATCAATTAAAAAATCAACCTCCGTTTCTTGTTCATTTAGAGCCTTGAATGTCCATTGGTTATCCAGATGCTGAAATGGGCCTGATAAATACTCGATTTCTATTTTTTCAAAAGGTGTAAGATGCACTCTTGATGTATACGAAGTTTGTACAAAAGCGTTATATCCAACGGTTAATTTTGCATCAAAATGTTGTGCCTGCCGGTTTGAGATAAGAGATCCTTTTACCCAAGGCAGGAATTGCGGGTAATTTTTTACATCCTCAACGATTGCATACAAAAGTTCAGAAGGATAAGTTAACTTTCTTTTCTCAAAATGTCTTGGCACTATTTAAAAAGCCTTATTTAAGCTTTTTACGCGCGCAGCTTTTAACTTTTCAAAATCTCTTCCGGCATGATATGAGGAACGTGTTAAAGGAGAGGCTGATACCATTAAAAAACCTTTACCTCTAGCCATGGCCTCATAATCTTGAAATTCAGAGGGCGTAATAAAGGACATAACAGGATGATGCTTAGGGGTGGGCTGTAGATATTGACCAATGGTTATAAAATCAACATTGGCTGCCCTTAGATCGTCCATAACTTGGTAAACTTCTGTTTTGCTTTCTCCAAGGCCCACCATAATTCCGGATTTTGTAAACAGGGAAGGGTTGATTTTTTTTACAGTATCAAGAAGGCGAAGCGAATGAAAATAACGAGCTCCGGGACGAACCGTTGAATATAAGCGTGGAACTGTCTCAAGGTTGTGGTTGTACACGTCGGGCCTGGCGTGCACTACCGTTTCAATGGCATTTTCTTTTCTTAAGAAATCAGGGGTTAGGACTTCAATTGTTGTTGAAGGGGCTCTTTTTCGAATTTCCTTGATAACTTCTGAGAAATGAGCAGCCCCCCCATCATCCAAATCATCTCTGTCAACAGAAGTTACAACCACATGAGAAAGATTCATTTGCGCAACAGCTTCCGCAACTCGTTGTGGTTCATGGGGATCTAAAAGATTTGGTTTTCCAGTCTTTATATTGCAAAAAGCGCAAGCCCTCGTGCAGGTGTCGCCCAGAATCATAACCGTTGCATGTTTTTTTGACCAACATTCACCAATATTCGGACAAGCTGCTTCTTCACAAACTGTGTTCAACTTTAAAGAATGCATGAGTTTTGCAGTTTCTTTGTATTCTTTAGAAACAGGAGCCTTGACGCGTATCCATTCAGGCTTACGAGATAAAGCTGTTTTTTCCACTGTTTGCAAAACTGAAAGCCCATCTTTGTTTAAATTGATACGTTTAGTGTTATCATAAAAACAGGCTAACGTGAACCATCTTGCGGTAAAAATCCAATAATAAATTAGGGACAAAATAAATTAAATTTTTAATTAAATTTAATGGGGAAGGTGGAAAGTTATGCACAGGTGCTAAAAAGAAGAGAAATGTTTTCTTAAAATTTTTTTAAAGTCCTTGGTTTTGTTCGTCTATGTAAATAATGTTTAAAAAACAAATACTTATTTTTTGAGCTTAAAGCTTGAGCACAGACTGGAAACATGAGGCTTTGCTTGGTATTTTCAAAGTAGCCCACAAAATGTCCACAAGGTTATCCACAGATTTCGTGGATAAAAATTAACTGTTTGTTAATGAATTGTTTTAACGAGGATGAATAAGGCAAAATCACGTTGCAATGACATATTCAGCTGAAGTTATTGCTTTTAAAATCACATCATTCTGTGCTTTTAGTAAAGAATGTTCCGTTAAACTTGGTCTACCTTTAAAATGTCAGATAGCGAGATCCCTTTTAATTTATCAGAAACCCTTGAAAGAGGGGTCGAGATTTTACGGAATTTTGTTAAAACTTTGCCTTCTTCACCTGGCGTTTATCGCATGCTGGGTCAAAAACAAGAGGTTCTTTATGTTGGGAAAGCAAAAAACTTAAAAAAAAGGGTGGTTTCTTATTGTCATATACAAAAACTACCAAACCGTCTACAGCGGATGGTTGCTGGGCTTAGTAGCCTTGAAATTGTTATTACCCATACTGAAATCGAAGCTCTGCTTCTTGAAAGTAATTTGATCAAAAAACTACAGCCTCGCTATAACGTACTTTTGAAAGATGACAAGTCTTTCCCTTATATACTTTTAACCAAAGATCATTCTTATTCTCGTATCGTTAAACATCGAGGTCCTCAAACCATAAAAGGATCTTATTATGGGCCGTTTGCATCTATTGTTGCTGTTGATGAAACTGTTTTGACTTTGCAAAAAATATTTCAGATACGTAATTGTAATGATAACTATTTTGCAAACCGAACGCGTCCTTGTCTGCAATACCATATCAAACGCTGCACGGCTCCGTGCGTTGGGAAAATCTCGGGAACAGAATATAAGGATGCTGTAAATCAGGCTGAGGACTTTTTGCTTGGCAAAGCAGGTTTGGTGCAACAGCAATTGGCTGAAAAGATGACCGAGGCTAGTGAGGCTTTGGAGTTCGAGAAAGCAGCAAGTTACCGAGATCGAATTCATCTTTTAACCCAAATTCAATCCCGTCAAAGAATTAATATAAGCGGCATGAAAGATGCAGATGTGATTGCTCTTGCTCAATTAGGCGGAAAAACGTGCGTGCAGATTTTCTTTTTCAGATATGGGCGCAATTTTGGGACAGAGTCCTTTATGCTAGCGCATACTTCTGAAGAAACGCCAGAGGTCGGTATGGCTGCTTTTCTGACTCAATTTTACGAAGAGAGAGTTCCGGCACCTGTTGTCCTGATGAACTATAGGCCAGAAGAAATGAACCTAATTAAAGATGCATTTAAAGGAAAACATAAACAAACTACTGCATGGGAAGTTCCTAAACTTGGGCTCAAAAAAGAACTGATTGATCATGCTTTTGCAAATGCCAAAGCGAGTCTTGAAAGAAAGCAGACCGAGTCTGCGTCTGTTGCAAAAATTTTTAATCAGATTACAGAAATTTTTGAGCTATCCAAAGTCCCTGAAAGAATAGAGATTTATGATAATAGCCATATCCAGGGTAAGGACGCCTACGGGGTTATGGTGGTTGCAAATCAGCAAGGGTTTGATAAAAAGTCTTATCGGAAATTTTCTATTAAGACGTTGGGGGAAAAAGGCGATGATTACGGTATGATGCGTGAAGTCATGAACAGACGCTTTGCTCACAAAGAAGAATGGGTTCTGCCTGATCTTTTGTTAATTGATGGTGGAGAAGGACAGCTTTCAACAGTTCTTGCGTGCCTTCAGAAAATGGAATTGGAGTTGCCGGTCGTAGCTATTGCTAAAGGACCTGACAGAAATGCTGGAAAAGAAAGATTTTTTATGCCTGGAAAAGACCCTATCTCTTTGCCAGAAAATAGTCCTGTTCTTCATTTTCTGCAAAGATTAAGAGATGAAGCTCATCGCTTTGCAATCGGAACGCACCGCAGCAAAAGGCAAAGGAAAATAGGGCAATCACAATTGGATAGCATTCCCGGAATAGGTGCTCTTCGTAAGAAAAAGCTATTGCAATATTTTGGTTCAGCCCAAGGTGTTGCCCATGCAGGACTTGCTGATTTGCAGCTTGTTGAAGGAATTAATAAGGCAGTAGCTTTAAAAATTTATCAACATTTTCATGAACAATAGCTTTGTGGTTGCCATTTTCTCAAATGATAAATTACTGTTAACAAACACAGCAAATTGCATTACATTGCAAGGAATTAGAAGAATTCTTTATTAAAATGATGCTATCAACAATTCCCAATCTTTTAACGTTAGCACGCATAGGTTTGATCCCGATTATGATGGGCGCTTTTTACACACAAAGTGTGGTGGGGAGATGGGTTGCTGCTCTTGCCTTTATTATTGCTTGTTTTACAGATTTTTTAGATGGTTATGTAGCTAGAATTTGGTCACAAACCACAAAAATTGGTCAGTTCCTAGACCCAGTTGCTGATAAACTTCTTGTGGCTTCTACATTGCTTATGCTGGCGGGATTTGGCAGGATTAGTCGTTTTACTTTGATGCCAGCAATTATTATTCTTTGTCGCGAAATCATGGTTTCTGGTTTGCGGGAGTTTTTAAGTGAATTAAAGGTGAACATGCCAGTAACAACTTTTGCTAAATGGAAAACAGCAATTCAAATGTTAGCAATTAGTCTTTTACTCTTAGGTGATACACCTACTTTCGGAAGCCCCTTTTTGTTGGTAGGCGAAGGGATGCTTTGGGTAGCCGCAGTGATGACTCTGATTAGCGGTTTTGATTATTTTAAAGCAGGTATAAAGCATTTTTAGTAATCAGCACTTTATTGAAAAGTTTTTTAATAACGAATTAGCACTAAGAAATGACTAGATATGCATAAAAAAATGTGATATTCACTCAACCATAAGTTGATATCTGAGCTAAATATAGCTAAGGACTTGAAAAAAACCTCTTAATTTTTTGAAAAAAAACGAGGGATTGTTTATTTTTTTGTTTAAAGAAACGGACAAAATTTTTCATTTAAGAGAAATGTATGTGAGGTAAAGTATGAAGACGCTTATTACGAAACCAAACGTAGTTTCTTTTGATGGACCTGAGTGTTCTGAATTTCGTTCTTCTTCTTTTAACATGGGATTTTGGGATTGGGATTTGCAATCTGGTGAACTCTGTTGCTCTTCGCATATCTACCGATCATTAGGCTATACGGTTGAAGAATTACCAGCTTGGGATCTTAGGTCATGGGTGAACCTGATTCATCCGGATGATCTTGAAAAATTCAATTCTGATTTGGAAAAACATCTCACTGGGCAGATAGAAACCTTAGAGATCCTCTGCCGAAAAAAGCACAAATCGTGTCAATGGTTTTGGTTTCTTATAAAAGGAAAAGTGGTTATCAGGGATGCTAGTGGGCATCCTGTTCGGATGGTTGGTACTCATACTGATGTTAGTAGGCTTAAGCAAACTGAAAAAGAACTAGAGCTTACAGATAATCTTCTGGCTGCGATTAATTATTGTCAATCAGAACAGTTTCAAAAAGATAATTACAACGAAATCTTTGCTCATTTGATAGAGTCAATTGTTAGGCTGACAAATAGCGAATATGGGCTTATTGGTGAAGTTCTTGAGAATGAAGAGAGTCAACCATATGTTAAATCAACTTCTTTCACAGTAGCGAAAAGCAATGAAAATCCAAGAGAATGTGCTGATCAAACAGATAAGTATTTGGATAAAAAAATTTTATGTATGGAAAAGCTCTCAGGGCAAGTGGTTAATTCTAGAAAGACCTTTCTCATCAATGATAGTAATTTGCTAAAAGACACAGATTCATCCGATTTTCAGCATTTAAGAAATTTCATGGGGATTCCGATTAGTGTGAACGGAAAGTTAATAGCCGTAATAGGACTTGCCAATAGAACAGAAGGGTACGATAACGAAGTTCAGAGCTTTTTGCAGCCTCTTATGGCAACTATTGGAAATCTGGTGCAGGTTCAAAATCAGGTGCAGCTTCAACTTGAAACAGAGCAAATCTTGAAGTTTTTTATAGAAAACACGCCGGCCGCAGTGGCTATGTTTGATCGAAACCTAAATTATCTTTTAACAAGTAAAGCATGGCGCAGAGACTATAGCTTAGAAGAGAGAGAAATTATAGGTAAGCATTATTACGAAATTTCTCCTGATATTCCTCTGGAATGGCGAGCTATACATCAACGTTGCTTGCAAGGGAAAGTGGAAAAAATAGATGAAGTTGAGCTTGTGAGAAGAGACGGTACTTCCATGTGGTTAAAATGGGAAGCTCATCCCTGGTACAAATCTAATAAAATGATTGGGGGAATGATTCTTTTTGCAGAGATCATCACTGAACGAAAAAATATAGAAATAAAAATGCAAAAGATGATCGATGGGCTTAAAAGGTCGAACAGTGAACTAGAACGATTTGCTTATATTTGTTCGCATGATATCAAAGAACCATTACGTACCATTTCAAGCTTTATTCATCTTATTTATCGCCATAATGCAGGAAATTTTGATGAGATAACTCAAGAGTATTTCAGTTATGTGCGTAAAGGTGTGGAAAGGATGAGGTTGCTGATTGAAGATATTCTCATTTATTCAAAAGTCGACTCAAACAACCTCCATCATACTATTGTTTCGATTGGTGATCTTATAGAGGAAATAAAAGAAACACTTGCCTCAACAATAGAAGAAAATCATGTCATTATAGAGACAGGTTATTTGCCAGAGATTTATGGAGACTACACTCAACTTACTCAATTGTTTCGAAATTTGATTGAAAATGCGATTAAGTTTCGTTCAGAAAAAACTCCGGTGATTAAAATTGAAGCTACCAGTCTGAATGGATTTTGGTATTTTACTATCAAAGATAATGGGCTGGGAATTTCTGAAGAATATCATCAAAAAGTATTTCAAATGTTTGAGAGATTGCATGGAAAAGAGAAATATGAGGGATCTGGTATTGGATTAGCACTTTGTAAAAAGGTCGTTGAATCTCATGGAGGAAGTGATATTGGCGTTAGATCTCACAAAGAGGGAGGAGCCGAATTTTATTTTACTCTTCCTTCCGGATTAATCAGACATAAACTTATTGCATAAGGAAATAATAATGGAAAATAGGGCTGAAGAAATCAAAGAATTAGACGTGTATGTTGGTAAAAGGTTAAGGGAAAAAAGACAAAAGCTAGGTATGACCTTGGCTTATGTAGCGGAAAGACTCTCCGTATCACACCAACAAATTCAAAAATATGAGCAGGCTCAGAGCCGCATTTCTGCTGGAATGTTATATCATATCGGGCAGCTATATGGTGTGCCGTCCCAGTATTTTTTTGATGGTTTTCAGGCAACTATGCAAAAAAAAGGCGAAAAAGTTAATACTGATATTATTTCCCATAATCTTGAAAAACCTTTGAGTATATTACTGGTCGAAGATGATCCAACCGATGAACTGTTAACGAGAAGAGCTTTAGAGGCAGCCGATCATAAGGTTCATATTTTTTGTGTTCATGATGGTGCACAAGCCATTGAATTTTTAAGATACAAAACTATGAATGTTGACTTTCCAAGACCTGATATAGTGTTGCTGGATTTGAATATCCCTAAAAGAGATGGTCAGACAGTTCTAAAAGAAATAAAAAGAGATAGAGAAATCCAGGATATTCCTGTGATTATATTAACCAATAGTATTAGCGTTCAGGAAATGATTATGGTTTATAAAAATCAAGCCTCTGGCTATATTAGTAAATCATTTGACTATGACGTTTTTCAAAAAAATATGATTGGGCTTGTAGATTACTGGTCTACAGTCGTGGTATTGCCGAACACCGCACAAGAAGCGGCTTGTATTAATCTAAAAGCTGCATCTTAATTGAAGTTTCTTAAAGTTGCTGTTAGACTTACAGAAGTTTTTGATGTGAGTTGAGGTTCTATGCAAGCGTGCGCGGTTATTGATGAAAACAAACAGAAGAAAAAGGGGTGGATCTATTCTCTTTACTACAAAATATTAGAAAGTGCCAATAGCCCAAGAGCGCTTTGGATATTTTGTCTGGTGTCTTTTGCCGAAAGTTCTTTTTTTCCATTACCGCCTGATCTTTTGATGATTCCCATGTTGCTCGCAAATCGCTCTTTGGCTTGGAGATTAGCGTTTTTAGGAGTTCTCACCTCTGTTTTAGGTGGATTTCTTGGTTATGCAATTGGTTATTATTTGTATGGAACGATTGGTGAGTGGATTATCAACACTTATCATTTATCTGATGCGTTTGCTAAATTTCAACATGGATTCGAAGAATGGGGTTTTTGGATTATTGCCTTAAAAGGGCTTACGCCTATCCCTTATAAACTTGTCACGATAGCAAGCGGAGTTGCACGCTTTGATCTCGTTTCTTTTACAATAGCGTCTATCCTTGCTAGAGCATTTCGGTTTTATCTTTTGGCCGCATTACTATGGTGGTTTGGGCCTTGGGCAAAAGAGTTTATTGAGAAATATCTAACCTTGTTTTTGATAAGTTCGCTTGCCATAATAATCGCAGGGTTTGTTATTTTTAAGCTTGTGAGTTGATGCTACTTTCTCAAAAAACTATTAGGCTTCTGATTGTTTTCTTTTTTCTAATTTCTCTCTGTTTTTCTTTAGGAGCAGAGCATGTATTTAACATAAAACCTTGCATCCTCTGCCTTTATTTGCGATATATCTACGTTGTTATTTTAATCGCTGCAGGGATTTTCTATTTTTATCCAAAGCGTTTCATTTTTCTTATTAAATTAGTTTTGATTTTGGCAGCAATTAGTCTCAGTGCTTATCATCTTGGAGTCGAGCAACATTGGTGGGAAAGCCCCTCGGTATGCTCTGGAGGGACTGTAAATTCAACGCAATTACAAGGGTTAACGAACGATGAAAAGGCGCAGCGTTTGTTAGAGCATTTTCAAGGAAAGCCGCCGACTCAATGTAATCAAGTAAACTGGCGAATTATTGGGGTTTCTGTTACAATTTGGAACACAATTTTATTGATATTCCTTTTTATTGGTATTGGCGTTTTATGGAACAGACAAAAAATATCCACAGAATAATCTGCGTTAATCAAGCCGGCGAATATGGAGCAACTCGGATTTATCAGGGGCAGCTTGCTGTATTGAAAAAAGATAAAAATATAAAGAAAATGGCTGACCAAGAAGCGGAGCATTTAAAACAATTTAATCAACTGCTAATCGAGAACAAAGTTCGTCCAACTCTTTTGCAGCCAATCTGGCATATTGGCGGTTATGCGCTTGGTGTGGTAACTGCCTTGTTGGGCGAGAAAACAGCTCATGCTTGCACGATTGCTGTTGAAACAGTGATTGATGAGCATTACAAAAGCCAACTGTGTGAATTAGATACATGGGATGGACATGAAGATTTAAAGAAAATCATCCATCATTGCCATGAAGAAGAGCTTGAACATAAAGCTTTTGCAATCGATGAGGGTGGCACCAATGCTCCTGGGTTTCCTATTTTAAATAGCGCTATTCAAGCAATCTCTAAAGCTGCTATTTGGCTGTCTTCACGAATCTAAGAATGTCCGCATCATAACACTAACAAAAAAGCCATCTGTTTGGTGAAGGAAAGTGCTTAATTGTAACATGTCTTCTTGAGTGGGGCAGGACGAGCTAATCGTTTCTTTCCATATCGTTCCTATTGGGACTAACTCGAAATCGGGGTTATTGTTTAAAAAGTTTTTTATTTGCTGATGGTTTTCTATTTGTAAAAGGGAGCAGGTTGCGTAAATTAACAGACCCTTTGGTTTCACGAATTTTGATGCTTTATTTAAAATTTCTTGTTGCTTTTGAACCAGTTCAAGAAGATCTTGCTCAGTAAATTTCATTTTCAAATCAGGGTTTCTGCGCCACGTTCCCGTTCCAGAGCAAGGCGCATCTACCAATACTCGGTCAAAGCGTATTTCTTGCCGTTTAAACCAGCTTTTATCTGTTACTAGGCGGCATTCGTAATTATGAACACCTGCTCTTTTAAGACGTTCTTGAGCGCGCTTTAACCGCCATTCTAAAATATCAGATAAAACCAGACGCCCTTTGTTTTGCATGCATCCAGCAATGGCAAGGCTTTTCCCGCCAGCGCCAGCGCAATAATCTAGGACGGACATACCGGGTTCAGCTTTGCATAATAAGGCAATTACTTGAGACCCTTCATCTTGAACTTCGATGCTGCCATCTTTCCATAACGGATAATCAGGAAGAGGACGTCTTTTTTCAAGGCGTATTCCAATGGGACTGAAAGGAGTTGGTTTTGCCTCAATTTCATCCCTTTCAAGCTGCTTTAAAACAGCTGTTGTTGTGTTTTTTAATACATTTACCCTGAGATCAAAGGGTGCTTGTTGATTAAGGGCTAAAAGCTCATCCTTAAAAGTGTTTGGAAATGATTCTTTTAAATACGGAATGATATCTTCTGGCACATTGTATGCTGCCCAAATGGGAACTGATTCTTCAGGTTTTAAGGTATTTAAAATTTTGATTTCAGCGGAGGTTAAAGGACTGGGGCAAAATATTTCATTTACGAAAAGAGATTCAAGGGATATTAATGACTTTTTTTCAATAGCCTTTAAGTAAACAATAACCAGAAGCCTTGCAGAATCTGTTTTGTGAAACCAATTAAGCTTAAAATAATTCCGAAGAACAGAGTAAGTTAGTTCGGCAATTGCGCGCCTATCGCCGCCCCCAATAAAGCGACGTTCTCTAAAAAAAGATACCATGATTTTATCGGCAGGAACTTCTGGAGATCCTAAAATAATATCAAGGAGATCAATTGTGGATTGGATACGAGCAGAAATTTTCATGGAAATTATAAAGGATTCTTTGGGTCACCAGAAACAGGGTCTTGGTGAATAATGACCTCTGCTTTTGGATAAATTTTGTTAATTTCAAGAGCGACTTCATCTGCAATCATATGAGCCTGGTGAAGACTGATGTCTTTATCAAGATCCAAATGCATTTGTATAAACTCATTTTGCCCTGAGCTTCGCGTTCTAAGATCGTGGATCCCAAGTACTTTGTGGTGACTTTGGGCGATTTTAGTAATGCTTTCAATAATTTCTCTCGGTAATTCACGATCCATCAGAATATCAAAGGATTTTTTTGCAATACTCCATGTAGAATGAAGAAGATAAATGCTGATTAATGCACTAACTCCAGTATCAAAATAAGAAATATTAAAATAACTGGAGAGATAAAAGCATAAAAGAACACCTGTATTGCTTAAAAGATCCGTTTGATAATGAAGAGAATCCGAAGAAACAGCCAAGGACTTGGTGCGTTTAATAACATAACGTTGCCCCAGTATCAGGAAAAAAGTCAACACTGTAGCACAAATCATCACAATGACTGCAAGATGGCTGAAAATAAGTGGCTCAGGCTTATAAAAACGTTCGATTATTTCTTTTAAGAGCCATGTTGCAGAAATAGCGATAAAAATCGATTGCCCTAAGCTTGCAAGGGCTTCTGCTTTTCCATGACCAAATCGATGTTCATCATCGGCTGGTCTTAATGCATGATAAATGGCGATAAAGTTAAGCAACGACGCAAAGGTATCTAATAAGGAGTCAATAAGAGAAGCCTTGATACTTAAAGAGCCGGTCAGATACCATGCATAAGCTTTTCCAGCAACTAAGATTGATGCAACGGCAATTGCGCTATAGGTAGCTAATTTTACAAGATTTGCGTCAGATACTTTTTGCATTTTTAAAACTGTAAAGAATCATTTGTGGACATAGTAGTGTTTTTAGGAGAGCGCTACAATAAGCTTGCATAAGCAAGCAGGATTGAAATTCATCTTTTCTTCAAAATTAACTGATTCTTAAGATTTTTCCTCTAACTTATAGTTACAGAGATAATTATTAAATTCACAAAAGAATATATTTTTACCGTATTTGTGGCGCGTAATTTAGGGAGAGAGAGATGCAAAAAAAGAAAGTAGCCTTGGCATTACAAGGTGGTGGCGCACATGGAGCCTTTGCTTGGGGTGTAGCTGATAGACTTTTAGAAGACGGCCGTTTTGACATCGAGGGTGTTTCTGGAACCAGTGCCGGCGGTATGAATGCAGCGTCAATCATTCAAGGGTTGATAAAAGGAGGGACAGAAGGGGCAAGGGCAACTTTAAAAGATTACTGGAGATCAATGAGTGAATTGTCAAAAAAGATCTCTCCTTATTCATTGAATCCCATAGATAAAGCTAATAAATACTACAACTTAGATCATTCCCTTGGGTTTTTAATGATGGGAAAACTGCAAGAGCATTTTTCACCTTATGATTTAAATCCTTCTAACAAGAATCCTTTTGGCGATTTCGTAAAAGGTTTCTTTGATTTCGCAACGATTCGTGAAAGCACAGAACGAAGAATATTTTTGGGGACAACCCATGTGAAATCCGGGAAAATTAAAATATTTACAAACAAGGATATTTGCTCAGATGTTCTGATGGCATCAGCTTGTTTGCCGTTTATGTTTCAGGCTGTTCAAGTGGATGGCGAATATTACTGGGATGGTGGATTTATCGCTAACCCTGCTATTTTCCCGCTTATTAGCGAATGCAGTACTTCTGACATCATTGTTGTTCAGTTAACAAAGACCTATCGTGAAGAACTACCAAAGACAAAAGCTGACATTGTGGATCGTTTAAAAGAAATTACTTACAACGGCTGTCTGGTGCGTGAAATGCGCGCGATTTATTTTATCACAAAGCTTATTGATGACGGTAAAATCAAAGAAGGCACTATGAAGCGTATGAATATGCATATGATTAAAAACGAAGATTCTTTCAAAAATCTCAATCTTAGCAGTGCTTTGAATACAGATTGGGACTTTTTGATGATGCTTCATAATGAAGGGCGCAAAGCTGCTGACAGGTGGATCAACGATCACTATGATGATGTTGGATCAAAAACGCATAAGCTTGATGATGGCCTGTTTAAAGATTTCGTTTCTTAAAGCATAACTTTTCAATTAATATAGGCTTCAGTTTTAAGCTGAGGCCTATTTTTTTTAGCCTTGAAGCAATGGATAAGGAGCTCCTTATGTTTGAAATTATAGCGGGTATTATTGTCGTTGTTGCTGTCTTTTTTGTGTTTCGGTCCGTTAGAGTCGTTCCACAAGGCTATGAATTTACAGTTGAAAGATTTGGTCGTTATATACAAACACTTCGTCCTGGCCTTCATATCATTATTCCTCTTATTGATCGCATTGGTGCAAAAGTGATTATGATGGAGCTGGTTTTAGATGTTCCATCACAAGATGTGATTACAAAAGATAACGCGGCTGTAACCGTTGACGGTGTCATTTTTTATCAAATTTTGGATGCAGCAAAATCAGCCACAAGATGTGATTACAAAAGATAACGCGGCTGTAACCGTTGACGGTGTCATTTTTTATCAAATTTTGGATGCAGCAAAATCAGCTTATGAAGTGGCGAATTTGAAAAGTGCAATTATGAATTTAACCATGACGAACATTCGTACAGTCATGGGGTCTATGGATCTGGATGAATTGTTGTCCCATAGAGAAACGATTAACGCCCGTCTTTTGGCTGTGGTTGATGATGCCACCAGTCCCTGGGGAACGAAGGTTACGCGTATTGAAATTAAGGACATTAAGCCGCCTCGTGATCTAGTAGATTCTATGGCACGTCAAATGAAGGCTGAGCGCGAAAAGCGTGCTTTGATATTAGAAGCCGAAGGAGAGAGACAGGCCCAAATTTTAAAGGCCGAGGGTATTCAGCAATCAATGATTTTAGAGGCTGAGGGTCGCCGTGAATCCGCTATAAGAGACGCTGAAGCCAGAGAAAGATTGGCGCAAGCTGAAGCCACTGCTACTAAAAATGTCTCAGAGGCTATCGCAAATGGCAGCGCGCAAGCCTTGAATTATTTTATTGCACAAAAATATGTTGAGGCGATAAAAGAATTAGCCCAAGCGCCAAATCAAAAATTTGTATTAATGCCTCTTGAATCAAGCAGTTTAATCGGCAGCATTGCAGGAATTGCTGAGCTTGCTAAAGATGCATTTATAGATGAACCTTCAGGCCCTAAACCAAGGAGTGCAAGAGGGGAGAGGTAATTATGGATATCTTTATGACAATTACAGGATGGCATTGGTTTGGCTTTGCTTTGATCTTGTTTGGGTTAGAACTTTTTGCCCCGGCTGCTTTTTTCTTATGGCTTGGAGTTGCAGCTTTGTTTGTTGCAATCACTACCTTTGCGCTTATTCTTTTGGTTCCATTGCAATTTGTTTTGTTTGCAATCCTTTCCCTTGTGGTTATGTGGGGAGGTCGTCGTTTTTATAATCAGGCAAGTGGCTGCCAAAAATCGAACCACTTAAACCAACGGGGATTGGAAATGGTTGGTTTGGTTTTAACCTTGGAACGGCCCATTATAAATGGCCAATCGAGAATCACGATAGGTGATAGTACCTGGAAAATTTTAGGAGCTGATGCTGCTACCGGGACCGAGGTTAAGGTAACCGCGGTACGTGGGAATGCTTTGGTTGTTGAGGCATTGTCACACCCTTTAGAATAACCGTTTCTTGATTTCTGATCCAAACACTGCTTATATGACGGTACTTGGATTGCAAAAAGGAAGATCAAGGTGAGTGATATTTTAGAATCTTTAAGCTTTGAACAAGCGATGGCTGAATTGGAAACTTTGGTAAAGCGTCTGGAAGAAGGCCGTTTACCCCTTGAAGAGGCAATTAGTGCCTTTGAGCGTGGAGCTCTTCTTAAAAAGCATTGTGAGCAAAAGCTGCTTGCGGCCAAAATGCGCGTTGAACAAATAACCGGAATGACTGAAAACGGTGCTAAACTTGAAGCCTTTAACGTCTCGTAAATTTTCTCTTTTTGATGAAGCGACTCATGATGTTTTAGGCAAGGTTGATAAGGCTTTAAAAGCTGTTATAGAAAAGCAATCGGCGTCTGTTCAGTTACAAGAGGCCATGTACTATGCGGCGCTCAATGGCGGTAAGCGTTTCAGGCCTTTGTTAATGATGGGCTCAGCCAGCCTTTTTGATCTTTCTTTTGAAACTTTTCTGCCAATCGCAACGGCCGTTGAACTGATCCATGCTTATTCTCTGGTGCATGACGATTTGCCGGCTATGGATAATGCCGATATCAGGCGAGGCAAACCCAGTTGTTGGCGCCAATATAGTGAAGCAACTGCGATTTTGGTTGGTGATGGCTTATTAACCTTAGCTTTTGAGTTAATAGCATCCTCTTCTTTGAACCCCACTATAGCCCTAGAGCTTGTAACAAAACTTGCGAAAGCAAGCGGCCCTAATGGCATGGTTGGCGGACAAATGCTTGATATTGCTCAAGATCACCATGATGATTTCAGTTCGATTACAACCCTTCAGCGTTTAAAAACAGGTGAACTCATTGCGTTTTGTTGTGAAGCAGGGGCCATTATGGGGGAGCAAGATCCCTTTATTAGAAAGCAACTTAAAGAGGTTGGCTATAAAATTGGACTGATCTACCAAATGGTGGATGATCTGTTGGATAAAAAGGGAGAGGCCCATATTTTAGGCAAGCCTTCTCAGCAAGATGGCGATAAAATCACCCTTGTTGATAAAATGGGCGAGGATCAAACTCTTCAGAAAATTGATGATTTAAAAGAAGAGGCCTTTTCCATCTTAAAGCCTTTTGGTCCAAAAGCAGATATGTTTAAGGAGATTATCAAAAGGTCTATTGAAAGAAAATTTTAAAAGAGAAAATCGTTTCTATAGTATTGATCTCAACTAAATCGCTTTTGGCATGTATTTTTTCCTTTTTCTATAACTTTTTATAATATAAATGTTTAATTTACATTAACTATATTATGTTATAAAAAAAGTAATAAGTTTTTACATATATAAAAGGAGATAAAATCATGAAAATCACCAAGAAAATAATGATGGCTGCCCTGATCACAAGTTTCTTGTCTGGATCTGTTTATGCTGCCTATGATCCGAACGATCAGTCTGCAACTACATTTGTAGACCTTAGGGATATTGGTTTGGTAAGCCGTAATAAATTATCAATCACCCGTCCAGGAATTGACGCTATTCTTGATCCAAGTTTTGATCCTGATCAAGGTTGTAATGAAAATGCTAAAAACACAAAAGCGTTTTTGTCTGGCGTTGTTCATGGAACAATTGATAGGTTTGCAGGCGCTGATGAACCTTCAAAGAGAGCAGCATTCTTAACCGCTTTGGATCATGTTCTTGCTACAACAAACCCACTTGAACTTGATATCTGGGTTGCTAGATTTAACCCAGCCACACCGATAGCTGGCACTGATGTTGTTAGAGATGCGGTCGAAATCTTCCTTGCTGCAATTAATCCGGTGCCAGTAATGCATGGAACTGTATCAGTATCTGCATCGGAAGTCGCTAATGAGATGATTCATTCAAGATTG
>Ga0214919_10001402_pt1 | contig 39572 bp, 40 predicted proteins | sample LL1503_MetaG_FD_177994 | JGI IMG/M metagenome (GOLD analysis project Ga0214919, IMG submission 177994) | Freshwater microbial communities from Lake Lanier, Atlanta, Georgia, United States - LL-1503 | ecosystem: Environmental > Aquatic > Freshwater > Lake | place: USA: Georgia | collected...
TAAAATCTTTAAGTCGATAAAATCTTTAAGTCGATAAAATCTTTAAGTCGATAAAATCTTTAAGTCGATAAAATCTTTAAGTCGATAAAATCTTTAAGTCGATAAAATCTTTAAGTCGATAAAGTCGAAAGAATTTAGAATTTAGAAAAACCAGTGGGGAAACTTCCGCAGTTTTTTTTATTGTTACCCTATTTAACGAGAATATAGCTGATCTACTTAATGAGGATTATGTTAGATAAATGTATATTAAATAATGTCATCATTCCCAACCTACACCAATGAAAATTCGGTTATTTTCACGATAACTCGAATGAACCCACCCATGCCCGGGCATTTAGGCCTGGTCAAATTATTAATTCTCGAAGCTATACAAAAGAAGGTTGATCATGTATACGTATGTTTATCAAAGACACACGACAAAAACAATCCGATTTTATGTGATATGAAAAAAAAGTTGTTGGGCGACGCAGATGTGGTTGGTGGAATGACCATGATCAACTCCTTGAAAAGAATAATGTCGGATGACCCGGAGAATTCAAGGATAAAGGCAGAAATTGAGCAAATCAAGGTTCATTTAATATGCGTTGCTGAAGATGAATCGTCTCCTTTTATTCCCATTCAAAAGGTTGTTGCCAACAAGATTAGTGCTCAAAAAGACGTTATTGATGATATAAATTTATTTCTGGTAGTAGGCGATGACCGTGCAGATATGCTAGATCGAATCAATCGTAATTTTTCTTCTTGGGAACATGTGAATAAACCTGCGCTTGGTAGATTGGTCATTAGAAAAGGAATGAAAAATTATATACAACAAACCGAAACTCAGGCTGGTATTGATGCACTAAATGTGGCAGAAATCACTAGAGATGAAGGATGGTCTGGTACGATGATCCGCAATATCGTCAGGAAAGGAGGTGCAGATCTATTAAACAAAGCAAAGTTTCAAGAGGTGTACGAGGGATATTTAGAACCAAACGTTGCAGGAGATTTATATGACGCGATTTGGTATGGTTTAAATAAAACATATGTAAAGAAGGAAAAACTTGGAGTTAAAAGAAAAACCGTGTCTGCTTCAAAGAGGAGCAGTAATAGTGCACTAAAAAAACCTAGGGCCAGTAGAAAGAAGAGTCAAAATGGCAGTACAAATTCTAGCAAAAGCAGAAATTAAATTGGTATGAAATGAGAAAAGCAAAGCGAAGGGTTAGGCTGTTAGGGTTAGTGTTATGGTGATCAGGCACGCCAAGGGTAGCTCCAGAAAAGTTCTTCTCCTTCGTAAATATCTCTGGTCGCAAACATGGGCATCATGATAAAGGAATCAGGTAGAACATTCTGGAATCTCGGTGAAACACGTACTCTGCCTTCTACGTCATTTGACCCGATAAAGAAAGTCGTAGCTTCTTTCTGACACGGACTCGAGACATTGGTCGCTTCTGCTCCTAAACCATAGCTACTATTCAGAAATACACCGAGCATATCCCACGATACATGAAACTTGCTGTTTTTGGGCGCGAGATTGAACTTGGGCGAGCCGATGATATCAAGAGTTGACGATTCCGTATCACGAAGTCGTCCAACTACTAGATCCCTTATCTTCTTACCATCCGCATGCCCGAGATTCCCTGCGGGCGCCGTATGTGTTTGGCTAGTATTTTTGTCCTTGTTTGAAGCGAAGAAGCCAGCATATCCAGTGACAATATCGCCTTTGAGAATCACTACTTTACGTTTCTTCTTAGAGGGTATTATACAGCCAGTCTTGGCCGAATATCTAGGTGAAGGAGGCCATGACCCGGGAGCATACAATCCGTACCCAGTTTCAAGATCATTGACATATTTCGTTTCTTTAATGACAAGCAATATTTGATGATTCATTTCAGATTTCGTATTCCATTTCTTCTTTCTGGCCGCTTTGGTAACACGTTTGCACGAGACATTGGCGCTTCCTGACCCAAATGGCATATCTCGTCGGAGGTTTTCAAGTAAGCAGGAACACAAACCGATTGATTCTATGCACAAATACTTAACAGAATCATACATGGGGAAACATTTCCAACATAGAAATGCATAAGACAACCACTTCCAACCCTCCTATGCGCGATGTAATTGTTCTACCGCGACTAATGCCAAAAAAAAGTACGAGTGAGTTGAAAAAAACGAAACTGCCGACCCCCTGCTCTACCGTTTCAGAAATATTTTTTGTTTTTTTTCAGTTTTTCTAGCTTTGAAGAAGTTCACCGGAGTACCAGCTGTGCCAGCTTATAGGCACTGGTTCCGGGAACCCATTGCATTAAGTGAGGGCTAGCAGCACCAAGTTTTAACAGGCCTTTCAGACCCAACTTTCGAGCAATTCATAAAAGGTCCGTGGTATCTCTACATCGTACACGGTCAGGCGCGAGTGCATCCCACGTTCTGCAGGCGCAAGGCTCTACCACCGACGTGTAGAGAAAGTTAACCGGCTCGTAGTAGCGCACCAGTCCCAAAACACGACGGCTGCTCGTCGGCTCTTTTCAATCTCGGGCTTTGTGCCACAATAGAACGGGGAGAACCGGAACGAGGTACACGACGATGACTACGCCTATGCAGGAGCATGTAAGGATGTCGACAAGGTCAGAGTACGACTTGGCGACATCGAGACGCACATTGGATAGCCGCGCGATCTCGCGCCATGGAAGCAGCCATTCGTCCTTCACGTGCGAGTCCATCATCACAATTCGCTGCACATTATGAAGCTCGCGTCTCATCTGAATGAAAGCGGACCACTCAAAGTACCCGCTTCGAAACACGCAGATAGTTGTACCAAGAATAAGGCCCCCAACCCAGTCCGTCACATTCTTCAGAAGCTTCGCCTCGGAATCCTCCGGGAAACACGCATCATTCCTCAGTGAGGCCAATGCGCAGTTAATGCGATTGTCGATATCATTTAAATGGTGGTAAGGGTGCAGTTGTCAGTTGGGTAAGACCTGGGATATACTTTATATATCGCTATAGGTTTATGCTATTTAAAATATGTATATACGATAAACAAGAAAAATGGCATTTACTCGATTTCATGATGACCCTGTAAGAATTCAGAAACAGTTGCAAGAATCCACGTATTTAGGAAGATACCAATTGAATACACCTGGGCCTGGTATTCATTTACCCTTTATGGAAGATCCTCATGTCCGATTGCAGAAATGGGGGGCAAATTTACAGAATAATACAGTTGACCTGGAAAGTACCTTGCGGTCTCTCAACCGACCACTTAACCGCGATTTACTCCATGAAAATAATTACAAAAATAGTGGAATCTCCGAATCTCGGCTCCCTTATGGCGGTTATTCAACGATGCAACCGTACGTAGACCAGTCTCGCGCGAGCCAACCTGCATGGATGTTTAAGGAATTGGAACAATCGAAATGGGAAACTCCCTTGATTAACCCGCAATCACTTTCCCATTTAGAAACACCGTTCCAGAAAGATTTGTCCACGAGACTTTTAGAAAGAGATCACTATGTCCCGAGAAATGTCTAACTAGAAAAATGATATGTGTATATATATCATATTTTATTTATGGAATTAGCAATACCTTTAGTTGCGCTAAGCGGATTATATATAGTTTCGCAAAATTCAAAGAAAAAAAGTTCGGAACCTTTCACTCATTATAAAAATGCAAAGAAAACAGATGAACTTCCCAACACTGACCAACCGAATAAAAATTACCCTATTGAATATCCTATCAATCCGACGACACAAGAAATTGACCAAACCTCGAAATTGTCAGTCACGTACAAATACGACTCGCCTTCAGTATACACGGACAAGTATTTCAATCAAGATACATACAAACAAGATGCGGGCGACACCTTTACCAGCATGACGGGAGACAAGGTGAACAAGGATTATTTCAACCACAATAACATGACACCCTATTTCGGTGCGAAAAACCGGTCATCCATCTTGGACCCAGAGTCGACCGAAGGACTGATTGATAATTATACTGGTTCTGGAACTCAGAATATTTCGAAAGTTGAGCAGTCTCCATTGTTTATTCCTGGAGAAAATTATCATTTCACACACGGAGCCCCAAACTCGAATGATTTTTTCCAGTCGAGAGTGAATCAGAGTATGCGAATGGCGAATACGAAACCCTTTGAAAGTCAAAACGTCGGCCCTGGAATGGGATTAGGTAGTTCGAATGAAGGGAAAGGTGGATACAATGCTGGGATGGATATGAGAGAAGCATGGATGCCGAAAAACGTGGATGAAATGCGGACGGACAACAAGCGCCGTGCTGGCGGTATTGGAATGCTTGGTCGCGAAGGTCCGGCAAATTCGATGATAAAAAACACGGCGCATGCCGGGACAATCGGAAAACTTGAAAAAAATAGAGTTGATCGCGCTTGGGAAAATGGTCCGGAGCGGTATTTTACTACAACTGGACAAGAAAAAGGCCAAACATTACGTGCAATTCCCATAGATAGAGATGTTTCCAGACCCGAGACATCCATGTCTTATACTGGTGTTGCTGGTTCCTGTATGCCTGAGATGTATACGACTGGAGAATATTTTGAATCCAAACACATGGATCTTGGACCCATTCCTATTGGTGTTGCTAGTGCGGTTGGTAGAAAAGAAGCCACTACCGGAGACTTTGAAGCTTTGGGGAAAAAAGCATATCCAAACAATCGCATGACAACTGGTGACGAGACATATTTTGGTGCGTTTGGCGGTGCTATTGGTGCTGTGATTGCCCCCCTTTTGGATGAATTAAGGCCTTCGCGAAAAGAACCATTAGGAACGATGCGCCCGTATCATAATGCACAATCTAAGGTGGCATCGTCTTATTTATTCAATCCAGGCGATCGACCGGCACCAACGATTCGTGAAATGACTGAAAAGAATAATTTCGTGTCGGGCGTGAATAAAAACCAACATGGAGGAGCATATACAGTAACGGATCATCAGGCATATTCAAATGTAAGAGACAGTACACATGTTTCTTATTCTGGTAATGCGGCCAGCCGCGGCAAAGCTGCCATGCCGTATGACGCTGCATTTCGGCAAACGAATAATGAAATTAAATCTTCGACGATAGTTGGTCATATGGTTCCTGGATCGACAAATATGTTGAACTCGACGATTAACCAGCGAAATAGAAACGGAGAAATACAAAATGTGCGACCGGTTTCGAAAACAAATGCGCCGAATCAGTTATATGGAGTTGATATGATGGGACAAGCGCACAGTAAACAAACATACAATCAAGTCGAACGAAATGGTCCGGAAATGTTGACTGCCTTTAAAAACAACCCATATACCCATTCCTTGACGAACGTACCTTGATTTTGTATCAAATGTAATCCTTTGCATACCCAGAGAATGCATTGAATTAGATATCGTACTTTTTTGTTTTTCTTCTTTATGATTCCTCCCTCGGCAGCCCACTTCATAAAAGAGACATAACCAAGTTCTTCCAGTTCATGTAAGACAATACCGCGATTTGGTAAGACTGTTTGCTTCACTGTAAGTTCTGCAAAGACGTCTGCTCCTTTATTTGTACCAATATACAATGTCTGATCTCCGTGAGCCATATCTTTTCCAGTCATACAAAAAGCTCCATCTACGACTTCTTGGTCGTTAACATGAGTATGAAAACGACGATGGCAAATGATGGGTAAATGAAGAGTATTTCGCATTGAATGTAACAGTTCCTCGTCACTATTCCACGAATCTACCCAGTAATGTTTGTCGGGAAATATGGATGCACCAATTCTAATTTTCTGGTTGAGCTTTTTATACGTGTCCTTCATTGGAGTTTTATCATCTGGTCCGGTAATCAGCTTTTGGAGAGTGCATTTATCAATTGCTTGAAAGGGATCCTTATCAAACAGCCCCCAAGGAGTCAATTCACTCGAGTCGCAATACATTTGCTTGATGAATTCCGGCGTGTACTGTAGCGTAATTCCCACAACTAGAATAACCCCTGCACTATCTCCGGTAAGTAATGTTTTCGACGCAAAGTCAGATCCCCATACTTCAAGCATGGCTTTATACACCCCGACATAATAGCACGATCCGTATGCACAACCTCCGAAATATATCGAGGGCGGGATCGGAGGAGGAGGTGTTCTTGATGCTAATAAACTCAGCATTGTTATCCTTACAATAAAAATATATTTATATCTATCTTTTTATTTTTCAAGAGTATCAAACTATACCGAGCTTTTCTCTCACTATTGTTTTTATAGCGTCCTTTATTTGATCCCGACATTGGTTTTCTGCGATAGATTTCATTCCATGGCATTCGCGACAAAGTGCCATAAGATTCGATTCGTCATCTGTTCCACCGAATTGTAACCCGATTATGTGATCAATTTCATAATAGGGGGTCAAGGCAAGTTTACACGCTCCGCATGCATTTTCTTGTTGATTCAGGACTTGTTGTCTCACGATTTTATTGATTTTTTTCCTTTTTTTATTCGATTGAGGTTCTTGTGCACATTGCGAATCAATGGTTACTTCCTGTTTGTTAGGATTGTGGAGAAGAATACCGATTTCGTCGATTTTCTTTTGCATTGCTTCAATTTGTTTTTGCTGAACATCAAACTTTTTTTGCATAGTTTCTAAAACTGCGTTTTGGTCAATATGTTTTTTTTCAGAGTTTACCAAAATTTTCTGCATTTCTTCCACACCAGGGATTATCGATGATGTGCTGGTAACTGCTTTGCAGGAGTTTGCTTGTTTATGTGCGTGGAGGCTTTGTCTTATAGAATATCTCTTTCCACATACATTACACGCAAACCTACGATTTTCCAAGATTGATTCACTTATTCGGATATGCCGTTTACATTTGCAATGCTGTTGCAAGCATTTTTTGTCTTTGAAAGACATATTACAAGGAACACATTGATGACTCATACTATAACGCTTAAATTTTATACAGAATTTATTATTATATTAATTTTTGTTGATACTATGCTTTTATAAATTAATTTAGCGCTTAGGCCATTCCGATATAGGGAAGAATAAATCCCCGTGGTCAGCGGCCTCCCAAATTTTTGTCCCATTTTTGGAAAGTTCTCTATAAAAAGTCAATTCCCTAAAAACTTTTTCGAAATTTATTTTTTTATTTTACCTTTTATCTTGTTTTTTCTCCCCCCCCCCCTTCGTGTTTGATGACTCAATCTAGAACCAAATATGCATCAATTATGTTTCACACTATAACACTGTTGTTTTGTTTTACTTTTTTATTTTTTCTCAACGTATGATTTTTGATGACTCAAATTAAATCCAAGGATGCATCAATTATGTATCGCACTTTAACACTATCGTTTTATTTTACTTTTTATTTTTTCTCAACGTATGATTTTGATGACTCAAACTAGAACCAAGGATGCATCAAACATTCTTCAAGTCATCTTCCAGTAATATAGTGTATCAAAAAGGACTTATACAATATTCTATTACATAAGCATAGAACGATTGATGACTTTTTAGGCATTGTGTTTGTCATTATATTTTCTCCAGTAAAGTAAATGAGCATTAAATGTATAACATGCAATGTCCTGTTAAAATCAGAAAAATGTATGCAGTCGCATCGCAAGAGCAAACGACACATTGACAAAGTAAATAATATCACAGAGCAATCAACCAATTTCACATGCGGCTGTGGTAAGAACTACTCGTATAGACAGGGTCTATATGTCCACAGAAGAACTTGTACTGCAGAAATCCCTGAGAAGTCGAAACAGAAACCAATTAAAGAAACAGTGACAGACAGTGTGCGGATCGCACAGCTCGAGGATAATCTCTACGAAGAGCGAAAACTACGAGAACAATTCCAAAAAGAACGCGACGAGTTAAGATTACAAGTTTCGCTTCTCTTAGACAAAAATACGACACAAATAAACACAACGAACAACAACAGCAACAACCGAAAAACAAATATAGGGACCCAACAGAACATCACCATAAACATCAACGCCTTCGGCAACGAAAATACCGACTACATTGACGACAAGGCGATGATTGAATGTATTGGTCGAGTATATAAATCCATTCCTTCTCTCCTGGAGAAAATCCATTTCGACCCGAAACATCCCGAGAATCATAATATTAAAATCACCAACAGGAAACTGCCATATGCATCCGTCATGGGAAACAACCAGAAATGGAAAACGGTGGATCGTAAAGACGCAATCGATACCATGGTCAACAACGGCTACAATATGCTCGATGACAAATTCAAAGAAAACAAGAATAAAATCTCCGAATCGAAACAAGAGCATTTCAGGGGATTCCAATCCAGATTCGATAGGGAAGACAAAGAACTCATGAAAGAACTTAAATCGGAAGTCGACACGATGGTACTTAATGGGGTTTTATAGGATACTTGTTTTTTCATAAAAATAGTAAAACAAATAATTAAGCGCTGGAATTATAGGCCATTCCGATATAGGGGATAAATCCCCGGGGTCTGCGGCCTCCCATATTCCACCTGGACAGTTTTCCGGGATTGGAAAGAACGCGGCTTGTCCATGAATCACGGCCGATCATATGTGGAAATCCAGCCGAGGTAGGATAAGATTTCGCGTCAATGCTTGATATTCTCGTGTGGCGGTTTGCAACTTTACTTGAGTAAGGCATTATGATAGTATTTATTATAGAAAGAAAAAAAATTGATTTTGGAAACAAATATAAAGGCTTTGGCATATGATAGTTTAAAGAAATGAATTCATTGTCTAAAATTTCTAAACGCGATGACGATTTGGTGGTTCAAAAGAATGCGCTCGGAAAAGAACAATTTATTTTTGACCCATACAACCCCCTAAATCATGAAATCACGCCAAAAGAAATAGAACAGTTGTTACAAAAACATAATGTAAATTTGAAAATAAACAATTTTACATTGTACAAGAGGGCATTCATTCACAAATCCTATATCAAGAGGCCTCAAATATTGAACGAGCTGAATAATATTACAATAGTGGAGCAACCACCAAATTGTGTCGGACTCTATACGAAGTCGAACGAACGGTTGGAATTTCTCGGTGACGGTATTTTGGAATGCATTGCCAAGTTTTATTTATACAAACGTTTTCCTAAATCCGATGAAGGATTTATGACAGATACGAAGATTGAATTGGTGAAAAATGAAACAATCGGCAGAATCGCTTCAGAGATTGGGTTTCCTCAATGGTTCATGATTTCGAAGCATACCGAACAGAAAAACTTGCGGCAAAACTTTAAAAAACTAGGCTGTTTATTCGAAGCGTTTGTTGGTGCGCTATTCCTTGATTTTAACCGCATCAGTATTCATGACGAAGATAAATGGTTCGATAACGTATTCCAGTGTGGACCGGGTTTCCAGGTTGCCCAGTTATTTGTGGAGCATGTGTTTGATAATTACATCGATTGGACTCGCATTACAAAACAGTCTGAAAATTACAAGAGACCGTTACAAGAATTATTACAAAGCGAGTTTAAAACGACGCCACATTTAATGGAAATTGTTCCCTACTCAAACGACTCTGGGTATACAATGGGAGTTTACCTTGTGTTAGGTGAACCGACGCATGGTAAAACGCACAAAGGAGCGTTACCAAAGACAACCTTTCATACATTCGAAGGAATCCATATACACATGGCTCAAAATTCGTGTATTTACTTGTTTTTAGGAGAAGGTACACACAAAATAAAGCAAACGGCGGAACAATCGGCATGTAAAAATGCAATCGAACTATTGAAACAATTCCATGATTTTGGCTCGGTTATCGGAAAAGTCCAACAAAAACACGCCGCATTTACTTAAAGAAAACAATTTATATTTACAGTATATAGCATACCATGATTCGGAATGATTTATACGCAACATTAGAGAAAAAGGTAATACCGATCAAATTTGACGAATCACGGAAAATTCCCGGAGCTAATCCAGTTGTGAAATCATTGCCAATCAATCAAAAGTCAAATTTGGACCGGAATAGCATTTTAGAACGGTTGAAAATGAACAATGTGTTGGTGACGTCGTGTAAAATTCCGGATAAAAAAGAAGATCCAACAAAAACAGAAGTTGTTGAAGAAGATGTGGAAGAGCAAGAACAAGAACAAGAACAAGAGAAAAAAGAAGTCATTGTTCTAGAGGAGGAGGAAGAGGGAGAGGAACAAGAACAAGTTCAAGTTCAAGTTCAAGAACAAGAAGTTCAAGAACAAGAAATGCCAGGAGAAGATCCAGATAATATGGAAATAGAGAAAACAGAATCGAAATCGGTATTTGTTATTTGCGCCAATACAAAAGTAGCGCCAGGAAGTGCCGCCCAAGAAAAAGTTATGAAACCTGATAATTTTAAAGAACTTGGCAAACAAGATGACTGGAGAAGCAAACTGTGCAATTCATATCCTCTCGAATCCTTTGAAATCGAAGGCAAAAAATGGGCGAATGTCCATCACTATCTTATTTATGCAAAATATAAATCCCAAAATGAAGAATTAAAGCAGGCCATCATCAATTCATACGAAACTGCCGTAAGTGCAGAAAAAACGGGAACAATGAAAGGCATAAATGAAAAGGGAAAACTCGGGAAAATAGTATTGACGATTGATCCGGACTATGAAAGGGATAAATCGAAACTTATATATCATGCTTTATATGTAAAATTTTCAACCAACCAAGAATTCATGAAGATTTTATATCTAACGTATCCCGCGAAATTAATGGCACGTCAAGGAAAAGAGGTCGAAGACTTTAAAGAACTTGAAGTGATACGTAGCCAATTTATGCCTTTTTTCCGTGGGAAATTCGGAAAAGAAGAGACCGAGGTAATGAAAATTCCTCCTCCAACAAGGAAAGGAAAAGACAAACCAGCGGCTGCAGCAGCTCAGCAACAGCAGGCCATCTATTCAGAACAAGACTTGAAGAAAGTATTGACGCGACTTCCGAAACGACAAAAAATAGTGATGCGACAAAACGAATATTTCATGTATAATCGAATGAAATTTTATCATGAACTTAGGACGCTTTTCAAGAAACACGAAGACGCAGTTAGAGGAGATGCTAAGGATATCCCGAACGAACTACTTGTTCATCAACGAGTCGTTTCAGAATATCTTAATCTTTATACGCCGTATCGTGGGTTACTTATTTATCATGGACTCGGTTCGGGAAAAACATTTACAAGCGTAGCAATTGCAGAAGGAATGAAAACGAACAAACATGTTGTGGTTTTATTGCCCGCGTCTTTGCATTACAACTATGTATCTGAACTCGAAAAGTTTGGAGATCCATTGTATCGGACCGACCAATACTGGGAGTTTGTAAAGACTGAAGGAAAAGACGAATTAATTGGGGTTTTCGCCAAGGCGTTGTCTTTGAGTACAGAATATGTGAGAGAAAATGGTGGAGCGTATCTAGTTGACGTTTCAAAACCGTCTAATTTTTCCACGCTTTCTGCGGACGAACAAGAGAAAATACGAAAACAAATCATTAAAATGATTGAACAAAAATATAGTTTCATCCATTACAACGCCGGGCAAACGTTTGCAACTAAAATAACCGAGTTGAGTAAACAAAAAGGCCAAGAGAATCCATTTGATCATTCCGTTGTCATTATTGACGAAGCACACAACTTGATAAGCAACATTAAAAATAATCTTACAAATAAAACTGCAACCACAAATCGATTGTATAAACTACTGATGAGTGCTCAAGATGTTCGGATTGTTCTTCTCTCGGGCACACCAGTAGTCAATCATCCATTTGAAATGGCGATTATATATAATATTTTAAGAGGAAATATCAATACGTGGGAAATGGTTCTGAACTCCGATAAAGATATTACCTCTACAGCAATTGAAAAGGTACTTGACCAAAATGGGTTGAATTATTACGATTTCATTGATTATTCAAGGTCAACGCGTAAATTGCAAATCACGAAGAATCCATTTGGGTTTGTGAATAAAGTCAAAGTGGCTATGAAGAAGGGAGGATTCCGTGTTCTTACCTCAAAAGCAACTTCCAACAACAACAACAACAACCGGTTGACCAAAAAGAATCATCAAGTAGGAGGAAGCCAATTGGATTATGGAGGAGTTACATTCGACCCTTCACATACTGTTTCTGAAAAAGAATTCATAACCAAAGTTACAAAGGCTTTGGAGAGCAATCACTTTACGGTTACCATGGATAAAAAAACACAACCGGTTTCATATCTCGCCTTGCCCAACTCGGAGAAAGAATTTACCGAGAAATTTGTGAAACAATTTGGTGATAAATCGGAAACAGGAGATATTTTGAATCTGAATACTCTACACAAACGTATTCTTGGTTTGACCTCGTACTTTAGAAGTCCGAAAGAAGGGATGCTTCCAGATTTTGTTTATGCTGAGAATGGAGATGAATATCACAACGTTTTTGTCGAGATGAGTGACATCCAGTTTGGAGCTTATGCGGTTCTAAGAACGGAAGAAAGGAACCGAGAAACAAAGGCACGAAGGATGGAAAGAATCCAATTACAACAAGCCAATAACCACGAAATTTTGAAATCTTCCGGAAATTATCGCTCGGCTACTCGACAAGTATGTAATTATGCCGTGCCGGCAAATCCTGGTAGACCGAAAAATATATTTGGGGAAGAAGAAGAAGGAGTTGAGGATTATGATGAAGACGAAGACGAAGAAGAAGAAGAAGAAGAAGAAGGCGAGAAAAAAATAGATAAAAACGAGAAAAAGAAAGAGAACAAAAAAAAATATATTCAGGACATTGCGAGAGTTACGCAGATCATGAGAGACAAGAAAAACGATTTCTTTTCGAAAGATGCATTGTCAAATTATAGCCCCAAGTTCAATGAAATTGTGAGCCGTATTTTTAATGAAAATAACAAAGGTCCGCATTTAGTATACAGCGACTTTTTGAATATGGAAGGTATAGAGTTTTTTAAAATTGCTCTTGAAACGCGTGGTATGAGAGAGCTCAAGATTGAAAAACATGGAAGTGGTGGATATACGTTGAAAGATTTTGATTCTCCAGAACATGCAGGGAAACTTTGTTACATTACATATACTGGTGAAGGCGAGGCTGAGGAGAGAGATATGTTGCGTAATATATACAATTCCGATTGGAAACTTGTTCCTGATGAAATTTCGGACCGCCTTAAAAAAATAAGTGATACGAATAAATATGGAAATATTGTAAAGGTGATTATGATTACGAGAGCCGGAGCAGAAGGAATTAATCTGAAAAATACACGATATGTTCATATCATGGAACCTTATTGGCATAAGACGAGAGTTGACCAAGTAGTGGGTCGAGCACGTCGTATCGGGAGTCACCTTGACTTGGAACCTGAATTTAGAAATGTCCAGGTGTTTCAGTATATAAGTGTGTTTACAGAAAAACAGAAAAAGAGCGACGAATATAAAGAAATTATGCAGAATGATATCAGTAAAATCGATGGTAAATCGCAAGTTACTACCGACCAATATTTGTATGAATTATCTTTATTAAAGCAACGTCTGATTGACCAATTTTTAAAAGTCATTAAAGAATCTGCTGTCGATTGTAGAGTATACCGGTCGTTGCGGAAAAATGAAAATCTAGTTTGTTATGGTGATACGAATGAAAGATCGATTGATTTTGCAAGTCATCCACAGTTACAAGTAGATATCGATAATCAACCAGTTATGCAACCACCGAAAAAGAGGCCAGTTATGAAACCAATCGTAGTGGTTAAACCAGCGGCACTAGATAAACCAATCGAGGTGGTTAAACCAGCGGCACTAGATAAACCAACAATCGAGGCGGTTAAACCACCAATCGAGGTGGTTAAACCAACAGTCGAGGTGAATAAACCAATCGAACCGGATAAACCAATCAAAGTCGTGGATAAGGAAAAGAAACCACCAAAGGAAAAGAAACCACCAAAAGAAGAAGATAAAAAACCTCGATTCAAGCTCGATTTTATCAATAAAGATTTGACGGATGAAATGTACGACGAAGACGTTGTATTTTGTTTCCATTCGAAATCAGCATCAAAACCCAAGCCCGGAAAAGGTGTCGATGAAAGTATCCCACCTGAAAAAGAAGGCGAGTATAAAGAACTAGCGAAAATAGAAAACTGGCGTAGAATGTTGTCGAATTTCTACATCAAGCCGTTTGAATTGGACGGTAAACGATGGAATAGTGTAGAACATTACTACCAAGGATCTAAATTTAAAAAAGAAAACCCTGAGTATTACGCCAAGTTTTCATTAGATAGCGGAAGTGAATTTTGCGAAGACCCTACCAAAGCGAAAGCAGCAGGAGGTAAAAGTAATAAAGCAGATTCAGACTTTTACAGTACGAATCGTGTCAATGAAGAAATGTATGCGGCATTGGTCGCCAAATTCAAAGACCCAGAACTGTTTAACATGTTACGCGAGACGAAAAAAGCCAAATTAATGCACACTGTTCTACGACAGAAAGAAAAGGTATTCTTCCAACACTTGGTTGTGATAAGATCTAAGTCAAATCTATAATTCCGTCGTCACCGACTTTCAACTTTTCCGGAAGGACATACGGCAACAACTGGTTGAAACAACCCGGGCATTTCACTTTTCTCGTGTGGAATGGTTTGTTGACGAAAGCAATATTCTTCGTATGGTCCGGCTCTTCATTACGTTTTCCGAGTATAGGAGCTTCGTCAAACCAGCACGATATACAACTTCGATGTTTTGTACAGACCACTCCACCATATCCTCCTCCGCACATGTGTTCGTTTGGAAGTAAAGTTTGTTCGCACCGACAGCAGATGTGCTCAGTCATTTATTTCTTGATTTAAAGTAGTGTATATAAAAAAAGGGATAATCAATTTTTTTTATTACTTAGATGCAAAATAAATATAAATAAAATTAGGTATTTTTTGCATAGTAGTAAGATAATAATGGAAATTCAAAACAATATCTTGACGATGCAAACTATTCAGATTTCACCGATTCGTAATCTGTTTAGTGCTCTTAAAGATTTGGTTCCGGATATCACCATGATTGTCGACAAAACTGGACTAAAAATAATCAATTTTGACAAAAACCATACGACGCTTGTCGCAGTAAAGGTATTGTTTGAAAAACATGTGTGTGTCCCGGATAAAATCGTTGTATGTGCGAATTCTCTTCATTTATTCAAACTTATTTCCAACACGTCGAATGATGATTTGTTTTGTATGTATATTGACAAGGAGGATTATCACGATGGAAGTGTTTCCCATCTAGGATTACAGTATGACAATGGTAAAATCAGTCAGTGTAATAATTATAAACTCCGATTATATGAACCGGAAGACGACGAGCTGGAAGTACCAGAAGTCAATTATTCGGCTATTATTCATATGCCAAGTGCGGGATTTCAGAAGATTGTAAGAGATTTAACTGGATTGTCCGATCGCATTAAAATAGAATCTGTGGGCGATGATTTGATTTTCTCATGTGTTGGGCCATTTGCGAAATCGCGCATTTTCCGTACAGAAAAAAAAGCGGATACTGGAGAATTAGATGACAAGATTGATGCTATTAAATTCCGCAAGAAACCGGATCCATCGGTTGTCATGTGTGGAGAATTCCCATTGAAATCACTTAATAATTTCATCAAATGCACCCCGTTATCGCAGCATTTGGAAATTTATCTGGAAAATAATCTGCCTCTTATTGTGAAATACGATATCGGTGCGAATATGGGCGATATTCGTCTTTGTTTGTCTCCTTTGCCGCCCGCCAGCAATAGCTCTTAAAAATATAAATATATTTGCTTACAGGATATATTTATCTAATTATTTTTTCTGTGTTTTTTGTCCTCCTCTTGTTCTCTGTGGCCCTTTGAGTGAGAAATGGAGGGAATTTCTAAAATGTTTCGTTTTAGGTTTAGGTTTACCTCTGCTTCTGGTTCTTGTTGTCGTCATAACGACGGCGGGGGTTTCTTTCGGTGCAACAACGGCAATTTTCGGCATAATTTTCTGAATATCTTTCTTGAGTTGATTTTCTTTTGATTCTTGAAGGCTCTTCACTCTGTCCATTGCTTCGGGTAATGAAAAATATTCAGTCCCGTTTTTTTTGATAATAAGGTCGAAAGGAACAGTATAATTTGGGTTAAAAATCTTTACTTCCTCTTGAAGTATTTTCAACAAGACTGTATCATCTGTTTCTGATGGATTATCCTCTTTAACGGCTTCTAGAACTACTAGACAAAATTCAGTAAATGCATATAATTGTTGTTCTTCTTTAATTTTAAAATCGTCACACAGTTTCCCTTTTGTTACTTTTTCTTTTCCATTCACCAAGTCAACAATATAGTCGGTCGTTTTGTCAGTAATCGTTGCTACCATTGGCAAATTTGCGTAATGACCATCATCTGCAGGATAACAGTTTTGGTACAATTTTTTATCTTTTTCATATTGAAATCCAAATTTACGGTATGAACAGAATCCCCCAACATTTATAAAGCTAGAAGCCAAATCAAGTATACCTAGCTGCTGTTGATTTTCCATATTAAATCCACCCGCTTTAATCATGTATAAGTATGCTCCGAGAAGAATGGAACCTACTCCGAATCCAGGTGGGACTTGAGTATTGGCGCCGGGTTTTGTGCAGATAAGTGATAATGAGTGTACATCATTATATTTCGCACATTCTCCTCTTTCGGTAATGATAAAGCCTACCACACTTTCTCCAATTGATTTTAGTGTGTATGAAGTTTTTTTCCACACATCTAACTTGTTTTCGTCGAGTAATACCAAAATGTCGCTGTTGTTACGTTGGGTAACGCCATTTAATTTGCCGCGTATATAGGAGGGTCCAATTTCGTTGGAGCAAATTTTCCCTTTTGTAATAAAGGTTAATATATTCATCTGTTTATCCTTCAGGGATTCATAGTTATACAACTTGAAGTTGTATTTCGTACTATTATTTGTGACGACACTAATCTGTCCCATATATGTGTCCAGAGCGGTTTGATCAGAAAATAGCATGTATATATACACTAGAAAAAGACATTAAATTTTTCGGTTTTCTTTTAATCGGGTCAGATAATTCGTCTCATTAAAATCTGAAGACAAGAAAATATTCACCAGTTCTGCTGGGGAATAAAACAATGGTTGAATAATAGAAATATCTTCGTCTTTCATTGTTTTTCCGAAGAAATGTATATGCATTTCTTGTATAATAGCATGGCTTACATTCTTCATTTCATAACCAATATCGATTCTTCCTGGACGCACCAACGCCGGATCTAGTTGACTGTAAAAATTAGAAGTAATCACGATTATCCGACCAGGCGTTTCTCTCACACCATCCCATAAGTTCAGAAAATCATCCAGAGTAATCGGGTCTAAAAATATCCTATCTAAAAGCATTTTATCCTGTGTCTTGCATTCTGTTACAACCTCCTCTTCTTTTTCCCTTTCAAGGAGTAGCTTCATGCGGTCTTTCACAATATCGCCAATACAATCAATATCTTCAAACACAATAATCTTTTTATCAAACGATTTACTTCCAGCGCCATTCAATCTCGTATAGGTATCTTCGAAAAAGATTGTCTTCAATTGGGAAACTGTTTTGATTAACTTGAGAGGTATAATCACAATGTCTCTATTTGTTTTGTTCGCAAGTGCTTTGATAAAAGACGTTTTTCCAGTTCCGGGTAAACCATGTAGACCTATGCCTAAATTATGAGGGATTCCTTTTTCGTCATACCAACTTTTATTGTTTATGAAAAATTCAATCTTTTTCAGAATCTCCGCTTTATTCTCGAAAAACAGATTGTCAAATGTTCGGTTTGATTTGAACTCGTCTTCATTCCAGCGGCTTAATTTACACTCATCGTCTTTAAGAAAGACCTTTTCTACAGTATATATAAATTTTTTATTATTTCGTCCGGTTTGAATCGATATTTTGTATCTGGAAAGAATCTTGTCGAAATATTGCTTCAGTTCCGACAAGGAATATTTGTACGAGAATATTTCGATGCTTATATTTTCAATCTGAAAAGAATTCTTTTTTGCATCTTCGCAGTCTTCTTTACGATTAATAATTTTAATAAAGATATCGGCGTCAATGTAAAACTCTTTGGTCTGCGAAACGATGAATTGAGAGATGGCCTCTCTGCCACTTATATTACTGTTTGAATATAATTCCTTGATTTCTCTTATATTGGATGTCGTTTCAATATTTTTTATGATATAGTCCACCATGGCATTAAATCCTTCAGAATATGCAGAAGAAACATACAATTCGCCGTACGTTGTTGGATTCGTACAGTTTTTCCCGCAGATTTTTATTTTATTCGGGACACGGTATGCCAAGTTATAGATAATTTCAATAAAATTTATATCGTCACAACGATGATTGATAAACGACAAAAAAGAACCAAACAACGAGAGCAACAAAGTGGTTACTATGGCATTCACAACTGGATTTGTCGTTTTTATTTGGTCGAAAATGGTCATTTGTATTGTATTGTAAAAAGTGTTCATCAGCTTACCGCCATCCATTCGAGAGAAACTTGAAGATATCTTTAAATGCTTTAATCATAGGAAATGAATATAAAGAGATGGAGACAGGTACAACATAGATACAATAACATGTCAGCTACAACAGACCAACGTCAGTTAAATGACAAATGGGTATTATATCACCATTTACCATCTGAAAAAAATTGGACGTTGTCGGGCTATACCGTCTTATCGAACGATATATCGACGGTAAATAGTGTCATTGCTGTAAAAAATTATCTTCCCGAAAATATGATTAAATATTCCATGCTGTTTTTAATGCGTCATGGAATTTCGCCCTTATGGGAAGACCCGAAAAATCGTAATGGAGGATGTTTTTCCTACAAGATTTTCAACAAACACGTCGAGCAAGTATGGCGTGATTTGATGTGTACCTTGTGTGGTGAGACACTATGTGATGCAAAATTTTGCAGTTATATTAATGGGATTACCATTTCTCCCAAGAAAAACTTTTGTATTGTCAAGATTTGGATGAGTACAAAAGAATTTCAAGACCCGAATATTATACGACCCGTGGAGAATTTAACGAAACATGGATCGGTATTTAAAAGTCATAGTGAATCGTAAGATGTATTTTAATGTTACATTAAAATATATATGTTTGTGTATTTATTGATTTGTTCTGATAATTCTACCTATATTGGAGCAACGGTTAACTTGGAACGCCGACTTCGACAACATAATAAAGAACTCACGGGAGGTGCGACACGTACCGGTTCGAAAGTGAATAAAGGGTTATATTGGAGTCGTGTTTGTTATGTCTCTCAATTTCCAGATTGGCAAGCCACTTTACAATTTGAATGGCGATGGAAACATATTTCGAGGCAATATTCCAGTAAATTATTACCTTTGGAAAGGCGCATGTTAGCACTCGTTCAATTGTTATCTTTAGAACAATCGACGTCGAAAGCAATTCCCTTTGTCGAATGGAAAAGAAAACCAACGGTTCATGTGGAAGAAGAGTATGTGACAAGATGTGCTGTATATTTAACCGCGTGTGAGAACTTGCCTTATGAAATCGGGGATCCGGTTATCGCGCCGGCGGAAGAGAACATTGTCTAAACAGGTTTTTGGAAGAAACTGACGCGTTTTGATAAACTATTCACCATGGATTTCAAGGGATCTGGGGCTGTGACTTGGGCTGGTGCTTGGGCTGGTGATTCTTCTGTTGCTGTCGTTGTCGATGTCGGTGTTGCTGTCGTTGTAGATGTCGTTGCTGATGTCGTTGCTGCTGTTGATGTCGAAGATTTCGTTCTTTTTTTCTTGGTTCCTTTCGGTTTCTTCTTCTTTTTCAAATATTTTGTTCTGCATTGCGGCTTGTTTTTTCTCGTTACCAATTTACAAGGATGCCGACACGTTTTTTTTCGAGGAACAACATAAGTACAAGCACTCGGAAGAATGGGGGACATTTAATATATACTACCTAAACAAAATTACTTGTCGATACTGTTAACTTTATAGTCGTTCTCATGAAGAACGATATAATCGCTTGCAGTTAATTTTGTCCTACGCATTTGACCGTCTAATATATTCAATTTGTAGTCTAGGTCGAACTCGAATGCGACCGTCTGTTTTTTCAGTAAATAAAAAACGAACCCGACACTGAAAAGTTCATTGTTGTATAACAGAAACTGTTTCGGCACGACGAATTCAATGGTATGCCTCATTTTCGGATGGGTATATTCAATAAATAAGAACTCTACCTTGGATTTTTTCTTCCCATGAACATTATCCTTCATGAACTCTTCGATTTTTGCAAATTTACGGTTCATGTTATTCAACATGGAGTAGCAGTAAAAATATGTCAATTCTTCATCGCTTACTTTTCCGATCCATAAACTATCTACTAGATTCCCAAGAGTTTCCATTTTCGTATCCACGTTTTCCGGGTTTGAAAAATCGAGCACGGCTTGAGGAAACACCGTATTCGGATAAGTCGTCGAAATTATCTTTTGTATCGAATAAAACTTGCGGATTCTTTCTTCGATTAAATCTACTGTTTTATAATATTCGGGATATTCGATAGTACTTTCGTCGGGTCTGTGATAATACAATTGACTTACCCATATTCCAAGTGTATTGCAATAAAAGTGATATAAAAAATCAAAGACTACAAAACAAAATCGTGTATAAATATTACCCATGTGTATATAAATATACTTTCGCGTATATTTATATTGTTTAACGTGAAAAAATGGAAAAAGATAATTGCGCTTGTGGATGGAAATCCTCTTTCTGTACGAGTCATATCCAATTTGGAAAATACATTTGTGTCTATATTCGCTCTCAATATGACCTCAAAGTTGTGAATAACGAGTTGATTTATGTGTTGAAATCAAATGTCCAAAACAACCGAATTCTTATCTGAATTATTCCGACGTTTCCTTACTCTCTTGGGCAAAGTCGCGTTATTCATATCTCTCAAGGACGTGACGCTTATCATCGAATCATCTCCTCCATTTACATCTTCTACTGCTGGAGCAGGAGTTTTCTGTTTAAGGCCAGATAATAACTGGTCAATATTCGCCATGGGCGGCCCCTTCATTTCTGGCCTAGATGATTTTTGTTGAGGAATTTCCATATCTACTTTACTTGCGGCTAGATCAGGTCGGGATGTAAACTGCATCCCAGGTCGACTTTGGGGCGGCATGTTTTTCGTTTCCATCGGTGCCGGTGGTGGACCATATGACGTGTTAACTTTTTCCGGTGGGTTCAACATGGACTTTGCGAAATCGAAAACAGAGTTCTCTTTACTCATTGTGTTTACTGCCGCACCTTGGAACATTTTCATGAGTTCAGGACTCTGTTTGATCACGTCACCGAACCCAGGAGCAGCAGAAGATAACATCTTATTACTCATATTTACGACTGCCGCAGAAAATCCAACCCGAAGCAATAGCGAAATCTCTGGGGCCATTTTTCCTCCCTTGTATTTTTCATGTAATTCCGCAAAAATCTCGTCGTAACTATCCAAATCCTCACTCACCTGTTCGCCCCATCCATCTAAATTCAAATCAAATGGGTTTACCAGCGCATTACCGTACTCTAAGGTATTAATAACAGTAGTAAACCACCACCCTTGTAATTTAATCGCATCTTTTTTCCTTTTTTCTTCCAAAGCGCCTTCATATTCATCTTCTACTTCGTCGTAGGCAGAATTCATATCGAATTGTGTTCCGTGCGAAAATTTACCTTTCTCACGCCATTCTTCCAGTTTCTTAATCATCATTCTTTTCTTGCGGCGTTTTTCTCGTTCATTCAAGCTCGTCGATTGCGATGGAATTTCTCCATTCACTTTCGAAAATCCATCCCATGTCCTGGAATCTGATGCGCCGGTTTCTTTTGTTTGTTGACCTAAATGGGTCGTTTCCGTTTTTTCAGAAGGAGCAGCAGATCCCTGATTTTTGGTACCACTAAACCCGCCGAATAAATTAGAAAATCCCAAACCACTTAATCCACTGAGTTGTTTTGTACCATTACCAGAGGAGGAAGAAGATGAAGATGACGACTCTGAAGATAAATTATTCAACTCGGCTTCCAAATTATCCAATTCTCCTAAATCTACCTTTGACGACGAACTCTTTTTTTTATCGTTCATGAGAAATTCAAGTCCCCCTCCGAAATTGACTCCTGGAGATTCTCTCGAAGAAGAAGAAGGAACCGACGCTGAAGTAATATTATTCAAATCTATATCGATCACTTCCATTTATGGTTAAGAGATATACTTTATTTTTATATCTGTCGCATCATTCATTAATTTTCGTTTCAATGAACCATAACCCTTGTAAAAACGAATCTGCCAAATCATCTTTTTTATTGGAGTGTGTCTCTAGAATATGACTCCATTCAGGAAACCTTGTGGCTAAAATATTTCGGCATATTTCGACACTATCCTTTTTATGGGCCTTGTAATCATTTTTTTTATCAGCCATTTGTTCTTTCGTGAGGAAATGATTGAGCTTATTCGACGACGAAACATACACTACATTTGGACAGTTTCGCATGATAAATTCCTGTGTCAGCATTCCTTGAATTGTTTTCATGCGATTCGCGATAGGAGAAATTTGGTTTTCTATAATCACATGAGTCGCTCGGTTGAAAAGGGGTGTCTTGAGAATACATTCATGTAATTGTTTCCCAATCGTGATCAGATCGATTTTGCTGGCGCTTGTTTTTTTCTTCGTCTCGATACTTGTCCAGTGTTGTTTCTGTAAATACTCGTAAAGTTCCAACACATATTTTTCCTTGTTTAATTTATCGGTTGGGACAAACATATTTTCAGCCCCTAGTGCTTTCAAACTCACAAGCGGCATCTTTTTCAGTTGCGGCAAAGAAAATAGTTTGGTAGGGAGTTTAAGTGTTTTACTCATTTTTGCATGAGATTCACAGGCGAAAACATCGCCTTTTTTATATTTCGCAATCTTTGCACATATTTTCAACGTTTTACTTTTCAGGAAGTGATTGCATTTACATGGCTCATGTTGAGAGTCATTTTCTCCTAAAGTCAGATCGAATAATGACCAATCTACCAGACTGATTTCCTTGTTTGCAGATATTTCGAAAGCGCAATATGCCATATTTTTAATCCCAACATCGAAACTCACGAGTAAAGACATTGTATATATATACTTGATACCATATTTTCTTTATATGAGAGAAAAAAGTCTTGAGTCATGTAGAACCAACGTATCCAGTAAAATCGGCAAATGAAATGAATGATGACAAAATGAAATAAATGATGACAAAATGAAATGAATGACTACAAAAATAACATGAATGACTACGAAAATAGCACGAATGACTACAAAAATAACATGAATGACTACAAAAATAACATGAATGACTACAAAAATAACATGAATGACTACACCTGTCATCATTCATTATACAAGAAACTTTATTTCGCCTCCCTCCATGAATACATTTTTCGAGAGAAAATCGTCGAAATTTTTGTAGAGTAATGTAGACAATCCGAAATCCCGAAAAAGAAAGAATTCCGGATTTTACTAGTAAAATCGAACCTATACAAAGTTTTTTTTGAAATATTTTCTATTAAGTAGTTTTTTTTTCTCCCCCCCCCTCATTTTCTGAAAGGGATCTCTGCCCTTACAAAAGTATTTATTAAAACCAAACTATAAATAGTAACAATTTAAAATAATTATTTATGCATTTATTACTATGAAGGGCAGAGATCCTCTAAAAACAAGTGTTTATCCCAAACTGATATAATAACAAATCATGATGGTTTTATTATAAAACACAACACTGCTCAGTGCGGAGTTTGTGCGAATTCCTGACAGAAAGTTACTCTAACCTTCCATTTAAGGTTCTTTGGACTTCTATTAGGATCTCTCAACTTACATTTTCGTTTATTGGGCGAACTCTTTAGGCGCTATAAACTTCTTTTAGGGGCTTCTCCCCTTCTTAAAAGGATTTCTCCCCTTCTTATAAGGGCTTCTCCCCTTCTTAAAAGGATTTCTCCCCTTCTTATAAGGGCTTCTCCCCTTCTTAAAGGGGCTTCTGCACTTCATTTAAGGGCTTCTCCCCTTCTTAAAAGGATTTCTCCCCTTCTTATAAGGGCTTCTCCCCTTCTTTAAAGGATTTCTCCCCTTCTTATAAGGGCTTCTCCCCTTCTTAAAAGGATTTCTCCCCTTCTTATAAGGGCTTCTCCCCTTCATATAAGATCCTTTCGCCTTTTTTATTTTATAGTATTACACCTTTTCTCATTTAAAACGCCCATTTTTACAAGTTATGAAATGAAATCACTTATAAATAATTCTTCTTGATTTTTCGTGTATTGTTTTTCTTGGATACATATTTTTCTGGTCTTTCGTAAGCACCCTTAATTATGTTTCTGTATTTTTCCTTTGGAATATTTCTTATGGTCTTGGTTATATTTTCCTTTAATTTTGCGTGCGTTAATCCGTCTAATTTTTGTAATCGTGATTTCAACATACTAAAATAATTTTCTATGGAATTCGTAAAATGCTGATACGGAACAGCATATAATAAATGATTGTCTTTGTTTATTAGTTCTTTTACCTTTGGATTTCTATGACTACTCGCATTGTCTAATATAATTAATTTATTTTTGAATTTATTTGTTATATTTGCTTCTAAAAACTCTACCATTCTATCAGCATTTATTCCGCTTTTTTCATATAAATCCCAACCAACAACACCATTTACCGAAATAGCAAATATACCTGTATATTTTTTGAATACTTCTTGAGATTGTGTTTTTATTACACATCGTTTCCCTTTTTCGCTATAACAATGGTTTCTTTTTTGTAATGATTTTACAGAGGTTTCATCTATACAAATAATATCCTCTATTTTGTATTTTTTCACTTCATCATAAAAATCTTTTATGCTTTTATTTATATCAATATCCTTACCGAACCGCTTTACTGGTTCGTGTCTTATTCTCGTCATTTTCAAAGTAATATTATTATCGTGTATAATACGATTTATATGTGATTTATTCAAATCTAAATTAGGATATTTATTTTTCAGTAAATATAATAAATCTTCAATCGTGATCGTTTTGTTTTTCTTGATTTCTTGTAATAAAAAGTCTACATGTTCTTTATGCACCTTAATGCAGCATATACCATCTGCATTGTGACCAGCCGTTACACTTTTCGATATTTTATTTTGTTTGTAGTTGGGTGATGACCGGTGGAACTTCCAAGTTGGACGAGAAGGTTTCTTTTTCGATGAGGGCGGTCGTTTTTATATTTTTACTACCTTTCAGAGTTGTGGAACTTATATAAAACCCATAGTGTATAATACTACTGACATGTCGTTCATATGTTACTAGTCTAAAGTCGTGAGGTGCACGCAGTTTAAACTAGAGATAGAGTTTAAACTTATTAACAATCAAGATTCGAGACCTGTGTTTGGCTTGGATCTGATATTTCATCTACTAGATTTGCACTGATCTCAGGCCAGAGATCGGGTTAAGTCATATACGCTTTTGGTGTTCTTTCATAACCAGTAATTTTCCCATCTGTTTTGTATTTTTCTACCCAACGCATCAAACTTCGTCTGGAACAGTTGAATATTTTACAAATTTCTTCTTGTGATTTATCCTCCACTAAATAATATTGCACTGCTGTTTCTTTATAATCACTACTCTTTTGGTGAGGCATATTGTATGTATAATAATATATTTAAAGATAAATATTAATATAAATATATTATGAATTTTGAAAATGAAATTGTATATGTTAAAAATAAAGAATATGTTTATGTTGAAACAATCAACGTTGATAATGATAATGTATTAGATTTATCTATATTTGAAATAGAAGAATGGACGCATTTAACAAAAATTAGTAAAGTATTTGAAGATGCGGTAGTTAATTTAGATGTAGAAATATCGTTAAGACCTTATATAAATGTTAGCAAAGATATAAAAAAGGTGCATATTATTTATATTACTCTCCATTCTGTAACTGGAAAGGTTTTAATGATTTAGAATATGAAATGCTAGAAATAAATGATATTTATAAAGTTGTATTTGATTTAGTTAGAGAAGATAAAAAAAGAACTATAAATAAATTTAGAAGATGGATTATAGACAATTATACAAATATTCAAATGCATTATGAAAATTTATTAGATAATAAAATAAATTTATTTATTCCGTTCAGTTAATATACAATTATTTAATGAAAATATTTAAATTAATTAATGTTTTGTATCCATATGTAATTTAAATAATCCTTTTGAAAAATTACCAAAATCACACGCTTCGCAGTAATATTTAAACTCTTTTTTTCTCTCTTCTTTATTTGAGTGATTATTTAAATAATGAAGTTTCATATTTGTTGAACTTGTAGTGTTATAACTACATAATTTACATTGTGGTTCTAATTTTTTATCCTTACGAGGTTTTCTTTTTCCATTATTTTTATGTTTTTCACATTCCAAATGTTGCTTCCAGTGTGCTTGATATAAACACTTATAATTACACACTTCACAATGGTATTTCATTTCAGTTTCATTAGAAGTTTCCATTTTCACTATAATTAATATTATATTTTATATTTAAATTATTTGCGTTAAAATAACTTAAATAAAAGTAGTTTAATACTATATAAAATGAAAGTTAAGAAAAAGAAAAAGGAGGATTTCAAAGAGTTTAGGAATAATGATAAATCCGCATACAAAACTTTCAAAATTCCGCTAAAAACGATTTTACTTAATCGTGATACAACCCAACCAGTTATAGATCATTTGGTTTTTGAAATGAACGATTTGGTTATTCATACATATCAATTTATTCGGTTATATGTTTTGCACCAATACACACAGAAAATTGATTTACCAATGATAGACGATACTTTTATTTTGTATTGTATCAAAACATTAGGAACAAGAGATAATAGAGGTAAAAAAGGAAAAGATACAGAACTTTTAGAAACATTAGAACAATTCTACAAAACCGAATACCAACCTTTATTGAACCATGTAAAAACCAATTTGAAAAATACTACTTTTTTATTACCTTATTTAGCAACGCAAATACATACTTCTTTATCCAATAATACACAAGAGCATTTTATCCAACACTTTTTACGATTTATTAACAAAACAACGAACGAAATTACCGAAGATAAAGCAATATTATTTCAATTCAAAAAACAATTAATGGAATTAACTGAAACAAATGAAATGTTTTCAAAGTGGAAAGAAACGCATTTACATAACATATTACCTACTGAAATCAAAAAGTCAATTCATTATGATGTGAAAGTCAAACCATTTGATTATTTGAAAGGGATGTTGTATATGAACTCTGTGTTAGAAAAACAAGAAAATAAATTATTTCAACCATTACCATTACGAAACAATATTATTCCAAAACATATTATTATTGATACAGCAAGTTTGATAAATCTATTTTGTCCTGAAAAAGACAAAGATGGTAATAAAGTGAGAAAGGGTGAATTATTAAGTAATGTAAAAAACAATCAAAACGAAGTATGGTGCAACTTTTTGGATTTGAAAAATAGAATATTCAAGAATAAACATTATCAGTTTCATAACCAAATCCAAACAGATGGAATTAGTTGTTGCTTGTTGTTTATTAGAAAAGATTTGAAGGATAAAAAATGGGGTGCAAGAGTTCCTGTTTTACAAGAACAAGATTTCTACAATATTGAGGATTTATCCAAAGAACAATTAGACACTTTGAAAGACAGAAATATTGTAGGTTGTGACCCAGGTAAGCGTTCGTTAGTTTATATGATGGATAAAAACGGAAACAAACTACAATACACAGCACCACAAAGAAAACGAGAAAGTAAAGCAAAAACAAACCAAAGGATTTTATTGGAGGAAAGAAAACGAAATGGTATTGTTGAAAAAGAAACAATATTATCGTTTCAAAATAGTAAATCAGTTGATTATGAAAAGTTCAATATATATTTGGTTGAAAAAGATAAACTAAACAAACAAACAACTGAGTTTTACAAACGAGATACATGGAGAAAAATGAAGTTTCGTCAATATAGTTATGGCAAGAAAAGCATAGATACATTTTTGAATAAAATTAAGGAAACTTTTGGAGAAAATATCCTAATCGGTTATGGAAATTGGAGTAGGTCTACACAAATGAAACATTTTATGCCTACGATGAATAAAGGATTAAGGAAATTAATTCATAAGAAATATGATACAATAACGATAAATGAATGTAATACAAGTAAGAAGTGTTGCGATTGTAATAAAGATTTAGAATATTACAAGGATACGGAAGGTAAGAAAGTGTTTCGTCTGTTAATCTGTTCTAACTGCGTGAGTTGCGAAAACAAAAAAATCGTATTTAGAACAAGAGATGCAAACTCTTCAATAAACATAATGAAATTAACGAATTGTTGGATAGAAAAACAAGAGCGTCCATTATGTTTCCATATTTCGTCTTTCACATCTTCAAATAAAAACAATGAAGATGAAAAAGTAAGACCATCGTAGGTGAAACTCCTACTATTGATTTTACATTTTTTCTTATTTTTTGCCTACTAAAATGGGCGTTTTAAATGAGAAAAGGTGTAAAATAGATATGGATACGAATCAACCTCATTGTAGTCCGTGTGGTATGCCATTTAAAACAAACAAATGTCTGCAAAAACATTTGAAATGCAAACGACATACCGACCGAATAAACAAAATAACGAAACTGCCTTCTTTCATGTGTGATGCTTGTGGAAAAAAATATAGCCACCGACAAAGCTTGTATACACATAAATTGTTGTGTGTTTCAGAACCTGTCGCGGTTGTAGCTTGTACGCCTTTTCAGGAAGTTCTCCAACAACAAATGGATGAGATGAAACTGGTTTTTGAGAAGGAACGGCAAGAAATGAAGCTTGCGTTTGAAGAATCTATGAAAGAACAGATTAACAGAATCCTCGATAAATATGCAGGAACAACCAACAACAATACTACGAATAACAACAACATTGAGACTCAAAATATTACCATTAATATTAATGCATTCGGAAACGAAAATACAGATTACATTGACGACAAAGCCATTCTTGCATGTATCAGCAAAGTATACAAATCGATTCCATCTCTCCTTGAGAAAATCCATTTTGATCCGAAACATCCCGAGAATCACAACATTAAAATCACCAACAAGAAACTACCATATGCTTCCGTCATGGGAAACAATCAGAAATGGAAAACGGTGGATCGTAAAGATGCCATCGATACCATGGTAAACAACAGTTATAATATTCTAGATGACAAGTTCAAAGAAAACAAGGATAAAATCCCCGTAACGAAACAAGAACACTTCCGAGGATTCCAATCCAGATTCGACAGGGAAGACAAGGAACTTATGAAAGAAATCAAATCCGAAGTAGACATGATGGTTTTGAATGGGGTATAGCTAGAAATCGAGAGAAAAAATTGATTTTCACCAACAAAAATCCAATCACCACCAACACCAAAGAAAATGACCTTGAATATATTGCACGACAAGCTACCGGCTGAACTGGTAAGACTCATTTGCAGCTATGATTCTACTTATCACGGTATAATAAAAACAGATGAATTCAAAAAGGCCTTGTTCCTGAGCACACTGAGCCGAAAATGTTATAAACCGGTATGGACAAATAGTATTGTTTCGACAATATTATTTTATGCAGAAAATGACGGATTCGAATGGGGAAACGAATGGGGTGGAGTTTTTGAACACGTGGGAGGGTACCATACTCAGTACTGGCAGTTCTTCGACCCGACCCGTTTCCGACTGATTTACGAGTGCGGGAACAGTTACATGAAATTCAAGATTGTACCGAACGTTCCTGAAGTCTCTGATGATGATTACCTGATGTGTAGCGAAAGTTATGATGGGATCATTTGTGACGACATTTTACACCATCAGCTAGTGAATCTCGATAAGAAACAGCGGCAACGATATTTCGACTTGACGTCGAAATGGGACGACAAAGGAGGAAGTAAGCTAGCGTTAAAGGATGTAGAGTACTTAGAAGAAATCCACCAGGAGAGGAGTTCGCCCTATTATATTTGGTTTTGTATGCCGCCTTAATATTTTAAATTACTTTTGAACGGTAAATAATTGACCCCAATTTTTCATTACATCTGCTTGTGTCATGGATGGAATTACTTGATTTGCATGAAGCTGCTCCTTAGACAGATACATTTGTTTCAAGTCACTTATATTATATCGTACTTGCGGTTCACCAACACCAATCCGACTCTTTTCAATATGCTGGTTTTCATTTCGAATGAAGTATCCCACATCATTACAGGCTTGCTTGAAATTATGATTTTTAATTTCTTCGGAATTTTCTACTAAATATTTTCGGTATTGCCAATTGGATTGAATGTTATTTTCTTTGCGAATAAGTTCATCGACAACGGCGCCCGGTTGCCATGAAGAATGCACCGATCTACCGTCGTTCATTATAGGCGGGAAATTTAAATACTTGTTATTGGACTGATATGCCAAGGTAGGAGGACTAAGTTCCGGATAAGCATCGTTGAATGATGAAGCTCCTTTGGAAAACATGTGTGTATATACATATGTATTTCTTTATTTTTCACAAATATCGACTTTTTCGCTTTCCAGCATTTTCAGCAAGTCTAGTTTTTTCATTTTAGAAGGATCTGTGCAAAGCCCTTTGCTAATCACCAACGTTTTCAACATTTGCACACTCATTTTTTTGAATGAATTTTTGTCGTCGTTGGTGTTAATGGCGAACGAAAACACTTCAGATTGCAAATCTGCGTCAGGTAGAGTTGTTTCTAAATGAATCGGTTCTTCTGTTGTTATTTCTTCGACTTCTTCTACTTGCAATTGTATTTCCTCGACTTTTTCTTTCTCGATTTCTCTCTTTTCTTCATTTTCATTTTCATTATCTCTCTCGTCTTCACTCTCATCTTCACTATCACTTTCACTTCCACTTTCGCTCTCATCAGATATTTCAATGACTTCCGATACAGCAGCAGCAGTAGGCTGCGAACGCAAGAAAATATTAGAAAGAATGTTATTGGAAGGAGGGTGCATCATGGAGTTCTGCTCAACCACCATTTGCTTCACCTGGCTTATTTTGTTCACGATAGTTGTACACATCTCGGCTAATGCATTGTTTTTCTTTTCAAGTGTACTGATTCGTGTTTTGAAATGAAACGCCATCAAAAACAACAACAAAAACGTAATGCCTAAACTGATAAAAAAGAAACAATCGACTAATTGAAACATTATGTACTTTAGTTTATCTTCCGAAAAGAATGAACTCTTTCGAACGCAAATAGGTAGGCGAATATTTGTTTCATAGACCTATATTATAGAACAAATGAATAGTTTAGAAGATTCTTTACCTCCTCGGGATAACGAGAGTCCTTTGGAGAAGATTGCCAATAGTTTGCTTATAAAAGATTCTACGCCTTCTCAAATACAACCACAACAATCACAACAAACACAATCACTGCTAGATTGGAAAACAATTATTATCCTGGTTTTGATCATTCTCATGGTACTCATGTATTTAGGTATCAACTTTCTCACGTTAATCGGCAGCGGACTTCAAAGTGTCGTCAATGTTACACAACCGGCAGTGTCGAAAATAGCGGCTGCATTTGGGTACACGGCTGGCGAGTCTATCAATCAAACAGCTGAAGTTGCATCCGACACGATTGTAACCGGCGTCGAAGTAGCAGAAGGTGTTGTGAAAGATTTGGGGAATCTTCTGATCGATGCGAGTGAAGAGGCAGACCCAAGTAATCGCAACAGTAGATTACAAGCACAAATCGAAAGTAAAAATAAACCACACGCTAGACCAGACCCTTCAGCAGACACGAGTGAGAATCCGATACAAAACCCCATTTTTTCCGGAAAACGAAATTGGTGTTTGGTTGGAGAACACCAATTCAAACGAGGATGTGTATCCATTTCCGAAAGTGATAAATGCCTTTCAGGACAAGTTTTTCCAAATCAGCAAATGTGCTTAAACCCCACATTTTCAAAATGACAATTACAACAAGGAATTTTCACTGTCTCTTGACCAGTCACTACCAATGGTTAGTTCACTTCCTATACGCATCGTGTCGCTACTGGCATCCCATGTTTCAGAAGATTCTTCTTCTGTTTTTTTAACGCCAAATATCCGTCTAAAAAGAAGTATGCAATATTGATAAAATCCTGTCATTTATAATAAGCATATCATAAAATATTTATATGATTTGTACAGAAATATCCGCTGGATCTATTGTACATGTTAAAGTTGGATTGCTAGTGATAAAATTCGTGAAATAATATTGCAGTTGGTAAATATACCCGTCGATTGTCGGCAATTGATTTATATATGAAGTGACGAGAGTTGTAGTGGATGTAGATGCGGGTTCACAAAAAGATCCAATTTGTTTTTTCTGTACAATCTCGGTATCCGAGAAAAAGATTTTCAAATGATCTGCGACCTCGAACCGAGGGGTCACTGTCGCCGAACCGGATATATCTGTGAATTTCAGGACGGCATTAAGCTGGAACGACGTAACCGATGATGCTATATTTTCATAAAATTGCAAATATCCTATCGTTACCGGTGTCGCCATATCGAATCTCTGAGGGCTGATTTCAACGAAAGGTAATTCGATGAGCTGTCCTTGTACTTTATGGAAACGGAAAGCGGTATTTGTTTCTTCAGGTAGAGTGCTTACCGCCAATGATCGCTGTAAATAATTATAGAGGGGAATCGTATCATCGTAGGTTAGTTCTATGATTGGTCCCGGGATATTTGAAGAAGATGTTTTTGTTGGTGTATATAAACAGTCATTTACACTGCTTCTTCTACTTACTGAACCGGTTGACGACGCGAGTAATGAAAATTGCTGTTTAGAACTGGTTTTACCGTTGTTATTTTGATATTTCAGTATTTCAATTTTTCTTCGCATATCCAATTGACGTTTCGTTATGCCAGTTCGAGAGATAAATTCACCAGTAATAGTTTCGTTCACATATGGACTGACAACTTCTAATCGAACTGGTGGCGTCGGATTCAGATTTCTTTGGCTTTTCTGTTGGCACAATTGCCTTATTGCGAACTCGGACATTTTGTTTAATTTTACTATACATGGATACTAAAATTATTACTTTCCTGCATTTTTATACCAAATATTTGATAAAAACGATGAATTTCCAGACTTGTTTTGCGCATCCGAAGATAAAGAACTTGATTTCAGATTCGGACCTCTTACGACGATATTATTGATTTCAAAAACATTCATCGCATACCCAAAATATTGGAGATTTGAAATGCTTCCTTTCATGCCTCCAACCGTTACATTCAGATAATTGTGTTTTGGTAAAGAGCTTAATTCTTTACGAACACTCACTACTCCATTCATGTATACGTCAACAATCTTATTCTGTAAACGGATAGCGAGATGAACCCATTTATTATGCGGCATATTCGAAATAGTAATTTTTTGAGATTCAGTACTAGATCCAACAAGGTCTACGACTACTTCTAAAGAAGATAACCCGCTTACATCAGTGTACACATAGACCCCTGGACTATTTGCCGTTTTGTACCCAGAAGGATTTGTAGCTGATGATGTGAAATCTGGTGGATTTCCGTCGCCTTTTGTAAATATCAGTTTCCTCGTTGTATTATCCGCAGTTTGTTTATCTTTTAAATAAATCCATGTAGACCACGTATATTCCGCGCCTCCTTGTTTATTATTCGACCGCTTGATCATTTTTCCATCTTTATTTGCGGGATCTTGAGAGATACTTAAAATCGTGTCTCCGTCTATTTTCCCATCGACAATAATAGGATTCGCACTGGATTTCATGAAAAAACCGATAATTTGCATCCCTAGATTCAAAAGTACCATGAAAACAATCAACACGAAAATAATGAAAACAAATTTCGCTAAAAAGCCGTTCGTTTCCAAAAATTCTTTTCCGGCATCTACTACTCCTTTCTGCGAAAATTCATCTAGAGATGCCTTAATGTCTTTGGTCGCGTTTCCGATACTTTCCGACATGGCTCTTCCTGTATCTTGAATTAACTCGGTAGGCTTTTCTCTTAAATCTTTGGTTGATTCTTTTAATTTGTCAATAAGATTGAAACTCATGATTCGCGCCTTGTATATATTGTCTAAGATATTATTATATTTTACGATATATTTATGGTAAATTGGGAAGGGTTAATCGGCTCTGTTCCGTCGCGTCTTTGGACAAGATGAGATTTACACCGAATCGTTTCAAGAAATTGTAAAGCGGATTTCCTCCATTACCAGCCATATACTTATCCCATGCATCGCTAGGGTCAATGGTATTTGGTACACGTTCAAACTTTGCGATGAAAACATTAGCAGCATCAGTTCCTGAACCTTCTACAATTGTAGAGGAAGCGGTCGGGGTTGCCATCTCTGTTACTGATTGCGATTTGATCAATTTGCCATCCATATAGGCATCGATTCCTGACCCAGTGACACTTAAAATAACACATGTCCACCTTTCTAAAGGAAAATTGTCGGTTATAGTCGTAGTTTTATTTAAAACCGGAGTATATTGTAATACGCCCGACGGCATAAGTGTAAGTTTTAGGTCTCCGAGTGTGTAAATATTCAACCCTGCTCCTGCAGTTGGTAACTTCGTGACATATAGCCAGATTAATATGTAGTATTTGGGTGAAGCCGGAGATTTCAAATCGGAAAGCTTTGTCGTTACACCACTAAGCTTGCGGTAAGAAGCGAGCTCTGTTTTCCCCTGTGTAAAAACATTGTATAAAATATATAGAATAACGACTAAAATGACTCCTAAAACGACGAAAGTATAATTCATAATATATAATCATGTATTTTTTGTTTTTACCCATTTTCATTCTTAAGGAGGAAATGCAATCTCTCCTCTGACTTTTTTATCTTTTGTAAATTGTACAGCAACACCATATTGAGAGAACGTTTTTGCAATAAAATTGCCACCGCTACCGGCACTATATAAGTTCCATGCCGTGGCTGGATCCATGGTAACCGGTTGTCGTTCCATGGAACCAATGAAAATGTTATTGTCCACTCTCTCGATTTCTTTTATTTCTGAAGCTGTCGTAGTCGAAGCGAGAGCAGCTGTTTCTTTCTGAGATTTTACAAGTTTTCCATCTAAATAGCAATCCACGACGCGGTTACTTTCAACACTGATAATTAAATGACACCATTTCTGGAGAGGAAACGAAGACACAATCACTTCTTCCTTGTTATCGGATCTGTTATAATACAATACACCAGTACGGCTGAGTTTTACTCCAATGATTCTGGAACCGTCAGCGGTAGTCAAATCAAACAAGTTGTCATCGACATTTTTATTGGGCGTTGGTCTAAACTCATCTACATAAATCCAATACGAAATGTAATAATTGGGAGAAGTCGGGCTATCGACTGTTTTGAATGACATGAAATTTTGTTCTGCCGTAGTTGCACTTTTCCCTAAAAGTCTCGCTTTTCCGAGGCTAGTCTTTTTACCGTTGAAATATGAGTACAACACATACAACACAATCACCAAAATAATGCTCAAAATTACAACCGGATAATCCATATTATATATTACTATACCTCTAGACAAGATTTGTTAAACCGGTGGATTTCGCAAGTGATACATATTATATGCAAAAGCTATTTGTTCTGGGGTCATTGGTAAGCGGTACGCATTTATATTGCAAATGGCACCAACAATCGAATCCTTGTCCTCTCCGACAATCATGCTATCGGCGTCATGAAAAGTAGGTGCACTGAGCGCATCAAGAGTCACGGAAGTTGCTAATTTACCGTTTAAAAACAAGTCGCATCGATTACTGAAATAGTTAAAAACCACATGGTTCCATTTTTGAACTGGCATTGCAGTTGTAAAAGACGTGGCTCCGCTCGCATCACTAAATACGAACAAATATTCGTTATTACTGGTATAATATACTCCCGGCTTTCCGGTTTGCGTATTTTCTTCAGAAGAGTACTGGAAAATGGTATGCTTTTCATTTTCCAACAATTGCGTAGTTGCATTTACACTAATCCACATAGAAAAAGCAGTCTGTCTATTTTTGGTCGTTATTTCCGTCTTTCCAATCAACGTTTTGTTGCTATTATGTACGAAATGTTTCATAATGTATTTGCATCCGTCCAATGGTTTCCTATGATTCAAAAACAGCGGTGATTTTAGAACCTGATAACTATTCGCAGTAGACATTTTACGAAATAAATAAGGAATCAAAAAATATAGGCCGATAAGAACGACCTCGATACCCAATAGGTAATACACGACAAATGGCGTCATTTGCAATTCTTTCAGTAAATACGCAAAATAGTCGCTGACCAAACAAGGAATATAGAAAAGGAATTGTATGATGAACCCAATATATCCCTTTTGTTTGTATGAATTGTTGAGAAAAATCCGGTAGAAAATGGAAGCTCCAATTATGACTGCACATACGACTAACATTTTAAGCGAATATGCGATAAGAAAGGACACTTCTTTCGAAAACCCGGGATAAATCGGGTAGTCTGTGAAAAAAAAGCTTCTGACTTTTGTTGCTGAATTTGCACCGAATAATTGCTTGTTGAAAAGAATCAATGAAACGCTTACCACAAGAATACCCATGACCCAATAAACATTTCGGCTTTTCAGTTCTAAAAACATGAGACTACATCCTGTCAATATGATAATGACGAATGAAATGATATAGCTCAAGAAATTTTTTCCCATGGCTTGTTTATCGTTTGCCATGATTGCCATGAAAACAACTACAAATAAGGTGAAAATGACCATGAACACGAGATGAACGATGCTACGAGGAACTACTGGAATAATAGATTTCACTTCAGGGATTATTACAGTATTCAATAATTCTCTCGCTCTTCTCATTTTATTTCCCTATACTTTAATCATAGATTTTCTATCGTGGTTTTACGACCATGACATTCTCGGCAAAGGGCCACCAAGTTATCTAAATTATTACTGCCACCATATTCCAAACGAATCTTGTGATCCACTTCGTACCACGCAGATAGTTGTTCTTGACAATCTCCGCATTTCCAATTCTGACTAGATGCGACGTATTTCTTTTTGGTTTCGCTCACGGACCTTTTTGTGGCCTTTTTCCCAGCACCACCACCTCCTCCTACTTGTTCTACTGGAGTAGTAGGTTTTAACATGTCGAGAACAGAATACGATTTCCCAGAGACTGTATTTCCATAAGAGGGCATATGTTGCGAATATGATTGTTTCGAAGTAAAGTCCAAAATGGGGGAAATAATACTGCTCGTGTTTTTATCGACGGGTAAATATTTCAAGTATTCATTCGAGTGTTCCAACATGCGGGATGCGCGTTTTGGATCCTTTTTTAGAAGCCAAAACAGAGTACATGCACCTAAGAAAATCCCGGCCATATGATAGTATTTTTTGTATGAAAGTAATTTCGTCAGGAATTTACCGTCTGTATATACATTTCCCATCCACACACCAGCGACAATAATTAACAAGAGTTCCCATCTCATCTTTATATGTTACGTAGATATTTAGGTGTACTGCCAAACTACGAAAAAACTCATGAAAAAAATTAACCCGAAAATGATATATTTTTTTTTAATGTTTTTATTCGTTGAGAGAACATATTGTTTCGGCAAATACTCTTGGTAATATTCGTCCATGTGCTGAAGGTACGTTTTCTCTGGTTCACCGACATATGCATTTAATCGATTGTTTACGGTATGTACCCAAAATGTGAACGAATCTTTGTTGTCTAAATAAGGTGTCACTGGAAATTGGTCTAAAATCCTACTAAAATGGGACGAACACTCATTATGCGGAATAAAGAGCGGTAAATTTTGAATGAAATCATAATACTTTCGTTTGACTACCGTGTTTGGTGTATCAGGATATGTATGAGCAATTGTGAAAAGAAAAAACCACATACGAGGGAGCCATATTTTGTGGTCCAATTCTTTCATTTACAGCATAGGCAGACAAAAAAATCTCATTTTCGCAAAAACAATGTAAATATAAGATTTGAGGGTTTGCAAGGAGGGAAGTTTATTATCCATACATTAAATGAAAAATATGAAAAATGAAGGATTCTGTAACAATTGCGGGAAAAAAGGGCATTTGTTTCATCAGTGTAAAATGCCCATTACTAGTGTCGGTATTATTGCGTTTCGAAAGTGTCCTAAAGGGTGTGAGTACGAATATTTAATGATTCGACGAAAAGATACGCTGGGCTATTTGGATTTCATGCGCGGCAAATACTCTGTTTATCAAAAGTCTTATATTATGAACATGATGAAACAAATGACCCATGCTGAAAAAGAGTTATTGAGACAAAAGTATTACCATATAAGAGCTATTGGAAATATAAACGTTAAGGATAAGACAAATATCTTGATTATGGGAATAGAACATAATGGTGAGGAATATGATTTATTATCTTTACTGAATGAGAGCGAACGTTTTGGAACATGGACTGAAGCAGAATGGGGATTTCCAAAAGGCCGTAGAAACTCGAATGAAAACGATTACGATTGTGCGGTCCGTGAATTCACCGAGGAAACTGGATATTCTGCATCGCTTCTGAATAATATTCGTAATATGGTTCCGGTGGAAGAAGTGTTTACTGGATCCAATTACAATTCCTACAAACATAAATATTATTTAATGTATATGGATTACGAAACCACTGTAAACCAATGTTCTTTTCAGAAATCAGAAGTCGGAGAAATGCAATGGAAAACAGCAGAACAAGGATTATCTACAATTCGGCCATATAATTTAGAAAAATTACACATGTTACAAAAGCTTGACAAATGTTTGAAGAGTATTGAAATGGTATGCATTGATTTAGGGACTTTATAAACACGCGAAAAACCGAGATAAAATCTACCAATACTATAAACCTATGGACTCAAAAAAAGTAGATTGTCCCGAGGGAACTCAATGGGTCGAAGAAATTGAGAAATGTTTAAATCCTGAGGAAATGAAAATGTATGTCATGATAAAACGATATTTGAAAAGAAGACCAAAGTGCGAAAACGGTAAACGGTGGGTTCCTGCCGCAGGAATGTGCTTGACGGAATCTGAAAAAAAGGACTTTGAGCAGAAAAAGAAGGATGAAAAGAACCATCTCAAGACACTTAAAAAAGCAGAAGCAACTCAAAAAAATACGACGAGACGAGCACGTTGTCCAAGAGGCCAGACGTGGGTCGAAGCAGCTGGAAAATGCATGTCTGAACCTGACAAAAAAGCATTTTTAAAGAATATGAAAAAGGCAAAAAAGAAAGATGCCAAAGAGGATAAAGAGGTTATTAAAGATGTTAAAGAGGTTAAAGAAGAAGAAGAAGAGCCACCGCAAAATGAAACTCTTATGGAATCGCTGACAAGAATGTTTGGTTCAAAAGAAGTGTCTGAGAAAGAAGACTCGCAAAAAGAAGACTCGCAAAAAGAAGACTCGCAAAAAGAAGACTCGCAAAAAGAAGACTCGCAAAAAGAAGACTCGCAAAAAGAAGACTCGCAAAAAGAAGACTCGCAAAAAGAAG
>Ga0214919_10001403_pt1 | contig 39550 bp, 42 predicted proteins | sample LL1503_MetaG_FD_177994 | JGI IMG/M metagenome (GOLD analysis project Ga0214919, IMG submission 177994) | Freshwater microbial communities from Lake Lanier, Atlanta, Georgia, United States - LL-1503 | ecosystem: Environmental > Aquatic > Freshwater > Lake | place: USA: Georgia | collected...
ATTTCGCATTTTATCAAGTTAATCCGATACAATCCGAATACATCACATTTTGACCTATCAGACGTAATTTGTGAAATAAATAAATTCCTCTTTTCATTTAAGTAGTTTATCTTGCTTTTAAAATTGGAAAGCAAGATTTATAAAAGCTAAATTTACCTTGCTTTTAAAATTGGAAAGCAAGATTTATAAAAGCAACTCTACCATTTATTTGCCTTTTTAACACTAATTTTCTGTCCAGCACCACGTTTCTTGACAGAATTAGGGTCATATTTTTCATCTTCGTCATCTGAATTAATTCCCTTAGATAATTCCCAAAATTCTTTGGAACCTAACTTAAAATCGTTATGATTATCGGCTTTGTACCAAAAAACTTGGTCATGTAATTTGTTTGATTTAGAATTATTATTTATAACCAAACACTCATAATTTTCTGTACATTGATCCATGACCTGACAAAAGGACTCAAATGTGGGAAACATTCCAGCATAATTCTCATATATTCTTTTTCTATTGGCAATATAATTCTCTCTTAAAATAAAAACATAATCTATATTTGTCCTTAGCATAGGAGGTATGCCTAACGGATATTGCATTGTGATGACTAACATGACCTTCCAATGCCTCCCGTTCATAAATAATAAACGCATCATTTTATCTCGGGTCCATGCACCGTCATACAAACAATCATCTAGAATAACAAATGCTCTTGGATCAATTGTACTACGTTTATAAGTTTCCATTTCTTTTTTTATTTGCTTTAATACATTACGCTGACGTTTTAATACATTTTCAATAATAGCCGTATTATATTCATTATGTACAAATAATTTGGGGATCATTTTTGCATAAAATCCGTTTCCTTCTTCTGTTCCAGATATAACTGTCCCAATAGGTATGTCTTGATGATAATAAAGTAAATCTCTAACTAAAAAACTTTTACCAGTATCACGTTTCCCAATGAGAACTACAACTGGGCCTTTGTTTTCTGTTGATTTAAAACTAATACTTTTCATATCAAATTTTTTAAGTTCTAGCGTCATTTTATATTATTCTATTTAGAAATTAATTTATATTTATACGAATAATGTTTTTGTTTATTTGTATTTTTTGTATGTTTTTGAATTTAGAGAAGATATAAATAAAAGGTGTAAAAAAATAAAAACTATTTTCAATAAGATATTTATTAATAATAAGTTAAAAACACCTATTATTTATATATTATTTACCTAATATGATTCCCATTCATTATCAAAAAAGGAAAAACGAAGAACTTTTTAAAAGTTTACATGGCCCTGAAAGTTTGGATTTATATAATATACAAAATTACATACCTATTTACAAAAGGTTTTTTGCATTAAATGAAACAAATTACAATAATGTAAATTTAAATCATAAATGGTATATTACAGAGATAAATAAAAGAACAAGCGAAATAAATAAAAATACATTTAATTGTAAAATAAAAAATATTACAACACAAAAAACAAAAGAAAAACAGGCATTTTTTAAGATAGCACCATTATTAGATCCTTATAAATATTTGATAGGAAAATATAATGTAGACGATAATAAATTATTTAATTTACCTAATTTTAATTCAAATGACGATGTACATTTCAAAATAAACGATTACAATAATTCTGCATATGTTGACGGCTTTTTTGCATTTTTAAATAGCATATTAATTAATGAACATAAATTTCCTCATGGGATAGACTATTATGGTTCTTTTTTAGCTATTCAAAATAATTTTAAAATAAATGTGTTTGATGATATTGAACACTTAAATAATTCAGATTTTTTTATAAAAAATAAAAACATTTTATTCAAAATAGATAATTACGAATATTTAATTCAAGAAAAAGATGTTCAGAAATTAAAACCTATTAATATTGATCATACCATTAGTTTAAAATCAACAATGACTATTCAATCTTTTTCTGATGATTTATTTGAAAATATTTTTGATAGTGCAAATGATAGTGGAAACAATAATTCAGAATTAGAATCAGAAGCTAATTTAGTTGAAATTTCTAAATTAATAAATGAAAACAATTTTGAAAATCTTAATAAATCGCTTACTGTAAAATCAAATTCTACTTGTTCGTCTAGATCTTCTTATACTTCTAATGAAAGTAGTGAAAATGATGAAAACACAAATGATAATGAAGAAGATGAAAATAACGAGAAAAATGATAAACAAGATGTAGAGGATGAAGATGAGGATGAGGATGAAGACGAAGAAAAAATAGAGGCAACATTAAATAAATTTCCTGTAAAAGTAATTTGCATGGAATATTGTGATAATACATTTGATGATTTAATTATGTCTAACGAATTATCACAGGATGAATGGTTTTCAGCATTAATGCAAATTATTATGATATTAATTACATATCAAAAAGCGTTTTCATTTACACATAATGATCTTCATACAAATAATGTAATGTATAATTATACTAATAAAAAATATTTATATTATTGTTACAAAAATACATACTATAAAGTGCCTACTTTTGGAAGAATATTTAAAATTATAGATTTTGGTAGAAGTATTTATAAGTGTAATGGACAACTATTTTGTAGCGATAGTTTTCGTAGCGGTGAAGATGCCTCATCACAATATAACACTGAACCCTATTTTAAAGAGAATAAACCTAGATTAGAACCTAATTTTAGTTTTGATATTTGTCGTTTAGCATGTTCCATTTTTGATTATTTAATAGATGATTTAGATGAAATATCTGATTTAAATAAATGTGACCCTGTAAAAAGATTAATTGTGGAGTGGTGTCTCGATGATAAAGGAATAAATCTTTTATATAAAAATAATGGTTCTGATAGATATCCAGATTTCAAGCTATATAAGATGATTGCGCGTCATGTTCATAAACATACACCACAAACACAATTAGAAAGACCCGAATTTAAAGCATTTATTAACTTTAACAAAAGTACGATTCCTACTAATGATTCTGTAATTAATATTGATGAAATTCCTGTTTTTATATAACTTTTTCAAAATGTATAAAACAGATAAAGATTTTTACAAAAAAATAAAAAATAAATTATTTTATATTCAAAATATAATATAATTTAGTATGACTCAGAGTTATGGAATTATTATGACAAGACATGTAAACTCACAAGAAACTAACCTTTATTGGAATCGGTCTATAAAATGTATAAGACGATTATATCCTTTTATAAAAATTATTATTATAGATGATAATAGTAATTATAATTTCGTAAAAGGTGAGTATGATTATAAAAATATAGAAATTATTCAATCAGAGTTTAAAGGGCGTGGAGAATTATTACCATATTATTATTATATAAAAAATAAATTTTTTGAAAACGCTTTAATCATACATGATAGTGTATTTATTTATACAAAAATTAATTTTGATTCACTTATTAAAGAAAAAACACAGATTTTACCCATTTGGTATTTTCATCCAGATAAAGAAGATTTAAGTAATCGTTTGAGGATTGCAAATTCGCTTAAAAATAGTTATAATATAATAGATAAATTATCATTAAATACAATTGTCTTAGGTATGTCGGAATCATGGTATGGTTGTTTTGGTGTACAAAGTTTTATAAATCATGATTTTTTAATTTATTTGGAAAAAAAATATAATATTACAAATATGATTAATCAAGTAGTTACAAGACAAGATAGGCAATGTTTAGAAAGAATATTTGGCTGTTTATTTTTTACAGAAACAAAAATAAAAAATAGAAAATCATTACTTGGTGATATAATGCGTTATCAAAAATATGGTTATACTTATAAGCAACATTTAAATGATATTAAAAAAGGTAGAATTCCAAAAGCTATCGTAAAAGTTTGGACAGGGCGTTAAAATTCAGGATTATCAGTAAATACTTGCGTTGTCTTACTACCTCCTATGCTTTGTGAAACATTTGTAAATTGTTCTAAAATAAAATAACCACAAACAACACTAACATATACTAATAAAGAGTCTCTAACTAGTAATTTTAATCCCTTTGTATTTTGTTCTGAATCTTTGTCTTTATCTAAAAATCGAATTTCTATAAACTTTGCTATGCAAAAAAATATTGAGACAACAGCAGCTTTAATAAATATATTTTCCATTGAAAATAAAGAAGAGTTTTCTTATTTATTTTTTACGCAAAATTTACACCAGAACTTCAATATCATCTATCAATAAATCAGGAAATAATTGTAGTTTAGGTTCTTCAATATTATGAACATCTAAATCATCTAAGTTATAGATTTCGTCGTAAATTTTTAATTTTTGATTATCATCATCTAGTTTTCTCTGATTATATCTTTGTTCACTTATTTCTTGTAATCTCTCAATTGTTTTGGGTGCTTCCACATTTATTATATTATTGTTACCATCTTTTATATAGTCTATGTTGTCAAATTTCAATTGTGAACTTGATTTATTTGATTTATCTGTATTTAAACTAGATATATTTGAAATAGTAGGTACAATCTGATTTTGCATAGTTTCTTGTATTTTTGGTTGATTTTCCATGGATTGATTTTGAATTGATTTATTTTGAATTAAAGATTTATCAATGGGTTCTTCAATAACTTCTTTTATTTCTTCTATAACATCTTCAACTGTTTCATCCATATAAGCTTTTAAAATTGCCTCGACAGGAATACTATCTCTTATTGTATTTAAAATACACTCTTGAATAATAATTTCAAGCTCTCTATTATGTTTTTGTGCCTGTAAAGGTGGTACATTTAATTCAAACAAATATACATTTTTATATATCTTTCTTGCAGCATGAATATATACTTTATGAATAAAATCATCTAATTTGGGAATGTTTATATCTATTTTTTTTTGTTTTTGTCCAACACGCATGGCCGTTAGAATTTTAAGCTGAACAATATGAACACATGTAATTAAATCTTCTAAATATATACAACCACTTTTATCACATATTCTTTTTCTCTCTGTCTCTATAATGGTAGAATTCCATTTGGGTATTCTTGAAATAAAATTCTGAAATGTCATTAAATATTTATCCATTTCGTCGTTTGATTTACATAAAATAACTGCTTCTTCTAATATTGATTTATAACCATCTACTATAAGAGGTGTCAATAATGTAACTAATCTGGAACACCATTCGTTTTTCGATTCATGAAGCGAACTAACATTATAATCATCCATTAAATTATTATAGTTTAAAATATTTCCATTTTAAACTATTAAGTTTACACAAAAAATATACGAATATTAAATAAAACTAAAATTTTCCATTTTTATATCCAAGTCCAAAGATATAAAATTAAAAATAAACAACATCAATATTTTTTCATTTCTAAATTCTTTTTTTACTTTATTAAAAGCAACTAATAATTCATATCTTTTTTTCATAGTTAGTTCTAATGAAAGAAAATTTGGATTTTCTAATAAAGACATTATATCCAGACCACTATATCCTTTTTCATATAATTTTGTAGATAACATTATTAAATCTTCTAAATTGTTATGATTAGCTTTTGTTAATTCGCGTTTTAACCATTCATTTCGTTGTTTCTTAATAGTAGTCATATTAAATGTTTTTTCTATATTGTATTTGTATAAATTTTGTATTTTATTGTTTATAATAGGTTCAGGAACATATATCTCACAAAATCTAGATAAAATAGGCTTTAATAGGTTATATTTATTTTCAACTACCATAAAAAATCTAGTATTATGGCTAAACAATTCTATACATCTTCTGAGAGCGGATTGTGCATCGGTTGTTAGTTTATCTGCATTTAATAAGATTATACTTTTAAATAAATCACCACCTTCTGAATTTATATGTGTCTTAGCAAAAAATTTTAATTCTTCCCTAATAAATTTAATACCTTTCCCATGTGCACAATTTATGAACATAGTATAATTTTTAATAATATTGCGGTCAAAATTATATATTTTTTTAATAAAATTGTTTACAATACTTCTTTTACCAGAACCCGTGGGACCATGAAAAATAATATTAGGAATTTTATGAATAGAATGAAAATAATCTAACTTTTCAATAATAGTTGGATGTATATTTAACATAATTGTTATTTGTTATATTTTAAATACTCTTTTTATATTTTAATAAAACGCAATTTGTTATTCTATAATGAATAAAAAACACACTTAAAATATAAAATACAACGATAATTATACAAATTTATTACACAAATTTATTACACAGCAGTAGTTAGACTATGTGTATAAGGATTACTTTTGAAAGCATTTAAAATATCTGGTTGAATGCGTTGACATGCAATGTTTTCAATATGTTGTGGAGCATTTACAACACCATACGTGGCAATAGAAGGTGGAATAGAAGATAATTTTGAATAAGCAGGATTCATTCTACCACTGAATCTGTCACAATCATCTTTACAATGTACGTTCATTTCTTGATTAAATATTTGTGTGCCTCCTTGATTTGGTCTATTCATAATAGTAGATGATTTAATATCATTATTATGTTGATTATATGCAGATAAATAACTCATATCACCATATTGGGTAGCGACACCACCTGATGGTCCTATAAAACTCGCACTTGTACTATCTCTTTGCGTTAAATCCATTGGTGTATAATTATTAACATATATTCCTTCTTTTTGGTTATTTATATTAAAAGATGGTGAATATAGTGTTGTTTCTTTAACTGTTGTTTCTGTTCCTGCATTTGGATTATATACAGGTCCAGCTGAAACAGCAGAAATAGCATCTCCATAAATACGGACACTATTTATTGTTTCGTCTTTACGCGTAGGTTTCAATAAATCCATAAAAGGAGCAATTACAGCACCTATTGCACCACCAAACCCGCTTCTCATAGTATCTGGTTGTTTTACGGTGCTTCTATGATTATCGTAATTTGAGTGACTATTGTTATAAGTAGTCATATGTAAATTTTTATCATCTGATGGTCTAGTTCCACAAGCACTAGAAGGATTCACGTCAAGACCTGGTAAATTTGGTCGTCTACTTTTTTCGTAATTATGTGGTGCATAAGATGCATCTCCTAATATAGCAGGTCCAGTATAATCTGTTTTAATATCATTTCGCCTGATGATTCCCATTTCCTGAATGGATCTTAGAGTTTCACCCTTTTCAGCACCAGTAGTCGTTAACCATCTATCTTGACTATTAATAAAATATGTATCAGGGCGATATTTCTCAACACGACCCTGTGTATTTATATTACCTGGTTCTTTTATATTTGAATTCGCTGGACCTTCATGATTTGTCAACATATATTCTAATTTTGGATTTGTATCTACTCTTAATTGGTCTACTGTATATGGAAGCCATTTGTCACGTGCTTCCATTCCTGAATTATAACCACCTGTTCCATTAGATGAATAACCTTTATCCAAGCCTGGTCCAACACGAACTGTATCAAATGGTTTTACATTATTATTTCTCATAGCAGGATTTTGACGAGACTGATAAAAGGCTGTATTATTTGGTGTTCCGTAAGCCCATGATACATTTTCCTCAGGTTTAAACAAAGGCGCTTGTTCTATTTTTTTTATTACTTGTGATCCAGAACCAATCATATTATCCAATACAGATTCTGCTATATTTGCATGATATGTATTTCCTTTAATTTTTCCACCATTAAAAGGAACCATATTATTGTGTTTAAATTGTTTTGAATCTAAATAATCACCTGTCATAGAATATATTTGTTGTGGATTGTTTCCTACACGTTCACCCTGTCTAACTTTTGTTTCATATAAATTTTGATCAAAATATTTATCTGTTGCAACATTCGGATTTGGATATTCATGAATGGTATCTACCAATTGATTCATTTTTGTTACAGGGAAATTTTCTGGTGGAATATGGGTATTTGGTAAATAATTATCTGTTTTAACACCTAAATTCGTCCTTATTCCCATATTTGTGAATTTTTCTCTCTTTTCTAGATTACTTTCATTTTGTAAATTAAAATGTACATTTTTCTTTGGTTTATTTGAGGAATGATTTGATTGATTAGATACAATATACATACCTCCCAATGCTATTAAAGGGATTGCTAATTCCATAATATATAAAACATTATATTATTTTATAAATATATTACTCATGAATTATTGCTAATGAATTAATGAAAATAAAATTATTGATTTCTTGCAAATGCACATGAATTACTAGTTGTACATACATTTGGACCACCAATATAGTTACTTCTTATCATAGTAGACATAGAAGGTAATTTATCATTAGATTGATCTTCATATTGACTTTTTACATTATTTATTAAACATACACGTTTGGGCGTAAAATAATCTTTTTCTAAAATTCTTGTACTCAAATTATTTTGGAAAGGGAAACACGTGTTTTCTTGTGGATTTAATGGCTGATAATACCAGTCTACTTGTTCTAAATCTCTAAACATCCATGCTGGTGCAATCGCTCTTGATTCTTCTGTAAATAAATTGTTACATGTAGGATATTCAATAGCTTGATTTGGAACATTGAAAGATTTATAATTATCTTTACCTAAACAATCTCTACTAATATGTCTATTTACACCCATCAAGTCGCTTTCTAAATTTATTGTATTTGTTCTTAAATTAGCTCCCCATTTTTGTATTCTAATATGAGGGTCTTCCATATAACAAGGTTTATTTCCATTACCAGGAACATTCAAAATCCAACGTCCAGGATCAGTGGCCTGTTGTTGTTCTTTTATTGTTCTACATTCATCATAATAAATTCTTGTACAAGCCATTTTATAATTATAAGATAATATATTTATAAAATAATATATTTATAAGATATTTATAAGATATTTATATTTGGTTATAAATATTATTTAAATAATTATTAATATATTCATAAATAATGGAAATGACAATGACTGAAATAAAAAAACCCCCAACCTTATGTTTAAATATGATTGTTAAAAATGAAAGTAAAATAATTACTAGGTTATTTGATTCTGTTCTACCAATAATTGATTCTTATTGTATTTGTGATACTGGATCAAAAGATAACACTGTACAAATTATTGAAGAATATTTTTCTAAAAAAAATATTCCAGGTAAAGTTGTACAAGAAACATTTAAAAACTTTTCTCATAATAGAAATTTTGCTTTACAATCTGCATTAGGATTATCTGATTATATTTTACTTTTAGATGCAGATATGGTATTAGAAATTAATAATTTTAATAAAGAAGATTTGCTTTGTGGTGATGCTCATTATATATTACAAGGTAATGATAGTTTTTATTATCAAAATATTAGGATTGTTAAAAATAATGGTTTATATAGTTATGCAGGTGTAACACATGAGTATATAAATATGCCAGGTGGTATTAAATTAAATAGTATATTAAAGATAAATATGTTTATTAGAGATATAGGAGATGGAGGCGCTAAATCTGATAAATTTGAAAGGGATATAAGACTTCTGACAAATGGAATTAAAGAAGACCCTAATAATGTGAGATATTTTTTCTACTTGGCAAATACTTATTGCGATAATGGTGATTATGAAAAATCAATTGAAACCTACAAAAAACGAATAAAAATGGGTGGTTGGGATCAAGAAGTTTGGTATAGTTATTATCGAATAGGTAACTGTTATAAAAATATGGGAAAAATAGAAGAAGCTATATTTTCATGGATGAATGGGTATGATTATTTACCTTATAGATTAGAGAATTTGTATGAAATTATCTATTATTATAGAATCGAATCAAAACATAAATTGTGTTACATGTTTTATAAATTAGCATTGGATATTTTAGAAAAAAATCATAATAAAAATATAGATGATTATTTATTTTTACATAAAGACATATATTCTTATAAAATATATTATGAATATACTATTATTGCATCATATGTAGGTATAAAAAATATTAATGATGAAATTGTTACTATTTTAAATTCGTCTATTGATAATTCAATAAATAATAACTTATTTAGCAATATGAAATTTTATAAAGATGTTTTAATTCCATCTCATGTTGTTCTTATGGATAGTAAAAAAAATATTACAATAAATAATGAGAATATTGAATTTCAGTCATCATCCAGTTGTCTAATTCCTAATTTTGATAATACAGGTTATTTCTTAAATGTTCGTTATGTAAACTATCATATTACTCCTGATGGTAATTATAAAAATTGTGATAAACACATTATTACTGTAAATCAGCTTGTAAAATTAGATAAAAAAATGCAGTTGATTTCATCTGAAATGTTTGATTGTATTTTTGATGATAGACGTTATATTGGTATTGAAGACGTAAGAATATTTAAAGACTCTGCATCAAATGATAAATTATTATTTACTGGAACTGGGTTTCATGAAAATAACCAAATTGGAATTGTTTATGGGGATTATGATATTTACAAAGGACTTATATTACCTAATGAAATAACATCAAGCTTTTCTAACTCTGATTGTGAAAAAAATTGGGTATATGTAACATACGAAAATAAAACACATATGATTTATAAATGGTATCCATTACAAATATGTAAAATAAATGAAAATGGCAAACAAATCGATTTAGTAAAATCAATAGAAATGCCAAGAATATTTTCACATGTTCGTGGGTCTTCATGTGGTTTTACATATAAAAACGAAATATGGTTTGTTGTTCACAATGTTTCATATGAAAGTCCAAGACACTATTATCATATGATTATAGTATTTGATGAAAATATGAAACTATTACGCTACTCTGCACCATTCAAGTTTGAAGGTGAACCTATTGAATATTGTTTAAGTATTGTAGTAGAAGACGAGAGAGTAATAATAAATTATAGTACATGGGATAGAACAAGTCGTATAGGTATTTATGATAAAAAATATATAGATTCTATCACAAAATATAATTAATAATTACTAACTATGATTTCATTATGATCACTTTGATAAAAGTCAAATAAATGTTTATTGTCTTTATAAATTAAATACCATATATTTACTTCCCACATTATCTCTTTTCTCTCGGTAATAATTTTTAAACATTGTTCTCTCATTTTTTCTGAAAACAAAATCAAACTTTCACTATTTCCACCAAATACTCCACCAGCAAAATACCATGCTATATCTTTATAAATATTTATATTTATATTAACTTCTGGATTCCATATAGAGGCGATTCTTATTTTATTATACTGTTTATTGTTTAGATTTTCAATATATTTTGTAAAACTATCATCACATCTAAATACATGTCTTATTCCAAAATCAATCCACATAAAATTATCACTATGAAAATGATTTATTTCAATTGCTTCTTTTACCCATTCTGTTTTATTACACATTGTAAACATATATTCTTTGGTATCTTTTTCCAAATTTGTACTATTCAAATTAAAATTAGATAAAAACTCATCATTTATATATTTATATAAATAACTACTTTTCATATCATATAATACAATAAGTGTATTTTCATTATTATAATCTTTTATTTTTTCATACATAATTTCATCAACATATATAATTTTTGGTATATTTGTTTTTAAAAGTAATTTGCCTAGTTCTAAATAATAATCAAAGTTTCGGTTTTTGTCTTTATTCATATTACTTATAAAAGCGGATACAATAGTCGTCATTAAGTTATATATTGAATATTATTTATATTTATTTTCTATTTATACTTTTTATAATTTATATTTAATTATAATAACCTATAATATTACAAAATTTAGCCATACTTCCATTATATATGTTCATCATAGCATATCCTTGATTACCTGTTCCTGTCTCTAAATTAAGGACAGTTGATAAATTAGTTATCACATTATTAATTGAACTATTTATTACGCAAGCACTAGTTGATGTACCTGCGGTTCCATTAACAAATATAATAGCTTGATATCCAGACGGAAATGTATTAAAATTAATAGTATTTAAAATATTTCCTTCACTAAGGGTTACTGAATAATAAGCAATTGGTGTATATTGGTTTGGAATAGTAATACTATTATCAGAACTATAAAGTAATGTAATAATAGAACTATTTATACCTGATGGCCCAACAGGCCCAATTCCAGCAGGTCCCGTAGGTCCAATTGGTCCCATTGGACCTAGTTCTTTTAAAAGACAACACCTATTTTTACCTAAATATTCGTTATATGTTCTTGAATAGGATGACATCTATAATATTACGCCATAATAAATAATATAATGTATAAAATATTTATTATATTACTTTGTCTTGTATTATTTTTTTATTTTCTTTCTCTTATTTTCTTTCTCTTATTTTCTTTCTCTTATTTTCTTTTCATGAAATAAAAAAAATATATTATGAAGAAGGTAAGGCTGATAAGCAAAGACGTATAGAACCAAGTGACGCTACATCATACTTCACAACAAGAGGTAAATCATTCTCTAAATAAACTTCTATTTGTGAACATAAATTTGTACATTTAATAAAATATCCTAAATTTTTCAATGAAAATTCGCCCTGAATAATCTTTGAAGAATCTTGTTTTAATATAAATCCCATACTACCATCCGATTCTGTACGATGTATTTCCGCAGAGGCAAATTGTCCTGAGCATTTGAATATTAATTCATTTCCAACAGACTTTATTTCTAATCTATCTGAAATGCATGATAAATCGCGAATAATCTTTTGAAAATCAGAAGAAGGTAAATTAATAATAGAAGAAAATTTTACATCGGGATATTCTAGTTCTTCTAAATCTGGCTCAATTAATCTTAATTTCTGTGTTTTACATTGTTTAATATCCCCATTTTCAAATCTGAGTGCTAAATGGGAAACTATACCATCCACATAATCAGCGTTTTCAATATAAATGGTTAAGGTATCGTCATTATCTATGGTATTAATAAGCTTGAATAAATGAAACATATTTACTCCAATAATGATTTTTTCCTTTTTACATTCATAAAACTCAAAATTTTCCGAAGCTAAAAAGAGATGAGCTAAAATAGTATGTGACTTATCCATATTAATAATACGTATTCCATCAGGACCAAATGTAATATTTGTTTCTAAAAGAATATCCTTCAACGCGGTCATTAATGTTCTAAATGGTGCAATCTGAACTGTTTTTATTGTTAATACATTATTTGCTGATTCATTTTGTTTATTCATAGAAGAAGTATTCATAAATTTAGACATTATATATTGATTTTATTTAAATCTTTAAATACTTATGTAGTAAATTTCTTTTTTTTAACGCATTTTATTAAAATAGTTTTTTGGTTGTTTTGCACAGCATTATCTCTGTTATGAATTATTTCGCAAACTTACTATCTAAATAAAATATTTCATTCAGTATTTCATAATTGTAAAAAATTGTATTTTATTGCTCTTCCTGTAATAGTGACTTTTTTAGGAATGAATGGTGTAATTTATACTAACCAATTTTTATAGAAAGTTTGTCTCATTTTTCTTTTGGTCGGTATATTTATTATATTCTATTAATATAAAATGATTGATTTGAATAAAAACACATTACAAAAATTTATTGTTAAGTTTAAACCAGGAAAAGTAAAGGATGGTCTTCAAGAGAATAAACCTTATTTTTTACAAGTTGAAGCTGCTACTGCTTTTCCAGATGAGAACAGAAGAATTAATATATATACCGACAATATGAAAATGTATCAATATTACTATCCACGTGACGGTAAAAAATTTGATGAAGAATTTGAAATATTATGTAGTGAAAAACAACAAGGAGGCAAAAGAAAAACTCGTAGTAAGCGAAAGAACCATGTAAAATCCAATCGTCGTTAATTCAATTCTTTCATAAATTTCCTGAATATTTAGGAAATTTATTATTTTTTATGCCGCAAAATCGGTATTTGAAATGTTAAAAGGTGTAATTTTCTTTAAGTAGTTTTAAAGGGTACGATTTTAAATATTCAAGGGTTTAAATAGATAATAGTAAACATGATAGAATGACAGAATTTAAAACAAAATGTATAGAATCATTAGATTCCTTATTTCAAAAATATGAAAAAAATGACTATATGTTACAAAGAATTCATAGTCATATTTTAAATTACTTACCAAATACCCTTGAAAATGAATTGAAAAACTTTGAAAAAAGGAAAAATAGGAATACTTTTTTAACTAATGAGCAGCAAATATTTGTGCAAGTATTTTTACAAAAGAATTTATATTATTATTTAACTAATAATAATTTTTTTTATGAATACAATGGGAAACATTATATGATTGTAAAAGAAGATGATATTATTCATAAATTATTGTCTAGCATATCCAAGGATAAAGTCTTGTTAGAATGGAAATATAAAACGAAAACGAATATTATTAAATTGATTAAAGAGAGAAGAAGCTTATTTACAAATATACCAGAATCGGATACTATTCAAAATGTACTAAATATATTATATCCATCTATTTTTACTTCTAAAAATCATGTAAAGTATTTTTTAACTATTATTGGTGATAATATTTTTAAGAAAAATCAACATTTAATATTCTTAGTAAGTGGTCAAATGAAAAAAATATTAAACGATTTGGACGCCACATCTTCTTTATCTATCGGAATAAATAACATAACACATAATTTTGTAACAAAGTATCACGAAAATCATAGTTATGAAAACTGTCGATTAATTAAAATAAACGAAACCTTTTCAAAGGAGCTTTGGATAGATATATTGAAAAAAATCGGATTAGATTTACTATGTGTCGCGGCTCATTATTCTAAACGATATGAAAATTCTGATAATTTTATTGAGAATAAATCGGATGAAGAATTAAAAAATTATACGAATTATATAAAACAAAATACACAGGGGGAAATTATAGATGTATTTTGTAAAAAATATATCAATGAAATACCTACTGGAAAAGATAGTGGAAAAGATAGTGGAAAAGATATTGGAAAAGAAATAGAAAATATACATATTGAATGGAAAAACATACATTTCGTATGGAAACAATTTCTCTCTGATAACCATTATCCAAACATGCTTTATTCTAATACTTTGAAAAATCTTTTGAAAGAAAAATATAAATATAATGAAGAATCTGATTTATTTTTAGGTATTACTAGTAAATTTGTTCCTATTCAGCGTGATTTTATTCAATTTTGGGAAACAAATATACAGAATACTAATACTAATGTAAGCATAAATGCTAATGCTGTTGGCGAATATGAAAATGTATTTGATAATGAGCTTGAAATTGATGAAATATGTTCATTATTTAAATTATGGGCTAAACAAAATAATGAAAATTCTATGACAAATGGTAATATAAGTGAAGAAACCGCATTAAAAATACTGAAACATTTTTTCTCTCATATTGAAATTATTGAAGATAAATATATATTAAATTCATCTTGTTTATTATGGGATAAAATAAAAGATATGAATGACTCTTTTAAATATATAAAGGAAGAATTAAAGGAGAAACATACCGAAGACCTTATATCTTTTGATGAAGCTTATAATTATTATTACAAATTTTGTTCTTTACATTCATATAAATTTGTTGTAAGTAAACGTTATTTTGAAAAATATATGTACTTCAAATTTGCGGATTATATAGTTTATGAAAAGTTTATTGAAACATCTACTATTTTACATAATATAATATAATGCGTAAATGGGATGTTTTATTTTTTAATTTTATTTTTTAATTTGCGTTTCCAGCGGCAAATTGAACTGCGTTACCAGATGTTCCTACACCTTTTCCGTTATATGGAGTAGGGCTTAATGCGTACATTCCACCTCCTCTCTTGGATTTTCCTCTTTTGCTTTTACCATTCATTTTAACGTATCCAAATGTTCCTTTTTTGGTTCCATAACCAGCTTTTACAAGTCTATTTTCTCTTTTAGCAGTTCCGTGTTTTGCCTTAGATACAATACGTCCTGATTTATTTTGCATCAAATGTGTTTTGGTAAGACCACCAGATGTTTTACACGCAGTTCCGTGCCAGACTTGTGCGCGGCTACCAATCAAAACATCATAACTTTTACCACTTACTACATATTTTCCATTCGCGTTTTTTGTAAATCGTGTCATTATATTATAATATAATAAAAAAATATAAAATAATGGTTATAAATTCATGGTTATAAATTCATGGTTATAAATTCATGGTTATAAATAATGTCTAAATAATCATTCTATTTGATTCTATTGATTTTACATTAGAATTTATTTCTTGGTGGAGAACCACTACCTCCTGATTGTCCTTCCATACGCCCTAAATAGTTCAACGTATTTGTTTTGCCTAAATAAAAATTACCAAAATGTGTTATTCCGTTATTTATTCTAGCAATAGGACTTGTCGTTTGAGCAGCCCCATCTAATCTTAATCTTTTTGCTATTCTCATTTGACGTGATAAATTCGCAAAATTTGTATTACTTGATCTATTTAATTTATAATTAAATGAATTTAAAGGATTCTTATATTTTGTGATACATCTATTAAAATGTAAAAAGGAACAACTTTTTACAGGTTGCATACTCATATATTCTAGATAGATTATATATTTTATAGAACAAAGACAACTATGTATAAAGTACAAAATCAAGATATAAAATAAAATTGAAATATATTTAAACAAACTATCGTATGATATACATATAATAATGAACTCGATTGACGATACTAACCTTGCAAATAAATACCAACAAAAGACAGATAAACAACATATTCTTGATAACCCAGATACATATATTGGATCTGTGGAAGAAGTTGACTCTGAATTATGGATTATGAACGAGGAAGGTAATAAAATTATTGAAAAAAATATAAAATATATTCCAGGTCTATTCAAGTTATTTGACGAAGGAATTGTCAACTGTCGTGACCATGTAGTACGTATGGCACAAGCAGTTGCAAATGGTCAAGAAAATGCTCAACCTGTATCCAATATTGAAATATCTATTCATTACGATGGAACAATTGTCATGATAAATGATGGAAATGGCATTGATGTTGCTGAGCATCCTGAGCATAAAATATGGATTCCTGAAATGATTTTTGGTCATCTTAGAACGTCTACAAATTATGATAAAACCGAAAAAAAAATTGTAGGTGGTAAGAATGGGTTTGGATTCAAGTTGGTTCTTATTTGGTCTACTTATGGTTCTATTGAAACAGTAGATCATATTCGAGGACTCAAATATAAACAAGAATTTAAAAATAACTTGGACGAAATATGTAAACCTACTATTACAAAGTGTAAAATGAAACCTTATACAAAAATTGTCTTCAAACCTGATTATAAGAGGCTAGGAATTGAAGGTCTTACACCTGATATGATTTCACTATTGAAAAAACGCGTACATGACGTTGCCGCAATAACAGATAAGAATTTGAAAGTGAAATGTAATTCTACATTGGTTCCTATTAAGAATTTTCAGCAATATATTGACTTATATATTGGAGATAAAACAGCCGCACCAAGAGTATACGAAGAAAATGGTGAAAGATGGGAATATGCGGTTGCATTAACACCATCAAATGAATTTATGCAAATTTCGTTTGTTAATGGTATTCACACGGCAAAAGGTGGAAAACATGTAGAATATATCTTGAATCAGATTACACGTAAATTAGTTGATTATATTGAGAAAAAGAAAAAAACAAAGGTGAATCCAAATAGTATTAAAGAGCAGCTCATTTTATTTATTCGATGTGATATTGAAAACCCTGCATTTGATAGTCAAACCAAAGATTTTATGAATACTCCTTCCTCTAAATTTGGTTCCAAATGCGAAGTCACTGATAAATTTATTGAAAAGGTTGCAAAAATGGGTGTCATGGACGCAGCATGTGCCCTAACTGAGGTAAAGGAAAATAAGGCTGCTAAAAAAACAGATGGGACAAAGAGTAAAAGTGTTAGAGGGATTCCTAAATTAACGGATGCCAACTGGGCAGGCACAGATAAATCAAAGAATTGTATGATTATATTTTGTGAAGGTGATTCAGCTAAGGCAGGCATTATTTCAGGCCTATCTTCTGATGATCGTAATACAATTGGTGTATATCCAATGAAAGGTAAGATATTAAATGTAAGAGGTGAAGCTATAAAGAAAATCTCAGAAAATAAAGAAATTGCTGAGATTAAAAAAATATTGGGATTAGAAACAGGTAAACAATATAACTCTATTGATGACGTAAATAAGTATCTAAGATATGGTAAGGTACTCTTTATGACTGATCAGGATTTGGATGGCAGTCATATTAAGGGATTAGGAATCAATTTATTTCAATCAGAATGGTCAAGTTTAACCGAAATACCAGGATATATTGGATTTATGAATACTCCTATTCTTAAAGCTAAAAAGGGAAGCACTGAATTGGAGTTTTATAATGATGGTGAATATGAAGAATGGAAAGAAACAAATGACTCCAAAGGTTGGAAAATTAAATATTATAAAGGATTAGGTACTAGCACTGGAAAAGAATTTCGTGAATATTTTGAAAAAAAGAAAATTGTTGGTTTTGAACATACTGGTAAAACAAGTACAGATGCTATTGATATGGTTTTTAATAAAAAACGTTCTGATGATAGAAAAGAATGGTTAGGTGAATATGATCGTAATTCTTATTTGGATACGAAAAAAACACACGTATCTTATGAAGAATTTATTAATAAGGAGTTGATTCATTTCTCCAAGTATGATTGTGATAGAAGCATTCCTAATTTAATGGATGGATTAAAAATTTCGCTTCGTAAGATATTGTTTTCAGCATTCAAAAAAAATCTTACTAGTGAAATTAAAGTAGCCCAATTTAGTGGATATGTTTCAGAACATTCAGGATATCATCATGGTGAAGCGAGTTTAAATGGTGCCATTGTAGGTATGGCACAGAACTTTGTCGGTTCAAATAACATCAATTTATTATTACCAAACGGTCAATTTGGAACTAGGTTACAAGGGGGAAAAGATAGTGCATCGGAAAGATATATATTTACAATGTTGAATAAAATCACACGAACTATTTATCCTTTATCTGATGACCCCATTTTGAAATATTTGAACGATGATGGATTAATGGTGGAGCCATTGTTTTATGCACCTATTATTCCAATGATCCTAGTAAATGGGTCCAAGGGTATTGGTACAGGTTTTAGTACAGATATTATGTGTTATAATCCGTTGGAAATTATCAATTATATTAAATTAAAATTGAGCGAAGTATTAAGCAGTGAAGTAAGTACAACAAGTACAGAAACTATAACAAAGAAATCAAGTTCGTTTGTTCCTTATTATGAAGGTTTCAAAGGGACTATTGAGAAAATTAGTGATGGAAAATTCTTAATAAAGGGTCTATATGAAAAAATAGATAACGATAAAATCAGAGTTACTGAATTACCTATTGGATATTGGACAGAGGACTTCAAAGAATTATTAGAAAAACTCATTGAGCCAGAGGCATCAAAAGATGGTAAAAAATCTGTATCTATTATAAAAGATTATGATGATATGAGTAAAGATACAAATGTAGATTTTACAATTACATTCGCAAAAGGAAAAATACAAGAATTAGAATCAGAAATCGGCGATTATGGTTGTAATAGTCTGCATAAATTATTAAAGCTATATACAACAAATACTACAAGTAACATGCATTTATTCAATGCCAATGATAAGTTACATAAATACGAAACCGTAGAAGAGATTATTGATGATTATTACGTTGCAAGATTAGCTTTATTTCAAACTAGAAAAGATTATATGATTTGTGCATTAGAAAAAGAATTAAAACTGTTGAGCAATAAATCAAAATATATTAAAGAAATGTTGGATAATACCATTGATTTACGAAAGAAGAAAAAAGAAGATATCATTTATATGTTGTCAGAAAAGGGATACGACTTAATGGATGAAGATACTGAATATAAATATTTAGTAAAAATGCCGATGGATTCAGTGAGTGAAGAAAATGTTGAAAAGTTGAACAAAGATTTTGATAATAAACAACAGGACCTTGGAAAAATTAAATCGACAACTATAAATAAAATGTGGTTTGTTGAAATAGATAAATTATCCCATGAATATTTAGAATACAAAGAAGAGAGAGAAAGATTGGTATGTACGACTACTAAGAAAAAAACTGTATTAAAAAAAGACAAAAAGTCAAAACTGGTTATTTTGGGAAACTAATTCACAGAAGATAAACATTTTATAATTTTACAGAATACATTTTTTATAATAGTAATTTATATGAGTATAAATAAAATAACTAATGTTCCTCTTATTTTTCTTGATTTTTTAAATAGTAAAACAGACAGTATTTTAGCAGTTGCATCAGCTATGGCAATTGGTGGTGCTTTTAAAGATTTAATTACAACAATAGCAAATAAAATTTTACAACCTATGGTTGTTAAGTTGATTACACTTACTAATATAGGAGGTATTACACCAAAAATAATGAATTTAAATAGCATATTTTCACCAGATAAAGGAGTATTAGGGGTTTCTGATGTAATATCATCGATTATGTCATTTACATTTATATTAATTTCAGTTTATTTTGCAGTAATATCTATTAATAATTTAAGAAATACAATTACTAGTATAAATGGTTCTGAAAGTAAAAACAATGTTAACAACATTAGTATGAGTGGAAATGGTAATAATAGTATGAGTGGAAATGGTAATAATAATGATTCTTATAATAAAAGTAATAATAGTAATAATGGTAATAATGGCACTATAAATGGTATGAATTATTTCGACAATAACAATTTTAGCGATATTTAATTCATGGTAATATTTATTTGAATAACAAAAAATATTTTATATTACTTATCAATCCTTTATATTGTTTTTCAAAACTTTTAAAATCGCTTCCTCATTAAAATATTCTTCACAATCAATGAATTTAAAAATGTTTGTTATATTTGTTTTGTCAAGCATTTTCTCAAAAGTACTAAAATAACAATAATTCATATTTTTCAAATAAAAATCATATAATTCTGTATTAAATTTTTTAATATATTCAATAGAGTATTTATCTTTTTTAAACCAACCACTTTTTGACTGCGCAGTTATATTCTCTCTAATATGGATAATGACTTTTGTTTGAGGAAATAATTCTTTAAATTCTTTTATATTTTGAATATTGCCATTATTATATCTTATTTCTTTAAATCCCCATAATGTGGTAGTTTCATATTTTTTAAATAAAGCAATAATCATTTTTTTAACCATATCTGTTATTTCTTGCAAATTATAAGAATTATACCACGAAGGTTTTACATCAGATGAACATAGATTATCATAAGCAATTGGGTTTAAATGTCCTGGTACAAAGTGTATACTCGTATATTTAATTCTTTTATAAAATTCTAGTAAACTGTTTAATGCACCAAAATTTTCTCCACATATATTACTATTTGGTATAGTATTTATTATTCTTTGCATAGTTGTAGATCCTGATCTACCAACAGCACATATTAATACTATTTTATCCATTATATTATTTAAAAAACATATTTTTTTATTAAAACCAACGTTTTAATTCTAATTGACGGTCTGTATTGTCTGCTAATACTGGATGTGAAATAGGTACAACTAGTGTACTCGCATCATTAATGTATTTTATATACCCTTGTGCTTCACTGTATACTTGTTGAATACAATAGTCTAATACCATTTTATTCAGTTCTGTTACTTGTTGTGAAATATGCGTAGGTTGATTCGCAGAATTCTGTAAGTAGACACTACGCATAATTATTTTTAGTGAATCACAATCCTGTTCTCCAATGGTGTATTGACCATTGGATCTATGATACACCCCCGCACGAATACCATTTTGCAGAATATTTATATTTTCTTTACAAAAAAAGGCTTGCGACAACATAGTATTATCCCATAATCCCTCAGTAGGATTCCTAAATGTCACACATTGATTAGAGGGTATTTTGTCATACATTTCAAATAAAGATGAAGTATTAGGCGATTTAATATCTACACGTCCATTTGTTATTTTGTTCATTTATAATACTCCCATAGAAAATATGTTTTATTTATATTTATATATAAATGGAAAATTTTCAAAAAATAGTATTAATTGTGGCTACTATTATTTTAATGGTTATTTTGCTATTTATAGGTATAAATTTAGCAAAGATGACTACTAATGAAGTTTGGCCTCCTATTATTCCCCAGTGTCCTGATTATTGGGAAATTGAAGGGGTAGGAGATAAAACAAAATGCAAAAATACTTTAAAACTAGGAACATGTAGTGCATCTAGTGGAACGGATTATCAACTAGTAGATTTTAATACTCCCGAATTTACAGGTGAGAATGCCTTATGTGCAAAATACAATTGGGCAAGTAAATGTAATATATCATGGGATGGTATTACATATGGTGTTGAAAATCCTTGCACAGTACAACAAAACAGTAATATAAGTAAAAATACTAACAATTATTCAAGTTATTTTATAGTTATTTTTGTCATTATTATTATTGTTATTGCTGCGATTCTTTTTATGAGGAATAAATAAACATAATAAGATTCTATTAAAGATAAATTCATTTATAATATATATTTATTACAAATGAATAATGTGAGTAATAAGGTTATTAATTATATACAAAAATTACCTGATGATATTATACGTGTGATAAAAGAATATTTATCAATAACTACACTTGTATTTACAAATAAAACGAATTACTTTTTATATCATTCTTCATTAAAAAAGTATATTTCAAATTATGAAAACTATCTTCGTAATACAATTCGTAGAGATAATTCTTTTGTTTTTAATGAAATAATAAAAGAAAACTATAAACTATGGTTAAGAATAAAAAACTATTCCTTTAAAAATGTTATTTATAAAAATTATATTTATTTTTTATTAAATTACTGTATAGAAAACAACTCATTGGTTTGTAGATTATGTCTTTCTGATTTTCTAAAACAACATGGATTGTGTCAAAATCAACATAAAAAGAATATTACTAAACATATAAGATGGAAGAGTTAAATATAAATTTTATTTTAAAGAGAAATAATATATATAGTGATTTTAAAAATATATTAAACTCTTTTGAATTAAATAAGAATGATAAATTAATTAAAAAGGCAATTTACATATATGGTAATTCTGGAATAGGAAAAACCATGTTTGTAACAAATCTTTTGAAAGAACTTGACTATGATATTATTAAATACGATGCAGGCGATATTAGAAATACAACCGTAATAGAAGATATCACTAAACATAACACATCTGATACAAATGTAATGAGTTTATTGAATAAAAAAAAAAAGAAAAAAACAATTGTTATGGATGAAATAGATGGAATGAATAGTGGTGATAAAGGCGGGATAAACGCATTGATAAAGCTAATTAGACCCAAAAAAACGAAAAAACAAAAGTTGGAAGATTGTTCTATAAACCCAATCATTTGTATAGGAAATTACCACGTGGATAAAAAAATTAAAGAATTAATGAAAGTGTGTATTACTATTGAATTAAATACACCGTGTGAAAAAGAAATTTTACAAATTCTACAAAAAATGTTTCCTAATATGGATAAAAATATTCAAAACAATATTTGTAAATTTTCACAAGGTGATTTACGAAAATTGAATAGTATTTGTAAAATATACAAATCAAATCCTTCTTTGTTTATTTCAAAAAAAAATATATTAGATTTGATAAACGAAAAAACGTATAATGACAATGCAAAAAAAACAACCCAAATGCTTTTTGAAAATAAATTTGATTTTGATAAACATAGTACAATTATAAATGATACTGATAGAACAAGTATTGGATTACTTTGGCACGAAAACATAATTGAAATGATAGATAAAATAGACAAAAAAAAATCAATACCCTTTTATATTAAACAATTAGAAAACTTATCTTTTGCCGATTATATAGATAGAGTTACTTTTCAAAATCAAATTTGGCAATTCAATGAGATGAGTTCTATTATTAAAACATTTTACAATCATAAGTTATTTCACGATTTTTATAAAACCATAGATAAAAAAAATATTATAACAGACATTAGATTTACAAAAGTATTAACAAAATACTCTACCGAATATAATAATATATTATTTATTCAAAAATTATGTCAGAAATTAGGAATGGATAAAAAAGATTTACATGGGTATTTTTTACAGTTAAAAATGAATATGTCTGAAAATGAAATTTACGAATTATTAAATGATATTGAAATAACAAAGTTAGATATTAATAGGTTATATAAGTATTTAGAAAAATATACAAAAGAAGATGCGGTTGGTTTAAAAGATACTTCTAATGATTGCGACATAGACATGGAAATAGATATTGATTCTAATGAAAATACATTTTGATTTTTATTAAATTTCACTAAAAAAATCGCTATTATCAAACAATCCGCCAGCTAAAATACTAAAAGGTTTGATATTTAGATTATCTAATATATCTTCTTTTTTTATCATATCTATTTTGATCGATTGAGAAATCATAACATTTGTTAATTGTTTCAATAAGTTATATTTGTAAAAATTTTTAGAAATGATTTCCATAGATGTTTCATTTGTTTCATTTGTTATGAAAAAACCTCCCGTTTTATTTTCTAGTTTACTTATTTCATTCATTTTTACATAAGAATTGGTAAGATTATTTGATATAGCATTTTTACTAAATATAAATTTGTCATGTATTATTTTATTATTTGAATCCATATGAATATATTTACAAATTTTTTCTTTATATAAAAAAAGTAGAGTACTAATTACAAACATTTACTTATTATTACTTATTATTAGTTATTATTCTTTATTATATAATTATTTACTTGATTCTATATTATAATAAATATATAATGATTTAATATATTTATTATTTAAGCTTTATTTAAGCTTTATTTAAGCTTTATTTAAGCTTTATTTTAACGTGTTAATGTTTTTGTTTTTCTTCCCATTTTTGTTTCACCTCATCACTTATATTTAAATGTAAATGATTTGAACAATGATATGGAGACAAATAAAATAAAATATTTGATCCATTTTTACTTGAACAATTACCATTAGATAAAGATATTTTGAAATAATCGTTTTCTTTAAAACTACCTACTTTGGCAGGGAATTTTATTCCTGTTTCAGCATCTCGTATAAGTGATCCTGGTGTAATATCAGTAGTATAAAAATCTATTTTTTTCTTAAAGATTTTTCCTTTTTTGTTTCTTACATTAGAAATCACAAATATTTTATTATATCCTTTATCAAAAGAATTTAATTCATTCATGTTCATCATATCATATTCATCTATTTCGGCAGTAGGGTGAAACCTATCATCTTCGTAATCCATTTCGCCTTTGTTATTAATATAACTTGAAATCTTTTTAAGTATGTTTATTTTATTTTATTTTGATTATTTCTTCTTTTGATTTATGTTTTCTGTTATCATTTCTCTTATTTTGTCTTCTAAGTATTTAATTCTATTTTGCAATTGTTCATTTTCACTCGTTAAATTATTGATTGATTTTATAAAATACAGAATTTGTTTTTCATTTTTTTCTTGTTGTTGATGGTGTTCCTTTATCCTAGCTTCTCTCTTAATTTTTATTTCTTCCATCTGTTTCATAACATCCATTTTATTTTCTGGTCTTCCAGGTTCATATATTTCCAATATGTTGTCAATATCTTCCATGAAATACTTTAATATATATTCATCTTTTACAAAATCACAAACTGATTTATAAGACTCAGTAAGTTTTTCTTCACTTGTTAACAATCTTTTCTTATCAAAAGAATTATGAATATGTGAAAATACTAAAAGGGTATTTAGTGGTTCTAATTGTATTAATGGAATAGTATAATTTTTCAAAAAATATTTTTCTTCTGCCAAACATGCAGTTTCTTGAAAAGAAGTTATTTCTAATAATTCTCTTCTAAATGCAAAAGATGCAGCGGTTGAATGATTTGGACCATATGGACCAAATTGATACATTTTTTGAATATGTTTAAAATAAATATACATTTCACTTGAACCAGCACATAGTATTGTAGGATTTTTTTTTAACATATCTATTGCATGACTTACACGTTGAGGAGGATAAAAATCATCATCATCCATATAAACAATTATTTCACCACAAGATTTTTCATGAGATAAATTTCTTTTTTTTCCAAGAGTCATTTTTTCTTCATATTTAAAATATTTTACTTGTGGAATATCTTTTACTAAGTCTTCTATTTTATCCGTTCCATCATCAATTATAATCCATTCCATTCTATTTTGTGGGTAAATTTGATGTTGAAAACATTTTATAATATATGGTATAAAAGGTCTACGGTTATAGGTAGGCGTGCATATACTTACAAATGGATATTCTTTATCGTTATCTTTATATATTTTATTTTTCATAATTTAACTAATGTTTTTTTTTTATATCAAAATATTTTTCATATATTTTATTTATTTTATATATTTTATTTATTTTATATATTTTATTTATTTTGTCCACATTTTTTACTTGCAGAATCATTATTCTCATTTAACGGTGATAAACTAAATGTCAAATTAGTTGCATTGAAAAAAGACATACCAATTTTTCCGTAATAAATTAATAATATTAAAATGATGGATACTAACCCAGACCAAAAACCTAAATATGAAAATGACATTAATAAAACAATAATAGCAATAAATATCATTATTTTTGGTTTATACACATTTAATGTTTCTTTCATTATTTTATATGCACTAACTTTGTTACCGTCTATTAAACCTTTATAAAACAAACATGAAAAAAGAATCAATGTGTTTAATATAGGGCCTGCTATTGGTAATACTAAAAAGAAAAAAAAGAAAAATAACATAAATAATATAAATAATAACCAAAAACTAGACATAAAAGTAAATAAAATAGGTATTATCGATATTATTCCTCCGAATCCTAATTTTGTAAATATTTCTTGACGTTTTTTAGGATCAAATAAAGACAATGTATTTATAAACCATAAATATATGAAATTAAATGTCTGTAAAATAGAAACTATTACTAATAATAATGACACCAAAAAAGGTCCAAATAATATAATTAATGGTTCTGATAATTTATTTATTAAATTAAACACAATATTAATACAATAATAATAAAAACTTATAACACCATAGTAAAGTGAAACAAAAAAAGTAATCATCATTAAATAAATAATATTTAAAAGATTTAATATATAACTACTAGATGGTTTTATTTTGTCATAATTTCTTAATGAATCTAATAAAAAATTTTTAGAATTATAGTTATCATATGGAAAGGATATCTTAGAAGATAACGGTGGATCATTGGAATTTGCAAATATATTCATCTGTATTGGATCAATAATGGGTTTTGTCTCTGTGTATGGAAAACAATTTGTATCTGTTGGTAATATATTTGACTGTGCTAATTTACAACCAAAAAGTACTAACCCCCCTGCATAAAAGTATATAATTATTAAAATCATAATTACTATTATAATCATAAATAAAGAAATCATATGTGTAAAATTTTTCTTTATTTCAGTATTAAATTTTGATTCGTTTTTTTCTTCTTTATTTGTTCTATTTGTTGGGTTCGTTGTATTTGTTGGGTTCGTTGTATTTGTTCGATTCGTTGTATTTGTTGGATTCGTTGTATTTGTTCGATTCGTTGTATTTGTTGGGTTTGGTATATCTACTGAAATGATTTCATTAGATGGGTTCAATAGAAATACTTGTTTAGTTAAATCATTTGGTTGCAATATATCGCTCATTATTTACTTATAATAAAATAATAAAATAATATAAAATTATTACAAAACAAATATATATCATTACTACTCTAAATTGTTTTACAAAATATGTAAAAATAATATATGTAATAAATATATTATGAAGTTTATTTCAAAAAAAATGTGTAAAAACACCTTTTTGTCTATTGTTTGTATTTTCCTTTTCATTATTATATTCCGATGGATTGATTATTTAGTTAAAAATAATTATATTATAGAAAATTTTATAGTTTATTACAGGATAGAGGAACACCTGAAACGAGTCATACTGTTAGTTTACCATTAACAACTACATATACTTGTAAAAATTTCTGTGGTCCTCAATCTACATGTTCTATTACTGGTCAACAATGTACCGCAGATATTGACTGTCCAGGTTGTCAACCTTACGTTCCACCTCTTACAAATGCGGACTATAACATTTCTGGACAAAATGATGCGGGAAAACTTACAACAGGCACTACTCCTACATATTCTACATTAACAACTGATATTGGAACACAGGCTAAATTATTTACTTCTAACAAAAATGAGAAACCTGCTATGGCAGACTTTGGTACAAATACATGGAAGTCATCTTTTGTACGTGATGAAAAAATGTTTAACGATAAATATGGACCTCCACAAATGGCATATATGCCCGACTATGTAAATCGTTATACACTATCAGGTGAATTTATAACGAATGATCCTTATGCTTCAAACGCTTATTTATCGTAAAAATATTATTTAGTTATAATTACTTCTTTCGCAATTTGTTTGATAATTTTATCTTCTTTTTCGTTATCATTATCACCAGGACCACCCATTGCTTCTATAATTATTTTATTATATTGATCCGACTTTTTAGAATCACTATATATACAATCTGGATACTTTTTCTTGAATTCCAATAATAATCTTGAATTTTTATGAGCTATATGTTTTATCGCTTTACGTAATTTCGTCTTTTCCATGTTTTCTTTTTCCCATTTATCTTCGTCTTTTATATACATAATTTCTCTTTTTGAGTCACTACAATGTACAGGACGTTTATTAATATCCAAGGCTTTAAGATTTTTTACTATAATATTAGAAATTCCATCTATAAATCCTTGTTTTCCCACATTTTCCAAATCTGAAAGTTGAAGTTTGAGAGAATCTACAAAATCCATAATATTCATAGCATCTTTACATTCTTCATTCAAAAACACATTCAAATTAAATGTTTTGTTATTATTCACAGTATTTTGAATAAGTGTTGTTTTTTCTTTACACATTTCTATAATTGTTTTATTTTGTTCCATTAACATCTCTTTGAATTCATTATTTTGTTTTACTAATAATAAAAAAGCATCTACATCTTTAAATACACCAATATCATTCGTATATTTATATTCACATGTTTTTTTATGTCTCCATAATCCACTACGTTCTTTATATTTTTTTCCACATTCACAATTATATGTATTAGTGAAATTTGGTGAAAAAATGTTGCTAATTTCACCATTTTCGTTGATTTTATGTTTCATCGTCTTAATATGTCTTGACCATTCGGATTTTCTATTACACATTATCATGCAAAAATCACAATAAAATTTTGTCGGTGAAATCGGTGAAAAATCTGTTGACATTTGTTGATATATTTTCAACATATTTTTCACCTAAATTGTTTTTTTTTCAAAGAATAAATTAAATTTTAAAAATTACAGTCACAAATTGAAAATTATTTTTTTTGCATTCTTACCATAAATTTCAATTATGCAGTAAATGTTTGTTTTTCTCAAAGACTTTTTTCGAATTTCGATTTTTGGACATTTATTTTTGTCCATTTTTGAAAAATCAAAAAAAGTCTTTGAAAAAATAAAAATTTTTCTTCTTTAAGTTACTTTGGGAAAATATAATATATTTTTAAACATTTTATATTTTAATTTTGACTTAGCTACGTTAAGTGGCGTACATGAGAGCTGCATTACCACCAACAAAATTAATCATATTGATTCTCTCTTCAAAGACATATAAATCATAATTATACTCATAAATTCTCCATGTTGGTTTATTGATTCCAATTATTTCACCAGAATTTTGATCACAAATAGTCATTACTTGTGCAAATGGATCTGTTGGTGGTGATATAGTAGTAAATTCAAATTCTATGTTCGTAAATCTACTCATATTCATTGCACCGGATGGTTGTAATATAAATGGAGAGGTATCTAAACAGAAATTATAGCAATATAAGCCAACTGGCGCATTCCCACCTGTTCTCACGTATTTTTCAATAAAATTAAATACCCCCGCAGGTAAAATATTCTCTCTATAATCACCATCTATAACAATTCCTAGCGCAACTAATATTTCTTTCAAATTACGTGGATTATAATCTCCCGTTATCATTATTCCTGATAATTTACCGTCAGGATTACGACCAGGACCGATTGTATTTCCCGATGTGGATTGATAAGGATTTAAAAAACTTCCTTCCGTAGAAGCTGGGTGAGAAGGTATAGGCATATAACTATATGGCCAATTAGTATAATTTGACCACTCGTTTCTTAAATTAACATCACTACGTCTAAAATAAAACATCCATGCGGATACCATACCTAATGAATCTAGTTGTACTCTATTTTGTCCAGTAACATTATAATATACGTTTTCATAGACTTGTTTAAATAAATATTTTTGTTCATTTTTTGCAAAAATTTTAGATTCTTCATTAGAGAGAAAACAGTAGGTACAGTTTAAATTTATATCAGGATTCCATACAGACCTCCTATCAAGATAAGAATCATGACCCAATAATTCATCGGGAGGCGTCTGTAAAAACCTATGCATTTGCATATAATATTGATTGAAATTAGGCGCTACATAAGGAAAATTATTAATATAATCAGCTACATCACGGATTTTAAATAATTCGTTAATAGGTCTTATAGTAATACTTATTTGAAGTTCATTATATTGTAAAGAAACTAATGGAAAAGACATTTGACTTTTTAGTGAAAACCATGTGTTTAAAGGAATATATAAAATTCTTCCACCAATGGATGGTTGTGAACCTGCGGGACTTAAAGTATAAAAAGAATTGGGGTAAGAGTTAATATATGATCCTGCATTACCTGGATCATTTAACTCTGGTACATTTCCAATCATTTCATTAAAGAGTTCTAATTTTGATGTAGGAAAATCCCGTTGAACAGCAGATAATAAATATTGACCAGAAAATTCTTGTAATTTTTGATTTCCACAAGTAATAGTGATTTTACTTATCATTTGCGCCCCAATATTTTCTATCCATTTAAACTCATAAGGTGCCCAATTTGTATAAGTAATAGTCCCATTAGTATCAATAACTTCCTGTGGAGGGAAAATAGGGCTCCATATACTAGGTAATGTAAATGATAAATAACAATCCATTAATAGATCTGCATATCTTTTTACTTTAAATGTAAAAGTAGATTCAGATGTTAAATTTAAAGTAGGTGTTCCTTCATAATCTAAACGGAAATTTTGCTTACCAAAATTACTATATTTTGCATAAGTTGATTTCCAAAAAGTTTTACTTGGATTCCCATTTAATATTATATTTTGTTGTCCTTGACTTACAAGATTAAGCAAGCCACCAGCCATATTATAAATAACTATATATATTATTATTTAACTGATTTCATAATTATATATTTTTTTGTAATAAATTTTGTAATATAGTTAAAAAATACTATATATTTATATATTAGATAGATATGTCAGTTGTGAATAAAATGCAAGATTATACAAATAAAATAAAAATGTATGCAAATTCAACAGAAGGGGGAACTTTTATTTCTTATATTATTATTTTTTTGATTTGTATCATATTAATAATTGCTATTATATACATTATAAACATAACTACTCTTGAAAAATCGGAATGTACAAAAATGGAGAAATTATATTCAACAGTACTTGGTTCTATACATTCCATTAATACAAATGACACTAATTATTCTGAAAAACTTTATAATTATTATATTAAAACAGCGTATAATGCATGTTCTGGTGGTAGTTATAAAAATGATTTTGTAGATATTTGTAATTTAAAAAGTATCTTAAAAGAAGGTGTAAGATGTCTGGATTTTGCTATTTACTCTGTAAATGATAATCCTGCGGTAGCAACTAGTACAACAAATAGCTATTACGTAAAAGAAACATTCAATTCTGTACCATTTAAAGATGTAATGAAAACAATAAAAGATTATGCATTTGCAAGCGGTAGTGCACCAAACAGTAATGACCCAATTATACTACATTTAAGACTAAATAGTAATAATTTAAAAATGTATAATGAATTGACAAAAATATTTCAAGAATATGATGATATAATGCTTGGTAAAGAATACAGTTATGAAAGTAATGGGAAAAATTTAGGTGAATCACCTTTGATTTCATTTATGAATAAAATTATTTTAATAGTAGACAAAAAAGAACAAACCTTTCTAGATCATGATGATTTGTTAGAATATATTAATCTAACAAGTAGTTCTAATTATATGAGAGTATATAGATATAGTGATTTTATAAATAATTCAGATATGAATGAATTAATTCAATTTAATAAAAATGCAATGACTATTATATTGCCCGATGATGATGTGAATCCATCTAACCCTGATTCTGAACTATGCAGAGAGTCTGGTTGTCAAATGGTTGCAATGCGATATCAAAATAATGATAATAATTTGAAAAATGATACTACTTTTTTTAATGATTGTAGTCACGCATTTTGTTTAAAACCAAATGACTTAAAGTAAAAATTATAAGATAAAAACTAAAACGTAGTTGAACAAAGTATAATTATAAAATATAAAAATTTAAAAATAAAATTTTCTTTATTATATAAAAAAAAAATGATTATGGAAAATCGTTTTTTGTCCATAATGAAAATTCAACCAATTATGTATAAAAAAGTATCTTTTGACATATTTAAAGATATTGTCATAATTCCTAATTATAATAATGAATCAATTGAAAGTTGTAGAAGAATATGGTGGAGTAAATTTGAATTATATTTATTTAGGCGAAACGCGTTTAATGAATTATATTCATTTCGTTTAAATAACCCTTCCATAGATATTAAAACAATGCAAAAAATATTATATCAACCAAATGAAGAAATCGAATTTAATGATAATAATGATAATGATAATAATGATAAGCATTTTATCTATTCGCATAGCGTGTAAAAAATAATCTATGATATATTATATAAATAATATATAATATAATGAAAAGCAAAAATATATGTAAAGGTGTCAATTTTAGCGACTGTGAGTTAACCATTTTGCGCATGGCTGTCGATAAAGCAGAAGAAAAAATGGGAAGACGGGTTGTAAATTCTGATGATGTAAAAAAAATTATAAAAATGGTAGAGGATTTTATTCAACAAAAAAATTTAATATGTTATGGTGGAACAGCTATTAATAATATTTTACCACAATCAGACCAATTTTATAATAAAGACGTAGAAATTCCTGATTATGATTTTTTTACACCTGATGCGTTAGATGACGCAAAAGAATTAACAGATATATATTTCAAACAAGGTTTTACAGATGTAGAGGCTAAATCAGGACAACATCATGGAACATATAAAGTATATGTCAACTATATGCCTATTGCAGATATAACACAATTATCAAAAGATATATATCTTTCATTGAAAAAAGAGGCAATAAGAGTAGCTGGTATATTATATGCACCACCTAATTTTTTAAGAATGTCTATGTATTTAGAACTATCTAGACCCGCAGGTGATACAAGTAGATGGGAAAAAGTATTGAAACGTCTTACATTATTAAATAAAGATTATCCGTTAACTGCACAAAATTGTAACACGATTGATTTTCAAAGAAAAATGGAAACCGAAAATAAAAATGAAGCGAGTGAAATTTATAATAATATTAAAAATACGTTTGTAAATCAAGGAGTAGTCTTTTTTGGTGGATATGCTATATCTTTATATTCACAATATATGCCTAGACATTTGCAAAAAAAATTAGAAAATATAGCTGATTTTGATGTTTTATCTAATGACCCCGAAACTACGGCAGAAATTGTAAAAGAACGTTTGAAAGATATTGGAATTAAAAACACAAAGGTTATACAAAGACAGGCTGTTGGTGAAATTATACCTATACATTATGAAATAAGAATAGGTAATGATACGGTGGCATTTATATATAAGCCAATAGCATGTCATAGTTATAATGTTATTAATATACATGGTCAAAAAGTCAAAATAGCAACCATAGATACTATGTTAAGTTTTTATTTGGCTTTTTTATATTCAAATAGACCTTATTATAATGAATTTTCGGAACGAATTTTATGTATGTCAAAGTTCTTATTTGAAGTTCAACAAAAAAATAGATTACAACAAAAAGGGCTATTAAAAAGATTTAGTATAAATTGTTATGGCCACCAAGATTCATTAGAAGAGATTCGTGCACAAAAAGCAGAAAAATATAAAGAATTAAAACAATCAAAAGATAAAAAACAGTTTGAAGAGTGGTTTTTGAGTTACAAACCCGATTCACATATAGAATCAGAATCAGAAACAAATACACGTAAAAAAAATACAAAAAAACCAAAGAAAATGAAAGGAAAAATTAATAAAACAAAGAAAACAAAAAAAAATAAAACAAACAAAACAAAAAAAAGAAATATCTTGGATATTGTTTATGGAAATAATAGAAAGACTCAAAAAAATAAGAATTATATGCAATAAGTTTCTAAAAGAATGATATATATGTCAAGTGATATTCTAGAAATTATTCTAGAAATTATTTTATAGATAATACCAAATTTTATTTTTTCTGGTATATATTTTTTAATATTCAAAATTATATAGAAAATATAAATAATTATTTTTTCAAAAATACATTTAATATAATGTGACGTTTTATTTATAATACTCCATTCTTTTACATAACTACACATATGTGTAGTTGTTTGTTTAATATAAAAGTTATGAATATCTAACAACCCAGTAAGTATTCGATGATGATTTGATTTTTCATTTTTAATACTAAATATATCAAAAAATTTATCATATCCACATAAATTTAAGTATAAAATTTTTTTATTTTTCACTTCATTAAAAAAATATGGGGTTATTCCATCTGCGTATTTATTTTTATATAATATATTTCCGTCTATCAAATATGGTATAAAGCATGATTTTATAATCGTATTAAAAATATCATCTATGGATTTAAACTTATTTTTTACTATTTTTTTACATTTATTAACATCATAATAAGAAATATATAACTTATTTTGAACTTTATTACAAATATCATGTGAAATATTTTCTCTCAATATCTTTTCTCCCAATAGTGTTTTTAATTTTTTAATTATTTTTAAATTATAATTTTTTTTAAGATCATTAGCTACAATTCCATATAATTTAACAAACAGATCTAATTCATCTATAATATATAAAAATGCAACAACTGCACCAATGCTAACACATGAAATTCTCTCTATATTAACATATTGTTTTTTTTCCATTTCTTTAAGAAAATATAATGCGCCCACAAGATAACTCCCGTTAAAAAGACCCCCGTCTAGTACTACATCTAGTTTAATAGATTTTTCATTTTTCATAGTAGTGGGAATATTTTCTATTAATTTTTCGACACACTCATGTATCATTTTTAATTATATCTAGACAAAATAAAAATGTAAATAACTTAGTTGTTTTTTATCTATTGTTATGTAAATAAGTTTTGTATCAAGAACTTCAATAGCAATTCTACTTATGAAGAAAATAGTTGATCCATTTGACTCTGTTAGTGCATCAGCATGAGCAACATAAGTAATTTATGGCAATGATTCTACAAGTGCAACTAATCAAGATTTATCAGGCAATACAACTGCAAATAATTATGGAGCAAATGGAGCAGACTTTCAATACATTATTGATAACTATTATAATGCCTAAAATATTCATAAATAAGAAATACAAATTATAAACAATAGAAAGGTTAAAACCTACTAAATAACTGTGTGCTTTTATGTAAAAAATAGTAACTACTACCAAATAATGCGCTATTAAATAAAAACCCATTTATATTCATATTTCCGTCTTTTGAAAAAAGAATGGGTAAGTATTTAAATAAAAGTTTTCTTAGAAAAGGCAATTGAAACAAAAAATAAAGAACTGCTAATAATAAAGGAGTTTGTAATTCATCATAAAAATCATCTACATAATTATTCCTTTGGTTTTTTTTATTATAATTATTGATTATATCATCTGTTTCTTCATAATCTTTAATATAATCATTTTTCTGCGGTTGAGTAGGAACATAATTAGGCTGTACTTGTTCATCATTACTAATGTTAGATGTTGTTATGGGAATATCCCTTGATTGTAATTGTGTAGCACCTGCAATACTTGCGCGTTGAAGCCCATTCACAATTTGATTAATAGTAGTTTCATCTAAATTTATACCTTGTGTTCCTGTACCTTGCGTCATTTGTTGAATTATATTTGTCGTATCCATTTGTCTATTTGCTATTTCTTTAACATTTGAATTTTCTCTAATTTCACTGGGAAGTTCTAAAATATTGGTGGTACCGCTCATAATCAATACAAAGAATGATTGATTATGAGAATTACGCAAATGATAAAATTTTTTATTCTTTATTCTTTATTATCTGATTCTTTAAATTTCCATTGAGTCTGAAAAATGGAGAATTTTTTTACTTTTGTTACAAGTTGTTGCAGATGCTACATATTTATAACATTTGTTTCCATTTTTATGTATTTTATCTTTAATTTGATCTATGGGTGGTGCACGAAACTCAATACAATCATTTCCCTTACACACTATTCTAAAAAAAGAAGCAATACCAATGCCTAAAATTACAGACATTAAATATCTTCCAGATGTCGTATGCAGAAATTTTTCTAGATAAAGTTTCATTTATAATATTATAATATTATTAAATTGACTTAACTTTGAATAGGCACACTAAATATATTTGATATATCTGACGGACATTCAACGTTCATTTCATTAAAATGAAAGCAATTATTCGCTTTGTCTTTAAATAAAATCTTATCAATATTCTCAGGTGTTGGATATACGTAAATTGTTTTCTTTTTAGGTCCTAAAATATATAAAAATAACAATCCTAGTAAAAAGCTAATTATTAAAACAGGAAATGATATATAATTCAGTATCATATATATTATATATAATATATATTATAATATGTATATTTAGTGTATTATAATATGTATATTTAGTGTATATTTTGTGTATATTTAGTCTATATTTAGTATATATTATATATATTATATATAGTATATAATATGTATGATAAAATTTTTGTAATTGGATTCAATAAAACAGCTACATCAAGTATACATAAATTGTTTGTTAAAAACAAACTATCATCACAACATAATGGAGATATGTGGGAAGTAGATTCTTACCAATGTTTTTCAGATAATGGCAATTTAAGAAATTTTAAAGAGTTAGATAAAAAATATGAAAATTCTATTTTTATATTGAATACTAGAAAATTGGATAAGTGGATTATCAGTCGTTTTAAACACGGTAAACGTCAGAGTGAAAATAATAATTCCCGCAAAAATTGGGCCTGGCCTTTTACAAAAGAATTAGTATTTAAATGGGTAAATGATAGAGAAAAACATCATTTGGAATTATTAGAACATTTCAAAGATAAACCACATAAAATGATAATCGTTACAACAGAAAAAAATGATTTTTTGCAATTTATTTCACAACAATTAAATATAGAATATTTTAATTTTGAAGCAAGAAACGTAATTGAATTGTCGGAAGAACATGATGATATTGTCAAATATGTAAACAAAACTTTTAAACAAATGAACTATAATAAAAATGATAAAGAGAATATATTACTTAAAAATATAGACTTTGTGAATCAATATCTTAGATTATATAAAAATAATATTTTATAATATTTTATAGTGTTTTATAGTGTGTTTATAGTGTTTCATAGTGTTTCATAGTGTTTTATAGTGTTTTATAGTGTCTTTTATTATTTTACACCGAATTCGTATTTTATAATTTTTTCTTCACCTGTAAATATTTCTATATTTTGAATAGTATATTTTTTTTGAATTAAATGATATGTTCCATCATTTTCATTATATAAAACATTCTTTTCGTTATATTTTAAATTCATTATATCTCCCATGATGGGTAGTAATTTGTTTTTATATATTTCAACTGCATCACGTATATATTGATTATTATCTGATAAATTAAAATTTTTAATGGATTCTTTGATTTTACTTATATATTCATAAAAAAGTGTTGTTTTTCGGTCTATGGAAATTAATTTATTTGGATTATCAACAATATCTAAATATTCAGTTAAATATAATTCATATAAGTCTACATCATCTTTTATTATTTCTTTTAATTTACTAAATATTGTCAATACTTGTTCAGGTGAAATGAAACCAAATACATTTTTATTTTTATTATCAATAACTTTTTTTTTGTCATCATGTATTTCTTCGCTAAGAAATTTTATTGTATCAGGTAATAGTTGATATTTACCTAGTGAAATTAAAATATTAAGTTTACACGGAGATGCTGTTACGCCACATATAACTTGTATCTCTCTTGACTGAGTATTTGTATTATATTTATTAGAAAAAATAGAACCACCAGGTCTTTTACAGTTTATACACTTAGGTTTTAATTGTTGAAATTCACGTTTTTTTTCAATCCAACTAAGATTTTTATTATTTAATATTTTTTTTTTTTGCTTCATATTTTCTCCTTCATATTTTGCTTTTAGTTTATAATATTCATTTATAGCATCTCTTATATTATCATTTGTTGTATCATTTGTTGTATCATTTGTTGTATCATTTGTTGTATCATTTGTTGTATTATCAGATTGTGATTGAACGTTAAATATAGGACTATTTGGTTCCGAATCATTATTAAAGCTAGATTCTGACATTTATATAAACTATTGTTATATTTTCATTCTATTTTCATTCTATTTTATGTTTTCAATAATTATGTTTATTTATTGTATTATATTCATTTTCCCAATTAGGCAATCCTGTAATTAATTCTTGATGAGCAATTCGTTTTGCTTGTTGTAATTGTGTAATTTTGGATAATATATACTGTTGTTTTTCATGATCTTTTTTTTGTTTTTCGCCTGGTGTAAGTTTACCTTTATATTTAAAAAGAAGGATTAATCCTAAAACAATTATAAATCCTGTTAATAATCCTATATTAACAACACTATTATGAAAAGTGTTTTTAATAGTATGACATTGTTTTAATATTCGGCTTAAAAAAAATTTCGTTCCAGGTTCTGTCAAAATAGGTTTATCAAAACCATGAATATCCATATTATGAGTTTTTAAAAATATTTATATGGAAAAACTATTAAAAATGAAATTTTGTAATATAAAATATGACAAACAAATAACAAAATATTCCTAAAACTAATGATAATAACCAAAGAGGAAAAATTGTTTTATTTCTATATCCAATACCAAATTCTCTTAAACTACCATCTTTATTATATAAAAAACTTGGTTTTATCCATTGAATGAATATAAAAATAATAAAAAATAAAATAATGGCTACTAAATTAATATTTTGTCTTATAAATCGTGTATACATGTATATATTTAACTTTTATATTTTTTGAACAAAAAGTTTTGAATAAAAGTTTTGAATACAAATAATTAAGAATCAAATTCTTCAAAATTCTCTACTTCGTCACCATCATAATTTCCATCG
>Ga0214919_10001404_pt1 | contig 39536 bp, 34 predicted proteins | sample LL1503_MetaG_FD_177994 | JGI IMG/M metagenome (GOLD analysis project Ga0214919, IMG submission 177994) | Freshwater microbial communities from Lake Lanier, Atlanta, Georgia, United States - LL-1503 | ecosystem: Environmental > Aquatic > Freshwater > Lake | place: USA: Georgia | collected...
ACAACCTGCAGCGACGCGATTTGAATTTGAAAGCCAATTAATTGATGTCAAATGCATTTACTGCAGCCCGTGCAGATCAGACCATTGATATGAAACGGGTCCAAACGCTTTGACAAGTGATTGATCCTCAGGAACTGGACGCTTCAACCCCGAAGCGCTTGCAATCAGGTGCCATCAGTGAGATAGAAAAAAATGTCATCGTGGATAAATTGATTCAAAGTCTCAAGCCTGGGCTTGACCAATGGCTCCAATTGACTGTGAGGCGATGCGTGGATGAAATTTGGAGTTAACCAGCGCAGATATAGGTATGAATATAATTTAGATAAGTGTAAAAAAGTGCGTTTCTGAATTTCACGCCGTTCTTTAGTCTCAAAATTTGCGCTATTGTTGTGCCTTGCTCGATTTTGAGCAATCCATTTTTTTCGGAGAACTTATGCAAATGAATTTTAAAATTACTGCAGTTGCAGCATTGACCGCGTTAGCAGGTGCAAGTTTTGCGCAAGAAGTGGTCAAAATCGGACACGTTGCCCCCACCAGCGGCGCCATTGCGCACTTAGGCAAAGACAACGAAAATGGTGCCCGCATGGCCATCGACGAGTTGAATGCCAAAGGCGTCAAGATCGGCGGCAAAGCCGTCAAACTCGAACTGTTGGCCGAAGACGACGCCGCAGACCCCAAGCAAGGCACTGCTGCCGCGCAAAAACTGGTGGACTCCAAAGTCAGCGGTGTGATCGGTCACTTGAATTCCGGCACCTCCATACCTGCCTCCAAAATTTACAGCGATGCCGGTATTCCCCAAATTTCGCCTTCTGCAACCAACCCCAAATTCACACGCAATGGTTACAAAACCACCTTCCGCGTGGTGGCTGACGACGTTCATTTGGGTGGCACTTTAGGCCGTTATGCCGTGAACAACGTCAAGGGCAAATCCATTGCCGTGATCGATGACCGCACAGCTTATGGTCAGGGTGTGGCTGAAGAATTTGAGAAGGCGGTCAAAGCAGCCGGTGGCAAGTTGGTGGGCCATGAGTTCACCACCGACAAAGCTTCTGACTTCATGTCCATTTTGACCACCATCAAGGCCAAAAAACCTGATGTTGTGTTCTTCGGTGGCATGGACGCCGTGGCCGGCCCCATGATTCGGCAAATGAAATCTCTGGGCATCAACGCCAAGTTCATGGGCGGTGATGGTATTTGCTCCGCCGAGTTAGCCAAACTTGCGGGTGACGCCATGGCCGACGGCCAAGTGATTTGCGCTGAAGCCGGCGGCGTGGAAGGCCAACAGAAAAAAGGTATGGAAGATTTCACAGCCCGTTACAAGACTCGCTTCAATGCCGATGTCCAGGTTTACGCACCCTATGTGTATGACGCCGTCAACGTCATGGTCGATGCCATGGTGCGCGCCAAGTCGAGCGAGCCCGCCAAATACTTGCCCGAGTTGGCAAAAACCAGCGGCTACAAAGGCGTGACAGGTACCATCACCTTTGACAACAAAGGCGACATCAAGAACGGCGCGTTGACTTTGTACACCTACAAAGCGGGTAAACGCGATCAGATTGCTGTCGTGCGCTGATCAATAATCAGATGAAAAAAAGCCTCGCGTTTGCGAGGCTTTTTTGTCTTATTGGCGGAACAGGCGGGATTCGAACCCGCGGTGGGCTATGAACCCACACACGCTTTCCAGGCGTGCGACTTAAACCACTCATCCACCGTTCCTTAGCCTCTGATTATAGCAGTCACAATGTGCACATCAGTCTTCAGTATTTGCTGCTGGTCACTATCTTCACGGCCAATTCAATCAATCCAGAGACTACAGTCAAATAGCCAATTCAAAGGCAATCAAGCCATCGGTCACAAGCCAAAAAGCCCTTGATAGGGCCGTTTGAAATCCTTCAAAATTGAATTCTTCGATGCTCATGCGCGATTGCGCCTATTTTTAGACTCAAATAGTCCTTACACTTCGCCCCTGTTTCCTTTTTTTGCCCCTTGTTTGGAGCCCTGTATGAAATTCAGATTTCCCATTGTCATCATCGATGAAGACTACCGTTCCGAAAACACCTCAGGGCTGGGTATTCGTGCATTGGCAGAAGCCATCGTGACTGAAGGCTTTGAAGTTTTAGGGGTGACCAGTTACGGTGATTTGTCGCAATTCGCGCAGCAGCAAAGCCGTGCCAGCGCTTTCATCTTGTCGATCGATGATGAAGAGTTCACACCCGGGCCTGACCTTGATCCCGTCGTTTTAAGCTTGCGTGCTTTTATTCAAGAAGTGCGGCGCAAGAACGCTGATGTGCCTATCTATGTTTACGGTGAAACCAAAACCTCTCGTCATTTGCCCAATGATATTTTGCGTGAGTTGCATGGTTTTATTCACATGTTTGAGGACACGCCAGAGTTTGTGGCTCGGCACATCATTCGTGAAGCCAAAAGTTACCTTGAAGGTGTGCAGCCTCCATTTTTCAAGGCTTTGCTGGACTATGCGGAGGACGGCTCGTATTCTTGGCATTGCCCAGGTCACTCTGGCGGCGTTGCATTTTTGAAGAGCCCAGTGGGTCAGATGTACCACCAGTTCTATGGCGAAAATATGCTGCGTGCAGACGTATGCAACGCGGTGGAAGAGCTGGGTCAATTGCTTGACCACAATGGTGCCATTGGCGAGAGTGAACGCAATGCGGCGCGTATTTTCAATGCTGACCATTGCTTTTTTGTGACCAACGGCACCAGTACCTCCAACAAAATGGTTTGGCACCATACCGTTGCGCCCAATGATGTGGTGGTGGTGGACCGCAATTGCCACAAATCTATTTTGCATTCCATCATCATGACCGGTGCTATTCCGGTATTTTTGAAGCCCACACGCAACCATTTCGGCATCATTGGTCCGATCCCTCAAAGTGAGTTTGAAGTCGCTACCATCCAGGCCAAGATCAAGGCGAACCCTTTGCTCAAAGGTGTGGATCCCCAAAAAGTCAAACCTCGCGTCATGACACTGACTCAGTCCACCTACGACGGGGTCTTGTACAACACCGAAATCATCAAGGGCATGCTGGACGGCTACGTGGACAACCTGCACTTTGACGAAGCGTGGTTGCCGCACGCGGCCTTTCATCCGTTTTATGGCCCCTACCATGCGATGGGAAAAAAACGGGCGCGCCCAAAGACCTCGGTGGTGTATTCAACGCAGTCCATCCATAAACTGCTGGCCGGCATCAGCCAGGCCAGCCACGTGTTGGTGCAGGACTCGCAAACCATCAAGTTGGATCGTCACTTGTTCAATGAGGCGTACCTGATGCACACCAGCACCAGCCCGCAGTACAGCATCATTGCCAGTTGCGATGTGGCCGCAGCCATGATGGAGCCACCCGGCGGTACCGCGTTGGTGGAAGAAAGCATTGCAGAAGCGCTGGACTTTAGGCGCGCCATGCGCAAAGTGGACGCCGAATTCGGCAAAGACTGGTGGTTCAAGGTCTGGGGTCCCGAAAAACTGGTTGATGAGGGCATTGGACGTGCTGAAGACTGGATTATCAGAAGCGATGCCCGCAAAAAGGTCAGCAAGTGGCATGGCTTTGGTCAGTTGGCAGACGGCTTCAATATGCTCGACCCCATCAAGTCGACCATCGTGACCCCGGGTTTGAACTTGGACGGCAAGTTTGACAAGACAGGTATCCCGGCGTCTATCGTGACCAAGTTTTTAACTTCAAACGGCGTGGTGGTCGAAAAGACGGGCTTGTACAGTTTCTTCATCATGTTCACCATCGGAATTACCAAGGGCCGATGGAACTCGTTGCTGACTGCCTTGCAGCAGTTTAAAGACGACTACGACCGCAATCAGCCGATGTCGCGCATCATGCCGGAGTTTTGCCAAAAGCATCGGAAATATGAGCGAATGGGACTTCGTGACCTGTGCCAGCACATTCACACCTTGTATGCCAAGTACGACATTGCACGGCTGACAACAGACATGTATTTGTCCGATCTGACGCCCGCCATGAAGCCTGCTGATGCTTATGCCCACATTGCCCACCGTCAAACTGAGCGGGTCGAAATCGATGCGTTGGAAGGGCGTATTACGGTAGGTCTGGTCACGCCTTATCCGCCCGGCATTCCGCTGTTGATTCCGGGCGAAGTTTTCAATAAAAAAATTGTGGATTACTTGAAATTTTCACGCGAGTTCAATGCGCAGTGCCCAGGTTTTGAGACTGATATTCACGGTCTGGTAGAAGATGTGGGGGATGATGGTGTGAAACGGTATTTTGCGGATTGTGTGAAAAACTAAAACAAAGATCGAATTAATTTCCGTATTCAATCAGCTGAAATCCCGCCCACAACTTGGCTGAATCCCCCGTCCACGTAAACGATTTCAGCACTCACACCGCCAGCCAGATCACTCAGCAAAAATGCAGCCACATTACCCACATCCTCAGTGGTCACATTGCGGCGGATTGGTGCTTTTTGTGCAACGGCACTCAAAATTTTGCCAAAATCCTTGATGCCACTGGCGGCCAAGGTTTTGATGGGGCCAGCGCTAATGCCATTGACGCGCATTTTCTTGGGCCCTAAGGACTCTGCGAGGTAGCGAACGGAGGCTTCCAAGCTGGCTTTGGCCAAACCCATGGTGTTGTAGTTGGGCACGACCTTCAAAGCGCCCAGATACGACAGCGTCAGCAGAGCAGCGTTATCTCGCAAAAAGGGCAGCGAAGCCTTGGCCATGGCGGGAAAGCTGTAGGCGCTGATGTCGTGCGCTATTTTGTAGCCCTCACGACTTAAACCTTCCAGAAAATCACCTGAGATGGCATCGCGAGGTGCAAAACCAATGGCATGGACAAAACCATCAAATTGAGGCCAATGGGAAGACAGATCTGCAAATAATTTCTCAATTTGAGCATCATCCCCGACATCGCAATCGAATATCAACTGAGAGTCAAAGTCAGCTGCGAACTCAGTAATTCGGTCTTTGAACCTTTCCCCAACATAGCTAAATGCCAGTTCGGCCCCTTGAGCATGACAAGACTTGGCAATCCCATAGGCAATGGAACGGTTTGACAGAACGCCGGTGATGAGTAATTTTTTACCAGAAAGAAAGCCCATGGTGTCTCTTTAAAGGGTTGTAACCCCTCTATTTTGACATGCCAATTTTCTGCTGCGGATATGCGCCTTAGCACGAGAATTTCTGTAAACTGACGCCATGAAATCCTTGAACAAGTTCATGCCTTTGCGCACCATTCGCGTGTTGCTTAGTATGGCTTTTTTGACAGCTTGCGGAGTTTCCAATGAGCCGGTACCCCATGAATGGTTGGGGCAAAACGTATTATTCACTTCCTACCAAGAGTCGCCAAAGCACTTGGATTCAACATCGTCTTACAGTAACAATGAAACGCCTTGGACCTATGCGGTGTATGAACCGCCTTTAAAGTACCATTATCTTAATCGTCCCTATGAATTGCAGCCCCGCACGCTGACTCAATTGCCGCAAGTGACTTATTTAGACCAGCAAGGCAAAGAGGTTTCTGCTAAGACAACGGCTTCCCAAATCGCCGAAAGCATCTTTGAGCTGAAAATTTCGCCGGGTATTCAGTTTCAACCGCACCCTGCATTCGCTCAAGATGCGCAAGGCCAACCCTTGTATTTGAAGTTGACTGAAGCTGATTTAGAAGGCAAAAGAACACCGTATCAATTCGAAAAGATGGGTTCGCGCGAGTTGGTCGCTGACGATTACCTTTATGCGATCAAACGGTTGGCAACGCCTCGAATCAAGTCGCCATCATTTGGGTTTTTATCCGAAAAAATTGTGGGGTTGGCTGATTATGGAAAGAAAATCAAAGCCTACAACAACCAAGTCAAATCAGGAAAGTCGGCCCGAGAACTTGGCCCTTTTGGGCATCTGCCTTGGCTTGATTTCCGTGAGCATGCATTGGACGGTGTTCAGGTTATTGATAAATACACTTTGAAGATTCGCGTCAAGGGCAAGTACCCACAATTCAAGTACTGGTTGGCCATGACGTTTTTTTCGCCGGTGGCTTGGGAGGTTGATGCGTTTTATGCGCAAGCAGGGATGAGTCGCCGCAATTTGAATCCGGATACTTGGCCTGTTGGCACGGGCCCCTACATGTTGACAGACTATGTGCCCAACGCACGGATGGTGCTAGAGCGCAATCCTAACTACCGTTTGGTGACTTATCCATGCGAGGGCGAAGACGGCGACAAAGAGAAAGGTTTACTCCACGATTGCGGCAAGCGTCTGCCTTTTATAGACAAGGTCGTGTCGGTGATTGAGAAAGAGGGCACCTCAGTCGCAACCAAATTCATTCAGGGTTATTACGATGTCCCGCAACTAGAGCGAGGGGAGCCGGGGATCGGTTACCAAGTTTCTATTCAAGACGGAACCGGTATGGCCAAAGAATTGATGGCACGCAAAATTCAGTTGCCCAGTACTATTCAGGTGGGATTTTGGCATTTTGGATTTAATTGGTTAGACCCTGTGGTTGGCGGAGGAAAAACACCGGATGAAAAGGTGCGCAATCGTAAATTACGTCAGGCACTCTCCATTGCCTTTGACTTTGAAGAATACGTTTCTGTATTTGAAGAAGACCGTGCAGAGGTAAATCAAAGTGTGATCGTGCCGGGTTTATTTGGGCATGATCAAACGAAATTCAATCCTGTGATTTATGAATGGGGTGCCGATGGTAAGCCTCATCGCAAATCTATAGAGGTAGCTAAATCACTTTTGTCAGAAGCCGGTTACCCGGATGGTCGAGATGTTAAAACGGGTAAACCCCTGGTTATCAATTACGACAGTCAAGGTGTTGGGCCTGGTTACAAGGCGCGCATCGATTGGGTGGCAAAACAATTTGCAAAGCTCAATATTGAACTCGAAGTACGAAACACAGACTACAACCGCTTTCAGGACAAGATGCGAAAGGGCTCAGCGCAGTTCTTCTTTTGGGGTTGGCTTGCAGACTATCCTGATCCGGAAAATTTTGCATTCTTGCTTTACGGACCGAATTCCAAGGTCAAGTTCGACGGTGAGAACTCTACTAACTACGTCAATGCAGAGTACGACCAATTGTTTGACAAAATGAAGGACTTGGATGACACCCCTGAGCGTGCTGCCGTCATCAAGCGGATGATTGAAATATCCCAAGAGGATGCGCCTTTGCTCAATGGGTGGTCTGAGGAATTTGGAGGGGCTTACCACCAGTGGGTTTTCAACGGAAAACCGTCCAACATCATTCGGGATCAATTGCCTTATTTAAGGATAGACCCATTGCTGCGAAAAGCCAAAATTCAGGAATGGAACCAAGCGCATGTTTGGCCTTTGGTACTCGCACCCTTTTTGTTCTTGATGCTGGCCATTCCGGCTTGGCGTGCTTGGAAGAAACGCCAAAATCAACGCGCTGTTGTTGGCCGAATGGAGTTGTGATGCTTAAATTTTTGAGCCGAAAAATTCTCTACGGTTTGGCTATTTTGGTGGGCATCAATCTGTTGACCTTTGTGCTGTTCTTTAAGGTGAATACGCCGGACGACATGGCGCGTATGCAATTGGGTGGCAAGCGCGTGACGCCGGAAGCCATTGAAAAATGGAAGGCCGAGCGAGGCTATGACCGCCCTTTGTTTTGGAATGACAAAGAAAAAGGCGCATCTCAGGTGACCAATACCTTGTTCATGGACAGTTCTTTGAGAATGTTCGCATTTGATTTTGGTCGCGCAGACAGCGGGCGAGATATTGCTTCTGAAGTCAAACGCAGAGCAGGCCCCAGCTTGGCATTGGCGTTGCCGACTTTTGTGATGGGTTTGGGTATTTCAATTGCCTTAGCGCTGGGCTTGTCATTTTTCCGTGCAACTTATCTGGACTTTTGGGGAACAGTTTTGTGTGTGGTGTTCATGTCTATTTCTTCACTGTTTTTTATTGTGATGGGGCAGTTTGTGTTCTCGCGTGTACTTCAGTTATTGCCTGTGTCAGGCTTCAATGCGGGCAGTGATGCTTGGCGTTTTATGTTGCTGCCTATTGGTGTCAGTATTCTGGCTCGCTTGGGGGGCGAAATTCGATTCAATCGTGCCTTATTCATGGAGGAAATCGGTAAAGACTACGTCAGGACAGCGCGCGCAAAGGGCTTGTCCGAAGCGAGGGTTTTGTTTGTACATGTCTTACGTAATGCGTTGATTCCGATTTTGAGCGCTTCTGTGGCGGTCATACCCTTGCTGTTCATGGGCAGTTTGATTACCGAGTCATTTTTTGCAATTCCCGGTTTAGGCAGTTATCTCATTGAAGCTATTTCGGCGCAAGATTTTGCGGTGGTGCGAGCCATGGTGTTTATCGGATCTGTTCTGTACATCGTGGGTCTGATATTGACCGATATCAGTTACAGCTTGGCTGACCCTCGAATTCGATTGCAATAAGACCATGAAGCCCGTACTTCTCGTCACTGATGTGTTTGTTTTTCTCGTCCTCTTTGGGGTCATTTTTTATGCATGGCATATCCGCCATGATCGGCATCTTCTTGCCAATTGGAAACTGGCCCTGAAACGCCCAGTGGCGATGGTCAGCAGTATGGTGTTGATGTTTTTTGTATTGATGGCAGCGCTTGACTCAATCCATTACAGACCTGCATTGCCTGTTGTTGAGGGTAAACCAATCAGCTACTCCACAGAAGCAGTATCCGTTTTAGATGTGATTTTGATGCCCTTGACCAAGGCAAGAGAAAGAAGTTACTCAGCCCCCCTGACGGCGACAGGTTTTAGAAAAGAAACTGTCGAAATAAACGGTCAGAAAATTCGTGACTATCCTCGCTTGAAATTTGGCGGTTCGCATTTGAAGGATCCTTACAAAGAATTGCTCAATGATGTTGCCGCGCAATCTTTTAAATCCATTTTGATTGCAATGGCCTTTCTGACTGCTTTGACTTTTGCCGCCTTGCATATAGCGGCTAAGCGCTCCGAACAGTCATTCTCAGGGGTTTGGTATCGTTTTCAACATGGGCAAACTTTGTGGCCTTGGCGCTCTGTATTTTTGACTTTGGGGTTCATGTTGATCGTGATCGTATGGGTGATCACTTTGTCACAAAATTACCATGTTTTTGGAACTGATCGCACAGGAAATTCCGTGTTGGTATTTGCCTTAAAAAGTGTTCGAACGGCCTTGGTCATTGGTTCATTAACGACATTGGTGGTCCTTCCGTTGGCCTTGTCATTGGGTGTGATAGCGGGCTATTTTCGGGGTTGGGTGGACGAGGTCATTCAATACATTTATACCTTGCTGGCTTCAATCCCTGATGTCCTCATGATTGCGGCTTCGGTACTTTTGCTGCAAGTTTTCATTGATAAAAACCAGGGATTTTTTGAAACTGCATTGGAACGATCGGATGCAAGGTTATTTTTTCTTTGTTTAATCTTGGGAGTGACTTCTTTCACGGGTTTGTGCAGACTTGTTCGTGGTGAAACACTCAAACTTCGTGAATTGGAATACATCCAGTCCGCCCGCGCTTTTGGCGTCTCGGCGCCTCGAATTTTGCGGCGTCATATAGTTCCGAATTTGATGCACTTGGTGCTGATCAATACGGTCATGCAATTTTCCAGCTTCGTGCTCGCAGAAGCTGTTCTGTCTTACGTGGGGGTCGGGGTTGATCCAAAAACAGCCAGCTTCGGCGTCATGATCAACACGGCCCGAGCTGAATTGGCCGCCACTCCAATTGTGTGGTGGACCTTATCTACGGCATTTGTGTTCATGTTTTTAATCGTGCTGAGTGCCAATTTATTGTCGGACGCTGTGCGGGACGCCTTTGATCCGCGCGCGCGTTTGCGTGGCGGCGAACCAACGCCCTCGGTTTTGGCTCAACCTCCCGTTGCTGCGAAGGCTTCATGATGGATCAACACGTGAAATTTTCACATCAACATTTGCAAGTATTAAATGTGAGCGTTGAGTTGGAGACCGAGTCCGGCGTAGCGCGCGCAGTGGATGCTTTGAGTTTAACCATCGACAAAGGACAAACTTTTGCATTGGTCGGTGAGTCTGGCTGTGGCAAGTCCATGACCGCCATGGCCTTGTTACGGTTGCTGCCTGACAACGCTGTTATACGTTCTGGACAGGTTCAATTGGACGATGTAGATATCTATGACTTGACTGAATACCAAATGCGTTCTGTCCGGGGTCGACGCATAGCCATCATTTTTCAGGAACCATCGACCAGTCTGAATCCTGTTATGACTGTGGGCCAACAGATTTTGGAGGTTATTCACCGTCATACAGCGCTTCGCGGTGAACTCGCCAAAGCACGTGGAGTGGAGTGGCTAACCCTGGTGGGTTTACCCGAGCCAGAGCGCCGATTTGAAAGTTATCCTTTCGAAATGTCGGGCGGACAATTGCAGCGAGTGATGATTGCCATCGCGCTGGCTGCCGAACCTGACTTGCTGATTGCTGATGAGCCTACAACGGCCCTGGATGTGACCATTCAGGCGCAAATATTGACTTTGCTGCGAAATCTCCAACGAGATCGTGGTATGGCGATGTTGCTAATTACCCATGATTTGGCTGTAGTGAGTGACATGGCTGATCATGTGGCACTGATGTATGCCGGTCAAATTGTGGAGATGGCCAGTGCTGCTGACTTTTTCAAGCGTCCAAATCATCCTTATGCCAAATTACTCCTGAAAGCCCTGCCGGGCCAGCAATCTCGCGGCGCAAGCTTGGCCGCCATTGCAGGGACGGTCCCAGCGTTGGCCCAGTTGTTTTCGGGCTGTCGGTTTGCGCCACGTTGTCCTTCTAAGCAAGCCGCTTGTTTGCAACAACCTCCTGACTTGGAAAATGTTGCTCCCAACCATGGGGTGCGCTGCATGCGTGTGCGCGAGGAAGACTTTACGCGCGAAATTGCGGTAGTTCAAGTGTTTAAACAAGAAGTACAGGTCGCTTTGAAAGTGGCGTCTGCACCCATTTTGTCAGTAAACAACTTGGATGTCGCCTACAACATAGGTGGTTCCTTTTGGGGCGCTGCTCGGTTTTTCGAAGCGGTGCATCAGGTTTCATTTGATATTGCCCATGGGCAAACGCTTGCTTTAGTTGGTGAGTCAGGATGCGGCAAAACAACCATTGGCAAAGCTTTGCTGCAATTGTTGGGGCCTAAAGCAAGAGTCAGTGGTCAAGCCAAATTGAACGGCCAAAACTTGTTTGAATTGGATTCCAGCCAACTACAAGCGTCTCGCCAAAAGTTGCAAATTATTTTTCAGAATCCGTTTGGCTCCCTCAATCCGCGCATGCGGGTGAAAGAAATTTTGGAGGAGGGCATGTTGAGCCTTCATCCTGAATGGTCATCAGATCAACGGCAAACTGACTTGTGTTTACTTTTGGAACAAGTAGGTTTACGTCCCGATGCATTAGATCGTTATCCCCATGAGTTTTCAGGGGGGCAGCGTCAACGCATAGCGATTGCCCGCGCATTGGCCGTTAAGCCCTCGTTGATCGTCTGTGATGAACCTACTTCCGCGCTGGATGTTTCTGTGCAGGCACAAATACTTAATTTGCTAAAAGAATTGCAACAAGAACTTTCTGTGAGTTATTTATTTATTACACATAATATAGGTGTAGTTGATTACTTAGCAGACAAAGTTGCTGTGATGCATGCTGGACGCATTGTGGAGTTCGGAGAAACTGACAAAGTCTTGCATTCACCGGAGCACCCTTATACGCAAACGCTTTTATCTGCCGTACCGAAGTTAAAAACAAAATTTATTTAGATGAATGCATTCAGCGCGTCTGATCAGCCGAGATTTTTTTGTTTTAAAGATCCATTTTCAGGGGTGCAGAGGAGGTAAATCCTTTTCATATCAAGCATTTATAGATTACAATGCGAGCTTCACGACCAAACGGGCGGGTTTTCACCGCCCGTTTTTTTTGGTCGATACATTGTTGAAACCTTCAGAAAAGACCCAATTCGCGTGGCTTTGCAGCAGATTGTTGAAGAAACCGTAACAGGATTAGGCTATGACCTGGTCGAGATAGAGCGCTCGGCGGGCGGCCTTTTGCGGATCACGATCGACTGGCCTTGGCAAGAGGGTTTAGAGCCTTCCATTACGGTGGAAGACTGTGAAAAAGTAAATCGACAGTTGCAGTTTTCTCTTGAGGTGGATGGCGTCGAATACAACCGGTTAGAGATCTCATCTCCCGGAATTGATCGACCTTTGCGCAACGACACTGATTTCAAGCGTTTTGTCGGGCATTTGATCGACATCACACTCAAGGCCCCCATGGGAGAGTCCGCGGCAGGCCTGGTGAACGCCAGTCGCAAAAAGTTTCGAGGTATTTTGGAATATTTGGAAGGGACTTCAGAGCGTGAGGTTCAGTCTGACAAGCCAGTGCAATGGCAAGTTGTGTGGAGTGATGCGCCTGAAGTTAAACCGGGGCAGCGCGTGAGCAAAAAACGTGTGTTGCCGCCATTGCAGGCTTTGGGTTTTACGCGTGACGAATTACGTGAGGCCCGTTTGGCGCCGGTTGTTGACTTCAAGGGGCGAAAGCCCAAGTTGCCGGGTGAAAAGCAGGCACAAGAGTGACGAATTCGGTCTGCAGCATGAAGTTGCAGTCCTTGTAAACAGTTATAGGAGAGTAGTGGCATGAATCGCGAAATGTTGATGCTTGTAGAAGCTATTTCACGTGAAAAAAACGTGGAAAGAGATGTTGTGTTTGGCGCTGTGGAATCGGCCTTGGCCCAAGCGACCAAAAAAATTCACGAAGGTGATGTGGACATTCGCGTGGCCATTGACCGGGACAGCGGTAATTACGAAACTTTTCGCCGCTGGCACGTTGTGCCGGATGAGGCTGGTTTGCAATTGCCTGATCAGGAAATTTTGCTTTTCGAAGCGCTTGAACAAATTCCGGACATCGAGGTAGACGAATACATCGAGCAGTCGGTGGAGTCCTTGACCATTGGCCGGATTGGCGCGATGGTGGCGAAGCAAGTTATTTTGCAAAAAATTCGCGATGCTGAACGTGAAATGCTTTTGAATGACTTCATGTCCCGTGGTGAGAAGATCTTGGTCGGCACCGTTAAGCGCATGGACAAAGGTGACATCATCGTTGAAGCAGGTCGCGTTGAAGGGCGTCTTCGCAGAAGCGAGATGATCCCTAAAGAAAACTTGCGTAATGGTGATCGCGTTCGCGCCATGATCATGGAAGTGGATTTGACTTTGCGTGGCGCGCCCATTGTGTTGTCGCGCTCTTCGCCTGAATTCATGATCGAGTTGTTTCGTGCAGAAGTTCCGGAAATTGAGCAAGGTCTGCTGGAGATCAAGTCCTGTGCCCGTGATGCGGGTTCCCGAGCAAAAATTGCAGTTTTATCGCACGACAAACGTGTGGACCCGATTGGAACTTGTGTTGGCGTGCGGGGCACGCGAGTGAACAGCGTGACCAATGAGTTGGCCGGTGAACGCGTAGACATTGTGCTGTGGAGTGAAGACCCTGCTCAGTTTGTGATTGGGGCCTTGGCGCCAGCCAACGTTCAGTCCATTGTTGTAGACGAAGAAAAACATGCGATGGACGTGGTTGTTGACGAAGAAAATTTGGCCATTGCTATTGGTCGTGGCGGACAAAACGTTCGCTTGGCCTCTGACCTGACCGGCTGGAAAATCAACATCATGGATGCCGCAGAGTCGGCGCAAAAGCAAGCCGAGGAGACTACAGGAATTCGCGAGTTGTTCATGGAAAAACTGGATGTTGACCAAGAGATTGCGGACATTTTGATTGAAGAAGGCTTTACAAGTCTCGAAGAAGTGGCCTATGTTCCTCTGCAGGAAATGCTTGAAATTGAAAGTTTTGACGAAGATACCGTCAATGAGTTGCGTACCCGCGCCAAGGATGTTTTGTTGACCATGGAAATTGTTCGTGAAGAAAATGTCGAAGGTGTGTCTCAAGACTTGCGAGATCTTGAGGGTTTGAATGCAGAACTTATAGCCAAGCTTGCCGAGGCGGGCATCAACACCCGTGACGATCTGGCCGACTTGGCCACTGATGAACTCACCGATATCACCGGCCAAACGACCGAAGATGCCACCACCTTGATCATGAAAGCCCGCGAACATTGGTTCACGGGCGAAGCTTCAAACTGATGGAGGTATGAACAAAATATGTCCATGAATACAGTCGCCGAGTTCGCCAGCGAACTCAAGAAATCAACCGACACCGTTTTAGAGCAATTACGCTCTGCAGGTGTCGAAAAATCTGCGCCTTCAGATTCCTTGTCTGAGGCGGACAAACAGAAATTGCTGACCTTTTTGCAAGCCAGTCACGGAACAGTGTCCGGTGAGCGTAAAAAAATAACACTGGTCAAAAAATCGACCAGTGAAATCAAGCAAGCGGATGCCACCGGCAAGGCCAGGACTATTCAAGTGGAGGTGCGTAAGAAACGCACCTTCATCAAGCGAGATGATGAGCTTGCAGCGCCCGAAGCTTTCGATTCAGGATCGCAAGAATCGATGATCGACCACGCGGAATTGGCCAAACGAGAAGAAGAAGCTCGCCGTCAGATCGAATTGTTGCGCCGCCAAGAAGAAGATTTAGCCGAAACACGTCGGCAACGTGAAGCACTTGAAGCCAAACAAGCTCAGGCACGTGCCCAAGCAGATGCTGAAGAGCAATTGCTGAAAGCACACCCAGACACCCAGTCTGCAGTTGAGAGTGTTACTGCCATCAATGCAGAACAAGCGGCTGCATTGCGTTCTGCCAAAGCAGCAGCAGCAGCTTCTGAAGCGGCTGCAATCAACAAGGCATCACGCCTTGTGGATCCTTCAATTGCGCGCAATGCAGCGGCTGCAGCCGATCAAGAAGCTAATGCCAAAGTTCTGGCGGAATCTGATCGCATTGCGTCTGCGGAAGCCGCCAAAAAAGCGGCCAAGCAAGCCATCATTGACCAAGCCGCTGCAGAATCCAAAATCAGATCTGATGAAGAAGCTGCTCGTGCTTTAGATTTGAACGATCGTCGCAGCAAGGCGATGGCTGAAGCTGAAGCTATACGGGTCATGATGAGTGTGCCCAAAAAAGTGCTTGTTGCCAAAAAAGTAGAGACTAAAGTCGAAGCCAAGCCGGCGACCAAAGGCACTCTGCACAAGCCTGCAAATACACCTTCTGCCGGAGCCAAACCCGCTCCCAAGCCAGCGGCCGCAACAGGCACATCAACGCCTAGCGCAAACAAAGAAGTTAAATCGGCCAAGTTGTCCTCCAGCTGGGCAGGGGATCCCGCTAAAAAGAAAGCCATTCCTACCCGGGGTGATACAAGCGGTGGTGTCGGGCGCAATAACTGGCGCGGAGGTCCTAAAAACCGTCGTGGCAATGAACGTGACCGTGAAGAAAATGTATCAGCCATACCCATTGAAGCGCGTGTGCTTGAGGTACATGTGCCAGAAACCATTACGGTTGCTGAATTGGCGCACAAAATGGCCATCAAAGCCGGTGAGGTCATCAAGCATTTGATGAAGTTAGGCCAGATGGTCACAATGAATCAACCGCTTGATCAAGACACCGCGATGATTGTGGTGGAAGAGATGGGCCATACCGCTGTGGTTGCCGCTCTGGATGATCCTGAGGCGTTTACAGACGACGAAGTCTCATTGCAAGATGCCCCGCTGTTGCCGCGTGCGCCTGTAGTGACTGTCATGGGCCACGTCGATCACGGTAAGACATCCTTGCTCGACTACATTCGCCGTGCCAAAGTGGCGTCAGGCGAGGCGGGTGGTATCACTCAACACATTGGCGCTTACCACGTCGAAACTGCACGCGGCATGATTTCGTTCCTTGATACACCTGGACACGAGGCCTTTACCGCCATGCGTGCCCGTGGTGCACAAGCAACCGATATCGTGATTTTGGTCGTTGCAGGCGATGACGGTGTGATGCCGCAAACCAAAGAAGCGATCAAACATGCGAAAGCAGCGGGTGTGCCGATTGTTGTTGCGATCAACAAAATGGACAAGCCCGATGCCAATATAGAGCGGGTTCGTGCTGAACTGATTTCTGAAGAAGTAGTGCCTGAAGAATTTGGGGGAGAGTCGCCATTTGTTTCCGTATCTGCCAAAACAGGTATGGGCATTGATGTACTTTTAGAGCAAGTGCTTTTACAGGCAGAAGTGCTTGAATTGAAAGCGCCCATTACATCTGCGGCCAAGGGCTTAGTCATTGAAGCGCGCTTGGATAAAGGCCGCGGACCTGTCGCCACCATTCTGGTTCAGTCTGGCACTTTGTCTACTGGCGATGTGGTGTTGGCTGGACAAACGTTCGGTCGTGTTCGTGCCATGTTGGATGAAAACGGCAAGACCATCAAAACAGCAGGACCGTCCATCCCAGTTGAAATTCAAGGCCTAACTGAAGTTCCGCAAGCAGGTGACGAGTTCATGGTGCTCAATGACGAACGTCGCGCCCGTGAAATTGCAACTTACCGCGCAGGTAAATTCCGCAACACGAAACTGGCCAAGCAACAAGCCGCGAAACTCGAGAACATGTTCACGGACATTTCAGCGGGCGAAGTGAAAAACTTGCCGATCATCATCAAAGCGGACGTTCAGGGTTCTCAGGAGGCTTTGGCTGCATCCTTGCTCAAGTTGTCGACAGATGAAATTAAAGTTCAGTTGGTGTACGTCGCTGTCGGCGCCATCAGTGAGTCGGATATCAACTTGGCCATCGCCTCCAAAGCCATCGTCATTGGTTTCAACGTGCGTGCCGATGCCGGTGCCCGCAAATTGGCCGAAGGCAATGGTGTTGATATTCATTACTACAACATCATTTATGACGCTGTGGATGAACTCAAAGCAGCGATGTCTGGCATGTTGGCGCCAGAGCAAAAAGAAGAAATCACGGGTACGGCCGAAATCCGTACCGTGTTTGTGGCATCGAAGATCGGTACGGTTGCGGGCTCCATGATCACATCTGGATTTGTGACACGTTCTTCGCGCTTTCGTTTGTTGCGCGAAAACATTGTTATCTACACAGGCGATATCGATTCGCTCAAACGACTCAAAGACGATGTCCGAGAAGTCAAAGAAGGCTTTGAATGCGGTATCAAGCTCAAGAACTACAACGACATTGCCATTGGCGATCAGTTGGAGTTCTTTGAAGTCAAGGAAGTGGCCCGTACGCTGTAAAACATGGTCCGCAAAGCATCCAGCACACCGAACCGCGGTTTCCGCGTGGCCGACCAGATCCAGCGCGATCTGGCCGAGCTGATCGCGCGCGAGCTCAAAGATCCTCGTGTAGGCATGATCACCCTCAGTGGCGTTGAGGTCACGCCAGACTATGCCCATGCCAAAGTGCATTTCAGCATCATTACAGGTGATCCCGTAGAAACGACTACCGGCTTGAATGCGGCTGCTGGATTTTTGCGAAATGGCTTGTTCAAGCGACTGCATATTCACACGGTTCCGACACTGCATTTTATTTTTGACCGCACCACTGAGCGAGCATCAGACATGAATGCTTTGATCTCCAAGGCCGTGGCTTCACGCTCCCAAAACGAGGAATGAAATGAACGTGCCACGCACCAGGGTGCAAAGGCGCCCTGTGCATGGGGTGCTGTTGCTCGATAAACCATTGGGTTTGTCCAGTAACCAGGCTTTACAAAAAGCCAAGTGGTTACTGCGCGCTGAAAAAGCAGGCCACACCGGTACGCTGGATCCTTTGGCAACAGGGGTTCTTCCTTTGTGTTTTGGCGCGGCTACCAAATTCAGTCAACAGCATTTGGATGCCGACAAGACCTACGAAACCACTTTGCGTTTAGGTCAAAAAACGTCGACTGCCGATGCAGAAGGCGAAGTGATTCAACAACGAGATGTGACCTGTACACAGGAGCGCGTGAGCGAAGTTCTGAAGCTCTTTACTGGCCCTATCAATCAAGTACCACCGATGCACAGTGCATTGAAAATTGACGGAAAAGCTTTGTATAAATATGCCCGGCAGGGGGTCACTCTCGAGCGGGAAGTTCGCCACATTGTCATTCACTCTCTGGCCTTGCTGGATGTGCAGTTGAATGGTGATGCGCCATCATTGACATTGCGTGTGAGCTGCTCCAAAGGGACATACATTCGCACTTTGGGTGAGGACATTGGAGAAGCCTTGGGCTGCGGCGCCCATGTGAATGCCTTGCGCCGCGTCAACACGGGTCCTTTTGAAGCCGCTGAATGCATAAGCTTGGAAGCATTGGAGGCCATGACAGAGGCAGATAGAGAAGTGCGTTTGAAATCAGTGGATTGTTTATTGCATTCTCACACGGTTGTCACGTTAAAGCCTGATGATGCAGGACGCTTCTTGAGTGGTGTCAGACGCATGGGGGCATGGCCAGACCTTGATCATGTCGCTGTGTATGGCGAATCACCTCGCGCCTTGCTGGGCTCAGCGCACGTCAAGGCAGGTGAGTTAATTCCCGGGCGATTGTTGAGCCCTATTGAAATTCAACAGATTTTAGAAGCAGAGCCTGCTGCCGCGCCCATCCGGGCTGGCCAGGAATGAAGGAAAAAAGCATGAGTAAGCAAATTCGCAACATCGCCATCATCGCCCACGTTGACCACGGTAAAACTACCATGGTTGACCAGTTACTGCGTCAGTCGGGTACTTTCGCTGATCATGAAAAAATCGTGGACACCGTGATGGACAACAATGCCATTGAACGCGAACGTGGCATCACGATTTTGGCTAAAAATTGCGCCGTGAGTTGGGAAGGCACGCACATCAACATTGTTGACACTCCTGGCCACGCTGACTTTGGCGGTGAAGTAGAGCGTGCATTGTCAATGGTTGATGGCGTGGTTCTGCTGATCGATGCGCAAGAAGGGCCGATGCCTCAGACTCGCTTTGTCACCAAAAAGGCTTTGGCCTTGGGCCTGCGCCCGATTCTGGTTGTAAACAAAGTAGACAAGCCAGGCTCCAACCCTGACAAAGTCGTGAATGCCGCTTTTGACTTGTTTGACAAACTCGGTGCCACCGATGAGCAATTGGACTTCCCCGTGGTGTATGCCTCCGGCATCAACGGCTGGACTTCTTTGGTTGAAGGCGAACCAGGTGAGCAGTGGGGCCCTGACATGTCGGCTCTTTTCAATACTGTGCTGAACCATGTCAAACCCAACGCGGGCGATCCTGCTGCACCATTGCAGTTGCAAATTTCCGCGCTCGATTTTTCCACTTTTGTGGGCCGTATCGGCGTCGGTCGTATCAGTCAAGGCACCATCAAGCCCAACATGGAAACGATGGTCATGGAGGGTCCAGATGGCAAAACATTCAAAGGTCGCGTCAACCAAGTGTTGACCTTCCATGGTCTGGACCGCGTGCAAGTGACCGAAGCCGGTCCTGGCGACATCGTCTTGATTAACGGCATTCCCGACTTGAACATCGGCGTGACGGTCACAGACCCTATCAGCCCCGCACCGTTGCCAATGCTCAAGGTGGATGAGCCCACTTTGACCATGAACTTTTGCGTCAACACCAGCCCCTTGGCCGGTCGCGAAGGCAAGTACGTCACCAGCCGTCAAATCTGGGACCGTCTGCAAAAAGAATTGCAACACAATGTGGCCTTGCGCGTCAATGAAACCGACGAAGAAGGCATCTTTGAAGTCATGGGCCGTGGTGAATTGCACTTGACGATTTTGTTGGAGAACATGCGTCGTGAAGGTTATGAATTAGCCGTTTCCAAACCACGTGTTTTGTTCCGAGACGTCAATGGCGAACGTCATGAGCCGATAGAAATGGTCACAGCAGATATTGAAGAAACCCATCAAGGCGGTGTCATGCAGGCTTTGGGTGAGCGCAAGGGTGAGCTTGTGAACATGGACCCCGACGGCCGTGGTCGTGTCCGTTTGGAGTACCGAATTCCTGCGCGTGGCTTGATTGGTTTTACCAACGAATTCCTGAACTTAACCCGGGGTTCTGGTTTGATTTCCAATATTTTTGACGGATACGAGCCCCACAAAGGTGATATCGGTGGCCGCAAAAATGGTGTCTTGATCTCTATGGACGATGGTGAAATTTTCACCTATGCATTGGGCAAGTTAGACGACCGTGGCCGTATGTTTGTCAGAGCAAACGATCCTGTTTACGAAGGCATGATTGTGGGCATCCACAGCCGCGACAACGATTTGGTTGTTAACGCGACCCGAACCAAACAATTGACCAACTTTCGCGTATCCGGAAAGGAAGACGCGATCAAGATCACACCGCCCATTGATTTGACTTTGGAGTACGGTGTCGAGTTCATCGAGGACGATGAGTTGGTCGAAATCACCCCCAAAAGTGTTCGACTGCGCAAGCGTTACTTGAAAGAAGGCGACCGCAAGCGCAATAAGTGATCTGATTGACGGGCGCATGAAATGAAACTCAGTCACAGCCAGGCGGTCATGGTCATGGTTGCTGTGACTGCCTTGTGGTCAATGGCAGGTGTTGTGACTCGCCAGTTGGAGAGCGCTCGCAGTTTTGAGATTACTTTTTGGCGGAGCTTTTTTACCGTGGTATCGCTGCTGATTATTTTGCCCTTGTGGCAAGGTCATTCTGTTTTCAAGCGTATGCCATGGCGAAGTCATTATTTTTGGCTCTCCGGCGTCTGCTGGAGCATCATGTTCACCGCCTTCATGGTGGCTTTGACGCTGACGGCTGTGGCCAATGTTCTGATCACCTTGGCTTTGGGGCCTTTGATCACCGCCTTGTTTTCTTGGCTCATCACTGGTCAACGCTTACCCCTTCGCACTTGGTGTGCTGTATGCCTGGCAGGTGTTGGGATCGGTTGGATGTTTGCCAGTCAAATTGATGTGGCCGCGAACGGATTTTGGCTCGGCGTGACTGTGGCCATTGCGGTGCCCATTGCCGGCGCTATTCAATGGAACTTGGTCCAACGCAGTCAGTCGCAAGGACTCGCGTTGGATTTGGTACCCTCGGTTTTGTTAGGTGCCGTGTTTTCCAGCCTTTTTACCATGCCTTGGTCTGTCCCATTTCAGGCCACTGCAGTCGACGTTCAATGGTTGGCCCTGCTGGGTCTGTTTCAGTTGGCCATACCTTGTGTACTGTCAGTGGTGTGCGCCAAGGTATTGAAAGCCGCCGAGGTTTCTCTGCTGGCCTTATTGGAAGTCATTTTTGGTATTGCCTTGGCATGGTTCGGTGCTGATGAAAAACCAGCAGTCCAGGCGCTTTTGGGCGGTTCTTTGGTGCTGTTTGCCTTGTTGTTGAATGAATTGTTTGCCTGGAGGCAGCGTAATGTCTGAACAAATGACGACTGATGTTTTAACCGAAGTTCACGGTCGATTAGGGTGCATAACCTTGAACCGCCCCAAAGCCTTGAATGCCCTGTCTTTAGACATGGTCAAAACCTTAGCGCAAACTTTGTCCAGATGGCAATCAGATCCTGAAATTCTGGCTGTCGTGGTTCGGGGGCAGGGCAAAGAGGGCCCATTCGGTTCTTTTTGCGCGGGAGGTGATATCCGCTTCTTCCATCAAGCAGCGGTTGCGGGCGACAGTGCTTTGGGAGAATTTTTCACTGAAGAATATGCGCTTAATCACCTGATACACACTTACAGCAAACCTTACATTGCTTTCATGGACGGCGTTGTCATGGGCGGTGGAATGGGTATTTGCCAAGGGGCCAGTTTGAGGGTCGTCACTGAACGGACCAAAATGGCCATGCCAGAGACCCATATCGGTTTGTTTCCTGATGTGGGGGGCGGTTATTTCCTCAGTCGTTGCCCTGGCGCCATGGGCGAGTATTTAGGCCTGACAGGTCATGTTTTGGTGGGATCGCAGTCATTGGCTGCACATCTTGCGGATGGGTATATTGAGTCAGGTCGCTTGGCTAATATATGGCAAACCTTGACATCGACACCCTTTGAAACGGGTCAAGCTGTGGAGCATTGGGTCAAGAGTCAGTTTGCCCGCTTAGAGGTTCCCATCTTTCCTGCTCGCACGCATATGAATGGTGTTTTTGGCAAGTCCAGCGTTCTCGAAATGATTCAAAGCTTGGAGGCTTCTTCGGATGAGTGGTCGCAGGCAACTGCCAAAGTAATGCGTCACCGATCCCCATTGATGCTGCATGTGGTGTTGGCACAAATTCGCAAAGCTCGGCACATGGGCTTGGCCGATGATTTACGGATGGAGCGCGATATGGTGCACCATTGTTTCAATTTGCGACCAATCGCTGATTCCGAAACCGTCGAGGGAATTCGCGCTCTGGCCATAGACAAGGACCACACGCCAAGCTGGAAGCCCGAGAAAATTGAAGACGTCAACATGGATGAAGTTCATGCGTTCTTTGTTTCGCCTTGGTCTGCACTGGACCATCCTCTGGCCAAACTGAGCTGAGCTTGACTCAGCGGTTGTGAACCTTCATAGCGCGCTCCACCTCGCGCTTACCTTCCCTGTCCTTGATGGTGTCCCGTTTGTCGTGCTCGGCTTTGCCTTTGCCTAAACCAATTTCACATTTAACGCGTCCATTCTTCCAGTGCAAATTGATCGGGACCAAGGTAAAACCTTTTTGCTCAATCTTGCCGGTGAGTCTTTTGATCTCCTCTTTTTTGAGCAACAGCTTGCGCGTGCGTCCTGTTTCTGGATTGATATGGGTTGAGGCGGTTCGAAGCGCGTTGATCAAAACGCCGATGATGAACATTTCGCCACTGCGTATGACGACATAACCATCCGTGAGCTGGACTTTGCCCTCGCGCACGGATTTGACCTCCCAACCTTCCAGCACCATCCCTGCCTCGTACCGTTCTTCAAAAAAATAATTGAAAAAAGCCTTTTTATTCTCCGCAATGATGGGCGACTTTCCGTCGGGTGTCTTTTTGTTGTTTGTGGCCATGAAGGGCATGTATAGGCTTAAAGCCAAAAAATCAAATGAAAAAAGCAAGCCATGACACACATGGAAATTACAATGGAATTAACTGAGCATTGTATGAAGAATATTCAAAAGTCCGTCCTGATCTGGTATTCACCTGAAGAAATGTTCCGTCTTGTGACGGACGTAGCAAGTTACCCCTTATTTTTGCCTTGGTGCAACATGGCACAGGTTCTGGAACAAGATGAAAACGGCATGCTGGCTGAGGTCGGCATCAGCATGGCCGGTGTGAAGCAGATTTTCACCACGCGCAATGTCTACATACCCGGACGCGAAGTGCGTATGAAACTCGTCAAAGGGCCCTTCTCTAAATTGGACGGTATGTGGCGAATCAGTCCTGTCGGCGACGGCTCGCAACGTGCTTGTAAAGTTGAACTTTTACTTGATTATGGTTTTTCAAGCGTAACGTTGGCTGCCTTGGTAGGACCCATTTTTGACAAGATCGCAGCCACACTGGTGGATGCCTTTGTCAAACGGGCTGAAGAGGTTTATGGGGTTGAAGAGTAGATGTCAGACAGGATTCACATTACCTTTTGCTACAGTCCACAAGCTGAGCAAGTGTTGGAATTTCCGTTTGAATTTGTTGAAGGCACCAACATCCGAGATGCGCTTGATTTCATCCAGCAGCAACTCCATCTGTCATCTGCGCAAATCGAACATTTTGGTGTCTGGGGGCGCAAGACGAAGCCCACCGACAGTCTGAGACCCAGTGATCGATTAGAGTGCTACCGCCCCCTTTTGGTGGACCCCAAAGTGGCAAGAAGAAAACGTTTCAAACGTCAAGGTGCAAAGCGTTCTGGTTTGTTTGCCAATCGCAGGCCAGGATCGGTTCCAGGGTATTGATTTTACGGATGTTCATGCGGGTACAATCGTTTTTTTGGAGCCCTACCTCATGCGCCTACTCGGAAAAGCGCTCACCTTCGACGATGTTTTGTTGGTGCCCGCGTATTCTCAAGTCCTGCCTAAGGACGCCTCCCTTGCCACCCAATTTACCCGCAATATCCGTTTAAACCTGCCCTTGGTTTCTGCAGCCATGGACACGGTGACAGAAGCGCGTCTGGCCATTGCGATTGCCCAAGAAGGCGGCATGGGCATCGTGCATAAAAACCTCACGGCGCAGGAACAAGCGGCGCAAGTGGCCAAAGTCAAGCGCTATGAATCGGGTGTATTGCGGGACCCGGTCGTGATCACTCCTGATACCACGGTGCGTCAAGTCATGGCCTTGTCGGATGAGTTGGGTGTTTCCGGTTTTCCGGTCTGTGATGGCCGTCAAGTCGTTGGCATTGTGACTGGCCGTGACCTTCGTTTTGAAACCCGATACGACCAAAAGGTCAGTGAAATCATGACGCCGCGCGAGCGCTTGATCACCGTGCCCGAAGGCACGACCCCCGAACAAGCCAAGCACCTGTTGAACAAACACAAGCTCGAGCGCCTGCTGGTGATCAACGACAACTTTGAACTCAAGGGATTAATTACGGTCAAAGACATTACCAAACAACTCAACTTCCCAAACGCTGCCCGCGATGACGCGGGCAAATTGCGCGTGGGCGCGGCTGTGGGTGTGGGCGAGGGCACCGAAGAACGGGTCGAGGTTTTGTGCCGTGCAGGTGTTGACGCCATTGTCGTCGACACAGCACACGGCCACAGCAAGGGCGTTATTGATCGCGTACGGTGGGTTAAACACAACTACCCGCACCTTGAGGTTATTGGCGGCAACATCGCCACAGGCGCTGCGGCTTTGGCGTTGGTCGAGGCGGGTGCTGATGGCGTGAAAGTCGGCATCGGCCCTGGGTCCATCTGCACCACCCGCATCGTGGCAGGTGTGGGGGTTCCGCAGATCATGGCCATTGACAATGTGGCCACAGCCCTTAGGGGTACAGGCGTTCCACTGATCGCAGATGGTGGCATTCGGTACAGCGGCGACATTGCCAAAGCCATTGCTGCCGGGGCCAGCTCGGTCATGATGGGCGGCATGTTCGCGGGTACGGAAGAGTCCCCGGGAGAAATTGTGCTGTTTCAAGGGCGCAGCTATAAGAGCTACCGCGGTATGGGCTCCATTGGGGCCATGCAACAGGGGAGTGCTGACCGCTATTTTCAAGAGTCGAGTACGGGCAACCCCAATGCCGACAAGTTGGTGCCTGAAGGCGTTGAAGGCCGTGTGCCCTATAAAGGCTCGGTGGTCTCCATCATTTACCAAATGGCGGGGGGCTTGCGAGCGAGCATGGGTTACTGTGGATGCGCAACGATTGCAGACATGCAAAACCAGGCGGAGTTTGTGGAAATCACCACTGCAGGTATCCGCGAAAGCCATGTACATGATGTACAAATCACCAAAGAAGCGCCGAACTACCGGGCTGACTGACCGATGCAACATTCCAAGATATTGATCCTCGACTTCGGCTCGCAAGTCACCCAACTGATTGCCCGCCGCGTGCGCGAAGCCCATGTTTTTTGTGAAGTCCATCCGTGTGATGTGACGAGCGACTGGGTGCGTGAGTACGCCAAGGACGGCAATCTCAAGGGCGTTATCTTGTCGGGCAGCCATGCCAGCACCTACGAAGAGCAAGACTTGCGCGCACCGCAGGCAGTTTTTGACTTGGGCATCCCGGTCTTGGGCATCTGCTACGGCATGTTCACGATGACGGTCCAATTGGGCGGTACGGTTGAGCCTTCTACCCACCGCGAATTCGGCTACGCCGAGGTTCGCGCCCACGGCCACACTGCCTTGCTCAAGGACATTGCCGACTTCACCACGCCCGAAGGCCACGGCATGCTCAAGGTCTGGATGAGCCACGGCGACAAAGTCACCGCGATGCCGCCCGGCTTCAAGCTCATGGCGTCCACGCCCAGCTGCCCCATTGCCGGCATGGCCGACGAAGCGCGCAAGTTCTACGCCGTGCAGTTCCACCCTGAGGTCACGCACACGCTGCAAGGCCAAGCCCTGCTCCACCGTTTTGTGCTCGACATCTGCGGCACCCGGCCCGACTGGGTGATGGGCGACTACATCCAAGAAGCGGTTGACAAAATCCGCGCCCAGGTGGGCGATGAAGAAGTGATCTTGGGCTTGTCAGGCGGCGTGGATTCGTCGGTGGCGGCCGCCCTCATTCACCGCGCCATTGGCGAGCAACTCACCTGCGTGTTTGTGGACCACGGTTTGCTGCGCCTGAACGAGGGCGACATGGTCATGGACATGTTTGTCGGCCAGCTGCATGCCAAGGTGATTCGCGTGGACGCGGCAGATCAGTTTTTGGGCCACTTGGCCGGCGTGAGCGAGCCCGAAGCCAAGCGCAAAATCATCGGCCGCGAGTTTGTGGAGGTGTTCAAGGCCGAGGCCGCCAAGCTCAAAGCCGCCAACGCTTCATCCAAGGGCGCCAAATGGCTGGCCCAAGGCACGATTTACCCCGACGTGATCGAGTCCGGCGGCGCCAAGAGCAAGAAGGCCGTGACCATCAAGAGCCACCACAACGTGGGCGGCCTGCCAGAACAACTCGGCCTCAAACTTTTGGAGCCACTGCGCGAACTGTTCAAAGACGAAGTGCGTGAACTCGGCGTGGCTCTGGGTCTGCCACGTGAAATGGTCTATCGCCATCCGTTCCCCGGTCCGGGCCTGGGAGTTCGGATTTTGGGCGAAGTCAAAAAGGAATACGCTGACCTGCTGCGCCGGGCCGATGCGATCTTCATTGAAGAGCTGCGTAACTTCAAAGACGACAGCGGCAAGAGCTGGTACGACCTGACCAGCCAGGCCTTCACCGTTTTCCTGCCTGTCAAAAGTGTGGGCGTGATGGGCGATGGCCGCACCTATGACTACGTGGTGGCCTTGCGCGCCGTGCAAACCAGTGACTTCATGACCGCTGACTGGGCCGAGTTGCCTTATGCGCTGCTCAAGAAAGTCTCGGGCCGCATCATCAACGAGGTCCGAGGCATCAACCGAGTGACCTACGACGTGAGCTCCAAACCGCCGGCGACGATCGAGTGGGAATAAGCACAAGGCACCTTCGGGTGCCTTTGTTTTGATACAGTCCTATGCATGTACCTGCCCAAACAGTTTGACCATCCGCAGCATGCTTGCGCCATCATGCGCGAGCATCCGTTTGCCAGTCTGATCTCCAACGACGACGAGGGCTTCCCTTTTGTCTCGCATTTGCCTTTCAAGTTGATCGAAGAGGGCGGTCAGCCCTCGGCACTATTGGGTCATTGCGCACGTGGCAACGCACATGCCCAGTATTTGCAGCTGCGCCCCCAAGCCTTGGTGACCTTCATGGGGCCGCAGGCTTATATGTCGCCAGCGGTATACCCTGATTTGCAACGTGTGCCTACGTGGTCCTACTTGGCGGTGCACGCCCGTGTAGAAGCGCGGATACTCGAAGGCGAAGAGGCCAAGGATGCGATGCTCAAGCAGTTGATCGCCGAACACGAACCCACTTACGCCGCGCAATGGCGTGCGCTGCCTGAAAGCTACACCCAGGGTATGCTGAAAGGGATTGTGGCCTTCGAATTGAAAATTTTGAACCTGCAAACCAAGGTCAAAATCAACCAACACCGACCCGAGTCTCATGTGGCGATGCATGCGGTATACGCCCAGGGCAACTCGCAAGAACAAGCCTTGGCGCTGTGGATGCAACGCTTGGGCCTGGTGGCCTGATGCCGACTGCCGAGCAAGACGCACACTGGATGGGCTTGGCCCTTGCGCAAGCGCGTTTGGCCTCGGCAGGTAGTGAAGTGCCCGTGGGTGCGGTGGTGGTCAAAGAAGGTCAGGTGATCGCCACCGGTCGCAATGCCCCCATTGGCAGCCATGACCCCACTGCCCACGCCGAAGTGGTGGCACTGCGCGAAGCTGCTCGCGTGCTTGGCAATTACCGGCTGGACGGCTGCACCCTGTATGTGACCCTGGAGCCCTGCGCCATGTGCAGCGGCGCCATGCTGCATGCGCGTCTGGACCGTGTGGTGTTTGGCGCAGCTGACCCGCGCACGGGTGTGGCGGGCTCGGTACTCAACCTGTTTGGCTATTCTCAATTGAATCACCAAACGCGGGTCACCGGCGGTGTGCTGGCCGAACCCTGTGGTCAATTGCTCAAAGATTTTTTCAAACCCAAAAGGACGAACATGGATCCTGTCAGAGAAGATGCTTTGCGCACCCCCGATGCGGCCTTTGCTCATCTGCCTGATTACCCTTGGGCACCGCGCTATGTGAATGACTTGCCCAGCATCCCTGGTCTGCGCATGCATTACATCGACGAGGGCCCGCACGATGCCGGGGTGACTTGGTTGTGTTTGCACGGCAATCCGGCATGGAGCTATTTATACCGAAAAATGATGCCTGCATTTTTAAGCGCAGGTGGCCGTGTGGTTGCGCCTGACATGATCGGTTTTGGCCGAAGCGACAAGCCCAAGAAAGACAGTTTTCACACCTTCGACAGGCACCGCCAGTCCTTGCTCGAGCTGATTGATCGCCTGGACTTGCAACGTGTGGTGCTGGTCGTTCAGGACTGGGGCGGCATTTTGGGTTTGACACTGCCCATGGCCGCGCCCGAACGCTACCAAGGCTTGCTGGTCATGAACACGACCCTGGCCACGGGCGAAGCTCCTTTGAGTGCCGGCTTTCTGGCTTGGCGCGATTGGTGCCAAAGCCAGCCGCAGTTCGATGTCGGCAAATTGCTCCTGCGTGGCAATCCGGATCTGAGCGCCGTAGAGTCTGCGGCATACAACGCGCCGTTTCCCGACAAGGGTTATCGCGCCGCGCTGAGGGCCTTTCCGCCCATGGTGCCCGAATTGACAGATTCACCGGGTGCCGCCATTTCAAGGCAAGCCCAAGAATTCTTGCGAAACGACTGGCAAGGCAAAACCTTCATGGTCATTGGCCAGCAAGACCCCGTTTTGGGCGAGTCGGTGATGCGTTCATTGCAAAATCAGATTCGAGCTTGCCCAGAACCCATGCTGTTGCCAAACGCAGGACATTTTGTGCAGGAACAGGGCAGGGAGTTTGCGCAAGCTGCTGTGAGACACTTCACACCATGATCATGATTCCGTCATTTCGATGGGCGACAATTACCTAAGCATGGCTCATATTTATATTTTTTCCCCGTCCAGTGCAGTACGAGACAAAGCGGCTTTTCGGCGCGGTCTAAGACGGCTCCAAGCGCAAGGCCATCAAGTTGAAGTTGATGAGGCTGCATTGGCAAGCCACATGCGTTTTGCGGGCGATGACGAGCAGCGCATTGCGGCCATTTGTCGCGCTGCGGCCAGTGGAGCTGGTGTCGCTTTAATCTCTCGGGGCGGGTATGGACTCACCCGAATTTTGCCGGCTTTACCGTACATCGCGATTGCCAAAGCCATTGACAAAGGCATGCAGTTTGTGGGTCTGAGTGATTTCACTGCTTTCAATTTAGCGGTTTTTTCCAAGACAGGTCGTATCACCTGGCAAGGCCCCGCTTTGGGTGCGGATTTTGGAACCCCTGCAGAGCCTGACGACATCATGCAAGCCTGTTTTGATGACTTGCTGCTCGAGCAAGGTGAAGGCACGGGTTGGCAACGCCCGGTCCTTGAATCCGACAGTCGCGTCACGGTGAAGGATGCAACGCTTTGGGGTGGTAACCTGACAGTCTTAACTTCTTTATTGGGTACGCCTTACTTTCCACAAATTAAAGGTGGCGTGTTGTTTCTTGAGGACGTGGGAGAGCATCCTTACCGCATTGAGCGAATGCTGACGCAACTCCTTCATGCAGGTGTATTGGCGCAGCAAAAGGCGGTTGTCATGGGGCAATTTTCCAATTACAAACTGGTGCCCACCCATGACAAAGGCTTCAAACTGACCACAGTGGTGTCTTGGTTGCGCAGCCACATCAAAGCGCCGGTGCTCTTGGGCTTGCCTTTTGGTCATGTGGCCACCAAAGTCCTTTTGCCCGTGGGTGCCAAGGTTGATCTGGTGGCTGAAAAGAGGGATGCTTTATTGGTATGGGGGCACATTTGACTGAAGTGCTTTTGTATTGATTTATTTCAGTTGATCTTTAACTTAACATAATCTAGATCTCTAGGTCTGATAATACAGATTATCAGACAGGGGGTAGTTCCAACAGGGCAGGGCAGAGCGCCCTAAGCGCTAAATAAAACCCGTTTTGCAAGACTTCTGCGAGATTTTGCTGAAGTTGGGACATGCGGTGGATCGAGTGCGTGACCACCCCCGGGCCAGTGCTGGATTTGCGTACCGTCACTTATTGCACTGAAAACCAGGGTAATCTTTTTGCATCACTGTAATCGTTTGACAAGGCTCACCTTGTTCGAGGGTATCTACTAGAACTTAGAACATTATTTTGGGAGCACGATGGTTTGTTTTTAGCTATCGAAAACGATCAAAATATCGGGTGCACTTATGGATCTAATGCAAATCCCTCTCACCAGCCTCGGACATGTTCGCATCAAGTGCGCGGACCCATTCGCCGTTACGGCCCTGCAGGCCAATTACCTATCGACTGACTGTCAGCGAGAAGGGAGCCGACATGATTATTGCGGATCGCGACCAGGGCGCCTGAGCTCACGCTGACGCGCAACCTGATGGGGACCCACCTAGCCGCCCGGCACCGGTGAAGCCAATGCGCACGTTTGCGAGGTCAATGCCTTGCTCCGTTGCGGTCTACGACGAGGTAACGGCGCCCTGCGAGGCGTCGCGCACCAGGCGGGCATATTTGGCCAGCACGCCCGTGGTGCCTGCCGCCGCCGGGCCTGGCCGCCAGGCGGCAAGGCGCTCTTGCAGTTGCGACTGCGGGATATCGAGGTCGAGGCGGCGACTGGGCACGTCGATCCGCAAGGGGTCGCCGTCCCGCACCACCGCGATGGGGCCACCATCGGCCGCCTCGGGCACGACATGGCCGATGACGAATCCGCGGCTGGCACCAGAGAAGCGGCCGTCGGTAACCAGAGCGACCGTGTCACCCAGGCCGGCACCTTGCAGGGCGCCGGTGACCAGCTGCATCTCGCGCATGCCGGGACCGCCGCGTGGCCCCTCGTTGCGCAGGACCATGACGTCGCCCGGCTGAATAACGCCGGCCTTGATCGCCTCGAAAGCGTCTTCCTCGCGCTCGAACACGCGTGCCGGGCCGCTGTGCGTGTCCTTGGTCTGGCCCGACAGCTTGATGACGCAGCCGTCCGGCGCGAGGTTGCCACGCAGGATGGCCAATCCGCCTTGCGGCTTGAGGGGTTGTGCCAATGGCCGGATCACCTGCTGACCGGCCGGCTCGTGGGCGCGGGTGATTTCCTCGCCTAGGGTGCAGCCGGTGACCGTGCGCTCCAGCGGGTGCAGCAGGCCAGCCTGCAGCAGCCGCTTGCCCACCACCGGCATGCCGCCTGCGGCGTGCATTTCGGGCGCGGTGTAGTTGCCCCAGGGGCGCATGTCGGCGAGCACCGGCGTGCGGCGCGAGATGGTATCGAAGTCGTCGATGGCCAAGTCCACGCCGAACTCCCGGGCAATGGCCAACAGGTGTAGCACCGCGTTGCTGGAGCCGCCGGTGGCCATCACGCCGGTGATGGCATTTTCTAGGCTGCGGCGCGTGACCAGCGAGCGCGGTGTCACGCCAGCGCGAAGAAGGTTCATCACCAGTTGGCCGCATTCGCGTGCCGAGGCGTCCTTGCCATCTTCCAGCGCGGGAATGCCGTTGATGCCCATCGGCGACAGGCCCAGCATCTCGCAGGCCGTGGCCATGGTGTTGGCGGTGAACTGGCCGCCACAGGCGCCGGCACCGGGGCAGGCGTGATCCTCGACATCCTTGAACTCGCGTTCGTCGATATGGCCGGCGTTGAAGGCACCGATTGCCTCATACAGGTCTTGGATGGTGAGTTTGCGATCGCCAAACAGCCGGTTGGGGCCATGGCAGGCGCCCGACGCGATGGAGCCGCTGTAAAGCAGCACGCCGGGCAGGTCGAGCCGGCCCAGGGCCATGGCCATTGCTGGGATCGTTTTGTCGCAGCCGGCGATCACCACCAGCGCGTCGAGCAGGTGGCCGCGCGCCACCAATTCCACCGAGTCGGCTATGACCTCGCGGCTTACCAGCGAGGTCCTCATGCCCTCGGTGCCGGTAGTAATGCCATCGTTGATCGCCACAGTGTTGATCTCCAGCGGCGTGCCACCAGCCGCACGAATGCCCTCCATCACCTGGGCGGCGAGCGCGCGGTGGTTCAGGTTGCACGGCATGGTGCCGATCCAGCAGTGCGCCACGCCGATCTGCGGCTTGCGAAGGTCGCCATCGCTCAGCCCCACGGCCTTAAGCATGCCGCGGGCCACGGCGCGATCGGGGCCATCGAGCAGCGCGCGGCTGCGGTGGCGTGGGTCGAAGGTGTTGGCTTGGCTCATGCTGCGTGCCCCATTGGGTGGGCCTGGAGGAAGCGTTCGATCTCGGCCAGTGTTTCCTGCGGTGCCTCCTCGGGCACGAAGTGGCCGCACGGCAGGGCGCGGCCAATCGCATTGTGTGACACGGCTTGCCAGTCGGCCAGGCAGTCGAACATATTACCCACCACTCCTTGCGCGCCCCACAAGGCCATCATCGGCATGGTCAGCTTGCGACCTGCGTCGCGGTCGGCGCGGTCATGTTCAAGGTCGATAGTGCCAGCGGCGCGGTAGTCCTCGCAGCTCGCGTGGATAGCGGCTGGGTCTGCAAAACAGCGCACATATTCGCGCACCGCCACGTCGTTGAACTTACTCAGGTCGGGCTCGTCGCGACCGATACGCCCCAGCACGTTGAACGGCACCTTGCCCGCCAGCATCTGCTCGGGCAGTGGCGGCGGCTGCAGCATCAGGAACCAGTGGTAGTAAGCGCGGGCGAATTCCATGTCGGTGCGCTCGAACATGCGCAGCGTGGGCGAGATGTCCAGCACGGTCAGGCTGTGTACCCGCTGCGGGTGATCGGCCGCGAGCCGGTGGCCCACCCGCCCGCCGCGGTCGTGGCCGACCAGATGAAAGCGCTCGAAGCCCAGTGACGCCATGAGTTCTACCATGTCACGGGCCATCGCCCGTTTGGAATAGTTGGAGTGGTCGGTCAGGCCGGCGGGCTTGGATGAGTCTCCGTAGCCACGCAGGTCGGCGCAAACCACCGTGTAGTTGCGTGCCAGCGCGGGCGCCACCGCATGCCAGCAGGTATGCGTCTGCGGATAGCCATGAAGCATCAGAACGGGCTCGCCGACGCCAGCGCGCCGGTAGTGAATCTGGGCGTCGCTGGACACAAAGCGACCGGTTTCGAATCCTGGGAAAAAGCTCATGTGATCTCCTGGTTCAGTGGGTGGGGCGCAGGCACTGAAGCACCTGGGCTGCGCTTCATGACACTTTGTTTAAGGTCTTGCCTGCGGCCGGCGACGCGGGTTGGTTGGCGTAATGCTTGTTGGCGCGTTTCAGGTGGGCGATGAGCGCCTTGGCTGCGCCGTCGGCGTCCTGCTCGGCGATGCACTTGAACATCCGGGTGTGTTCGTTGAACGTGGTTTTTTCGGCGCCAGGCGCGCGCACTGCCTCGTGATGGAACTGCTCGAGCCACTCCAGCATGGCCTGCGAGACAGCTTGGTAGATGGCGTTGCCGGAGATCTGTGCGATCGCGCGGTGGAAGGCCATATCGGTGGCCAGGAAGCGCTGCGGGTTGTCGAGTGCAGCCTTGTGCTCCTGCAAAAGCCTGCGCAGGTGCTCGATCTGCGCAGGCGTAGCGCGTTGCGCCGCGGTTCGGATCATCGCTACCTCAAATTGCAGGCGTGCCTGCTTGAGGTGCTCGAGCAGGTCGTCGGAGCCTGACAGCAGATGCATGGCGGCATCGGAGATCTGCGAAATCACCTTGTCGGCGGACAGTGGGAGCACCCGGGCGCCCTCGCCGTGGACGATCGCCACCAGTCCCATACGCTCCAATGCTTGCAGCGCCTCGCGAACCGCGGGACGGCCCACACCCAGGCTGGTCATGAGATCGCGCTCCGAGGGAAGCAGCGAGCCAACCTCGAATTCACCGGTGCGGATTCGCGGCAACAGACGGTCCAAAACCTCGTGTGACAGCTTGCGCCTAGCGATCGGCGCAGACTCGTCGTTCGAGCCGGCTTGACGAGTTGCGAAATCTCTTGCATAATCTTTAGTCATGTATTCATCATACCAGTAGATCGGTAAAATTGTAAGCCGGCAATCGCACCCCAACCCACCCCCTATAGCCATTGAGGAGATCCCATGGAAAGACGTTCATTCATTCAGACCGCTGCCGTCGGCGCCGCCCTGGCCGCCCCGGCCATCGTGAACGCACAGGCATTGCCCCAGGTTCGCTGGCGCCTGGCATCGAGCTGGCCCAAGAGCCTGGACACCATATACGGTGGTGCCGACACCGTGGCCAAGCGCGTGTCCGCTGCCACCGGCGGTCGCTTCGAAATCAGCGTGCACGGCCCTGGCGAGATCGTGCCGGCGCTGGCGGTGGCGGACGCTGTGCAGCAAGGCGCAGTCGAGTGCGCGCACACCGCCTCGGTGTTCTTCTTCGGCAAGGACCCGACCTTCGCGCTCGACGGCCAGGTCCCCTTCGGCATGACCTCTCGGCAGATGACCGGCTGGATGTACAGCGGCGGTGGTCTGGAGCTGCTGCGCGAGTTCTATCGTGACTACAACATCGTCAACTTCCCCTGCGGCAACACCGGCACCCAGATGGGGGGCTGGTTCCGCAAAGAGGTGAAGTCGCTGGCCGACGTAAAGGGCCTGAAATTTCGCATTGGCGGCTTCGGCGGCCTGGTGCTCCAGCGCCTGGGCATGGTGCCCCAGAACTTGCCGGGTGGTGATATTTACCCCGCGCTGGAAAAAGGCAGCATCGATGGCGCCGAGTTCGTAGGGCCTTACGACGATGAGAAGCTGGGCTTCTACAAGATCGCCAAGGTCTATCACTACCCCAGCTATTGGGATCCGTGTGGTCAGATAACGATGTACGTCAATTCGAAGGCATGGGAGTCCCTGCCCAAGGAATACCAGCAGATCTTCGAGATGGCGTGCAGCGACGCCCACGTGGAAATGCAAGCCAAGTACGACGCGCGTAACCCCGACGCACTGCGCCGCCTGGTGGTTAACGGCGTGCAAGTGCGCCCGTTCCCCAAGGAAGTGGGCGTTGCTGCGTGGAAGGCCAGCAATGACATCTACGCGGAGCTTTCTGAGAAGAATGCCAAGTGGAAAAAAATCTATGCGAGCTTCGTCAAGTTTCGGGACGACCAGATCCTGTGGTCTCGTTTCTCCGAAGGTGCTTACGAGAGCCTGCTGCTGCAATTGCGCAATCCCAGCACCAAGGGCTGACGCGCGCCAAATGCCTCACCGCAAAGGAGACTGAATGAAGAAAATCTTCATGGTGGGCATCGGCATGATGGGCCTGGGCATCGCCACCAATCTGCAGCCAAAGGGCCATAAGCTAGCGCTGTTCGAGCACTCCGGCAACCAGCCACTATTCGCGCTTAAGATTGGCGGCGACCAAGGTTTCATCAGCGCCAAGGCGATGGCCGCCGAGTGTTTGAACCAAGCCAAATATTGGCTCTGATGGAGTCTCTTTAACGGCAATTGATCAAAGTGGCCGGTCTATCACGAATTTCACAGGTAGCCCTGGAAGCTTCGCCAAAACTTTGCCTGATGCCAACGCCGCAGTGAAATCTTGCGAATTGATAGCTGGGGCAGGGATTTCCCGCCCCATGTCCACGACCGCACTGACCGTCGAAATGAATGTTTCGTGGCCACCCGCAATGGCTTCGAATACGGTTACCACGTCTGCCATCACACCCTTTATATCAGGCATGGTGAACATGAAGCCGCCACCGTCTGCAATAGAATTAAAAAAATTGGGGCAGCGCCTTCCAGCTGCATAAAACTTGAGTGCGGCATAAACTAGCATCTAGTTTGTCCTGCTCTTGGGGACCACTTTAATCAGTATCACGGTAATATGGATATATTTTCAACAAACAAAGCGGCTGAACTGATATGGGCAAATTGGGTAAATAACTCAAAACTTGAGTTTTTGCCCGAAAATTGTCGCCCCATGACTCGGGAAGAAGGTTACGCATGCCAATCAATGCTGCCAAAAGTGTCTGGGCAAAAAGTTATGGGTTGGAAAATTGCTGCAACCAGCTCAGTAGGCCAAGCCCATATTAACGTGAGTGGCCCGTTGGCCGGACGAATTTTGTCAGGTCAAATTTTTCAAGATGGAGATGCAGTGCCTTCGGTTGGAAACTGGATGCAAGTTGCAGAACCAGAAATGGCGTTCTGTTTAAGTTCGGATCTGATTGCTCGCAATCGTGTCTACTCCGAAGATGAAGTTATGTTGGCTGTTGAGAGTTTGCACCCATCTTTAGAGATTCCCAATTCACGTTTCACAAAATTTACAGATGCTGGTGAAGCCCAATTATTAGCAGATAACGCATGTGCGCATCACTTTATATTAGGGCCTCAGGCGCCAGAGGGTTGGAGAAATTTAGATTTAAGTGCCCATTCTGTAAATGCAAACGTGATTTCTCTAGACGGTAAAAGATGGGAGCGAACAGGATCGGGCTCAGCAGTTTTGGGGGATCCGCGAAAAGCATTGACATGGTTGGTAAATGAACTTTCTTCTCAGGGTATCAGTCTGTATGCCGGCGAGTTCATCACAACGGGTACCTGTATGACACCTTTGGAGCTGGTGCCAGGTGATACTGTGACTGCCGATTTTGGTGCTTTAGGGAAGGTTGCTTTGCGTTTCGTTTAAGTGTTCGTGACTGAGAAACTCTTGAAACCCGCCAGAATTCTAGCTTTCAGGGTTTTTTTCAGGGACATTTGTAAAAACATTTAATTAACTTAACATAATATACATCGTATGAAGTAAACATCAGGTGTAAAGGTGCGAGTTAGAAGATAAAAGGCAACCTGTCAAAATCTAGTGAGTTCCTGTTGCAGGAGATGAAGTCTTGTGTTGACTCCACTTTTTAACAGCTGCATCTATAAGGGCGACTGAATCATCGCGGCCAGCCCGTTGAGCAAAATTTAAGGCACTCAGACGCAGTTCGTTTTTGAGCGTGGGGTCCGCGCCGGCTTCAAGGAGTAGACGAACACAATCAGCGTTGCCATACATCGCGGCCATCATCAAGGGCGTGGAACCATTGGGTGATTCGGCATCAATGTAGGCACTGTGATCCAATAAAATTTCAATGATGGTTTTTTGAGCCCTCGATGCGGCGTAATGCAAAGGCGTCCAGCCGGTTTTATTCACGTCCGCGTCTTTGGCTATCAGTAACTTGACCAAATCTGTGTGTCCTTTGATGGACGCCATCATCAAAGGGCTTTCATCTTTGCTGTTGCGCCACTCGACCTTGGTTTTTGGCCAATTGATCAAAAGGGTTGCCGTCTTCTGCGCGTCAGAACTCACTGCCAAAAAGAGGCCATGAATGCCATCGGGATTGATGGTGTTGGGATCAAACCCCCGTTCAAGCAAGGCCCTGACTTTAGCAGGCTCATCGTTCACAATTGCTGTGAAAAAATCCTCATAGGATCCAGCATGCGATAAGATAATAAAAGAAAAATAGACAATAAATACAATGTACTTTATTAATTTTTTCATAAATTACTTGAGATAAATTACATTAATTACCCAAGCTAACTTGCTCGGTGACCCTGTTGAAAAGCGTATCAAAATTAGCACTGGTTAGTACACCAATGGACTCTGCGGTGCCACCCCGCAACTCGGCCAGCAATTTGGCGACAAAGGGAACATAAGCCGGGGTGTTGAGCTTGCCTCGGTGAGGTACAGGGGCCAAATAGGGGCTGTCGGTCTCAATTAACAAACGGTCATCCGGCACAAATTTGGCAACCTCGCGCAAATCCTGAGCGGTCTTGAACGTCAAAATACCTGAAAGTGAAATATAAAAACCCAAGTCCAGTGCCGCGCGAGCAACGGCTTGCGACTCGGTAAAACAGTGGAAAACACCACCTGCAGAATGCAATTGTCCGGTTTCGCCCTCTTCCTTCAATATGGCCAAAGTGTCGTCTGATGCCGCCCGGGTGTGAATGACCAAGGGAAGCTTTGTAGCCTGCGCCGCGCGGATATGGGTCCGAAAACGATCGCGTTGCCATTCCATATCTCCTAAACTTCGCCCTCCTTTGCGCTCTTGCATTTGGTAGTAATCGAGCCCTGTTTCGCCAATGGCCACAACACGTGGCAAGGCTGCACGCTCAACCAGATCTTCGAAAGTAGGCTCATAAACGCCTTCATTGTCTGGATGCACGCCCACCGTGGCCCAGAAATTGTCGTAGCTTGTGGCCAAGTAATGGACCGGCGCAAAATCTTCGATGGTTGTGCAAATGCACAAAGCACGGGTCACATTCGCTGCCGACATGGCGAGGCGAATTTCCGGCAATTGCCTGACAAGCTCAGGGAAATTGAGGTGGCAATGAGAATCGGTGTACATCAATCAATCAGTTCAATGGGTGGCGGTCATGGCCAAACGTGCTTCACTGGCCAAAGCCTCCAGCATCAAGCCCGCGTTATAGGGATGCTCAGACGAGCGGGCTGCGGTGGTCAGGCGCTTGTACCAGCCGGTGAGAGTGGACAGTGACGCTTTGTTTTTTGGCAATGTATTTGAGCTGAAAAAGCGGGGCGCAGCACCCAATTGATGCAAAACCAAGTCATGACACAACTTTTGCAGTGCATCAATCGCTTGACTCGGATTCAAGTCTGACAAAGCGGCCACATCGCCCCGGGCCATGGCCTGTGGAAAAGACGACCACCATACCGGCGTTTGACCCGATGCCGCCTGACGCAAGACGTCTGCGGGTCGTCCTCCTGCGGCATGCAACAAAACCTCAGCCTCCGGGCCATCAAAACCTTGACCGGCAAGCCAAGACACTGCTTGCGCCGTATCTGGCCATAGCATGGTGTGTCCTAGGCAACGGCTGCGGATGGTCGGCAACAGCTGATGAGCTGCCTGGGTGGCCAGCACAAACTTCACATCACCGGGCGGTTCTTCCAGCGTTTTAAGCAGCGCATTGGCAGTGATGTTGTTCATCTTTTCGGATGGAAAAACGAGCACTGCTTTTCCTTGGCCGCGTGCATTGGTGCGCTGCGAAAACTCGACGGCCTCACGCATTGCATCCACACGTATTTCGCGTGAAGGTTTGCGGGTCTTTTTGTCAATCTCATCCTGCGCTTTTTCACTTAGGGGCCAGCCCAGCTCCAGCATGACAGTTTCTGGCATCAATACACACAAGTCAGCGTGCGTGCGTACCTGAATGGCGTGACAACTGCCGCAGACTCCGCATGCCCCCCGTGGACCGGGCTTTTCACACAGCCATGCACTGGCCAAAGACAATGCCAAATCGTATTGGCCTAAGCCTGAGGGGCCAGACAATAGCCAAGCGTGACCCCTTTGGGCTAACAGTTGTTGGGTTTGTAATGCAATCCAGGGCGCATGTAAAGTCAGGCTCACAGTGCATTCCCTTTTTTATTAGGAGACGCGAGCAGATTCATCACGGCAATTTTCACTTCCAGCCAAACCCCCTCTCGGCTTTGATTGGCATTAATTTGTGCAAACCGTCCAGGATTTTGCGTGTAACGGCGGGCATACCCATTGCGAACATTTTCAAAAAATGCAAGCGGTTGCGATTCAAATTTATCAGGCATGCGGGCTTGCACAAGGCGTTCGGCCGCCACAGAGGGTGGCAAATCAAACCACACCGTCAAGTCAGGTTGAAGCAATGATTTATCTTTTAAATCAGAACGA
>Ga0214919_10001405_pt1 | contig 39525 bp, 55 predicted proteins | sample LL1503_MetaG_FD_177994 | JGI IMG/M metagenome (GOLD analysis project Ga0214919, IMG submission 177994) | Freshwater microbial communities from Lake Lanier, Atlanta, Georgia, United States - LL-1503 | ecosystem: Environmental > Aquatic > Freshwater > Lake | place: USA: Georgia | collected...
GGACTTCTTACGGGCTGGAGAAGACTTCTTAATGGTCATGTTGGCATCGCCAAAGCGTATTACTTTGGACTTACCGTTGGCACAAGCGCGGACTACGCTCTTTTTTCCGCCGCTTATGTCGCGTCTTGGGCTGTTACAGGGTAGATTGCGTGGGTTCATACGTCAAATGGCCTTAAATCGCAAGGAAAGGGGGTTCTAGCGCCTATTGGCTTCCTTCCTCCACTTCCAAATGAGGTAGGCAATGCCCACCAGACCACCAATAATGCCCACAAGGCTGTTAATTTGGCTTAAAGTGAGGGAAGCAGCCGTAGGTACTGCCGCCGTTAGGATGTCTTTCTCGTGCGAGTTCATTTGGAAGTCCTTGAATAGCGCGCGCCAAAGTACCAGAAAATCGCGGTAAAGCTACCAAACAGCACTTCTGCTTGCATAGCACTTTGCTGATCTTCCGTACCAGAGAAGTAGGCACCTCCAATGATCGCTATGGCAATCCATGCCAAAAGCGGACGGGTGAGCTGTTTAATGGCTTCAACTGCTAGGTAGAAGTCCGTCACCCAAGGGCTAGCGTTAGCTGGGATGGCTATTGGACTGTCCGTCTTCTGAGACTGGGTGAAGGCTTCCCATGCTCCTGTACGCTCGGCGGCGTCTATGTTGGCCCTCAGGAGAACCACCTTGTTCTTCGTATCAAAATAGTCCGTAACCACATGGAGCGCAGACCCTAATACACCACCGGAGGCAGCGTTAAAAAGCATTTCAGCTATGTTCATACGGCTTTGGGGTTGGTTAGTCTGCGAAAGATAAAGTACGGCAACCAAATCCACTTTGGTATCTTGGTGATTTTTACATTGGTATTCTGCACCACTGGCATCTCGCTATCCCACAGCTTAACACGGATGGGCTTGCCATCAGGAGAGCAGCAGTTGACCAAGGACACATTGCGCGTAGGGGCGCGGCCTCGGCTCCAGTAGTTGTCGTATTGCCCCAACTCGACGGTGCCCGAAACAACGCAGTTATAGAGCTTCAGACCATCAATGGCTCCCTTCACCGTAACCGAGCCTTGAATGACGCAGGATTGGAAGCAATAGGCGTTTCCGCGCACGCAATCAATACTATCCTCACGGCTAGCAGGAATGACCAGCCCAGTAGCCGTTAGGTTGCTCACGTTTGAGCATTTAAACAAGTCGTCCCACTCGCGTGGATCGCTTGGAGCTTGCCAGTCCTCAGACGTAACGACCTTGCCGTTGTCCTGTGGGCCAACGTAAGAACGCCAATTAACGTCTGTGGTGCCCGCCATGTTAGTCAGCTTTCTTCTCTTCTTTAGGCTTCAGAGCTTCGACGAGCACTTCCGCGGACTTGCGGATGATTTCGTGTTGCTCGGCTGTGAGCATAGCGGAGCGGGCGGCGTTATACAAATTATTCAATGCTTGTTCGGTGTTCATAGGTTAAAGGAATCAGATTTAGCTAGGTTTTCTTCTGCAAATAATGGTTGGAGATTGGAATAATGGAAACACGCTGCGGCTTGAGCTTTATCAGACAAGTCAAAAGACGCACACGGACGAATGTGGTCAATGTGCCAGACCTTACCATAATTATCTAAAGTCATGCCTTCGCGTAGTCGTGAAACCAAATGTTCTTTTAATTTATCTCTAGTGCATCCAGCTAATTTAAAAGTGGATTTTGTTTTTTTAACTGCCTGTGATTTGAACGCTTGGCCTAAACGATTTCTCAAATTATGTTCTAAACGAAAAACAGGTTCATTTCTTAATTTGTTACGCATACGAGTCGCATGGTAAACCTTAATTTTTTCTAAATTAGCCAAACGATATTCTTTCATGTATGCCGAGATATAATCTTTATGAGATTTTCTCCTGTCTTTCATCCGAGCCGCAACTTTTTCTTTATTTTGATTATACCAAATATTTATTTCTTTTGCTGTTTTTTCTTTTCGTATTTTATAAGCCTCGGCATCCAGCCAATATTCCGTTCCGGACTTATAATAAGTCCAAAATACTTTTCCGTCTTCACGGACATCACCACGTTTATGCCGGATGCTCATTTAGTTTAATTTCCTTCAAGAACAGCTAACCGCTTACGGACTGATTGCAACTCAGCGACCAAATTTGCGATGACTTCAGCCGTGCCAGCTTGGATGCCTTGATAAATAGGTTTACCATCAGAATCCACTGCATCTTTTTCTCCATACACTGAAGTAGGCGAAACTTCAGCAAATTCGTGAGCAATGAACCCCACGCCCTTAGCACCAGTATCCCAATCAAACGTGCGAGGTTTTAGCGCGTCAATAAACGTACCGCTACCAGTAAGGTCTTGAATGTTTGATTTGCGGCGATAGTCGGAAGTTCCGCCATACACCGTAATTGTTCCATTTGTGGTAATTGTGCCAACTGAGGTGGTGCTGTAATAGAAATTAGCTAGAGAATAGTTCGTTGCGTTGACTCGCAGAATAAGAGCTTGTCCACCGCCGCCAGAACTTGTCGTGCAATAGCCAGACAATGCACTACCGTTACCACTAAGTACCGATTCAAGTTGTGAGTTACTATTCCAGCCACCAGAAGTAGTGGTGTTTACCAGCAGATTACCGCTGTAGTCGATGCGGGCGCGTTCGACGGCATCACCACCGTTTGAAGTGCCAAAAGTTAAGTTATATTGATTTATTCCACCTTGTGTTAGACCTCGTACAAATGGTGACGAATTTTTGTAAGTTGCATCATTATTGCCAAGACGGAGCGTAGAGCTAATTCCTGTTGAATTATCAGCGCGAGTAATCCAAGCAACTGGGTCAGAGCTGGCAGCATGAACATTTAACACGCCAACAGGACTCGTCGTCCCAATGCCTACTGACCCACTGCTAGTCGCAAAGTTGGCTCCTGTGGTAGACGACAACGCACCCGTCACCGCGAGTCCGCTAGAATTTACCTCTGCTCGTTTTACTCCACTAATAATAGACTGAATCGGCTGCGGTGAATACAGGACAGAAGCGTATGCAGAACTTCCAGTAAAGAATCCACCAGCGGTTGAACCTTCGCAACCAACGTATAAGTCGCCGCTGGTGTTTAAGCAGCGACTATAAGTTGGATTGGTTCCTAATCCCGTTGGAGTAGCATTAACTCCGAATCCAGTGGCAACAAAGGTGCTCGTCGCGCTCAACGCGCCTGTAACAGCGAGGCTTCCTCCAGAAAGTAAGGCGGCATCTCCAGATGAATTTAGTAATTTTACCGTGCTACCTTGCAGAATCAAAGGCACATTTGCGCTATCGGCATCGTTTACCGCTGATACGCGAAGCGAGCTTGAAGCACTATCTACAACGAAATTGTACCCAGAAGCAGCCTGTACGCGCATTTTCTCGGAAACCGGAGCAGCTCCAACACCAAAAGTTCCGGTTACAAGACCAGTGGAACTCGCGCTCAACGCGCCTGTGACTGCGAGTCCGGTGGAGGAGACTTGAGCAACACCGTTACTAATTTTAACAAGACCACCAGTATCGTTAATGTCTAGTTGTAGCGCAGCAGAACCACTACGGTCATAAGCACGGACAACACCGCGAGTTTGAGCCGATACATAAAGCATTTCAATGCCTTGACCAGATGCAGGAGACGTAGCCGATCCTGTTGTGCGAATGGTATCCGCAATAGATGCAATACCGCTACCAGTAATCGTCGTAAACGCGCCTGTATTAGCCGTAGTTGCGCCCACCGTGCCGTTGATGTTGATGGACGCCGTGCCACTAGCATTGGTCAGCACAATGGCTGAGGGCGTGCCAAGGGCTGGAGTGACTAGAGTTGGACTCGTAGCAAACACCGCCGCGCCGCTACCTGTTTCATCTGTAAGCGCAGCCGAGAGATTAGCCGAGGAGAAAGAGCCGAGAGAGGTAGCGTTGCCTACTGACGTAACCGCGCCAGTCAAATTAGCATTTGTCGCGTCATTACCGTTTAGCTTCTGGATAGCTTGCAGAATGCTATCTGTTGCCGCCACTGTGCCCGCGCCGCTGACATATCCAGTGAGCACTTTAGCAATGACTGGAGCATTGGTTAACGTTGTTGCATTACCCACACTTGTTACATCGCCCGTTAGATTGGCATTGGTAACTACCGTAGCCGCAAATGAGCCTGTACCGCTACCTGTGACACCGCCAGTAAGGGTGATGGTCTGATCGCCTGTGTTAGTGCCGCTAGATGTTCCGCTATGAGTGCCGCTAAGATTGCTACCAGTCACTGCACCAGTAGCCGCGATTGTGCTGCTTGCCGTAACCGTTGTGAAGGCACCCGTAGATGCTGTTCCACTTCCTATTGCTGGAGGAGAAGCGAAATTGGGCGTTAATGTAATTGAGGCATTTGCATTGGTGACAGTCATGCCCGTACCAGCCGTAAGCGTAGCATTCTTCCAAAGACTGGTGGTAGCGTCACGGATGATGAGCGAGCCAGCCACAGGAGTACCCGTAATTTGAACGTCGTGGATTTCGTCTAGCTCGTAGCCATTCTGAATCTTAACGTAAAGCTCACCATTACCGTTGTTTGCACGTTCTACGATACCGACATAAACCAAATGGTTTGGAGCGTATGGCTTTACGTTGGTAATGCTACCAGCAGTAGCTCCAAGATAGACGGTATCGCCATCTGTATAGCTACCAAGTGTCAATCCAGTGACTTCACCAAAAAGTGTAATTGTACCTGTACCATTAGCCGCAATTGACGCATCGCTAACAACACCAATGGTTTTAGCGGAAGTGGCATCAGACGTATTGAGCGCAAGTTTAACCGACATACGGTTGCCCACTGCTCCAAAGGCGTAAACCACTTGGCCTAGTGTAATGGCAACGGATTCAGCGTTAGTAACTGTAGCTGTAACAATTTGTGTAGATGTTCCGCCTGTAGCCGCGATGTTAATGCCGCCAGAACTATTTGTAATAGAAATACCAGAACCAGCCGTAAGCGTATTAGCCGTGTAGCCCGTGCCATTACCAATGAGCACTTGCCCGTTAGCTGGGGTTGTATTGACTCCCGTACCACCAGAAGCCGTTCCAATGGGCGTAGAAGCCGTAACTGTCGTAAAAGCACCAGAATTAGCAACAGCCGCCCCAATGGGCGTATTGTTGATGGAACCGCCTGTAATAGCTACGCTAGAGGCAGCTTGCGTGCTCATTGTGCCCAATCCGCTAACATCTGTGTTAGGGATGGTGCTGCTAGCCGTTAAAGCCGCCGTTCCCGTGCCTTTAACGTAACCAGTAAGCGTTGTACTACCCGTACCGCCATTACCAACAACAACAACTCCAGTGACATTACTTGCCGTTCCAGAGGTGTTTTGATTGAGAGTGGGAAAATCGGCTGCAACAGCAATACCTGGCTGTCCAGTCACTGTGCTGCTCTTGAGAATGCCTGTGCCCAAACCAATGAGCGCAACGCCATTAATCTTGCCCACTGTGGCTGTAAGCGCACCCGTGCTTCCTGATGCCGTTACGTCGCCTGTAATCGAAATTGTTTGATCGCCCGTGTTAGTACCGCTAGAGGTGCCAGAAAACGTGCCGTTTTGCGTTGCTAGGGTTCCTAGGCCCAATGCTGTACGAGCATCAGGGGCGTTAGTGGCCCCCGTGCCGCCGTTAGCCAAAGCCACCGTGCCCGTAACATTGGACGCTGTACCTGTTGTGTTTTGATTGAGCGTTGGGAAGTCCGCCGCCACCGCAATGGAAGGAACACCTGTAGTCGTTGTGTTCTTGAGGATGCCCGTAGCAAGCCCAGCCAAAGTTGTACCGTTAATCTTTGTAACTGTAGCTGTTAGAACGCCCGCAGAAGCCGCAGCCGTAGCATCTCCCGTAATACTGATGCTTTGATCGCCTGTATTTGTGCCAGAAGACGTACCACTAAACGTACCGTTTTGAGTAGCCAAACTGCCTAAACCACTAATTTGAGAAGCCGAATAATCTCCTGTGGTAGCTACAACAGCACCAGTGCGACCAAACACGCTGCTAACGCTATCCGTCAAATCAACCTTCTGCCAAACAGACCCATTGCTGATAATCCAATCGCCTACAGCAAAATCAATGGAAAACCGTGTACCAGCAACACTTACGACGTAATACCACCCTTTTGTAGTAGCCGCTGGTGGATTGGCTAATGTTGGCGAATTTGTCGCCGCATCCCAAGTGCCTTTATATGTAACAGAGCCAGTAATTGAACTGGCTAAGATTGTGGGATTGTAACTTAGGACTTGGTCAAATATGCCAGACATTTTAGGTATGATTTAATTCAGAAATGGTAACGATGCCTGTTCCGCTCGTAGCAACAATCTTGGCGGAAGTAGCCCAAATTTTGCTCCAGATGCCAGAACTACCATTGTAAATTAAATGACCTGTAGAAGTGGTAGGAGTGGTTCCATCAATCATAATTCGCGCATCACAACCATCAAGTGTCCACCAAACGTGAGTGGTTTGATCGTTGAGTGCAGGAGATAGGATGAAATTGGCAGCGGTAGTTGTAAGCGTATTGCTACGGGCCGTGGTTCCCGATTGGGGAATCACCTGCATTGGCCCGTTGACTATGCGTGAGTTAGCCATTTTTAGGTGGTAAACTGAGACATCGTGATAGTTGCGCTTGTACCACCAGAGCGGACAAATTTAGCAACGCGAAGAGCAGCAGCACTAAACCAACCTGTGTAACCAATAGGCAAAATGTGACCATTGCTAACTGTTGGGGCTGTGCCATCAAAGGTGACAATCACAGGAGCTGTTTGAACGGTAAAGAAACAAGCATTAGTCTTGTATTCAAAACTATCAGCAAAACTCACCGCAGTAGCTGCCACTGTGATGGTTTGACTGGCATTTACATCGTTTGGTTTAGGATAGAGATTTACAACGTAACTATTCATCGGCGGAAGGAGCGGGAATTATGGGTTGAGATACGATGGGCCATCATACCAGTTGCGCGGCTAACATCGGTTTTTTGAAGTTGGTCATCAAGAATGCCTTTTGCGATGTTTTCTTCCGCAATTGCTTTCTCGTTTTGACCATCTTGACGTAAGTAATCAGCATAAACAGCATGAGCCAAATGGTCAAGAAATTCGTATGGGATGGTGGTGCTTGAATTGGTATAGGGGCCGTCCCACACCATCTTGTAGGTAACGTATGTGCCAGTAGAGGGAGCCGTATCACCCACTAGGTGAGCACCTTCAGCATTTACATAATACTCAAGTTCTGGAGCAGAATAAAGATAGAACGGTTGGTAGGTCTTGTGTATGCGAAGAAACGTATCAATGTCTGATTTGCCAGCTTGTGTAAATGGCACAATGTTGCTGTTAAGCGTAGCTGTTCCACTGCCCGTGCCAACACCCGTAGCAACAAAGACTACGCCCACCGTGTTAGCCGAAGCTCCAATAGACACAAAGTTGGTGCTACCTACGACAAGAATGGTGTAAGTTGTTCCTACAACAAATGATCCAGCATTAACGGTAGTAGTGCTTAGGCTACGAAGCTCACCAGCAACTAAGTAGCGCGGCCAATAGTCTGTAGCCTCATACGCCATGTTAGCTCGACGATTGAGCAAATGGACAAAGTAGATGAGTTGATCGGCGCTTGGGGTAAATACGCCAGACAGCCCCTTAACCCTGTTGAGAAATTCTGTATATGTTGCGTTAGCCATTAGATTTTATTGGGGCTGAGATGGGGGAAGCGTTTCTGATAGTCTTTCATAAAGCCACGGTCACGCATGGCCTCTGCGCCGTATTTATTACGCATATTGAACCACTCCCATGCTGGAGTGACTGCTACACAACGAAGGCTCTTAAAAGCGTCTTTCTGGGCATTTTTAATCTTCTCAGCGTGTTGAGCACAAATCTTTTCGCGCTCATTTTCCCAAGCCTCTTTGAGTTTTACGCCATAACGTAGTTCATTAACTAACGCACGGTCAGCATCACTATTCGAAGTCCGTGGTAATTTGGTAATAATTTCCATAAAAAAGGCTTGCGCGGATTATACCACACAAGCCTTGGGGGGTCTAGCTGACTACCAATTAGGCAACCGCTGTGATCTTGCCGTGGGCAAGTGGCGAGTAAACCTGGAGGGTGAGAGCAGCGTCAATGAAGCCGCGCTCGCCACCGCCTTGATTTGGAAGACGGGTGCTACCGATGCTCATCAGCTCAGCGATACCGATGTAGTCTGGGTTGATGAGGTAACCAGTCGCAGCGGAAGGCATACAAGCTGGGTTACCGTTGATGACTGTGATGAGGCCGAAGTCGCTGTCGTAGGTGTTGACCGAGAGGGTAATCTCTTTGTCGGTCGCCATCTGGTTGACATGGAACACGTTCTCGCTGGAGTTACCGTCAGAACGGGCAAAGCCAGAGACGGTGCGACGGAGGGTCGTACCAGCAACGAGGGTGAGGGCGTCCACTGTGCCTGTTTGCGAGAAGATGGAGGCAACAAGGCTGTTGAACACGGACTCCGTGAGGGTCGTGCCGCTACCGTTGATCGACGCTGTGGGCGTGCGATAGGCCGAAGGAACGTCGCTGCCAGGAGTGTTGGAGAGCCACAGACCGAGACCACGCATAGCGTAGGCGGTTGTGCTGCCATCTTCCACAGCGCGGTCTTGCGTACCAGCGACGGTCGCTTCGATGTCGCGCTTCATTTCGCGGATGGCTTTCGCCTCGGCTTCAGCAATCTTGGCTGGGCCAACGGACTCGACGGCGTCTTGCAATTGCGACACCATGTAGTTCTTCTGGAACAACTGGACGTAATTGCCGAGACGGGCGCGACCAGAGAATTTGTCCGTGAAGGACGAGATGTCTTGACCTTCGCGAACGCCAGCAGTGACTGGGGAAGCGAGGGTATCGACTGTCCATTCATTGAATGTCGCAGTGGCTTTGCTCTTTTTAGCGAGCGATGTGATGGGTGTCTCTTCTGGCGCGAGGATCGTCAGAACGTCTGTGAGGTCTTCGCGGTTAGAAACGCCGGAGCCTGGATTAGTAACGGAATAGGTATTTGAAAAGGCCATGATAGTAAAAAATTAAGATTTAGTGTGTTGAAGAGCACGAAGTTTTGTGAAGTCCTTATAACTAGACGATTTTCCAAATCGTTCACTGAGGTCTTTCAAAGCCTTGTTCTGACGAACTTCTGGTTTGAGGGAGTCGGAAGACTGGTTAATAATTGGGCTGTTCGGAGCCAGTTTAACGGATGGTTTAGCATCTACTGGCCGACGAGCATACAAACTATTAGCCGCATGAGCTAAGAGATACGGGATTTGTGGAGCCAAGTCAGGTAGAGCCTTCTCTAAACCCTTCAGTCGCTCATCACTCATCATAGACTCGTATTGCTTACGGATGTCGTTGTCGTCGCCCTGCATCCAAGAAAGTTCCGATTTGGAACGCTCAATAAGGGCTTGACGCAAAACCGTGCGGTCTTGAGCCAGTTTAATTTCCTTATGTTGAGCTGGAAGATAGGTATCTCGCGCTTTGCGAGCTTCCCGTGTCTTTTCCTTGATTTCGCGCTTGGTGTATTCCTTGCCATCGACGTTAGCAACAACGTCGTCAGCAGCAAGGTCTTCACTTCGGTCGAGAATGTTTTCACCCCATTCAATGACTTCGTTCACCTGAGTAAACTTGGCTTGCAAGTCTTCTGATGTAGCAAGGTCTGAATATGGGTTATTTACCACTTTAGCTTCAAGTGGCTTCTCGTCGCGGCGGGCAACTTCAGCTTGGAGTTGTGCCAATTGCTCTTCAGCAGCGCGGCGCTTGGCGGTGAGTTCACCAAACCTAGCAACAGCTTTGCTTCCGAGTTTTGACGCAAGCTCTTTAAGCTCCGCTTCACTCATGTTTTCTATCTCAACGTCCTTAGAAAGAACTTTGGCTTCTTCTTGAACATCGGCTGATGGGCTTTCTGGAACAGGCTCTTGATGCTGTTCAGTAGGTTCCGCAGCTTCTGGCTCAGGAATAGGCTTCTCCTCAACTGGGGGTGGCGGGGGCGATTTTTGCGCCTTAGCAGCCTCCATTTGGGCTTTATACCTTTGAGTAACAAAATTACTCGCAGATATGTTGGATGTGTTCACTGGTTTTTGGGAGGCTCCAGCGTTAGCCATTTGGACTTCTGTTGACATTATTTTTCCTTAGCCTTTACGCCGCTAAGAATTGCGAGGCTTTATTGTAGCACCTCGCAGAATAATGTTAGAGTCGCTTGATGCGTTTCGCAGACAGAGCCATGTAATTACAGGTGGATAGGATTTCATCCAACGCTTGAATGCGCCCACTTATCTCACGGATACGGCCCTCGTTTGCCCTGTGAAGCTGACCAATAGCTGTTTCTCGGCCAGCCGCTACATAGTCAAGAAAGTCTAAAAACTGTTCTTTATCAGCCAGATAGTCTAACTGTTGCTGGAGCGGATGACGCGAGTTTCCGAATAGTGCCATAAATTATTGTTGCTGCATTCCCTGCGTATTCATATCACCCATCTGCGCGGGGGCTGTGCCTAGCTTGCCAATTTGTGCATTCTGCATCTGCTGTAAAGCAAATTGATATTGGTTGACGTACTTCTCTAGGCGAGTGCGGAAGCTCTCATCCTGTTGGAGACGTTGAGCCACATCAGGCTGCTGGGCATACTGCTGAAGCACTTGCATTGCGATAGACGCGCCGTTAGGACGAGCACCCACCTCAATACCAGCATAAATCTTAGAAAGGTCTTCTGTGACTTGCTTGACCACTTGCTGCTGCGCTTGCTCGGCTGGCTGCAAGATGGCATCGGCCATCACTGGATCAATCGACGAAGCCATTGCCTCTAGGAGAGCATCAGCATTGATGCGGCCATTCTTGTCCAATTGCATCAAGCTGACAAACTGCTGCATACGGGCTTCCTGTGTATCAGGATCGTTGTTCAGAATGTCAAAGCTAACAGTGATATCAAAGTCCTCGTCAGGGTTGCCCTTATTATACTTCATTGGATCGGCAACACCTGTAACACGGAAGAAAACCTCATCTGGGCCGAAGCGTTGATAGCATTTAAATGCCATCTTCAGAACATCACGGGCGTGATTGAGGAACTTTGAAACAAAAAACTGTTGGCGAATCGAGGTGAGCGGATTGGCGGGATTGAGACCAACTAGGTCATCAGCCGCGAGAAGCATTGTCTTCTCCATCTCAACGCTACCTGGATTGTATTGCGGAACAGGGCCAAACGAGAACTCACCCGCACGGCGATAGGGAACAAAACGACCTGGCCCCCAGTCCGCAGGAGGGTTGCCCACAGGGTGCATGATGGGAGGCAGCGTAGCCATGCTGTTACGGTCTGTACGGCTATCGCGCTCGGTCTTAACGCTGTCCTGATAGCCACGCAAAATCTCAGGGAACGTCTGGATGTCATACATCCGCTTAGAATCATTGCTCAAACGGGTTACAACAAATGGGTAGTCGTTGTACCCGTTCAGCAATTCAAATTTGGCGTAGGCTTGTGTATCTCCTTCACCCGTGTACTTAGGGTGCATGATGGTGCGGTAGATGCCTTCGCTGCCATCTTCTGGATCAATCAGACGCTGGAAGGCGTACACAATCTCAATGAGTTCATCAGCGTTATATTGCTGGCGATATTTGGAAAGACCTGTGGAGCGAGTAGCATAGACGCTCTCCATGTTGTAGGTGTTCACGCCGCGAAAGTGCGTGACGACATACTCCGCCCAGCTCTCGTCCCAACCATCAGAGGTGACGCGAGACAGCACTTCCTGCACGGTGAGGAAGGTACGATAGAAGACGAATGGAGCGCGTTGTGGGTCTAGGCAATAGGATGGGAAGAACACATCGCCATCAGGGGCGCACGCTTGAACGTAGGGCCGATCAACGCTAAGGCGGCTAATAGGAAGCTCGCTAACACCCTTCTTGCGGAGTTCGCCCAAGGCTTTCTTGGCGCGGCTCTCAATGACATCGGGATAGACCGTGCGAAGCATAGCAATGACTTCTTTGTCATTCTTGCCTTCGATGATGAGCTGGGCTAGCTCTGGGCTAGTCGCTGCAATTTGCTGCAAGTCAATCTTCTGTAAGAACTTCTTCTCCATACGTTCCCAGCCAACGTAGGTAACCATCAGGCCACGCTCTAACAGGTAGTTACCACCCAGCTCCATCTCTTCTTTGAAACGTGGGATGTAGGTGGATAGCATCCACTTGAGGAACGCACTCGTAACACGGGAACGGCTTTCGTCGCTATACTCCACGGGATAGGCGCGGATGTTGGCTTTAGCCAAGGACGAAGTGAAAATGGAAACGTAGGTGCTAATCTTCTCGTCAATGACACGGGCTTCCGTATCAGATGCACCTTCCCACGGGAACGCATCACCGCCATGCTTGCGGAGGTCGCTAGACTTACCAGGCCAATAGCAACGACGGTAGTCGCTACTATTCACACACTGATTGAAATAGGTGCCGAGTTCTGTGGTTGTCCTATCGTATGCCGCCTTCAGGGCAACGACGTTAGGGCCATCATTCTCGACAAAGGTCAGGGCGTGTTGCTGTGAAGTTTCTTGCATAATTTAACGTGGAAGATTGCGTTCTTTATGTTACCATGTTACGGGTTTCATTTAACTCTTTGAGTTTATTACTCTTGGCATGGGATATAGCGTTCTTAATTATGCCACAGACATATTCTTGTGAACGACCTATCTTATCGGACAGCTCATCGGGAAACAATTCAGCCGTATTTTTTTCTCGCACACGCTTGTTGTGTTCGTGCCAAAGCAACCTATCGCTTTGCTCTAACAGCCACTTACGACTAATCGTAATATCAGGTGCTAAGGAACTCGTGTCGGTAGCTTGTGCCTGTTTCATCTTTAATTGCTTCCACGTTAATGACTTTTCCTTCTAGCTTGCCTGTAAATCGGCGCGGAATGGCTACGACACATTTACCTTCGACGCCATCAATGGATGCAAACACCCATTGTGGATTGCGAGCTTGCGACTGAACGACGGCACGCAAGAACCTAGGCTTGTCTGGGCTTTCCGCATTAAGTTCTTCAATCGACTTCAGTTTAACTTTAAGTGACTTTGCTTTCATTAGTATCCTCCTTGGGAACGGGTTTTAGGTTGAATTGTTTCATCTACAAAACGAATGTTATCTATGCAAGCGTAGCGAATGACATCCACGGGGTCTTTCCATGCTTCATCGCTACCACCGTCTCCCGTGTATTCCTGTAAGGCTGTGATGATGTTGTCGCAACGCTCTGAGACGTAGAAGCGGGGACGGTTGATGCTATCCATCTTTGCTTTGCGATTGTAGGCCATCTTGGTCTGAATGGCCTGTATGCCATCCTCGATGTCCAAGCCCGGCGCAGGGATGAACGTAAGGCCGTTATCAGCTAAGTCCTCGATGATCGAACTAGCCCCGTTCTGAGATTGGTACTTAGCTGCACCTAGGCGTGGGTCAATGAGACGTTCTGTTATCTCCTCACCATTGTCGCTCTCGCAGCGGGTAATTAGCTCAACGTAGTCCTTAATGCCGTAGCCGAGTCCCTTACTGCCTTCGCCGCCAATCCACTTGCCGCCATGCCACTTGGCCCAGTCGCCCACATTAACGTCAGGCCACTCACGATAGACGTAGTAGCTCTCGCTCTCATCCACGCCAATCCAGCACATAAACCAGTTCTTACGACCAGCAGGATCAAGGATGAGATAGCGAGTTAAGTCTTTAGGAATGGCATCATGCTTGATGACGTTCACCTCGCGGGAGAACATAGGGAAACGTGTGGACGCGCTCTTCGTAGGAATGCCATAGGCACGGGTGAGGATTTCTTCCTCGCTCCGTCCTTTCAAGTCTTGGGCAATACGCTCATAGCCGCCGAAGGGATTGTCCTTGGAATGGAAATAGATGATGCCGCTATTTCTATTTGCCGAGTGTTGTACAAACGGAACGGCCCTATCATTTAGAAGTTCTGCAACCTTTGTTTCAATCGTTCGCGCCTTTTCCAGATAGTCTCGCACAACCTCCGTGTAGCCATCAATGGGAGTGAACGTAACAATAATTTTAGCGTTTCTTGTAGCAAGTCGAAAACGAAGAGTAGCGAGCAGCTCAGGGCCAATGAGATACTCATCACACCAAGCGCCGATGTTAAGCCAAACAGGTTCACGGCTGCCAAGCTCTGCGCCTTCCAAGATGGTGTCGTTGTTGAGGAATTGGGCATAGGTTTTAAAGATGATGTGGCTCTTAGTCCCTGGCAAAATTAAACTACTCTTAGAGAAACCATTCTTACGGGTGTAGCTGATGTTCTCTTCTGCGCTCAGAGTCTTCTTCCTCAGCTCTTCCGGCAACGCATCATAGATGGCGCTCTGCTGCTGTCTAATGGACACATCCGCATTCTGAGCAAAGCACATAATGACACTACCTGGGTTGGTCATAGCAGCCTTCACCACAGCCGTAGCTGCCCACGTTGTCTTAGAAGACCGATTGCCGCCACTTACAAGCAATTCGTTGAACTCCTCCATCAACTCCTCTGCCCGCTTCCAATGAGGTAGCTTAAAGCCATATCTGTAAGGATCACGCTGACTATTCTCAATGGCCTGATGGTAGATGTCGAACAGGTTGGCTAGCGTCTCTGGCTTCATCCGTGCCATCTCCTCGTTCGTAGGAGGAACCAATATAGGATGCTTCTTCCAAATCATACGCTAATGGCTTCCTTTTGAAGCGCGGCTCTCGCTTCCTCAATGGCTTTCATAGCATCCTCTAGGCTAGGCTTCCCTGCTTTGTGCTCAATGACCATCTTGTTCTCTCCTAGGGCCAGCATACCCTTATCCACGGCTATGCCATAGGACAGAGCCAAGTCCTTTACATTCACCTTAGCCAAGGCATCTGGATTGTCGGCCAACATAGCCATCTTCTGCTTCATCAGTAGCCTAATGCCTTCAGCCATCTCAAAGCCATCAGCCGCTAGTTGCTTCTTCCTCACCTCTATTGCAACTTCATGTCGAGCTTTAACGGCTCCTATTTGATTGAAGCTCCAGCCTGTCTCATCCGCCACTTGCTGCCATGTCGATCCATCTGCCAACAGCTCCAAGCACAGCATAGCCTTCGTTGGCTCCCTAGACTCCAACGTCCGGCTTCCAGACTCCGAGATGGAAGTTACTATAATTGCACTTGGCAGATTAGACATTAAACTTGCGGCTTGTTAACTTAAAATAAAAGAAAGGCTTAAAAGAAAGGGGGAGTGTGAGGGGGAAAACAGAGATGTGTCAAGCCTTTTGTTTATGCTCCTCTCTCCCACGGAGATAGGAACATAAACAAACAGATTCTTGCAGGGTTTGTGACAATAGGACAGGTGGCCCCCTTTGTAATATTTTTTTAAGGAGGCATTCTAACCAATTTCAATCTACCTACCCCCCACCCCGTCGAACCCCCTCCCCCCCTGCCTGGGACATGGGATGTCTCATGGGGCCTGGGACAAGGCGTGTCCTAGGGGTCTTGGGACATTGGGTGTCCTACCTATCAGCCGGAAACTAGCCAGAAACCCTATTGCAACCAATAAACAATAGGGAAACTATCGGGCAAGGCAATTTTTGCTTATAGGGCTAAATGCATTCTAAGCTACTTGCCAAACGGTTTGTCTATTTTCGTGTTTCGCGAAAAGGGAAACCAATCAAAGCAACCTGGGCCGCTAGTGCTTCCCGTGTCTCTCCGTGTTCCCTTCCTTTACTGCCTAGAGGGTTTGCTGCTATTCGCTGAGGTAGTGGCCGCGAATCCAAATCTTTCTTCGCTTGTAACGTGTTGGTGCGTCAACGTTTTGCAAACTATCTAATTTATTGTTGAAAATAGTTCTTGTATTTGTGCGCTGATTAGTGCTTAGTCATTCCATCGAAGGCAACGGGCCAACGAACAAAAAAACACAAAACAAAATGACTCCATTAGAATTACTCCGCCATCATGTGTCAGGCGCCATCGAACGCGGCGAAGCGCAAGCCGTTCAAGAAATCTCCGCCGATAAAGCCGAGACGCTCTACTTAGACTATTTTAACAATTTCTTGAGTGTTGCACGTTTCGCCGAGTTTTATGGCATGAGCGAAAAGACAGCCGAATATGTCATTACTCAGGGGCGCAAGATTAACCATTCCCGCTAATTCCATGAAACATTTTGAAGCAATCGCTCAACGTCTAGCCAATTCGGATCAGTGGCTAGTTGAAATCTTAGCGGAAACGGCTGAAATCTCATTAGAGGATGCCGAGAAAGTGGCCGCGATTTACAAGCGCCACAAAGTGGTCAAGCGCGATGCGTTGTTTGGCCGTTACCTATTTAAGCATGGCGCATTTATTGAAAAAGAAACCATTCTAAACAGTCTTTCCTTAGCTAATCGCAATCAATAAACAATAAATACACACACACAATGAATACCGAAACCGCCGTCCCTGTTGACGCCACTAAATCCGAACTTCTTGCCCTGCTTTATTCCTTCGTGAATAAACGCCCTTGCCTAGACTTTGCTAACTATGGAGACGTTTCCCTTTATCGCTTTTGGGTGCGGAAAATTACTCGCCAACGCAGCGACGCCTTGACTATGCTCCGTCAAATTGAGTTACGGGATAGCATAACAGCCGCCAATATGGTAGCCGCTTTCCGCAATCGCTTGACGCTAAGTCACACGAAAAAGGGCAAGCTATGCTTAGAATATTGTGCAGGGCAAGATTGGTCAACAGAATATCGTGCAGCCGTTGCAAGTCTTGCCTCATCTCTGCTTTGGCATTATTGGCGCGAGTGTGCGGACTGTGTAAAAGACGGGAAACCTACCGAAAGCGCCGGAATCGTCAACGTTGCAAGTTATATTCGCCAGAAAGCTAAACGTGAGTTCGGGCGCGGCATTGCTTCCCGTTGGTTCAACTAAAACACTTTAACCCATAAAAACACAATGAAACTCCATAAAGACTGCTTAATTGAAAAAGTGCTTAGCAAAGACGCCACACGCCAAGCTATAAACGAAACCTACCTAGACACGGAAAACGGATTGTCCAATTTAATAGCCACCAACGGGAAATCGCTTGCCGTGATTCCCGTAGAATTAGAGGAAGGGGACGTTGCCGGTTACGTTGCCACTGATGGAATAAAACAGGCAAGGAAAGCGGACAAGCGCGATTCCTTTACTTCCATGAAACTAAATGGAAACTTGAAATTGAGTAATGGAGTGGAGATGCCGCGCACTACGTTGCCAGCAGGGACAGAGTTCCCGAAATGGCGTCAAGTGATTCCAAAGGATGAGGGTTATGCTGTGGAGTTTGCCTTTGATACGAAGCTACTTTATGAACTAGCTCAGGCAATGGGGAGTGATACTGTGGTAATCAAATACAAGTCCTTTGGGTTACCATTGTTGGTTCGTCCTAATGCCGTTTATGGCAGTTCTCCATGTGTTGAAGCTAGGGGAGTGCTTATGCCTATTCGTTTCAAGTAAACCTCTAAAAACCAATCCCTTGCCCTGCTTCCCTTAGATGGGAGCGGGGTTTCGGGCTGAAAACCTATAAAAAAATGAAAACACAAGAAATTCAAACGATAGAATATAAATTGCCCGCATATTGGGCCTGTTACATATTTAATGGAGACGCAAGCGGGCTAGAAGACGGAGAACAAGAGGAAATCGACAGTTTTATCGAGCGCGAATCGAGTCCTTTTCCAATTCACTTTGTGGATTGTGGAGAGAGCTATTTTTCGCGGAGTAATGACGCAAATTCAATGGGCGGAGATGTGTGCGATTATACGGCGCAAATTTTAGCCAAAGCGGAGGGCGTAAAATGAAAGTCGGCATTGATTATGTTAAGTCTCTTGCAATACAAGACGAATATCATGCAGCCCATTGCAATCACGGAGAGGAGTTCGGCACCTATTGTCACCCACAGCATCCTGACAAAAATGATTGGTGCATAACGCTCTATCGTGTCTGCGACTCTTTGGTTTTTGCTACAAATGGCGATCCCGTTTGGGACAATTGCGAAGGTTTTTCTTCGCTGTTGGCTGAATATGGCATTAATATCGAGGAGGCGCTTGCCGAATGAAACGCACCTTTCTTTTCCTTTGCCTTGCCGTGTCCGCTCTGCCCGTAAGGGCGGGGCTCTGGGAGGCTGTCTGTGCCGTGGAAAGCGGCGGAAATGCGCTTGCCATTGGTGACAAGGGGAGGGCGGCGGGCATTGCTCAAATATGGGCACGAACTGTGACCGACATAAACCGATTTGCAGGGACTAAATACACCTTAAACGATAGATTCGATCCCGTGAAGTCGCGGGAAATGTTCAACCTCTACGTTGAGCACTACGGCAAAGGCCGTTCCGTGGAGTTTAAGGCCCGTCTGTGGAACGGTGGGCCTCAAGGTGCCTCTAAGCGTGCGACGTTGGTTTATTGGCGCAAAATTCAATCTAAACTTTAATGCAAACTAAATACAAAATACAACTGCTGTTTTCTTATGGCTGGGATGACGAATGCGAAGAACCGGAGTTTTTTGACACAAGGGAGGAAGCTGAAAGGTCAATCAAATCCAATCTGGAATCCGTGAAGGAAGCCGTTGCGCTGGGTTACATGGAGGAAGAATATGATCCAGATGACTATCGGGTTGTACCCGTTGAATAAAAGCGATAAATATCCAATAAAACAGATAAAACACTCATAAGGATTAAATTAAATGCAAAATAACGATAAAACCGTGGCTCAGTTACGGGCCGAGGGATGGGGCGTTGTCCTCATCTCGCCGAAAGAGTTTAGGGAACAAGCGGGAGAGCTAACACGCGCCCAGATTGAGCTAATCGAAGACCTCTTGGGCGATCAGTCCGTTGACCTAATAGCAAGCCTTCACTGGTCACCAAGCTGGAGGGAGAACGCATGAACCGCCTACTCTGGAATGCTATCGTTGCGCTTTTTAGCGTATTCCTTTTTCTGGCCTGTCTGGTAATGAGGGTGCTCACATGAAGCTCAAAGGAAGACCTCTAGAAGAGGGCGGAGCGCGGGAAATCCTAAGCCCTGGGGCTATTTACGTTAAGAGGCAAGTTAAAAGTAGCCTAAAAGCGTGGCGCGCAACATATGGGTTGCCTTATGGTAGGGCCATCGACGCTATGTTTCAGCATTGCATGGAGAGCGAAGGCGCTTTTCTGTTTAAGCTACCTCTGGATGGGGCGCGGCCTTCGCTTAAAGGGCCAATCTTCCCTCAACCCATACAATCACCCTCAAATGAGGACAAAACGCCTTAAATGGCATTCTATGGCGTCTTAAATGCCATAATACGCCATAAATAGACAGCTAAATGCTCTTATTTTATCTATTAAACCCGTTTTTGGGCCTTAATTACCAATAATATGACTATTATCGAAGTTATCTTGTTAATCGCAGGGGCCGCGCTCCTGCTCGCTGGTATTGCTATCGGAATCGTCTTTGTTACTTGGGCTGGCTTCTGGAAGTCTTGGCGCAAAGATAATGACGCCGATTGGGAATAAACCTATTGACAGACCTCATGTGATACAATCCCCTAGTCCAATTAGTCGGTGACTCGACTTGAAGCAATTTCCGTATTATCTCCCGTAAAAGGTGGTTAATACACCGAGAAGCCTCAGAGCGAGTCACCGCTCTGGGGCTTTCTTATGTCCACAATACAAATTCCACGCATTACTGACATCACGGGCCGCAAGTCCGCGCAGGATAGTGCTGCGGATAAGGAATGGTCTAAAGCTGCTTCAGAGTATCAATTCGCTAAAGAGCGAGACAAGCAGTTGAAGCAAGCAAATCAAGAGTTGGCTAAGTTAAGCCATAAACGTAAAAAGTTTAAGACTAAAAAACCCGCTAATCCGTCTTGGAAGCGAAACAAATACAAGGAGGTAATGGAAAAAACCAGAAGTTTCTAAAACGTGTCTGCCAATCGTCTAAGGGACTCCCCTTAAGATCGCTAGGGACAGACTAAGCCAAAATCGGGCATTACCCACGGCATCCCTCAAATTACGCACCATGTTTATCATGGGCGTTGTTCATACTCAGCGAAACCAATAAGCTCAGTATTCTAGCGCGGCCTTGAAATTGTTAGACCAAGCCGCTTAATAAGGCGTCGTAAGACGTGAACTCTTATCTTCAGGGAAAGCTTTGAAACCTCGGGCAATGGCCTACTAGCGGGGGGATAAGGCGACAAGGGACTCATCCTCATATAACGGGAGTTCTTTTACAGCAGTTCATTCCAGCAATGGGTGAACTGTGCTCAAAGGGTTCTTTCCTATATTCGGGAGTGTCTTTACTTCTGGACTACAAGCCGCGAAATGGAAAGCGGCACAGCAGGAAAACCTCAAGAATACATTTGACTCATGCGGTTTGGAAAAGAAGAAATAAATTAAATAAAACTTGAACTAGGAGCAAAAATCTAAACAAATAGCTAGGAAATCAACTCGGAAACTACTAGGAAGCTAAAACATGACACAAATAGAAAAAACAGAAAACAATTGGAAAGAAGCTCGCGCCATAGCGCAAAAAGTACGTCAAGAATATCTTGATGCTTATGACCGCTGGCAAATTTTGGAGAAACAAGAAGACATAGCGTTTGCGCTCTACATACAGGAGCTAAAACAACTTAGTCTTAGTCCTTACCGTCCCTTAACAGACGGAGAAACCATTAGCGATACGGATCAATGGCGGTTTTCAGACCAACACGAGTGGGAGTATTTCAAGGCATCTGTTGGAAACACTTGGGCGGCGGCTGAATGGACTGAGGGTACGGAAACCCGCACGCTGCGAAGCACTACCACATGAGCGAAATATTAATGCCCAAGGAGACGATTGCGGCTCGTGGCAGACCACCCACAGCGGCCCAAGAAGCGGCCAAGCAGGCGGCCAAAGACTGGAAACAACAACCTACGTTCGTTCAGTTTTGCAAGCGCCAGGGGGTCTCTCCCTATCTAACCCGCTACTACATTTCCAAAGTATGACAGACACCACAGCTAGCCGTTGTCTCGATTTGATAGACCGTCATTGCCCTCGGCTCATGCTCCAGGGCGGAGGAAGGATTGAATCGGACAGGCAGACAAACAAACTATCTCGCGGCACTATCAATAAAATAGTTGCCTTAAGGAAAACAGGCATGACACTGGAAGCAATCGCGGAAAGCATTGGCTTTTCCAAGAGCGCCGTCCAAGTGCATTGCAAAAAATACATTCATAAGGTTAATGCTGCACATATGCAACCCTATGCAGCATAACGCTTCGTATAAGATACAATAATTCAAAAACTATTCATGAACGCCTCAGAAATTATGCAAAATGTGCGGTATTTGCTCAATAAGCACTACCCGATTTATGCTACGGGATTCGCCAAAGGGATTAACGACAAGGAATACAAATTCCGCAAACCAATCACGGCCAAGGAAGCTCTGGACGTTTACACTGACCATCTGGCGGGGATGTCTTACAAGCAGATACAGAAGCGAAGCGGGCTTTCCCAGCCATCGGTCTATCGAATCATTCAGCAAAATCGGGACAACAATAGTCCAACACTAGAGAACATTAGCTGGAAAAAACCAAAGAAAATCAAATGAGCGACACACCATCATACTATGTGTTTCAAAGAAAACCGTTTGCACTTAATGAATCGGTAAAAAACGTGCTTTGCAAGAAAAATGATGGAATAATTGAAGTATTCAGTTGCCCACTTAAGGCGTTGTATTCAGGTCGAGGTGAGTTTTGTCACAAGGTGGAAATCTCTGGATGTATTAGATTGGCAAGACAACGTTTTAATTTTGATGGTACGCAAGCAAGCATCGAGGATATATTTGAGGTGGATGATTTCAAGCCCGTTGAAATTATTGATTCGGGCTTATTAATGAGAAGGTTCGCTGCCGATCTTTCCGTCGAATCATCCGAGCCGTATAAAAATTTGCAAGGCCGTGGGGATGGCTGGACAGATGAGTTTATTGATTATCTTGAAACGCTGAATGAAGACTGGAGAGAAAAAAACCAATCGCAGTATTCAGTTGGCCCCAATCAACTTATGCGCGCAATGGTTAATCCATACCCAGCATACGCACTCTTGGATGTTCTGGATATGTTTTATATGATGGCACGAATACATAAAAAAGATCACACACAGGTTAAAGAAATGTTTAAGAAAAAAATAGACACTCTTTTCGATTTGCGCAAAATTCAATTAAAACAAAATTGTTACTAAAAACCAAAGAAAATCAAATGAACACAACACCAGAAATAAAACTAACGATTGAGACTTATAATAGTGCATTTTCAACAGACTCTTCACTGACTTTTAATCATGCGGATCGCGACGTGCTTCGCATCGACGCCGAGGGTCACATGATTTGCGGCGAAGGCTTGTCCACGGAAGAATCTACGCAAGAAGCTGCCAAAATGTTGATTACTGCGTTTGATGAACAGATCAATAAAATGGTGGATGCCCGCGCCGAGAAAGCGGAGGCTGAACTTGCAGAATTAAAAGCAATAAATAAAACTGGAGCGGCGAGATTGCAATTTGTTTTAGCGAAAAATAATCGTCTTAGTGATCCAGCGCCACGCACCACAGAGGAAGAATGGGAGGAATGGCCTAAGGAATGGATAGTCCGAGCTGATCTAGCCCGTGAGTTGGAAACTGAACTAACCGAGGCTCGCAAAGAAATTGAGGAACAGGCCCGATTGTTAGGCATATCGGGGAGCGAAGTGGCCGCGCTTAAAAGACCGCTTTTACGCTTAACCAGTCTTTGGCATCAACTGTTTTTTCTCTTAGACATCACTGAGGAATCAGACAGCGGGAATGAGTTTCGGCCCAACTACATATCCAGTTGCCGCGCTGTGGATGGTGAACGCATTCAGAAAATCCTTGCAGAAGCAAAGCAACTTATTAACGCTAATGTTAAGAACTAGCATTAAACCCGTCAGAGATAATCTACAACCATGAATGGCAAAGGCGACAGAAATAGGTCTTGCACCCCGCAATACCGCGATAATTACGAGTATATTTTCAGAAACAAAAACAAATGCAAACAGAACAAATCTTCATCGGAGGTTGTCTCGCAGACGCCTCCCTCATCGACGACGCAATCAGTGGAGGACTACAAGGACAGGCTTTTACGCAACCCGCCTACCTATCGCTCTTCAAATCTCTGGTAGCCCTTAGGAGCAAGGGACAGCTTACAGACACCTCCAGCGTTTATATGGCTATGGGCAAGGAATGCCCAGCCACAGAGCTATTTGAGGCCGAAAAATGCTGCTCTAGCAGTATTACTGGCAAAAAAGCCCTTAAGAAGCTCATTTGGGAAGGTCAGCTAGCCATCCTCAAACCAGCCCTCCAGGACGCCATTGCGTGCATTTCTAGAGACTCTAAGCCCGAAGAGGTGTCAAAGGCCATAGAAGGGCTACAAGGGCTGTTAAAACCAACGGAATCGGAGGCTCCAAGCCTTGAGCAGCTCATTGGGGAGGTGAAGCTCTGGGCTGAACAGGAAATCGCGGGCACTAGGGACAACAAGGACGTTGTAACAACTGGTCTTCCTTCGTTCGACAACCTAGCCCAGCCCATCGAGGCCCACGAATACGTCGTAGTAGGCGCTAGAACCTCCATAGGTAAGTCCTCGTTCATGTCACAGATAGCCAGCCATAACCTCAATCGCGGCCTACGAGTGGCCTATTTCACCCTAGAAACCTCGGCTAACGCTGTAATTAAGCAGATAGCAGGACAAAGGGCCAGGGTGAACCTACGCAACATGAGCCATGAGTTTGCCGATAAACAAGCCGATTACTTTTCGGCACTTAAACGTCTAAGCGGACAACAGCTTAGGGTGTTTGATAAGGACATGAGCATCACGCAAATTGAGAATAGATGCCGATTGCTCGCCGCCTCTTGGAAACCTCAGTTGGTCATCCTCGACTACCTAGGGCTAATTCGCGGCACAGATGGCTCAGCATACGAACGGATGGGTCAGCTCTCTAAGGCTATGATCCCATTGAAGAAGACTTTGGGTTGTGCGCTCATCGTCGCGGCTCAGCTCAATCGCGGAAACGAACGTGAAGACAGAGCACCAAGCCGTACAGACTTCAGAGACGCTGGCTCCATCGAGGAAGACGCCCACCGCATCATTGCCTTACATCGCCCTAGCAAGAGCCACAGCGGAAGCCCCCAAGAGCTAGGACAGTCCACCTATGACTACGAAGTGCTTCAGTTGAAGCTCAGGGATGGCCCATTGGCATTCTCCCGCATCAAATACTTTGCCAACCACACATGGTTTTATGAAGAATCCAACTAATAGTGTGCATTTTTCAAGCAAGTCCGATAATTGGGCTACGCCACAGGATTTTTTTGATAAATGCAATCAGGAGTTTGGCCCATTTGATTTAGATGTTTGTGCTTCTGAATCCAATCATAAATGTAATAAATTTTATACGGTAGAAAACGATGGGTTGCAACAAGAATGGAATGGTAGGATATGGATGAATCCACCGTATGGAAGAACCATAAAACAATGGATGAAGAAGGCTTTTGAATCAGCTAACACAACCGCGCAAATCGTGGTTTGTTTAGTTCCAGCTAGGACGGACACGGCGTGGTGGCATGATTATGCGGCTAATGGACAAGTTAGATTTATTCGCGGAAGACTTAAATTTGGAGGCCATCAAAACAGCGCACCGTTTCCATCGGCTTTAATTATTTTTAGAAAACATGAAACAAATTGATCTTTTCGGCAACGAAATTAGCATGGAAGAAGCGACTGTTAAACCAGTTGTAAAACCACCAGAAGAAAAACCAAAGAAACTAGCAGAAACTGCTTGCACTCCTAACAGACCCTACATAGTAGATAAGGAAGGTAAAGACCTCACTTGGATCATAAACAAATAAAAACATGAATATTAGCTACGAAAACACACGCGCACTTGGCATCGGGGAGAAAGTACTTCCGACCGATTTTTGCTACATTGAAAGCGACTGCAATGACAAAGCTCCCTATCTTGCTTACGTTGATGAGCCAGAAGTAGGCCACATAGTCACGGGCGAGGAGTTCTACGAATATCGCCGCTCCTTACAAGGTGACCCCTATGAGGCAATGTATGCCGAATTGGGCTTAGTCACGGACGTAGCCAAGGAAGCGTTTCGCATTGTCTGTGAAAATGTCCGAGTTATGGACACGAAACAGCAAGACTACGGATCAGGCAACATCTCGGCCTTTGGCGAGTTTGGTGTGTTAGTCCGCCTCAACGACAAGATTGAGCGCCTTAAAAACCTCAATAAGATGCCTTCCGTCAAAAATGAGGCCATCGACGATACTTACTTAGATATCGCCAACTATGCGGTGATTGCCATGCTTATTCGCCGCAACCTCTGGAAATAACCTTTATGTCCAACCTAAAAACACTACAAGAAGCAGCAAGCACAGCCCCAGGCGCATTCATTAGCGGAGGCTTTACCGCCAACGTCCAGAACGCCAAGGCCCGTCAGTCCAAGGCAGGCAAATCCTTCTGGACTTGCACCCTCACCGAAGGTGGTCTGGAAGTCAGCGCCACCTCGTTTAGCAAAGACCTGACCTCCCTAGACGGCCATTTGGTCAAGTTTACGGGTATGGGCCTTAAGCGCGGCGACGACTACAACGGTAAGGCCCAAATTAGTTTGGGCGACAAAGCGATAATTAGCCCCGTAGGAGCCAGCCAGCCAGCCTCACCCTCAGAAGCCGCCAAATCGCCTGTAAACGCACAGAATGGCGGTTATCGCATCGAAGGCGTCACCGTAGGCATGGCTATTAACAAAGCCGTGGACATCTGCCTCAAAACAGGCGACACCAACGAAGACACCCTCTGGCATTGGTCGTCCACGCTAATTCGCTTGAGCCAGAAGCTCCAAGCTGGCAACCTCGCACCACTATCAGGGATCGAACCCTCAGATGAACAAGAACAGCCCTACTGACCTGTTTATTTGCGAGAGCCTTGGGCGTATGCTTGGGGCTGTCTCGTTCTGCGGACTGGGCGCTGACGATTTGCCAGCAGAAATACTGGCAGAACGCCTCAAAGCCCTTACGAAGTTAGGACAAGAAATAGAAGAACAATTAAATAAAAAAACAAAATGAGCGAACATTGGTACACAAAAGACGGCAAAGCCTGTCACACCCAGCCCACTAAAAAGGGCGCTAAGAACCCCACGAGGCCCACAAACATCAAGGATGCTAAGCTGTTTGGCTTATTGCCAAGCGTCTCGGCTTACACCAAAATGTTGGCAGCCCCAGGACTAGAACGCTACAAGATGATGAAAGTGGCTGAAGCCTGCTATGCCAGCCCTCCGCACCCAGGTGAGGAGATGGCTGAGTATGTTCAGAATATGCTGGAGAAGAGCAAGGAGGATGGCATGGGCGCAGCCGACCTAGGCACCCAAGTCCATGCAGCTATCGAAACTCTCCTAAAGGGCAACGAGTATGAGAACTACGAAGTGGAAGTGGCTCACGGCCATAGCTGCTGGATCGGCAAGCTAGTAGAACCAGCCTACGCCAAAATCGAAGAACTGGGCCTCACCATTGAGAGCGCCGAGGTTGTCCTCGTTAATAACGCTGAAGGCTACGCTGGCACCACTGACGTAAAGCATCGCTCGGCTAAGGGCAAGGGCATCCTCGACTGGAAGAGCAAACGCACTAAGGAAGGCGAAGCCGTTGTTCCTAACGAGACCCATCCCATGCAAATCGCGGCCTACTACGTCGCGGCTTTCAATGACTCAGAGTTTGATGATGCTCTCTGCATGAATGTTTACATCTCCACCACAGAGCCAGGACGAGTGGATGTTGTTAAATATGACCGCGAACAGCTCATTGAAGCCTACAAAGATTTCCTCTGTCTAACCCGCCTCTGGCGCTCCGCTAACTCCTATGACCCCCGTTCTTTCTAAAATGAAAACCCGCAATCGGCCTGATAAACCATTTTATGATGTCTGGTATCGAATGTGGGACAGATGCGAAAATACTAAACGTCATAATTACAAAAACTATGGAGGGCGTGGAATAAAAGTGTGTTCCCGATGGGAATCATTTGATAATTTCAAATCTGATATGGCAATCGGTTATGAACGTGGTCTTCAAATAGATCGCCGAGATAATAATTTAGATTATAGTCCCGAAAATTGCCGCTGGGTAACTCGATCTCAGAATATGCAAAATAGCAGCAAAAGCATTTTTACAGACAATGACGTACCAAGGTTATTGCATTTACGAAATGTTGATAAATTAACATGGTTAGAAATTGCCAATATTTATGGATCATCATTATGCGCTCCGAGGGAGTTTTTGAAATATTGGAAAAAACGTAACGGCATCGTATCAACATGAATAAAGAAACTCTGCTTGAACAAGGCTTCGAACCACTGGCTGGCCCCTATCACAAAAGTGAAGCAGAGATGCTCCATAAGGCCATTACCCAGCTCAAAGGCTCAAACACCCACTATGAACTACTTTCTACGCCCGAAGGTAAAGAAATCTGGACTATCCCGCGCCACTCCTTTACGAAGGGTAAGCAAGAAGCAGAGAGCGAGGAATAGCGAATACAGCAAGCTGCGCCTCAATTTTCTCCTATTGTCGCCAATTTGCCACATCTGCGAACAACTAGCCACCGACATCCACCACAAAGCTGGGCGCGGCTCTAAGACCAACGACACCACCACATGGCTAGGAGTTTGCCGCCAATGCCATACAAACATACACAACAATCCTAGCTGGGCTAGGGAAAACAACTACTTACAATGAAAGACAAAACAGACCAACTCATCAATCACCTCCTCGGCGACTGCATCCATGCAGAAACCTCCACAGACCTCTATAACGCCCTTGTACGGCTAGAGAAGGGCGCAGACGCCGTTCTAGCCCTTAGCCGCGCTAAAGAGCTAGAGCACTACCTAGAGGCCGCAGCATGAAATGCGAGATGTCTGGGCGCTCCCAAATGAGCGTTACGGGCGCTGACGGCGACACCATCTACACCGTAGAATTTGCTGAGAATATGCCAAACGGAGCCTGTAACTGTCCCGATTTTATGACCAGATGCCAAAAGGAATGGGACAAGGCAGGACGGGTGAGGGAATACGGCGAACCGCTACGCACTCGTTGTAAGCACTTAAACGCCGCCATCCTATACTTGGGAAATGCCGTCGTAGGCAAATTCAACCAATGAACTATCAAATGCTACATGACAAATGCAAGATGCTATCCAATATGGGCTATCGCATCCGTATGTGGCAGGATGGCAATCTTTGGCGCTGGCAATGGAATAATGGCATCACCGGACACACGGATGCCAACAGCAAAGCCCTAGCCCTAGTTTTCGCCATAGAAACCATATAATCTTATGAAAAACGAAGTATTCGAACCAACGCTCCGCAAATCGCTCAAGGAATATCCAACACCACGCATGGATAGTTCAATCATTGAACTAACGCTTAATGGTAAATGGCCCGCAAATGGCACAAGAAAGTTTGTTTTAGCATGGGTGGCACAAATGCTTGAGGCTGAATTGATGGAGATGACCGACAAGGTTAAAGAACTTGAAGCCGAACTTGCCAAAAGCAAAGAACAAGTGGCTTTTGCCAACAAGCGTGTTGAACAGATAGAGGTGCTATTTGATTTGCAGATGATTAGATATGAACAAATTGAGGTAGAACTCGACGGCAAAAAAAGTAAGAAATGAACGACAAGCTCTACTGCAACGGTCAATGGACGAAGGCTCGATTTAAGAGCTTTATAACGTCTGCGTTGCGTAGGGCTTCGTCTCGTTGGGCACCTAAGTACACTTGTAAGAAGCAGGCTAGAACGGCTAGGAACACCTACACCTGTTCGCTATGCGCGAATAGCGTAGGGAACAAAGACATTAAGATAGACCACATCCATCCCGTCGTTGATCCCGAAAAGGGATTCGTATCGTGGGATAGCTTCATCGAACGCTTGTTCGTAGAGCTAGACGGCTATCAAGCTATTTGCATCACCTGCCACAAAGCTAAAACCAATGAAGAGAGAGAAATCCGAAAGAAAACCAAATGTTCACGTTCCTAATTCCCATATTCGCCGCCTGCGTAGTTGCGGGCGTCATCAATAAAGACATATTCATGATTGTTGGGGCTGGCTTCATGCTGCTATCATGCAGCATAGTATTCGCAGCGGTGGGCATATCCCACGAACTCAACAACGACTAATGCAAAAGAAATTTATCATTGTAAGCGACATTCACGGTAATATGGCAGACGAGCTTGCTATTAACGCCGCGCTTGCATTTACAAAGGATTTTAAGCCCGAAATCCGCATCATTGCAGGAGACCTGTGGGACTTCTCAGCCATTCGTAAGGGAGCCTCAGAGGATGAACGGGCTGTGTCCATGCGGGAAGACTTCGACGTAGGGGCAGAATTTGCCGACTCATTCTTCCTTGGCGGTAAGGAAAACACCCTAATGCTGGGCAATCACGACGTTCGCGCCTACGACCTAGCCGAGTCCACAGACGCCGTTAAATCCGATTTGGGGCTTAGAATGGTCAAGGACATAGAGTACGTCGCAAAGAGGAACAAAGCCTCTCTAATCCCTTACGATAGCCGTCTAGGGGTGGTTTCCATCGGCCATTTGAAAGTAGTACATGGCTACCACACGGGAATGTCAGCCTGCGCCTCCCACAGCCGCATCTATGGAAACGTAGTTTTCGGCCACTGCCATAGCATCGAAGCCTTCTCCACCCCAGGTCTCAACCCACAAGAAGCCCGCTGCATAGGCTGTCTCTGTGACCTCAACCCCGGCTACGCCAATCGCAAGACAGGCAAACTACGCTGGAGCCACGGATGGGTGTATGGCTGGGTAGAAGACGACGGGACGTATAGCATCTTCCAAGTTCGCGGCATCAACGGCAAATTTACGACAGCAACAGAAATAAAGACCTACTAATGAAAACCTCTCCTTGGGATGAAATTGACCTCTTAATGGCTAGCTCCTCTGTCTCCAAGAAGGACGGATGGTTCACCATGGCCGACTTCATGGCTAAATATAGCTGCACACGAAGCAAAGCCCGCCAACTCCTTGCCGAAGCCGGCTACCCCGGCGGCCTCCTAGAGATGTGCCGCGCTAACGCTAAAGACAATAATAGACAGATAAAATACTATCGCTATGCCAAAACCAATTTGTGATGGTGCAAAGAACAGCATTTCGGTGCTACTCAGTTGACGAACTGGGGGCTACATCGAGGATGAGGGTTTGAGCCCCTCTCACAAAATACGCTTCAATAGCTCAGTTGGTAGAGCACTAGTTTTGTAAACTAGCGGTCGTTGGTTCAAATCCGACTTGAAGCTATCTCTTTTATGAACGCAAACAGCCCCATAGACCCTCTCTACTGGTTCAAGAATGTGCCACCCAACATCCTTATGACGGCTAGGGCAGAGGATGGCTCCATCTTCCACCTACCTCAATTGGAGAAGTGGAGGTTTGTGTCTCAGAAAGAACAGGATGGGATGTTCCTATGCGAAATTGTAGGAAACATCTACTGCGGACTTAGATTCTTCCTGCCAGAAGTAGCTATTGCTGCCTCTGAGCGGGTTGATTAGCCTGTAAACGAGCTTGTTCTTCAATCAAACGCTTATCGTTAAGCATAATGATGGCTTGTTGAGCAGGAAGAGAAGCAACGCCATCAGCAAATGGACGATTGACATTCCATAGCCAATCAGCCGCTTTAGGATTGGTGATTGACTTAGCGATGGTGCGATAGGCTCCATTTGCAATTAATGCACCTACTTTTTGAGCTATATTAGCCTGTTGCGAACGAAAACCAAGGTCTTGACCTTGAGTAGCCCGTTTAACACCAGAAATAATGCCATAAAGATTACCAATTGCGGTAGATGTTTTTTGATTTGTTCCATACATTAAAGCATCATCCAACGCTGGCACTGCCTTAATAAAGGCATTAAATCGGTTTGTATATTCTGGCCCAATAACATCAGATAATTTCTGAAAACGACCCTTTTCTGTTCCAGTTAGATAGTCCTTTACCGCTTTGATGTTTACAGTAGTAGACTGACCAGCAGTCTTAGATGGAATAATGAAGTCTTGAAGATTATTCGCAATTATGTTTTCAACAATAATTGCATGAGCATCTGGATTGTTTTCCTTCAAATGATTCATCCATTTTGTGGCTTCAGGAGTTTTTGACTCCATGATGAAATTTGTGATAGTCTCGGTTGTTTTAACTGGGTCTTTAGTAAGGTTTAATCCTCCTTTACCAGCAAAAATGGATAGAGATGGGTCTTTTTCAATAGCTTCAAAAGCAAGACGTTGTTCTTCCTTGCTCATGCCAGCTTTCTTGGCATATTCACGAGCTTGATCGGCAGATCGTTTAGCCGCAGCGGTTTCGTTTACAGCAGCATTAATTTGTGCTTCTTTAATTTTATTGTTAAAGACCATTCTTGATAGAATAGGGCCAGCATCTTTACCATCTGAAATAGCTTTTCTGAACTCTGGATTTTCAAGAGCTGCAAGAATATCGTCAGACCTTAAATCACCTGGCTTAAATTTCTTTGTAGCTGCACTCCATGCTTGAACTTGTTTTGGAGTACCAAATCCAATGCTAGCGGTATCAAAATACTTTCCCATATCACTAACACTATTCATTTCTGTAATGTCTTTAGCTACGCCATTCCAGTTAACAATATTATTAGAACGATTTTTTAATATAAGATTGTTTTTAACGGCATCAGCAATTGACTTTAATGCAACTTCCTTAATTTTTGGATCAGCAAAACTGATGGCATCGGCAAACTGTCCAAGATTCTTTAATTCATCAGCATTTCCTTTAATTAATTTGCCAGCCAGAGAACCAATAAACTCATCATTGATTTCCTTGCGATAAAGTGAACGTCCAAGCGGCGATTCAAGCATTTTGGACGTAGAAGCCCAATAGTTACGGAAAGCGTTATGTTCTTGAAGCAATTGTTGTCCATTAGGAAGGGCCGAAATAGATTCGGCAAGTGCATCATTTGCTGCGCCATATGCTTTGCTTGCTAATGCTTCAGCCTTATTCATTAAGGCACCATCTGGAGACATTCCAATTAAAGCAGAACTAATGTTATCTCGCAATTCACGAAATTGCCCCATGTCAATTAATGCAGATGATGGAGTTGCAATTGCTTTTCCAGTAGCATCAAATAGTTGAGGTGCTTTTTCAGCCCTAGATTTAGCATAGTTCTCGATAGTACTAATGATTCGTTTACCAGCATCAGTATTAGCATCATTACCTAACGCTTTTTTGGCCGAATTAGCCATGTTATTTACGTCGATAAACTCCCCCATTGAAGAAAGATTACGAGTCATACTAGCAGCAGACATACGACGTAAATTAAACAACGTAGAGATAGTTTCTCCAACCTTTTCGGCTAGAGATGTGTTTGATATGTTTCCTGTTCCAAACGTGGCATCAGACAATGCAGAAGCCTTTTCAGACAACGCATTATATTGATCCGCAAGAGCTTTGTCATTAATTTGGGCTTTTTGCTCAGGAGTAAGATTGATGTTAGATTCTGCCTCTAAAGCAGCATTTTCAGCCTGTTTAGCTGCTGTTACGGCCTTTGTATATCGAGCATTTGCCTCGTCATAGACTCCAATCTTGCTTTCAAGCATATTGGAAACCATCTCGTTATTGGATGGAATCCTTGGAGCTAGTTGACCTTTGATGGACTGAGATGCATCTGAAAGCATTCCTTCACGTTGAGCAGCAATACTTGGACTTGCCGCTTCTACTGATTTCTCAATGTCCGCAAGTTTAGATGGAAGCAGGGCTGCAGCCGTTGGACTCCTTACGCCAATTTGAGAAAGAAGTTTACGTTGAGCATTAGCAGACTCAAGATCATCCGAAATAGACCGAGCAAACCCACCCATGCCATGCAACAAAGCATTCATTACGGTAGGAAGTTTGGCATTTTCCCATGTCTTTTGAGCAGTTTCTTTAAGTTCTGCGGTAGTACTAGGAATCTTGCCAGTTTGAATTATGTCTTTAGCTACCGTTCCGCCTGCAATCACTCCAAATGTCTGTAATGCAGATTTCGTTGCATTAATAGCTCCTTGAGCAAGGAATGTTTTAGCCTGACTTGGTGCTGGAATTGGAATGGCATTTAAGGCCGCACTAAAGGTAGCCTCACCCAATGCTTCCCGTGATAGCACTGGTTTTCCTTCTATTCCTCGCGCACCCAGTTCACCTATGAATGCTGTAACGGCTGGAATTGCCGATACGCCACCAGTTGCAAGACCAGCTAGTAATGGAGCGCCATAGCGAGCCATTGCAGCCCCTGTTTTCTCTCCTTGCTGCTGAAGGCTTTGCAGGCTAGTGCCAATGCCATACCCAGCTTGTGTAGCGCCAAATCCAGATGGTTGTTGAAAACTCTGTTGATTAGAAGGAGGTTGCTCAACAATTGAAAAACCCTCAGGAGGTGGCGGTATAGAATCGGATTCTTGTAAAACAAAACCTTCTGGTGGTGGGGGGATAGATTGGTTTTGCATTATTGTTTGTTAGGAACCCAAGTCTCGGTCGAGCTATTCCAAGTCACTGTTTCACCTTTTGCATTTTTGGCGGTAGGAGCTGATTGACTTGTTTGATTGTTTAGGATGTCGCCAAATTTACTATCAATCTTCTTGTCGTAAGCAGTCAAGATGGCTTGACGTTTAGCGTTGTAATCCTGTGGTGTAAGATTCTGTGAAGAATACTCACCAGCCAGTTTATCCAACGAAAGAAGAGTTTTGTTTCTTTCAGAAAGAACAGAAAGAAGACGTTTATTGGTATTTGTATCTTTAGCAAATTCCGGCCCCATAGCAGCAAACAAAGCATCTTCTTTGTCGGAAATAGAACCCTTAGTGGCTTGAAAGTAAGGAAGAATGAGCTGATTGAAATAGGTTTTTGCTTCTTGAGCATCACTCAATTTAGCCTCATCAATGGGAAGCCCAAATCCTTTGGCAAATGAACGAATTTGAGCCTTTGCTGGTTCAGTAAATCCTGTCTTCAAATCAGCCGTTGCAAATAGTTTTTCTAAATTGTTGATAGCTGGAGAAGCAGTTCGTGCAGCAGAACCCATAAGTCTATCGTTCTTGATGGTATCTTCGGTTAGTTTTAATTTTGACTCAAAAATCTTTCCTGATTCAATTAAATCTTGAGTAGGTTGACCCTTAGCAGCTTGAAGCGCCTGAGATTTTTGTTTTGGAGTTAAAGTTGAACCTGGTGGCAGTGTTGAAAGAATGTTATTTTCTTCAATTGTAATTGCTGTTTGTAGATCGCTTACTTTTTGTGGCTTTACAGCAATATCTTGAGCCATCTTAGTCCCAAGAACTTGTACTTCCGCTTGAAGGTGAGCAGGAAGCTGACCGATAATACCAGTATTGCCAGCAGCATATTCGCTAGCCGCACGATTAACAAGCTCTTTGGTCTGACGTTCCTGTTGGGTGGCGGCAAACTGCTGTTTCTGCATACCAAGCTGCTGCATATATGGGCTAGCTTCTGCCGCCTGAGCCGCATAGCCTAGGGTCTGTGGGGCCGCGCCCCGTTGCTGTAAGTAGCTGTATTCTTGGCTACCAGGCTGATAGGCACCAAGCAGAGGAGCCATAGCTGGAGCCTGTTGCGGCATAGAAACAGGCGCACCACCCAGCATAGAGGGCTGAACAGGCTGAGTCTGTTGAACAGGGGCTGGAGCAGCCATAGAAGGCCGAGAAACAGGGCTAGGAGCCGCTGCTTCGTAGCCACCCGTCATATCTGGCACGCCTTGATAACTTTGGCCTAGGATTGGAGCAGATGGAGCCATTTGAACAGAAGGAGCCATCCTTGTGCGATCATCAATTGTAAGGCTCTCACTAGCGCCTACAATAGAGCCTCGCGGCGTCTGTTGGCCCTGCGTGAAGGTTTGTGGAGCTACTGGAGCTGAAGGAGCATAGCTAATTTGACCCGCTGGACGTTTGCCAAAGGCCCGCCCTAGAATGGCATCAGCCGAAACATTGGGGTTGTAGGGCTGGGTACGACTCCCACCAAGGATGGGCGCGGCCCCCATAACACCTTCCCCAAACATAGAACCACGATAGGCATTAACATCAATTCCTCCGCCCATCTCACCCACCCGTGGAGCACCTTGTGGCATAGGAACCGCCGCCATAGGACTACCAACAGGAGCAAACATAGACCCCGTGTAAGAACGCACATCCCCGCCCAACAAGCTAGGCAAGCCCTTTTCCTTAGCAATACGCAATTGTTCGCTCTCTAAATACTGTTGATCTGCAAATGCTTTCTGTTCAGCGGGGGTTAGATTGGTGGTAAGACCACGCACCTTGTTCAAGGCAATCTGCGTTTTGATGTCTGGAATGTCTTGATAGGCCATAAGTCTATTATATCACGAGCAATTAGGGGGAAGAAAAAGAAATAATGTTGGGAACCATCTGATGCTTAATAGGTGTAATTTGAGCTAGTTACGGTCATAGTACCACCGCTAGTCGTAAATCCAGATGAAGAGGGAGGTAAATCCGTACTGCAATAATAAGGAAAAGTAACCCCATTGATTTGAAATGTTCCGCTATTGAAGTGATTACCTGATGAGGTTGGTTGATAGAATATGTTGTATTGAGTCAATCCAACTCCTGAAAATCCAAATCCTACGTTATAAGAATAACCAATGCAAAACTTGCCAGCGTTTACAGAATCTTTTGCAATTGAAAAATCGAATGTAAAAAATGTTCTATTTAATTTAGTTGAATCATTACCATATAAATAAAGTGCATATGGAGCTGTAAATGGATGTGGAACACAAACTCGACCTTTTGGTTGCGTTGAATTTTGACCTAAAGAATAACTAGCTCCAGAAGTAGATTTTAACCATCCAGCAGTTCCGGTAGCACCAGCAAATGTATCTTGAGTAAAATCACCTGTGACACCAAGCGGAGATAGCGTTAATGTGCCATTGGCTGTCCCTGAGTAGTATGTTCCAGTTGTTGGCGGATACGTTCCGCTTGCTGATGCAGATGTTGTTATTGTAAATGTCTCAGTATTCCAATAAAATGACATTACCTGTTGCAATGTTAAATTTCTAACATAATAATAAAATGTCGAAGAATCTCCTGCTGGGCAAAGCGGAAAACTGCCAATTGATTTGAATGAAGTAGCCGTACTCATTTACATTACGGAGTGTATGGAGCACTTGCAATAATTAACATTTTTTTAGGCGTACCATTATCGCAAACATCAATTTCAGTAAGAGTCATATTTTTAGTTAACAATGACTTATTAACCGTGAGCGTAGCTCCACCAGTTCCAGTAATTGTTACCGTGTTGTATAGATTTGTTGTTCCAGCTACTTTTAGATAGCCTTTTAATTCGATATTTGGCCCAACATCAACATCCTTCTGTGCGGGATTGTAAATCTGAGGAGTAAAATCTTTAAGAAATTCATCTTTTGATTTACTCGGAGGGTTTTTTATTGTATTGTTAGGGATATTAACAAAAACATCAGGAACTCTTATAAATGGATTGTTTTTATCCATAAATTATACAGGTAAACTATCTTGTGATGGAATTGATGCATATGTGGTAATTTGTCTATAATACTTAACACCATTGATGTCAGTAAATGCTGGATCACTTTCAAGGCCTGCGGAAAGTGTGTATGTGTTTCCATCTGGTGCTTCTGGGCCGCCAGTTACAGTAATGCTACCAGACGATCCACCATAAACCTTATCTCCCATGCAAGTATCGGTATATCCGTTGGCATATGCAGAACTTGCGGTAAATGAAACAGGAGAACCAACTGTCCGATAGCCTTGATAGGATTGTATTAACGATTTGGCGTTCTCGCTCCATCCTTCCCAATAAGCTCTAACTGTAGCCCAAGAAGTAGGATTCCAGAATGTAGCTGGTAAATCCAATGAATTTGTTGTTCTGTAAGAAATAGAAACGGTAGCATCAACCATTATTTCAACTGGAGGAGAAAGAAATACATCGTGGGCATAAGCCGTAAAACCCAAAGCTGGAAATGAAGCTGTATATGCTTTTGCTCTTCCTGGATAGCGAAATGGATGTTTTGTTGTAGTTACTACCAATGCTGTGCTAGTTACATCTGCACTACCAGCATAGTTTTGCATACATGATGCAGTGAACTGTTTATATCCATCTGCTTGTTGTTCATCCTTGGTTAAAAGAATGCCAACTGGTTGCATTGTTCCACTATCATAGGTGGTTCCAATGGATGTCCAAGTTTCAATGCGGAGTCCGCCATTACGTTGCTGGATGCGCTTATCAATGACGCCATTGGCTTCTACCCAACGATAGTCATAAACGACATATCCATCAGCATTTCGGCTATCACTGCTAATGAGAGTAACCGTACCGCTGATGGTCGCTGTGGGGGTCGCGGGAACGCTTCCTAGGCCCACTTTGTGGTAGGCAATGAGTTTACCGCCCAAACGTGTGTCTGTGCTTACATTGATGACGCCAGCACCCTTAGCGTAGGTAGCATTCCAGATACGGTAGCCATCCTGATCCTGATAGTTTTCCACAATCTTCACCGTACTGGCTGGCGTAGTGATGGGATTGCTACTAACAGAAGGAACTGAAAGATAGGAAATTGAATAAATAGTTACACCAGTAGCGCCGCCATCTATGCTTTGAGAAAAACGAGTGTCTAAGTTGAGCTGTCCGGTGCCTTTTGCATACGATGCAGTCCAAATGCGATAACCGTCTTGATCTGCATAGTTTTGGCTTACTAATGTGTAGCCAGAAGGTGTGGTGATGGGATTGCTAGAAACACTAGGTGTGCTTAAATAGCGGATGGAACGCACCAACAAACTTCCATTGTTCTTTGTCTCGTCATCTTGGCTAATTTGTCCCGTTCCTTTAGCGTAGGAAGCTGTCCAAACCTTATGTCCATCTCGATCAGCGTAATTCTCGCTTACTAGCGTATAGCCAGAAGGTGCTGAGATGGGGTTGGTAACAACCGAAGGAACAGACAGATAACTAATAGAGCGTACCAATAGCGCACCGTTGTTCTTTGTTTCATCATTTTGAGAGATTTGCCCTGTACCTTTAGCGTAAGCCGCCGACCAAATCTTGTAACCATCCTGTTCAGCATAGTTTTCGCTAACTAATGTATATCCAGATGGAGTCGAAATTGGATTGGACGCAATGGCTGGAAGAGACAGTTGACGTATGGTGCGGATTAACAACGCCCCATTATTCTTTGTTTCATCGTCCTGACTAATCTTGCCTGTACCCCTAGCAAACGTGTAAGTAGTTGTTTCTAGACCATTAGGACTGGCTACTTGAGTGGAAACTAGGGTGTATCCACTAGGCGGATTGGGATCGGGAACATCATTGAGATAGACCAATGTTTTGAGCAACAATGCCCCGTTGTTCTTCGTCTCATCTGACTGGCTAATAAGCCCCTTGCTAATGTAAACACGGCGGATTTGACGGGTAGTCCCATCATCCTGCATTTGTTCCTGTTGAAGCACACAACCACCATCCGTTGGAGCTGTGGTGGTTCCCACCGTACCTGGCGTGTAGGTGCCAGTGGACATTTGCACAAAGTCTTGAACAACAGTCCGCAAACCATTGTCGCCATAAGAAACATCAGGCAATCCCACCTGTGTTTCAGCCGAAGCACTTCGTACCTCGTAGATTTTGATGATGGCTGGCTTGCCATTCTCTACGCCCATATTACGTTTAACAAGCAGGGCGGTGGTCAAACCACTATCCTGTGTGCCAATGGCCTCTGTAACCTCGCCATTATCCCTATCGCCATGACCAGCGGCTACATATCGCGTAATGCGGATACGTCCGTCTGGTAGAACATCAATGTCTGGCTTACGGAGTTCGCCTGGGCGCGTGTAGGTGATATTCATTCAAATAGATGATAGTACCACACCACCCCTCATACAGAGGGCTTATTTCCGCGCTGTACGCCGATAGTCAATGCCCTTAATGCGGCCTTTGTTAGCCGAGGCATAAAAGACATTCTTGGCTTTCTTGGGGCCATACTCGGCCACCATACTTTTCATTATCTCTTTTCCCTTTTTAGTGAGTGGCATATTAGCAACAGGGCTTGCGCTTGCCGTATTCAGCTTTGCCGTAGGCCATACCTTTAGGGCCATATTCCTTCATACGGTCTTTCTTGCTCTCGGTCTTCTCGTGCTTCATCATTTGCTTCTTGGAGCTGTACTTTTCGCCTTTGACACTCATTTTATTGCCTTACGTTTGCTTGGGTTGGGTTGGCGAACAACGGTTTTTAAGCAGTTGCTCGATTTAGATGGCTTTTGACCATACTTAAATTGGATGGCGTCTCCCGATACGGAGACTTGTGCTGTTTTCGTGGTGTAAACCATAACATTAGTTTAACATGACCAAGCGCGGCGCGACCAATAGTTGGCCGAGAGCTTGTTGGATGGGCCTTTAATGCCGCTAGATCGAGCACAATAGGACTTCTTACGGGCTGGAGAAGACTTCTTGATGGTCATGTTGGCATCGCCAAAGCGTATTACTTTGGACTTACCGTTGGCACAAGCGCGGACTACGCTCTTTTTTCCGCCGCTTATGTCGCGTCTTGGGCTGTTACAGGGTAGATTGCGTGGGTTC